>ERZ1023881.2-NODE-2-length-169715-cov-44.678203_pt1 | contig 169715 bp, 215 predicted proteins | sample MGYA00380393_ERZ1023881 | MGnify/ENA primary metagenome ERZ1023881 (study PRJEB33179, sample SAMN07449004) | human gut metagenome | biome: Human-gut; feature: Human associated habitat; material: Faeces | host: Homo sapiens | place: India: Bhopal | collected... | reverse complement strand
AGAATGTGGCGTATCTCACTACGTAGCTGTTGTGATGATGCTCCTCAAACCGCTCCTCCCAGCTCTCCGCCAGTTTGTCTACATACTGCAGAATCTCTTCGGTAGTGAGCGTTTTGGGTGGTGTCTCGTCTTCCTGTTTGCGAGGGCTTTTCTTTCTGGGTTTTTCAGCCTCCGTCTGTCTTTTTCTGTTCTGTTCCTCCTGTTGCTTTGTGGCTTTTTCGAATTCCTCTACCTCCTCCCGGGTGATGGCGAAGACCTCGGCATTCCAGTTGAAGTAAGCCTCGGGGTCGTAAGCCAGTCCGCAGCTTCTCACCATGTCCTGGCATTGTTTGTCGCAGCTGATACCCAGCAGTTTGTCGTATATGCTCATGGCTTTCCGGATGGCGAGCAGGTGGAGTTCGGTGGCAGTGAGATTGCATCCTTCAGGGCGCATATATCTGAGCAGGATGCGGAATCCCTTGCCCGAGACGGTGATGTAGAAGACCATGGTGAAGGGGATTTTCCGGGCGGTCTGCCTGAGTGCCGCGATGTTTTTTGGGGGCACGTCGTCATAATCGAGCATCAGCCAATAGGTTTCCTTCTGGAAGTCAGTCAGCTTCTTGGCATTACCTTTGAGCTGCACGCTGGGAGTGATGCAGGGCAGCCGGTGCTTGATGTCCTCTGCCGTTCTCTTGTCCACCTTTATCATCGACCTGTAGCCTTCGGTATTGGTTTTCACCGGTGCCGAATGCATGATTGTGTACTCCAGCACCTTTCTGTTGGGGAGAGGCTTGCTGGTAGAGGTCTTCAGAGTCTGGAAAAAAGAGGGCAAGACCTCTTTCTCCTGTTCTGTTTCCGGGTTATTTCCGGTCTCGTTTGTGGGTTTAATCTCTTTCATTTCTTTTTGGGTTTTATGAGTTTGAATATTTGGTTTAATTCCGATTTTTTCATCGCAACAGAATTGTAGGATAGGATATTTTTCCAGTGACTCAAACTATTGCTGAGGTCGCCCCAGTGTGCCGAACCTTTGTGCAGCATCCATTTGCTCACTTCATCGCAGTAATACCAGAATCTGGTTTTTCCTTGGATGTTTCCTTCATATTCCCAGATCGTACCATTCCAGGCATCCTCCAGATCCTTGTTTATGAGAATGGATATGATGGCTTTATCCATTGCGTAGAGGATTTCTGGAGTGATCATCTTATTTTTTATCTTTTCCTTTATTGTGTCACGTCCACCCATTACTATTCTGATGTCTGTGGCATTTACACCACATACGTTGGCGATAGCCATTTTTACGCTGGCTTCTTCTTCCATTTCTGCTGAAAATTTCAGCACTTCTTGTTTTGTTACGTTATTATTTTCCATGCTGCGAAGTTACACAAAAAGCTGCACATTGGCAGTGAGGGCTATAGCCCTCACTTTTCACAAAGAATAACCTAGGTTAAAGTTTTTAACGCAGCATTTTTGCGCCCATTTTTGTGGGGGTATTTTGAAGAAGAAGTAGTGAAGAAGCGAAACAGCGGAAAAGTGATGAGGTGAAGGGTGAAGGGTATATTTTAAATCTTATATTATATTCTTTTTTTAGGATTTTTGGAAAATCCAGAAAGTCAGAAAAATGAAAAAACGGATTTTTTCCCTTGCCGCGCGTATATATAAAAAAGAGTTTTCAAACCTTCACCCTTCACCTTTTTATTTAACATTTTGGGTGTCAAATAGTTACGGGTGAAGGGTGGTGAAGGGTGTTTTTCGCTTTTTATAAACATATTTTAAGAATCCAGCCCGTTTTTACATATTTTAAGTGTTTATTTTTGGTTCCTAAATGGGTGCCTTTTTTTAGGGGTCCACTTTTTCCTCTTTTCTTACCGCTAAAATCTTTGAAAAAGCGAGTGGGGGTAGGGAATCCCGTCTTATGTTGTGTTAAACAATTATCAGATAAAAGAAGTTAACGATACCGAAAAAGGACTGATTTTTAAACAAATATTAACGCAGAAAACTTGAAGTTTCGCATATTAGATTCAGGTTTCGCAGGTTCAGGAGGTAAAGGAGTTAAATCGTTAAATGAGTTAAAGAAGTTAAATGAGTTATCGCTCCCTACGTTCGCTAGGAGTTAAGACAACAGTCTTTTTGGCGTAGTTTTTTAAGCTGCAAGACATACGTCTTAACTCCTTAACTTCCTTAACTCCTTTAACTACCTGATATGCGAAGTTCAGTTATTTGGCCAATAATGATGTTAATTTCATTCAAATATTTGGCGTTATCAAGATTTTGCAGTATATTTGCATCCAAAGAATTTAAAACTACTTTAGCAACCAGCTCTTATTCCAACAAAGATTAAGGATATTGTTAAATTTAAAATAATTAAGGATTATGAGTGAAAGTGAGATTGAGGGCTTTATCAACAAAGTTGAATCAGGCTTAGTTGAAGCTCAGCATGATATGTTGGTAGAAAAGGCTTTATACAATCGTCCTGTTGTCATTAGTGACGGAAATGGCGGGGTAGTAGAAGTTTCTGCCAAGCAATTATTAAATTAGAAAAGGTTTTATCATTCTTTTAACTAGAGTCGCCCTTTGCGGCATGGATTTTTAAAACAGAAGATTATGAAGCAGGTAGAAGAAAGATACATCAGCTTGCTGACCGACTTCGGTTTCAAGCGAATTTTTGGAACAGCAATGAACAAGGATTTGCTCATTTGCTTCCTCAACAGCTTGTTTAATGGCAGACAGGTTGTGAAGGACGTGTCGTATCTGAACCCGGAGCACGTGGGAGATGTATATACCGACCGCAGAGCCATCTTTGATGTATATTGTGAGGGCGAAAACGGCGAAAAGTTCATCGTAGAAATGCAGAATGCGTACCAGACGTATTTCAAGGATCGCGCCCTCTTCTACTCCACCTTCCCTATCCGTGAACAGGCACCCAAGGGGAATGAGTGGGATTTCAAACTCAATCATGTCTATACCGTAGCCCTGCTCAACTTCAGCATGAACGAGGACGCATTCGACAAGGAGAAAATCCGCCATCATGTGCAGTTGTGCGACACAGCTACCCACAAAGTATTTTACGACAAACTCGAATATATCTATGTAGAGATTTCCAAGTTCAACAAACCCCTGGAAGAACTGGATACGCTCTACGAGAAGTGGCTCTATGCTCTGAAGAACCTCTATAAGCTTACCCAGCGTCCGAAGGAGCTGTGCGACAAAGTCTTCGACCGCCTCTTCGAGGAAGCCGAGATAGCCAAGTTTACTCCTCAGGAAATGAGGGAGTACGAGACCAGCAAGATGGCATATCGCGACATCAAGAATTCCGTAGACACTGCTAAGCGTGAAGGTATAGCTGAAGGTATGGAAAAGGGAATGAAGGAAGGCTTGGAAAAGGGTAGAGCTGAAGGTATGAACCAGCGAAGCCTTGATATTGCCAGGAACATGCTTGCTGATGGCGTTGACATCAATCAGATTATGAAGTATTCCGGTCTTACCCAGGAACAGATAGAAAAATTGAAATAAGATATTATCTTAGAGGTAACAGATAAGAATTCCCCCATCCTGCCATCAAAAGCAGGATGGGGGAATTTGCTTAATAGCTAAGAATATGCTGGCAATGGGACTTTCAGCCGAACAGGTTGCCAAGGCTACCCAGCTGCCTTTAGATACATCATGAATCAGAACAACTCATAAAAAACAGAAAGCGGAGATGTAGATTACGAATATCACCATATAATCAAGGGTCTATACGCCACCTTTTCATCGTGGCATATAGACCACTCAACATTCAACAATCTCTAACATTATCGGAATTACTATATTCTGTTTCCTGATTTTGGAAAAGTGTACGAGTTTGTACACAATCTTAACTGGACTCATATTAGGCGACGGTTATCTGAAAATAAAAAAGAGGGTGAGTCATCTGGTTATGACACACCCTCTTTTTGGCTTTTATTTCTTTTTCTTCTTCTTCTTTTTGATGCCGAAGAAATCGCGGAGGCCGTTGAAGTCTTTCTTCATGATGAGGCCGAGACCCTGCGTGTTCAGACTGTTGCGCGTAAAATAGCGGTCGTTGGTCTGATTGTACATGCGTATGGCGAGATTGCCGTTAGGGAAGATGAGGTAGCGGAGGTCAAAATCACCGATGAAACTCTGCGTGGCATTCGGATTGTCGCGATAACCGAACTGGCCATTGAAGAGTAACCGGTTGTTGAGCAGCTTGCCACTCAGAATGCCCTCATATTCGGCATTGTTGAAACCTTCATCGCCCGTAGATATGTTGGCACCGAAATTCCAGTTGTTGCTCTTTACCACGTTGGAAAGTACGGTGTTCAGCTGCTGCGAGATAGTGCCGCTCAGCAGGCTCTGCATCGCCAGCGAAGTCTGACTCTGCTGTTCGCCATCCTCGCTCACCTGGTTGTTGTTGGTCTGGGCGTAGAACCGGCCGATGCCCAAGAGATAGAGCACCTGCTGGTTCATCTCTTCCTGCGAATTGATGATAGAGTAGATCATCTGCTTCGCATCGCTGTTAACCGTAGGCAGGTCCATAGAGAAATCTACCTTAGGCGATTGAGGCGTGCCGGTGATGTCCATCAGGCAGTCTACGCGGATGTTGTTGCCCGAGAACGAACGGCCTATGCGCAGGTCGCTCAGCGGCACTCCGTTTACGGTATATTTAGCCCGCAGGTTGAGTGGGGCGTTGTATGGGTTGCCACCGAAGGCGATGGTTCCGCCAGGCATAAACTCGAACTCCTTCTTGATGAGATTCTGTATGGTGAGCTTGTAGGTGCCGTGGTCTACCACATAGTTGCCAAACATGTCGAACGAGCCCTTGTTGAAGTAGTTGGCGCGAATTACGCCATCTCCGTTCAGGGTGATGTAATCGCCCGACTGCTCGTCCATAATCAGCTTGAGCGTGAGGTTCTGGTTGGTGTTTACGAGGAAGTTGATGCGCATATCCGATTCGAAATCGATGTCATCCTCTCTCTGTTTCGAGGTTGGAGCTCCGTTCAGGCTGTCCATGATATCCGGCACAATCTCGTGCCAGTGGATAAAGCTCTTGTCGCTGATGGCATCAGGACTTGCCACATTATATACAAAGATGCTGCCCGGTTCGGGCTCAGCGTTGATATCGATGACGGTTTCGCCGCTCTTGCCGTGGATGCCTACCTCGCCTGTGGCATAGATGGTGCCATAGAAGGTGTTGTCGCCAAACTCGCGGGTATCGAAGCCCAGGAAGTTGTGCGCCTTGATATCGAGGTCGTAGCTCAGCCTGGTGAGGTGCTTGTGGTGGATGCCTCCGCTCAGGATGGCTATGTTGCGGTTGCGGTCGAAGATGGTATCATTCTCTATGAGGATATCATCTGGGATAGCGTGTGCATGGAGCGCATCGAAGGTGTAATCGGTGTTGAGCTGCTTGAGGTGCACCTTGCCGTGAGCGGTAAGGTCGCCCACGAGATTGATGTTTTTCAAATCGCCCACCACATTGAGATGGCCATTGCCCCAGGCTTCTACCTGGTTCATGAAACTGCCGCAGAAATTCTCGAGGAATTTCATGCTGGTGCCCTGGGCATCGATACCCAGGTCGATATAGTTGCGCTTAGGCGAGACGTATCCGTTGATGAGCGTCTGATGCTCCGGACCATCGTCGGCAACTGCATGAATATCAATCTGTTCGAGCTCCTTGTTGAAGTTGATACCAGCATGGAGTACACCGAGCGGTCCGTTTTCGAAGGTAAACTCCTTCACGTCTAGCTGGGCGTAGGCATCAGGGTCGTTGAAGAGGCTCTTGATGATAGCCTTGCCCGAAGCCTTGCCGGTGAAATCTACCGAATGGAAATTGATGAGGTTCAGCACGTAGGCTACATCCACATCCTTCAGGTCGGCTACGATAGAATCGGTCTTCTCGGGTGTAGCAAGACCGGAAACGATGACGTGCTGCTGGTCGTGGCTCACGGCGAAATGGTCTACCAGCAGGCGGTTCTTGCTGTAGATGATGTCGGCAGGATGAACCTCCCACGGCGTGCCGTCGATTCTGATTTCAGACGGGTGTATGGTTACGTGGGCGGTAGAAACCTGATTTTCGTTCTTGAAGAACTGCGCCCTCGTATCGATGATGCCCTGGATAGGGAGCTTAGCCGAATGGTTGTTGTAGAAGAGCTTGGCGAAGAGCTGGTTGTCGGCAGCGGCTGCCTTTACGTGGATGCCCGGTCCGTTATCGCCCCATTTACCCTGTCTGATCTGCGCATCTACCTTGAGCGAATCGTTGATGGTATGCAGTCGCACTTTGGCTCCATGATAGTCTTTTGCGCCATAGCTGAAGTCAGGCACGCTGGCATAGATGTTGACGGTTTTCTCGGCATCGTTCATGAATCCATCGGCAAAGACGGGCTGCTCTATCTGCAGCGGAATGCCCAGCATGCGCTGCAGTATCTCGGTAGAGGTGATTTCTGCCTGGAAGGTGAAATGGTTCTTCGCACTCCTGTCTACCTTGCCGATGCCCGGAAGGGTAGGCAGTTTGCTGGCTACCAGGTTGGTGAAGCTCTTGGTGAGGGTAGCGTAATCGTACTCTCCGTCAACATGGATGCTGGCGAACGGGGCTTCGAGGTCGAAATAGCTGTCCTTGCCCTGGTTCTTGGCGCTTACGGTGATGCCATCGAGACTGTAGGTCTTGTCAGAAACCTTCAGTCCCAGGATGGTTGGCAACAGATGCTGTACATGGGCAGTAGCTGCATACTGTTTGCGCGGGATGGAGTAGGAGCCTTCTACCTGGATGTTGGCGTTAGGGTCGGCGATGGATGCGAGTCCCTCGATCAATCCCCGGTTATAGCTGCCGTCTATCTGAATGTTGCGGTAGCTGTACTTGTTGAAATCGAAGCGCGGAATGCTGCCCTTGGCATAGAAATGCTGCTTGTTGCCGTGAGCCGAAAGCGATGCTGCCAGGATGCCGAACTGCCCGTTGTCGAGGATTCGGCCCAGGTTGATGCCCTGGGTGTTGATGCTAGCCTTGAGCTCGGAGCCAGCCTTTTCGGCCTTGATGGCTACTTCGCCCACGCCGGTCTTCAGCTGTCCGCGGGTGCCTACGTTCTTGCCTGCACCATATACTTCACCTATATAATATATGTCGCCCAGGCGCAGCACTTCTTTCGGAATGCTGATGCGTTTGCCCAGATTTCTGGAAACCTCTCCGATGCCATCGCCTGATATCTTGAGGGCTGAGATGTTTGCCTTCCAGCGCAGAAGGCGGTCCCAATCGCTCACACGGCCGTTAGCCCTGAGCAGCAGACTGCCGCTCTGAGTCTTGAATTCGAGGTTATGGATGCGGGCAGATGTACTGGTGCCCGAAAACTGGAGATGAAGCTGCAGGGCATCCTTGAACTTGCGGAGTTCAGGCACGAAGCAGGCAATATCGGCAAGCGTGATGACGGACGGCTTGATGCCGCCCTGAAACTGGAGTGTAGGCTTTACGATATGCTTGTTCTCGATGCGGTAGGTAGCGCGCAGGTCATCAAACTGCAATTGCGAATGAGGGAGCTCGATGCTGAAGTCTCTGAGCAGGGCTTGCTGCTGGTCGGCATCGAGTTTGAATCTCAGATTTCTGAGTTGAAGTCCTGATTTATCTTTCAGCGCTATCTTCTTGACAGCCAGATGGATATCCTTGTCGGTGAGATGACCCAGAATAATGTGGGCAGAGAGGTCGGTAATGCCTAGATGCTGCGGCGAAAAGACACCCGGCTTAGGCGCAATATCGCGCTGGTTGTAGGCAACGGCACCATGCCGGATAATCAGACTTCCGATGTGCAGGTCGAGCGGAGTATGGTGGGTGGTATCTTTCGAAGCCAGCGAATCGAGCACGAACTGGATGTTCATCGGGCTCTTGGCATCCTGCTTGTAGATGTTGGCGTTGAGACCGAAGAGCTGGGCAGATGAAACCGAAATTTTGCCATCCTTCAAAGGCAGGAAATCGAGCTTTGCCGATACGCGCGAAGCACAGATCATGCTGTCGCCCTTCTGGTCGAGCATCATCACGTCATCTATGATAATGCGGTTGAAGAAGCCCAGGTTCACCTTTCCGATACTTACCTGAGTGCCGAATTTCTGGGCCAGTGCACCGGCTACTTCAGAGCCGATGAAGGCCTGTACTGGTGGCACGTGCAACAGTACGACAAGCAAGAAATAGACAGCAGCCAGCGTCCATATAATGCTATTGATGATATGTTTTAAATGTTTCAGAGTTGCTTTCTCTAGTTTACAAAAATGTTACTAATTTGAATTTTGCGACAAAATTACTGAAAAATCGGCATAAAATCGAATAATTCACACAATTTTTCTTTTTTATATCACTTTTTTTCACTATTTTTGCAGCACGTTTAGAAGTTTCAGCATAGAAGTAGATAAAATATATGTTTTATGGCAGATGGCCAGGATAGCGTCTTGATGAGGGCGCTGAGGCATATATCTTGAAGTGATTAATAAGTTTATATATAATATTTTTTAATGTAGTTATGGCAAATGTAATTAAGTTACGTAAAGGCTTGGACATTAACCTTACGGGTAAGGCTTCCAAGGATGTAACGCTCCAGGTGGCTCAGGCTGGCGAGTATGCGCTGGTTCCTGCGGCTTTCGTGGGTGTGACTCCTAAGGTAGTGGTACGCGAGGGCGATCATGTCAATGCCGGAGATGCCTTGTTTGTGAACAAGGCTTGCCCGGAGGTGAAGTTTGCCTCGCCAGTGAGCGGAGAAGTAACCGCCATTGAGAGAGGTGAGCGCCGAAAGGTGCTCTGCGTGAAGGTGAAGGCCGACGCAGTACAGACCTCTACGGATTTTGGTAAGAAAAACGTTGATGCGTTAGACGGTGAGGCTGTCAAGCAGGCGCTGCTTGAGGCTGGTCTCTTCGGATACATCAACCAGTTGCCTTATGCTGTGTCCACAACTCCCGACACCAAGCCTAAGGCAATTTTCGTTTCTGCCCTCCGCGACATGCCGCTCGCAGCCGACTTTGAGGTAGAACTCGAAGGCAACGAAGAGGCTTTCCAGACGGGTTTGACAGCCTTGAGCAAGATTGCGAAAACTTATCTTGGTGTTGGCGTTGACCAGCACAGCAATGCGCTCGGCGAGGCTAAGAACGTAGAACTCAATGTATTCGACGGTCCTTGTCCGGCAGGTAATGTAGGCGTACAGGTGAACAACATCGACCCAGTAAACAAGGGCGAGGTGGTTTGGACAGTAGATCCAGCATCGGTTATCTTCTTCGGAAGACTCTTCCTGACAGGTAAGGTTGATTTGCACAAGACTGTAGCTGTGGCTGGTAGTGAAATCAAGACTCCTGGCTATGCTGAAGTTTTGGTAGGTACACCTTTAAGCAGTTTTGTAGCCAATCAGCTGAAAGCTACTGACCATGTGAGACTTATCAATGGTAATCCTCTTACTGGTGTAAAGACAACTACAGCCGATTTCGTAGGTGGTCATACATCAGAGATTACAGCCATCCCAGAGGGTGATGACAACGACGAGATGCTGGGTTGGATTCTTCCACGTACCGATCAGTTCTCTACATCGCGTTCATATCTTTCCTGGCTCTTCGGCAAGAAGAAGGAGTATAATCTTGATGCCCGCGTGAAGGGTGGCGAGCGCCACATGATTATGAGCGGCGAGTATGACAAGGTGCTCCCGATGGACATCTATGGTGAGTATCTCATCAAGGCAATCATCACCGGCGATATCGACAAGCAGGAGCAGCTCGGTATCTACGAGGTAAGTCCTGAAGATTTTGCTGTGGCTGAGTTCGTGGATTCATCTAAGCTCGAATTGCAGAAGATTGTACGCGAGGGCTTGAATACCCTGCGCAAGGAGAACGCTTAGTTTTAGTACTATTAATTATTTAAATAATGAGTGCATTAAGAAATTATCTCAATAAGATAAAGCCTAACTTCCAGAAGGGAGGTAAGCTGCATGCCTTCGAGAGCGTGTTTGACGGTTTTGAGAGCTTCCTGTACGTGCCAAATACGACAGCGAAGAGCGGAGCCAGCATCCACGATTCAATCGACTCGAAGCGCATCATGAGCTTTGTGGTAATCGCCCTGATTCCTGCATTGCTCTTCGGTATGTATAATGTGGGATACCAGAATTTCAAGGCTGCAGGTACACTGGATGCTGCCAGCTTCATCGAGGTCTTCGGCTTCGGATTCCTGGCTGTCCTCCCTAAGTTGCTGGTTAGCTACATCGTGGGTCTCGGCATCGAGTTTGCCTGGGCTCAGTGGAAGCACGAGGAAATCCAGGAGGGTTACCTCGTCAGCGGTATCATCATCCCATTGATCATTCCTATCTCTACACCGCTGTGGATGCTCGCCCTGGCGTGCGCCTTCGCTGTTATCTTCTGCAAGGAAATCTTCGGTGGCACCGGTATGAACATCTTCAATGTGGCTGTGGGTGCCCGTATGTTCCTCTTCTTCTCATATCCATTGGCTATGAGTGGTGATAAGGTCTGGGTGGCTAAGGATGCTATCTTCGGTCTGGGTAACACCCTGCCTGATGGCTTCACAGCTGCTACTCCTCTCGGTCAGCTGGCTCAGGGCAGCATGCCTTCAGCTAGTCTCTGCGATTCTATCATCGGTTTCATTCCTGGCTGTATCGGTGAGACATCCGTCATCGCCATCGCCATCGGTGCCATCATCCTTCTCTGGACAGGCATCGCATCTTGGAAGACAATGGGCTCAGTATTCGCAGGCGGTATCGTGATGGCGCTTATCTTCCAGGCTCTCGGCATGACACCTATCGCCTGGTATGAGCACATCGTGCTCGGTGGTTTCTGCTTCGGTGCCGTATTCATGGCTACCGACCCTGTAACCTCTGCCCGTACAGAGAAGGGTAAGTACTTCTATGGATTCTTCATCGGTGCCATCGCTGTTATCGTACGTGTGATGAACCCAGGTTATCCAGAGGGTATGATGCTCGCTATCTTCTTCGGCAACATGTTTGCTCCACTCATCGACTACTGTGTAGTTCAGAGCAACATCTCACGCCGTGCTAAACGTGCTATTAAATAATGTAGGAGGAATGTAGATATGAAGACAAATTCAAATAGCTATACTATTATCTATTCGGTTATCATCGTGGTAATCGTGGCATTCCTGCTCGCGTTCGTGTCTTCTTCGCTGAAGGCAACACAGGATGCCAACGTGGCTCTTGATACTCAGAAGCAGATTCTCAACTCCCTGAACCTGCGCGACCTTGACAACGCTACTGCGGCTGCCAAATATAAAGAGGTGGTGAAGGACGAGAAGGAGAAGGATGGCATGAAGTATTACGAGTGCGAGATTGATGGTCAGAAGAAGACTGTTTACTCTGTAAAGGGTATGGGTCTCTGGGGCGGTATCTCAGGCTTCATCGCTGTGGATGCCGACAACAACACCATCTATGGCGTATATTTCAACCACGAAGGCGAGACAGCCGGACTCGGTGCTGAAATCAAGGACAACCTGAAGTGGCAGCAGAAATTCCAGGGCAAGAAGATTCACAAGAATGGAGTAGAGGGCATCGCTCTGGGTGTTGAGAAAGACGCTCCTGCCGGCGACCCTAACAATGTGGATGCCGTTACCGGTGCTACATTGACATCCAACGGTGTGGATGCCATGCTCAAGGAAGGTCTTGCTAAATTCATTAAATAATTAAGCGAAATTATGGCATTATTTAGTAAACAAAATAAGGAGGCATTCATCAAGCCACTGAACGGCGACAACCCTATCCTCGTCCAGGTGCTTGGTATCTGTAGTGCCCTGGCTGTTACTTCCCAGCTGAAGCCAGCCATTGTGATGGGACTTGCCGTTACTATCATCACGGCATTCTCTAACGTGATTATTTCCATCATCCGCAACACCATCCCTCAGCGCATCCGTATCATCGTCCAGCTGGTGGTAGTTGCTGCCCTGGTTACCATCGTGAGCCAGGTGCTGAAGGCTTTCGCCTACGACGTGAGCGTGCAGCTCTCAGTGTATGTGGGTCTGATCATCACCAACTGTATCCTGATGGGTCGTCTGGAGGCGTTTGCCATGATGAACAAACCTTGGCCTTCATTCCTCGATGGTGTAGGTAATGGTTTGGGTTACGCCCTCATCCTCGTGATTATGGGTGCTGTTCGTGAGTTCCTGGGCCGCGGCTCATTGCTCGGTTTCCAGCTGATACCGGAGGGAGCTTACGACTTTGGATATGTTAACAACGGTATGATGACCATGCCAGCCATGGCATTGATTCTCGTTGGATGTGTAATCTGGGTACATCGTGCCTATATTTATAAGGAGGAGAAGTAAGATGGAGCACGCAATAAGTTTGTTTTTCCGTTCGATTTTCGTCGATAACATGATCTTCGCCTACTTCCTGGGTATGTGTTCATACTTGGCAGTATCCAAGAACGTGAAGACCTCTTTGGGCCTGGGTTTGGCAGTAACCTTCGTGTTGCTCATCACCGTGCCTGTAGATTACCTGTTGCAGACCAAGGTGCTCAGCGCCGATGGCATTCTGGGTGTTGACCTCACATACCTGAGCTTCATCCTCTTCATCGCCGTCATCGCCGGTATCGTGCAGCTGGTCGAGATGATTGTAGAGAAGTTCTCTCCATCGCTCTATGCAGCGCTGGGTATCTTCCTGCCATTGATTGCCGTAAACTGTGCCATCATGGGTGCATCGCTCTTCATGCAGCAGCGCATCCTGATGGATCCTGCCAATACTCAGGCTATCACCTCAGTATGGGATAGCATCGTTTATGCCGTAGGTTCCGGTCTGGGTTGGACTCTCGCCATCGTCCTGATGGGAGCCATCCGCGAGAAGATGCAGTATTGCGACGTGCCAAAGCCACTGCAGGGACTCGGCATCACATTTATCACAGTAGGCCTCATGGCAATGGCTATGCTTTGCTTCTCAGGCTTGAAAATCTAAAATAGGAGGACTATAGATATGGGTAATACATCATTTATATTGGCTAGTATCGGAGTTTTCCTCGTGGTGATTCTCCTGCTGGTTATCATCCTGCTCGTGGCGAAGAAGTATCTGAGCCCTAGCGGAAATGTAAATATCGAAATCAATGGCGACAAGACCATCAACGTGCCTCAGGGCAGCAGTTTGATGACTACGCTGAATGAGAACGGCATCTTCCTGCCTTCTGCCTGCGGCGGTAAGGCAAGCTGTGGCCAGTGTAAGGTTCAGGTGCTCGAAGGCGGCGGCGAGATTCTCGATTCTGAGAAGCCTCACTTCACCCGCAAGCAGATTAAGGACCACTGGCGCCTGGGATGCCAGTGCAAGGTGAAGGGCGACCTGAAGATCAAGGTGCCTGAGAGTGTGATGGGCGTGAAAGAGTGGGAGTGCGAGGTTATCTCCAACAAGAACGTTTCATCATTCATCAAGGAGTTCAAGGTGGCTCTGCCTCCAGGCGAGCACATGGACTTCGTTCCTGGTTCTTACGCTCAGATCAAGATTCCTGCATACGACTGCATCGATTACGACAAGGACTTCGACAAGGATCTCATTGGCGAGGAGTACATCGGAGCATGGAAGAAGTTCAACATCTTCTCTCTCAAGGCTCACAACCCAGAGCCTACCGTTCGTGCTTACTCTATGGCGAACTATCCTGACGAGGGTGACATCATCACCCTGACCGTACGTATCGCCACAACTCCATTCTTGCCACGTCCACAGGTAGGATTCCAGAACGTACCAACAGGTATCGCTTCTTCTTACATCTTCTCATTGAAGCCAGGCGACAAGGTAATGATGAGTGGTCCTTACGGCGACTTCCATCCTAACTTCACTTCTGGCAAGGAGATGATCTGGATTGGTGGTGGTGCCGGTATGGCTCCATTGCGTGCGCAGATCATGCACATGACCAAGACCTTGCACACCACAGATCGTGAGCTTCACTTCTTCTACGGAGCGCGTGCATTGGGTGAGGCGTTCTTCCTGGAGGACTTCTGGGAGCTTGAGAAGGAATTCCCTAACTTCCACTTCCATCTTTCATTGGACCGCAAGGACCCAGTGGCAGATGCTCAGGGCGTGAAGTACTACGAGGGATTTGCTGTTAACTGCATCCGTGATACCTACTTGAAGGATCATGAGGCACCAGAGGATTGCGAGTACTATCTCTGCGGACCTCCAATGCTGATCAAGACTGTAACAGATTATCTGGATTCTCTCGGAGTTGATCCTGAGAGCATCATGTACGATAACTTCGGATAAAACGATAATTCAATCAAAAGAGCAATGCTTGTTCTCAAAAAAATGAGAGGCAAGTGTTGCTCTTTTTTTTATTTTTCTGAATATATACAATATAATAGAGATAATTACGTTTTTATCTTGAAAGTATAGATTTAATTATGAATAAGATAAAGGTAGGTGTATGTTTTGCCCTTTGCAGTCTGGCAGCCCCATCTATGGCACAGTATATGTGGCAAGAGGGGGATGGCACGGAGAAGATAGATCTTCGGGAAGATATACAATATGGTGTTGAGATGCAGGGGTCGTTTTCGAAAGGTAAAACCCCATTGTGGCTTAACGCAAACAAACATGGATTAAGTTCTTTAGAGAAGAATAACGGCTATCTCAGAGGTAGTCTGGTTCGTCCGCTTTCTGCTGATTCTGCTCGCCGCTGGGCTGTAGGATATGGAGTAGATGTGGCAGTACCGGTAAACTATACCAGCCATGTAGTGGTGCAGCAGGCTTATGTGGAGGCCCGCTGGCTTTATGGTGTGCTGACTGCAGGTGCCAAGGAATATCCGATGGAGCTGAAAAACCAGTCGCTCTCCAGTGGTAGCCAGTGTCTGGGTATAAATGCCCGTCCGATACCTCAGGTTCGTCTGGCGCTTCCTGAATATTGGACGCTTCCGTTTGGTAGAGGCTGGCTGCAGCTGAAAGGTCATCTGGCTTATGGTATGACTACGGATGATGGCTGGCAGCATGATTTTACGAAACGGCAGACTAAATATTGTGACCACATGCTCTATCACAGCAAAGCAGGTTTCTTGCGTATAGGAAACGAGAATGCTTTCTGTCCGCTCAGCATAGAAATGGGCTTGGAAATGGTTGCTCAGTTTGGTGGCAATGCATATCGTCCAATAGGTGACAGTATGGTACAGATTCCTACCGAGAAAAATCTGAAAGGCTTCTGGCATGCGCTGTCGGCAACGGGCTCTGATGCAGGTGAAGGGGCTTATGCCAATGTTGCCGGCAACCAGTTGGGCAGTTGGCTGATGCGTATCAATTATGACACTGACAGTTGGAAAGCTGCCATCTATGCCGATCATTATTTTGAAGATCACAGCCAGATGTTTCTCCTCGACTATAATGGATATGGTGAGGGCGCAGACTGGAATAAGAAAGTAAAACGCCGTTTCTTCATGTATTCGCTGAAGGATATCATGCTAGGCTTCGAACTGAATCTGAAGTATTCGCGCTGGCTGAAAAATGTGGTGCTGGAGTATCTCTATACCAAATATCAGAGTGGTCCGTACAATCATGACCGTACATCGGGTATCGCAGACCATATAGCGGGTACTGATGATTATTATAACCACGGCATCTATCCTGGATGGCAGCATTGGGGCCAGGTGATAGGAAATCCACTCTACCGTTCGCCTATTTATAATAACGACGGATGTATTGATATCAGAAACAACCGTTTCATAGCCTATCATCTGGGTTTTGATGGTCAGCCTACACAGCGCCTGGGCTATCGTGTGCTGGGTACCTATCAGAAAGGTTGGGGCACCTACAGTATCCCGTTTACCAAAATGCATCATAATGCAAGCTTTCTGGTAGAGGCCCATTATGATTTCCCGCATCAGTGGCAGATAAAGGCAGGCTATGCGATGGATTTCGGTAGCGAAAAGATGCTGGGACATAATGCCGGTATGCAGATAACCATCAGCAAAAGAGGTTTGCTGACGAAAAGAAATAATAATCGATAAGATAGAAAATATGAAAAAGATAATAGGGGTGCTTTCCCTTGCTGTTATGATGCTCGCTCTAAGCTCATGTGAGGTAGAAACAAGCCAGAATGGTGATTTGGATGGTTTCTGGCATCTGGAGCAGGTAGATACTTTAGCTACAGGGGGTACTTGTAACTTTGCAGATAAGCGCGTGTTCTGGGGCTGCCAGTATAAGTTGATTCAGGTTGCTGATTATGATTACTTTGGTGATGGTAGAGGATTTTATCTGCGTTTTGAGCAAACCTCCGACAGTTTGCTGATTACATCTGTTTATCGTAATAAATGGCATGAAGATTATGGAGGCGATGTACTTTTAACAGAAATGAATGATTCTTTGCGTAGCTGTGGCATCAATCATCTGAATGAGCATTTTGCCAAGGAGGTAATGACCGGAGGTAAGATGCAACTGAAGAGTAAAACCCTGAGATTGCGGTTCAGAAAATTCTGAAAAAAAAAGCCCTCGATGCATGTAGCACCGGGGGCTTTTTTGTAGTATGCTCGGTTTCTTACTTCTTCCTTTCTGATTCCTTGATGAAACCATGTCGGTAAGCATAGAGAAGCTCCTTCAGGTCTTCTATCTGCTTACGGAGTTCGCAACCTATATCTGTGTCGGCTACCAGCATTCGGCGGTTCGACATTTCTACAATCTGTGTGGTACTCTTGATGTCGGTACCTTGCTTGATAGCATCTTCCATACTCGTAAATGGCTCGTGCTGGACCAGCTGAAATCCGCGGGAGTGATATACTAAGGTGTAGCCGGCAATGCCAGTCTCGTTGTGGTAGGCTTTAGAGAAACCTCCATCGATAACCATCAGCTTACCGTTTGCCTTGATAGGGTTCTCGCCCTTGGTTGTGCGAACGGGCACGTGCCCATTGATGATATGGCGGTTAGGACCGGTTACCCCAAACTCATCCATAATATGGTCGATAACCTGTTCGTTATCGCGCAACAGGAAGTAGTATCCCTTCTCTTCTTTATGAGTCTCCTTATCGGTAATGAAATAGCGCTCGAAGGTGGCCATCTTACTCTTGTCGAAGAGCGGACTGTCAGGACCGCACCATAGGTAGATGAAATAATCGATGGCATATTCCTTTTCATTCGGATCAGAATCTGATTGGAAAGCTGTGCGTATCTGCATGCCCGTATGATGCATCAGGGCTCTGCCGCTGAATTTCTTGCCAGGATATATTTCTACCTCTTTTAATGAACCATCTTCGTTGAGCGGACAGGATGCATGGAAAAGCAGGTTGTTGTTGAAGATAGCGTACATGCAACCATGCTGCAGCATAACGTTGATATGCTTGTGCAGCTTCTCGCAGACCATAAACGAATGATGCAGTTTCTGAATCAGAATTTCCTCTTCTTCAGATAGTTTGTCTGGATTGTCCGGATCGATGGTAGGGAAGTGGCATGAGGTCATGTCATACTCTTTTCCGTCAATCTCTACCTTGCCTTTCCTGTAATCGATATGGTCAAAAAGACAACGGTCTTTCATCTTCCATTCCGGATGCTTCTTGAAAAGCTGGCTCTCTAATTTAAACTGGATGACAGCTATAGCCTTGTGCATCTGAGAGGTGAGCCGCTGAGTCTTTTCATCCATTGCTGCTGCACCTCCGCTGAGCTTAGGCAGAAATTCTTTGCAATCATCCTCCTTGTAGGTTTCCATCGCAAAAGTAGCGAGTGGTACGAGGTTGATGCCATAGCCTTCTTCCAATGTCGAGAGGTTGGCGTATCGCAGGGAGAGACGTATCACATTACAGATGCAGGCATCATTGCCGGCAGCTGCTCCCATCCATAGTACATCGTGATTACCCCACTGGATGTCCCAACTGTGGTAGCGGCGCATCTTGTCCAAGATGATGTGGGCTCCTGGACCTCTATCGTAGATATCGCCCAGAATATGGAGCTGGTCGATAGCCAGGCGCTGGATGACGTTGGCTATAGCGATGATGAAATCATCGGCTCTGCCTGTGCTGATAATCGTATCAACAATAACATTGACATAGGCTGTCTTGTCATGATCTTCTGTGTGCTCGTGCAAAAGCTCCTGGATAATATACGAGAAATCGCATGGCAGCGATTTGCGCACCTTGCTTCGGGTATATTTGCTGGAAACATCACGGCATACAGCCACCAGCTGGTGCAGGGTGATGTGATACCAGTCGTTGATGTCGGGTTCGTTCTGCTTGACGAGTTCCAGTTTCTGCTCAGGATAGTAAATAAGAGAGCAGAGTTCTCGCTTCTCCTGTTCGCGAAGGGTATTGCCAAAGAGTTCGTTCACCTTACGCTTGATATTTCCTGATGCATTTTTCAGTACATGCAGGAAGGCCTCATACTCACCATGGATGTCGGCAAGGAAATGCTCGGTACCCTTTGGCAGGTTGAGGATGGCTTGCAGGTTGATAATCTCGGTGCTCGCCTCTGCTATAGTAGGGAACGACTGAGAGAGCAACTGCAAATATCTCATGTCTTGTTCTATATTATAATGTTTCATGTTTTTTTCCATTTTCTTAGAGCCTTTTTACTATTTATCTTTTGCAAAGATAGTATAAATAATAGATAAAACAAAGGAAAAAAGTATTTTTTTTGAAAAATCTTTCTGCTTTTTCAGATTTTTGCAGTACTTTTGCAGAAGAAATATAATAATTCTTCAAACTAACTATATTTGATTATGAAACAAACTATTCTTGTTACAGGTGGTACAGGCTTCATAGGTAGCCATACTACCGTAGAGTTGCAGCAGGCTGGCTACAATGTTGTTATTGTAGATGACCTCTCAAACTCAAAGATTGAAGTACTCGATGGCATTGAGAAGATTACAGGCATTCGCCCTGCTTTTGAACAGGTTGACTTGCGCGACAAGGCTGCTACCGAGGCAGTATTCCAGAAATATCCTGATATTAAGGGTATCATTCACTTTGCAGCAAGCAAGGCAGTAGGCGAGAGCGTACAGAAACCATTGTTGTATTATCGCAACAATATCGTATCGCTCATCAATCTCCTGGAACTTATGCCAAAGTATCAGGTAAAGGGTATCATCTTCTCTTCTTCTTGTACCGTTTATGGTCAGCCAAAGCCTGAGAATTTGCCTGTAACAGAAGAGGCTCCACATCAGAAGGCTACTTCACCTTATGGCAATACTAAGGAGATTAATGAGCAGATCATAGCTGATTATATCCATAGTGGTGCAGCCATCAAGAGCATTGTATTGAGATATTTCAATCCTATAGGTGCACATCCTTCTGCTGAGATTGGTGAGTTGCCAAATGGTGTGCCAAACAATCTGATTCCATACGTTACTCAGACAGCTATGGGTATCCGCAAGGAACTCACTATCTTTGGTAATGATTATGATACTCCTGATGGAACCTGTATCCGCGACTATATTTATGTTGTAGACTTGGCTAAGGCACATGTAGCTGCTATGGCACGTGTTCTTGATAAGGAGACTGAGCCTATCGAATATTTCAATATCGGTACAGGTAATGGAAACTCAACTCTCGAAATTGTTGAGACTTTTGAAAAAGCTACAGGTGTGAAACTGAATTGGAAGTATGGTCCACGAAGAGAGGGCGATATTGAGAAAATTTGGGGTGATTGCACCAAGGCGAACAAGGTACTCGGCTGGAAGGCTGAGGCTAAGCTTGAAGATGTGTTGGCTTCTGCTTGGAAATGGCAGCAGAAACTTCGCGCTGATGGCATCATGTAAAGTGTTGGTTGTTTTAGAAAATAATGTGAATTGGCTTCTTTTTTCCTCTGAAAGGTTAAAAAAGCTAATTTTTGGGAAACTTATCGTCGGGAAGACGGTAAGTTTCCTTTTTTTTATATATCTTTGCAGAAAGAACTATTGGTTTAACGAAACTTGAAAATATATGAAACGGACTTTACTTTCAATATTAACAATTGCAATGTTAGCACTTTCTGTTCCTTCGGATGCCATGGCCAACGAGGGAAACATAGAATGGGCAGACCTTGATGTGGCAGATATCAACTTGAACTATGCTGGGGGCGTGATGCATATCACAGGCGCTAGCGGGCAAGTGGTGAGAATATATAATGTGGCAGGTGTTACTATCAAGACCTTCCGCATAGAAGGTAATGACAAGCGCGTAAACTTGCCATTGGCTGATGGTATCTATATTGTAAAGGTGGGGAATACCTTTACGCGCAAAATTTGCGTAAAGCATTAATAGTGCTATAGAGGCCTTAGAATGCCGTTTAACTTTAATCAGAAAGTAAAAGTCTTTCATTTTTCGTTACTTATCATTTCTTGCTGTTTGATGTTCTGTTCTTGCCACGACAGGGTGCCAAACAGCAATTTCCAATTATCGTTAGATGATTATCAGGACTTACGTTCTTCTGCCTATGCTATCAATTCGAGGGCGGTAAGGAATCTGATAGACAGCATCATGCGAAATGATAAAGACCGACATGCTGCTGATTTGCATACCCGTCGCTATTATCAGAATGAAGGTAATCTGCTTTGGATTACACGTCATGGGGTAAATAGTCAGGCTGACTCCCTGGTGACTTGCCTGCGTACTGTAGCGGATATGGGATTTGATAAACGTCGGTTCTATGTGGATGCTATTGCCCGAGATATTGACAGGTTACGAGATTTAAATCTAGATTCAGCTGATAATCAGATAAATCAAGTGATAGCCCGACTGGAGTATCGCTTGACCAAAGCTTACTTCAGATATACGATGGGGCAGAATTTTGGATTTATGAATCCTAGTTTTGTTTTCAATCGTTTAGATACTCTTGCTCCCAATCCTTATGATAGTATCAAGAGACCCGTTAGGTTCAGAGGTCTGTTTGATGTAAAAATGGCTCATGCAGATGATGCGTTCTATCAGAAGGCTATGCAAATGGTTAGATGCGACTCGGTGGTTTCCTTCCTGAAAGAAGTTCAGCCTAAGAATCCTTTCTATTATCAACTGTTGGAAAAATTGAAGGCTGGAGGACTGGGCAAGGCGATGAGAATCAAAATTCTCTGCAACATGGAACGTTGCCGCTGGAGACAGTATGATAATCCCTGGCAACACGAAAAATATGTGGTTGTCAATATACCATCGTTCCATCTGATGGCTATTGATCATCAGGATACGCTCTCGATGCGCATAGGATGTGGAGCCAGTAAAACCAAAACCCCGATATTGAACAGTCATATCAAACGTATGGAGTTGAATCCTCAATGGTTTGTTCCCCGTAGTATCGTTCTCCATGATATGATACACCGGGTGGGGAATCATGGCTACTTTCGCGCGCGTAACTACTATGTAAGGGAAGTGGCAACAGGTAAGGAGGTTGACTTAAACAGAGTAACTCGATCTATGCTTATTTCTGGTGCTTATGGCATCGCCCAGCGGGGCGGAAAGGGGAATGCTCTGGGAAGAATCATCTTCCGTTTTGATAATAATTTCTCGGTCTTCCTGCATGATACTAACAGTAAGGGCGTGTTTGGACAAGAGGATAGAGGAGTATCGCATGGATGTATCAGAATAGAAAAACCATACGATTTCGCTGTCTTCCTATTGGCTGACAAAAACGAGAAACTGAAGGAAAAGATATACTATTCGATGACAGCAGATTCGCTGGCCAATAAAAAACTTGTTGTGAATAACGTAAAGGTTAATCCTCAAGTTCCTCTCTTCATAACCTATTATACACTCTATCCGTTAGCAGGAGGCAGAATAGCTGAATATTCTGATGTGTATGGATTTGATGCGGTAATATTCGATATGTTGAGAAAATATCTATAAACAACACATTTGTAAAAGCAATGATAAACGATAAAGAACTCTTGGCGATGATTAGGGATCCTAAGACCCAACGCGAAGGCTTTGCTGTACTGGTAGGTCAGTATAGCGAGCCGTTGTATTGGAAGGTTCGCCATATTGTTTTAGATCATGATGATGCTGATGATGTGTTGCAGAATGCCTTTGTTAAGGCTTGGACCAATCTGGATTCTTTTCAGGGAAAGTCTTCGCTCTCAACATGGCTTTACCGTATAGCAATTAACGAAGCCCTTGATTTCTTGAGACGCAAGAAACAAATGGTTAATGTCAGTACCGAAGACGAGCCGGGCTTGGCTTCACGTCTTCTTGCCGATGACTATTTTGATGGTGACCAGATTCAGGCAGAACTGCAAGAGGCTGTAGCCCTACTGCCTGATGTTCAGCGCACAGTTTTCACTCTAAAATATTATGATAATATGAAATATTCAGAGATGAGCAAGGTGCTGTCAACAAGCGAAGGCGCTCTGAAAGCTTCCTATCATCTTGCTGTGAAAAAAATAACTGGTTTTTTCAATCGTAAGGATTAAACCTTTTCGGTTAGTTTTCGTCTATTTAATAAAGTATAAAAGAAAGGAATGAGGAATATGTTAAAAGAAGACAATATATTGAATAGCCGTTTTGGTAAGAAAAACCATTTCCAGGTGCCGGCTGGTTATTTCGACCAGCTGACGGATAGGGTGATGGCAAATTTGCCGGAGCAGGAACCCCGCATCATTCACATGCAGCCTAGCTTATGGCAGCGTATGCCGATTCGAAAGATTGCGGCGGCTGTTGCTGTTTTGGCTGTGATGGGAGGTGGTTCGGTACTGGCGCTGAAATATACGGGAAGCAGTAAGCCTGCTATGGCACATGTGGACCATATGGTTCAGAAAGCTGCTGTGAATAATAATGAAGATGCTACTTTTAATGAGATGGCCGATTATACGATGATGGATAATGAAACTATCTATGCATCGCTGATTGCAGAAAATTAATGGTTGGTATTTCTTTTTGTCTACAGATAAAGATTTAAAAAAAGATAAGGTATGAGAAAGATAATGCAACATAGGTTTCTTGCGCTTTTAGCTATGCTGATGATTAGCCTGGTTTCACTTGCTTCACAGCCTCAGGGTAGAAAACATCATGATGGATTTGATCCTAAAAGGTTTCAGGCTGAACTAGAACAGTTTATTACGACTAATGCCTGTCTTACGCCGAGAGAAGCTGCTAAATTCTTCCCGGTATATAGACAGATGGGTAAGAAAATGCGTATGATATTCGATGAAATGCGCCGATTCCGTCATGTGAATCCGAATGATAATGAGGCATGTGCCGAAGCTATCAGAAGACAGGATGAGTTGGATATTCAGCTGAAACAGTTGCAGCAAGAGTATCATTCTAGATTTATGACCATCTTGCCACCTAATAAGGTGTTCAGTGTCATCAAGGCAGAGGAACGGTTCCATCGGCAGGCATTCAGACGGATGAAGAAATAAATCTCTAAAAAAGTAGAGATAAAACTATTTAATATGTATTTATGTGACTTTTGGTCACATTAATAGGGTCGCGAAGATATTTTTAATAATATTTTCGCGATTTTATTTTGTCCTTTCCGTTATTTGTTGTACTTTTGCACTTTGGAAAATAATAATATAATATAATAAGGTATGTACAGAAGTAATACGTGTGGAGAGTTACGTCTCTCTGATGCCGGCAAGGAAGTGACACTTGCCGGTTGGGTACAGCGCTCAAGAAAGATGGGTGGTATGACATTCGTCGATTTGCGCGACCGTTATGGTATCACACAGTTGGTCTTCAACGAGGCTGATAACAAAGACTTGTGTGATGCAGCTAACAAGCTAGGTCGTGAATTCTGCATTCAAATAAAGGGTGTAGTAAGTGAACGACAGAGCAAGAATCCTAAAATGGATACTGGTGACATCGAAATCCTGGTGAAGGAACTCAATGTCCTCTCTCAGAGTCAGACCCCTCCTTTCACTATCGAAGATAATACTGATGGTGGTGATGATATCCGTATGAAGTATCGTTATCTTGATTTGCGTCGTCCTGCAGTGCGCAAAAATCTGGAGTTGCGTCATCGTATGTGCATCTTGATTCGTAACTTCCTCGATGCACAGAACTTCATGGAGGTTGAAACTCCTATTCTTATTGGTAGTACACCAGAGGGAGCCCGCGACTTTGTTGTTCCTTCCCGTATGAATCCAGGTCAGTTCTACGCTCTTCCACAGAGTCCTCAGACTTTAAAGCAGCTCTTGATGGTTGCTGGCTTCGACCGCTATTTCCAGATTGCCAAGTGCTTCCGTGATGAGGATCTTCGTGCTGACCGTCAGCCAGAGTTTACACAGGTTGACTGTGAAATGAGTTTTGTTGATCAGGATGATGTCATCAACCTTTTCGAGGAAATGGCTCGCCATTTGTTTAAGGAGATTCGTGGTGTAGAACTTCCTAAATTGGAACAGATGACCTGGCACGATGCTATGCGCCGTTTCGGTAGCGATAAGCCAGACTTGCGCTTCGGTATGGAATTTGTTGAGTTGAAAGATGCTTTCACAGGTAAGGGTAATTTCTCTGTATTCGATGAGGCTAAGTATATTGGCGGTATCTGTGTTCCAGGTTGTGCTGATTATAGCCGTAAGCAGTTGAACGAATTGACCGATTTTGTTAAGCGTCCTCAGGTTGGAGCCAAGGGCTTGGTTTATATTAAGTACAATACAGATGGTACCGTGAAGAGTAGCATAGATAAGTTCTACTCTCCAGAGGAACTTGCTGAAATCAAGACCGTAATGGGAGCCAAGGATGGTGACCTCGTTTTGATTTTGAGCGGTGATAATGCTAACAAGACACGCATTCAGCTTTGCTCTTTGCGTTTGGAAATGGGTGACCGTTTGGGGCTTCGTGATAAGAATGTATTTAAGTGTCTTTGGATTATTGACTTCCCTCTCTTTGAGTGGAGCGATGAGGAACAGCGCCTGATGGCTACGCACCATCCATTCACTATGCCAAATCCTGATGATATACCATTGCTCGATGAGCATCCTGAACAGGTTCGTGCCAAGGCATACGACTTTGTTTGCAATGGTATCGAAGTAGGTGGAGGTTCTCTCCGTATCCATGATACTCAGTTGCAGGAGAAGATGTTCGAGGTTCTCGGCTTTACTCCAGAACGTGCTGAGGCACAGTTCGGTTTCTTGATGAATGCTTTCAAGTATGGTGCACCACCTCACGCAGGTCTTGCTTTCGGTTTGGACCGTTTCGTCAGCATTATGGCTGGTCTCGACAGTATTCGCGATTGTATTGCCTTCCCAAAGAACAACTCAGGTCGAGATGTTATGCTCGATGCTCCTTCTGAACTTGACCCTAAGCAGTTGGATGAATTGGAAATCAAACTTGATTTGAAGGCTGAATAAAAATAGAGAAACGAAGGTATTCACTCCATAAAAGAGTATGCGTAAAATGCCTTGAGAAAAATTCAATGATTTATAATAAGTAATTGATTTTTAGTAAATAAAGTGCTGCGCTTCTTGACGTAAATCAAGAAATGCAGCACTTTTGTTTATAAGTAGTAGTTTTTTCTGTTTTTCTAACACTATTTCGAAATAAAAGTTATAAATTTGCAGCAGATATTAAGGTTGAGCTGACGAAATGAGGCTCAATAGAATCATAAAATTCTTAAAACATGGTAGAAAAGAAAGCGACAACTAAGACTGCTGCAAAGAAGCCAGCAGCAAAGAAGGCTCCAGTAGCAAAGAAGGCTCCTGCAGCAAAGAAGGACGTTCTTTACTTGAACGCAGAGAACGCAGGTTTTAGAGCTGGTGATGTATATCAGGCATTGGCAGCTTCAGAAAAGGCTCTCACAGTAGCAGAAATTGCTAAGGCTGCTAAGATCAGTACAGAGGATGTAATCCTTGGTATCGGTTGGCTCTTCAAAGAGGGTAAGATTAAGGATGAGGACAACAAGGTTGCTCTCGCTTAAATAAGGTTTATTTTTCAAAGAGCCGCGGTTGCTTGTAAGTGAGTAACCGCGGTTTTTTCTTTTTCTGTCTTCTCTCTTGAAAGAGGACGAATGTTATGATTATTATATGAAACTTGATCAGGAGATATTCAATGTTCTTTTGGCTGCGGGTGCAAAAGGGTTGAAAGTAGAAAAAATAGCTCGTCATGTATATAATTCCTGTAATTCGATTTTTACACCTCTGAATTACAAGGATGTTCATAGCTATGTTACACAATATCTCACCAGATGCGCTAAAGACCCACAATCGCTTATAGAAAAAGGTAAGGGGTATGGTGTATATCATGTTAATTTTGATTCAAAGGCCGTACAGCAACTGATGCTTAATTTTTCTTCTTCTGTATTAGAAAATAGTAATGAAGGGGAGGACAAGGCTGACGATAGTGCTCCTCAAAGTCTTTTTGATGAGAATATGTTCTAAATTATTTTTTTTTATGAGGGGAATGTTGTAGTATGTTCGTATAATATATGTAGACTTTATAATAACTGATAAAAGTTAAACAATAAACATATAAACGAATAAACTATGGCTAGTAGATATTTATTAGGTTTTGACGTAGGCTCAAGTTCTGTAAAGGCTTCGCTTACTGATGTTGACAATGGAGAAATCGTAGCTTCTGCATTCTATCCGGATCATGAAGCACCCATTATGGCTGTAAAGACTGGTTGGGCAGAGCAGGATCCTCAGATGTGGTGGGATAATGCTAAGTTGGCGCTTAAGAAAATCATGGCAGAATCTGGTGCCAAGGGTGAAGATATCCTTGCTATTGGTATCTCGTACCAGATGCATGGCTTGGTTTGTGTTGATAAGAATCAGCAAGTTTTGCGTCCTAGTATCATCTGGTGCGACTCTCGTGCCGTACCTTATGGCGAGAAGGCTTTTCATGATTTAGGTGAGGACTTCTGCTTGCGTAATCTGCTCAATTCTCCTGGAAACTTTACTGCATCTAAACTTGCTTGGGTAAAGGATAATGAACCGGAACTGTTTGATAAGATTGATAAGATTATGCTTCCTGGTGATTATCTGGCAATGAAACTTTCAGGTGAAGTTAAGACTACTATCAGTGGTCTTTCTGAAGGTATGATGTGGGACTTCAACCAGAAAAAGCCTGCTAAATTCCTGCTTGATTACTTTGGCTTCGATGAAAGCATTCTGGCTGATATTGTTCCTACTTTCTCTGTACAGAGTGTAGTAAGTAAAGCGGCAGCTGAAGAACTTGGTCTGAAAGAAGGTACACCAATATCTTATCGTGCGGGTGACCAGCCAAATAATGCTGTGAGTCTGAATGTGTTCAATCCGGGTGAAATTGCAAGTACTGCAGGTACATCAGGAGTTGTATATGGTGTATTGGGTGATGTTAACTATGATCCAAAGAGCCGTGTCAATACTTTTGCTCATGCTAATTATACTACAGACCTTGACCGTCTTGGTGTATTGTTGTGTATCAATGGAACTGGTATCTTGAATGCGTGGGTTCATCGAAATATCACTCCAGATGTAAGCTATGCGGATATGAATGATCTTGCTGCTTCTGTGCCAATAGGTAGTGATGGTGTTAAGATTATCCCATTTGGTAATGGAGCTGAGCGTGTATTAGAGAATAAGGAAGTTGGTTGTTCTATTCGTGGCATCAGCTTTAATAAGCATAATCGTGCTCATATTGTTCGTGCAGCACAAGAGGGTATCGTCTTCAGTTTCTGCTATGGAATGGAAATCATGCAGCAGATGGGTATGGATATCAAGAATATTCATGCAGGTAAGGCTAATATGTTCCTCAGTCCGTTGTTCCGTGATACCTTGGCGGGTGTGAGTGGTGCTACTATCGAACTTTATGAGACAGATGGTAGTGCAGGTGCTGCTAAGGGTGCTGGTATTGGTGCCGGTATCTATAAGGATCATGATGAGGCTTTTGCTTCATTGAAGAAACTTGCAGTCATAGATCCTGATGAGGCTAACCGTTCTGCTTATCTCGAGGCTTATTCTGCATGGAAAGAAGAGCTGAAAAAACTTTAAACGTTTGTAATTTACTTTAGACAAACTTTTTTTATAATATCAGATAAAGGGTGGGAGAAGTCTCACCCTTTATTTTTCTTTTTCCCGATTCTTTTGACTTTTGGGGGAGCTTCCGTCTTATTTAAGGATTGGATTTAAATATCTGTAGTTGATGTTTCTGAGTATCTATCCACCTATGTTTTGCCATGATGAACCGCTTTAGAAGATAGATAAGTGATTATACAATGAAAAAATCCCCCAGCCCGCTTGAGAAAGCAGGATGGGGGATTGGTATTTTGAATCAAAACAGTTTAATTCTTGAAACTGTGGATTGGAGCCGGAATACGACCGGCACGGTTTACGAATGCCTCGCAACTGAATGGGTTTACAGGCATGATTGGAGCATGACCGAGCAAACCGCCAAAATCTACATTGTCGCCTACCTTCATGCCCACAACTGGGATGATACGTACGGCAGTAGTCTTTTGGTTAACCATACCGATGGCAGCCTCGTCGGCAATGACACCGGAAATGGTGGTGGCTGGAGTATCGCCAGGGATGGCAATCATATCCAAACCTACTGAGCAGACACAAGTCATCGCCTCAAGCTTCTCGATGGTCAGCGCACCAGCCTCTACAGCGTTGATCATACCCTGGTCTTCGCTGACAGGGATGAAGGCACCGCTCAAACCACCTACATAAGAAGAAGCCATGATACCGCCCTTCTTAACCTGGTCGTTCAGGAGTGCAAGAGCTGCTGTGGTACCAGGAGCACCGGCATGCTCAAGACCGATGAGCTCGAGAATATCGGCTACACTATCACCGATAGCTGGGGTAGGAGCCAATGAAAGGTCGATGATGCCGAAAGGTACGTTCAGACGGCGTGAAGCCTCCTTGGCAACCAACTGACCTACACGGGTAATCTTGAAGGCGGTGCGCTTGATGGTTTCGCAAAGAACCTCGAAGCTTTCGCCCTTTACCTTCTCCAATGCATACTTTACAACGCCGGGACCGCTGACACCGACACTCACTACCGCATCGGCCTCAGAAACACCATGGAAGGCACCAGCCATGAACGGATTGTCGTCTGGCGCATTGCAGAGAACAACGAGTTTGGCGCAACCCAGAGAACCTCTGTCCTTGGTTGCCTCGGCTGTATCCTTTACGATTTCGCCCATCAGTCGGACGGCGTCCATGTTGATACCGGTCTTGGTAGAACCCACATTGACTGAGCTGCAGACGAAATCGGTTTGTGCCATCGCCTGAGGGATAGAACGGATAAGGAGCTCATCGCTCTTGCTCATACCCTTGCTTACGATGGCAGAATAGCCGCCCAGGAAGTTGATGCCGAGTTCCTTGGCACACTGGTCGAGGGTCTTGGCAATCTTCACGTAATCGTCGGTAGTCTTGCAGGCAGAACCGCCTACCAGCGAGATAGGAGTGATGGAGATACGCTTGTTGACGATAGGCACACCAAACTCCTTGGAGATTTCTTCGCCGGTCTTCACCAGGTTCTTTGCCAGACGTGTAATCTTATTATGAATGTTCTGACAGAGCTCATCGAGATCGGTAGATGCGCAATCCAAAAGGTTGATACCCATGGTGATGGTACGCACATCGAAATTCTCCTGCTCTATCATCTTATTGGTTTCGATAACCTCAGATATATTGATCATATTGTTTGCTTTTTAAATTCTGTGCATCATATTGAAAATTTCCTCGCGCTGGCATTTGATCTGCACGCCCATAGCCTTACCAACATTGGTGAGTTCATCGGCTACTTCCTCGAAAGTTTTCTGCATCTTGCCCATGTCTACGATCATCATCATGTTGAAATACTCCTGTACGATGGTCTGAGAGATATCCAAGATGTTGATACTATTCTCTGCCAAATAGGTACATACCTTGGCGATGATACCAACGGTATCCTTGCCCACTACTGTAATAATCGTTCTGTTCATGTATTTATTCCTTATTTTAAATTGGTAAGTTTTCGGCTGCAAATTTACAACTATTTTGTTAGACTACCAAATAAAAAGTCAGAAAACTTGTAAAATCACTAACGCTTTGCAAGTTTTCTGACTCATTTTTACCTTTCTTGTTTCCTTATCTTACTTGATACCTCTTTCGTTGAGTGCCTTAGAATATTTGGCTGCATTCTGCAGGTGCTCATCGTAAGTGCGGGCAAAATTATGAGTGCCGCTGAAATCCTCCTTGGCACACATGTAGAGGTAATCGTGATGCACATGGTTGAGGACGGCATCGATACCTGCTACGCTCGGAATACGGATAGGCCCCGGTGGCAAACCTGGGTTCTTGTAGGTATTATACGGGCTCTTGATAGACAGGAGGTTGTTGTAGATGCGCTTGAGGTCGAATCGCTGCCAGGCATATTTAATGGTAGGATCGGCCTGCAATGGCATTCCCTCTGGATATTCGGCATTGCGAAGCATCAGACGGTTATAATACATGCCGGCTATCATCGGTTTCTCACCGTTGTTGGCTGTTTCTTCGTCCACGATGCTGGCAAGGGTGATGATCTCAACCGGTGTCAGCTTCATAGCCTTTGCCTTTTCGGTGCGCTCAAAGTTCCAGAACTTGTCGCTTTCTTTCTTCATGCGCTCCAGAAATTTATCTACCGAGATGTTCCAGTAGAGATCGTAGGTGTTAGGTACGAACATGCAGGCGATGGTGGCAGTATCGTAACCATATTTCTGACAGACGCTCTCGTCGCGCAGGGCATGGTAGAGGTCGTTGCTGCCAAACATCATCTTCTTGCCAATCTCATCAGAGAGTTTGTCGAGCGTGCGTACCGAAGGGATGGTAAGGCTAACCGGTTCCTGCAAACCGTTCTTCATGTGGCGCCATGTCTTGAGGGCACCATCGCCCGGAGCAATGGCGTATCTGCCGGTGCGGATATGATCGGCATAGCCGGAATGGAGAGTCAGGGTCTTGAATGCCTGGAACGGAATGCTCTTGGCAAATGGGCGGAGCTTGTTGTATACAGAGTCGATGTTATCATCGCTGTCGATGTAAACATACTCGGTGTTGCTGCTCTTCGAGAAGGAAGAGAAACAGTAGATGTAGCCCACGATGGCGATGACTGCGATGCAGCCTATAGCACCATACAGATAGAGCTTAGAAAATGATTTTTTCTTTTTCATATTCTTCTTGTTTGTTATTTTTCGGGTGCAAAAGTACAGTAAAAATGGGAAATAGCAAAGTATAGGAATTTAAAATAGGTTAATTGTCATCTTTCTTTATCCGTTGTGTCTGCTTTTTTGTTACCTTTGCACTTGACATTGAGAATCAACATGTGTATCGGTGCTTTCGGGCACATTATTATAAAAGGATTATGAAAATGAAGTTTTCGATAGCGTATGCTGCCAAGTGGGGTCATGCCCTGCATGTAGAATTAACTTTTGCCGCTGCTGACGGCTATCAAGATACGATGGACTTGCCGATGACCACCCGGGACGGTTATCACTGGGAGGTGGAAATGGCGTCAAGGCAGAACCGCCATCACCCTTTCGTAGCTGTAGCTTACTGCTACTGCGTGAAAGATGCTGAGGGAAAGGTGCTGCGTAGGGAATCGCTCGCTTCTGCCCGCCAATATGTTTTTGATGAGAGTAAGAATTTCTATTTTCAGGACTATTGGCTGGAGGAGGATAATCCTTACGTGGAAAAAAATGCCTTCGTATTGCAGCAGGTAAAGTTTACTGATGTCAAGCCAGCGCGTCTGCCTCTCTTCGACCGTACTATCATCTTCAAGATTCATGCCCCGAAACTCTATGAGGGTGAGGCTGTAGCTCTGTTGGGAAATCATCCTACGCTGGGCAAATGGAATCCGGCTCATTTCCTGAAGATGCAGAACAATCATGGCAAGGACTGGGAAATATCTGTGAATGTGCAGGCTATCGATGAGCCGATAGAATATAAATATGTGGTGATTGATGCACAGACCCAGAAACTGAAGAGATGGGAATTTGGGGATAACAGAATCTTTGGCATTTCGGGTAATGAACAGGCTGGTGGACAGGGAACTCCTCAGGGTGAAATCCGCGTATACCATCAGGATGTTTATGTGCTACACGGCGGTGAGTTCCGCATCAAGAGGGTTCCGGTTCATGCCCAGTTCAATTTCGATACCTATATCTTCGATCTTGACGGAACCCTGATTTCTTCTCTCCACGACCTGGCTGCAAGCTGCAATTATGCGCTGAAGCTGAACGGGATGCCTGAACGTACGCTGGAGGAAGTACGCATGTTTGTAGGAAACGGGGTGAAGAAACTTATGGAACGTGCCGTGCCGGGAGGATTGGAGAATGAGAAGTTTGAGAAAACCCTGCAGGATTTCCGCAAGCATTATATGGTACATAATATGGATAACACAAAGCCTTATCCTGACGTGATGGAGATGCTGGAGGAACTGAAAAACAGAGGAAAGAACATTGCGGTGGTAAGCAACAAGTTTTATGCAGCTACCCAGGAAATCTGCCGCCATTTCTTCGGCGATCTGGTAGATGTGGCGATAGGAGAGCGGGAGAATATCAAGAAAAAACCGGCTCCAGATACCGTAAACGAAGCCTTGCGACAGCTGCATGCGGATAGAGACAGGGCGGTTTATATCGGCGACAGCGATGTGGATGTGATGACGGCGAAGAACAGTGGAATGCCTTGTATCTCAGTGCTGTGGGGATTCAGAAATCACGATTTTCTGTTGGCGCATGGAGCTTCTATCCTGGTATCATCACCCTTGCAGATATTATAAGAAAGGTAGGATAAAACTATCTGGAAGACCATCATAGAGAATGGTCTTCCAGATAGTTCTTGATAAATTCAAAGTAGGTTTCTGATATCGGAATGCTCTGGTCGCCATAGGTAATGTGCTGCTGGTCTACCGTATCGAACTTTGTCATGTTGGCAAGGAACGAACGGTGTACACGCTTGAATTTCTCTCTTGGCAGCCTTTCTTCCAACTGTTTGAGGTTGCCCAGGGTTCTGATGTTAGGCCTGCCCTCAAGATGGAACCGGATGTAGTCTTTGTCGCAGTCAACAAACAGAATATCATCTATCGGGATTCTTACGCATTTGTAATCTCGTTTTACCACCAGAAAACCGTCGCGCTTGATAGGGTTGTAGTTATCGTCCTGCATGTAGCTTTCGAAGACTTTCTGGCATGATCCCATAAAGTCATCGTAGGTGATGGGCTTGAGCAGATAGTCGAATGCATTTACTTTGTAGGCTTCGATGGCATACTCTTTGAATGCGGTGGTGAAGACAATCTTCACGTTCTTGGGTACAACCTTTGCAAATTCCAGACCGCTGATCTGCTGCATGTGGATGGCGAGAAAAAGTATGTCGAGATGGTTGTGATGGATGCCGTCTACAGCATCTATCGCACTTTTGTAGGCTCCGATCAAATGCAGGGCCGGAGTTTTCTCTATATACTGTTCCAGGAGTTGCAAAGCTTCCGGATCTTCATCTATGATGGCGCAATTTAAAATCATAATTTTACTGTTTTAGTGATTTTATTCTCGATTTCCGTAAAAACGAAAATTGTGTTTGTTTATTGTGTCAAGCTGCAGATTTTTTCTGATAAAAATCTATTTTCATGATTTTACCTTAAATTTGTTTAATCTATTTGGCTATTTGAGGAAAAAACCGTAATTTTGGAGATTGATAAGTCAGACTATAACTGTAGAATATGAAATACAATAAGAAACAACATACCAAATTGTCCTGTCGGAGCAAGTGTTTTTTCCTTGCCTTGGCTTTGGCTATGGCATCGGTTGATGCCTCAGCCCAGAAAATTTCGCTAGGCTCTTGCATCACCCGTGACGGAGGTCAATTTAAAGGCGAAATGGTGAGCGGAAAGCCGCAGGGAAAAGGTACTACCATCTATAAGAATGGGGATACCTACGAAGGCTCTTATATGAAAGGTAAGCGCGAAGGTTATGGTGTTTATACCTTCAGTGATGGCGAAAAGTATGAGGGACAGTGGATGCAGGACCAGCAGCATGGTAAAGGCACCTACTATTTCCAGAACAACAACAAATATGTAGGCCTCTGGTTCCGCGATTACCAGCATGGTCATGGCGTCATGTTCTATTATAATGGTGATAAATATGACGGCGACTGGTATAAGGACAAGCGTCAGGGACGCGGCGTTTATACTTATGCCAATGGCGCACAGTATAAAGGCCAGTGGATGAACGATATGAAGAATGGAAACGGCTTCTTCAACTGGGGAGACGGAACTACTTATGACGGTCAGTGGCTAGACAACCAGCGCTCAGGAAAAGGTACTTTCAAATATGCTGATGGCGATGTGTATATCGGCGACTGGAAGGATGATATCCAGGACGGAAAGGGTATCTATAAATTTCATAATGGCGACATTTATGAAGGCGATTATGTGCAGGGAGAACGCACGGGTATAGGCATCTTCCGCTCTGCAAAGGGCGCCAAGTATAACGGACAGTTTAAGGATGGCCTGCGTACCGGTCAGGGTACCTTCATCTGGAAGAATGGCGATATCTATGTAGGCGACTGGAAGGATGATCTGCAGAACGGCAGGGGCAAACTGACCAAGAAGAACGGCGACGTGTTTGAAGGTGAGTTCAAGAACGGTCTAGTTGATGGTAATGTCGTGATTCATTATGCTGATGGCAGAAGATTCAAGGGTGCCTATCACAAAGGTAAGCGCCAGGGACCTTGCATAGAAGAAGATAAAAACGGTAAGCGTTTCGAAGGAACCTACCGTAACGATGTGCGTGACGGAAGATTTGTAGAAAAAGACCGCAACGGACAGGTTACAGCCAAGGGAGCCTACGAAAACGGCAAACGATTTGAAGACTAATCTCTTCAGAAAATTAGAAAAATACAAAGAAATTATAAATAACGAGATAGACAACCTTTATATTTTAAATAATGAGAAAAAGAACATATTATAATGTTGAATATTGAATGTTCTGTTTTCAAATCTCAAAGTTAAAAGTAAATGTTCAAATCTCAAAGCTTAAACTAGAATTATGGTAGTAGATACTTTAGACAATCTGGAGAAATACGTTTCTCTCAATCCGCTCTTCGCTGATGTAGTGAAGTTTATCAAAGATAATGACCTCTCTAAATTGGAGGAAGGTAAGCATTTTCTCAAGGAGGGTAACCTCTTTGTTAACATAACGACAGCTCACGGAAAAAGCGAGGAAGATGCTGTTCTTGAAACACATCGCAAGATGATTGATATTCAGATTCCTCTTGACAACGAGGAGACTTATGGCTATACTCCTCTTGCTGATCTTCCTGAAGTGGAATATAACGAGGCTAAGGATGTAACCAAGTATCCTGGTGTGAAAGCGCAGACGCTCGTTACCTGCAAGCCAGGTCAGTTTGCTATCTTCTGGCCACAAGATGGTCATCAGCCATGCATCGGTAGTGGTGATATCCACAAGGCTATCTTCAAGATTAAGAATTAAAGAAGAAATCTTCAAGATAAAATTAAAGAAGAATAATATAGAGTAACCATCTAAAATCATGATATATGGCAACAGAAAAGAAAACTACAGCCCAGAAGGCTGCAACTAAAAAGGCAACTGCAAAGAAACCAGTTGCAAAAAAGGCAGCGAAGGCTGTGGTAAAGCATATCGGACTCGTGAAGAACGACCCATATCTGGCAGACTATGAGGATGCCATCAAGGGCCGACACGACCATGCACTCTGGAAACTCGGTCAGCTGACTAATAACGGCAAACAGACATTGAGCGATTTTGCCAATGGATACGAGTATTTCGGACTGCATAAGACTGCCCGTGGATGGGTGTTCCGTGAGTGGGCACCTAATGCAACAGATATCTATCTGATAGGTGACTTCAACAACTGGCAGGAAACCGAAAAGTATCGTGCCAAAAGAATAAAGAATACCGGCAACTGGGAACTCAAACTTCCGGAGAAAGCGATGAAACATGGCGATCTCTTCAAGATGAAAGTTCATTGGGAAGGTGGTGAAGGTGAGCGTATTCCTGCATGGGCACAGCGCGTAGTACAGGACGACCAGACCAAGATTTTCTCTGCTCAGGTTTGGAATCCGGAGCCATATAAATGGAAGAAGAAAACCTTCAGACCAAATGTGGCGCCTCTGCTCATCTATGAATGCCATATCGGTATGGCACAGGATGCTGAGAAGGTTGGCACTTATACAGAATTTAAGGAGAATGTGTTGCCACGTATCATCAAGGATGGTTACAACTGCATTCAGATTATGGCTATTCAGGAGCATCCGTATTATGGCTCCTTCGGCTATCATGTAAGCAGTTTCTTTGCTGCAAGTAGCCGCTTCGGAACTCCTGAAGAGTTGAAGGATCTCATTGATACAGCTCACCAGAATGGTATTGCCGTCATCATGGACATCGTTCACTCTCATGCCGTAAAGAATGAGGTGGAAGGACTGGGTAATCTCGCTGGCGATCCTAACCAGTATTTCTATCCTGGCGACCGTCATGAGCATCCGGCTTGGGACAGTCTCTGCTTCGACTATGGAAAGGATGAAGTCATCCACTTCCTGTTGAGCAACTGCAAGTACTGGCTCAATGAGTTCCATTTCGACGGATTCCGTTTTGATGGTGTAACATCCATGCTCTATTATAGTCATGGTCTGGGTGAGGCATTCTGCAACTACGGAGATTATTTCAATGGTCATGAGGATGATAATGCCATCTGCTATCTTACCCTTGCCAACTGTCTGATTCATGAGGTTAACAAGCATGCCATTACGATTGCCGAAGAGGTGAGCGGAATGCCGGGACTGGCAGCCAAGTTTGAGGATGGCGGTTATGGTTTCGATTATCGCATGGCGATGAATATTCCAGATTATTGGATCAAGACCATCAAGGAACAGAAGGATGAAGACTGGAAACCATCCAGCATCTTCTGGGAGGTAAAGAACCGCCGTTCGGATGAGAAAACCATCTCTTACTGTGAGAGTCATGACCAGGCATTGGTGGGCGATAAAACTATCATCTTCCGTCTGATTGATGCCGATATGTACTGGCATTTCAAGAAGGGCGATGAAAACGAAATGGCTCATCGTGGTATTGCTCTGCATAAGATGATCCGTCTGGTTACCGCCTCTACAATCAATGGCGGTTATCTCAACTTCATGGGTAATGAGTTCGGTCACCCAGAGTGGATCGATTTCCCTCGCGAGGGTAATGGCTGGAGCCATAAATATGCCCGCAGACAGTGGAATCTGGTAGATAATCATGAACTCTGCTACCACTATCTTGGAGATTTCGACCGAGAAATGCTCAAGACGATTACAAGCGAAAAGAATTTTAACAAGACACCAGTTGTAGAAATCTGGCATAATGATGGCGATCAGGTTCTCGCCTTTATGCGTGGCGATCTGCTCTTCGTGTTTAACTTCTCGCCAACCCGCTCTTTCACCGACTATGGCTTCCTGGTTCCAACCGGTTCCTACAGCGTAGTGCTTGATTCTGACAGCAAGGATTTCGGCGGTAATGGCTTGAATGATGACACGATGACGCATCTGACTAATTACGATCCACTTTATGTGAAAGACCGTAAGGAGTGGCTGAAACTTTATCTGCCAGCTCGTACAGCTTTGGTGCTGAAGAAAAATTAATAGATTGATTTATGAAAAATAAAAGGAGTAGTACTGCGAAGATGCAAATCGCCTGTGCTATCATCTTTATCACATTTACCTACGTCTACCTGGCATTTTACCAGGCAGACGTATTGGCAGTGGCTCAGCATGTTTTCTCAGGCGGTTTGACCAACTACAGTTACACGCTGGCTCCACTGCTTATCACGCTCGTACTCTATCTGCTGCAAGTGGGAGTGTACGCGGTAACCCGTGTGAAACGCCGTTTCCACGGGCTTACTTATTTCCCTTCGTTCCTCATCCTGACGATGATTACCGATATCCCCGTTGATATCGACCGTTATCATTCGCTGGGGGCGTGGTGGATTATCCTGCCACTCTGTCTGATTCTCTGGGGCGGATTAATATGGATAGCCCGCCAGTTGGAGCCAATAGAAACAGAGCCTCACAGTAACGGCTGGTTCTCCCGCTATATGTGGGTGAATCTGCTCCAGATGCTGGTGATAATATTGCTTGTCAACTTTGTTGCTAGCAATGATCGGCTGTTTCATGAACGTATGCGCATGGAACATCTGATGAAAGAAAAACAGTATGAAAAAGCTTTGGAAGTAGGTGAAAAATCTCTGAAAACAGATTCTTCGCTGACGATGCTCCGTATAGCCTGTCTCAACGAAACAGGCGAGCTGGGCAGCCGTCTCTTTACTTATCCGCTGGTAGGTGGAAGTAAGGCGATGATGCCGGATAGCGTAACCGTGAAGGCTATGATGTGGAAGGCGCCAAAATGGATGCAGAAACCTTCGGCATGGATGGTTAAACATCATCTCAAGTATCGTCTGCCTGTTGACTATCAGCTTTGTGCACTCTTGCTGGACAAGCAACTAGACAAGTTCGTAGCAGAGGTGCAGAAACATTACAAAGTAACTTCGGGCAAACTGCCTGTTCATTATAAGGAAGCGTTGGTTCTTTATACGCATCGCCGCAGTAATCCAAGTATCGTTTATCACGATAATGTGATGGATACAGACTTTGAGGATTTCCAGCAGATGGATCACAAATATGCTAATGAGACAGAAAAGCAGAATGCTCTTCGGGATACTTATGGAAATACCTACTGGTATTATTATGAGTATGGAAACAAATGAAAGTTTTAATTTAGGAGATTAATATGAAAATACAGATATTCAGAAACTTATGGGTCTTACAGATAGTTTTTCTCCTGTTGGCGCCATTAGGGCTGCAGGCACAGAAGAAAGAGATTTCTGCAGCCAAAGATCTGGTAAAGGCGGGCAAGGATTTGGCGAAAGCCGAATCCAGTATGCGCAAACTCCTGACGGATTCTGCCAACCGGAATAACAAGAAAATTTGGAATATTCTCTTCGATGCTGTGAAGAAGCAGTATGAACAGGGTAATGAGAAACTCTACCTCAAACAGGCGTATGATACAGCCCAACTCTTCAATGCAACCCGACAGCTCTTCGTTATAGCCCAAGGACTTGATTCCGTTGAGATGATTCCTAACAAGAAAGGAAAATGTGAGTATGATTTCCGCAAGTCTCATTCTGAATATTTGAACAGGATACGTCCGAACCTCTATAACGGAGGAACCTGGTTTATCAGGAAGCAGAAATACAAGGAGGCTTATCAGTTCTTTGACCAGTACATAGAGTGCAGTACTGCACCGATGTTCCAATCTTATAAGTATGCCCAGAAAGACAAATATCTTTCTTCGGCAGCTTATTGGGCTGTATATGCCGGATATAAGATGAAAGATACCAAAGCTACGCTTCATCATTCTTATGAGGCGCTAAAAGATACGGCTCATTATAACTATATGTTACAGTATCTAGCTGAGACTTACAAACTGGAGAAGGATACTGCGCGCTATCTCTCGACCTTGAAGGAAGGTTTTGAGCGGGATCCGAAATTCCCGTTCTTCTTCCCGCGTCTGGTAGAGTATTATTCGCAGGAAAACCAACTCGATTCTGCACTCGCCGTAGCAGATAAGGCGCTGGCGATAGCTCCCGACAATGATATCTATCTCTTTACCAAGGGAACCATTCTCCTGAATATGGGTGATTTCAAGCAATGCATCGAAGTGAGCAAAAAGGCACTTGCCGTGAACGATTCTTTGGCTGGTGCTTATTATAATATAGGTTTGGCTTATTTCAATCAGGCGGTTGAAATGGATAAGAATTCACTGCAATCTCGCAAAACGCATCAGGTGATAGACGGACTTTACAAGAGTGCAATGCCTTATCTGCAGAAGTACAGAACGATGGCGCCTGATATGCAGGACCAGTGGGCTTTGCCGCTATATACCATCTATCTGAACCTGAACATGGGTAAGGAGTTTGATGAGATTGACAAACTACTCAATCAGAAAAAGAAATAATGCCTCATGATGAGGAATTTATGAAAACTTCTCTTGAAAAGAAAGCTTCTCTTTAATAAAAGAATACTTCTCTTTAGAAATTGATTATTAGAAATTTATGATAGACAGAATTTTAGATAAACTGGGCATTGAGCTCAATGATATGCAGCAGGATTCCATGCAGGCAATCTTGCACGGGAACAAGGATGTGGTGATACTTTCGCCAACAGGTAGTGGCAAGACACTGGCTTATCTTCTGCCTCTTACCCAACTTATAGATGCTACTGATGACGAGGCACAGGCGGTGGTGGTAACTCCTGGTCGGGAACTCGCTTTGCAGTCGGCTAACGTATTGAAGAATATGGGCAGCGGTTTGCGTGCGATGGCTTGCTATGGTGGTCGTGCTACGATGGATGAGCATCGCGTGATGAAACAGGTTCGTCCTCAGATTGTATTTGGAACTCCAGGCCGTCTCAATGATCATCTGGATAAGGGAAATCTTTCTCCATATCACATCAAATACCTGATTATTGATGAGTTTGACAAGTGTCTGGAGATGGGTTTCCAGGACGAAATGAGCCGACTGATCAAGTCTTTGCCTGGCTTGCGTCGACATTTCCTGCTTTCTGCTACCGAGGCGGAGGAGATTCCTCATTTCGTACACATGGGTAGGGTAGAAAAGATAGATTACCGTGTGGATGAAGATCAGGTTCCTGACCGTGTACATATATATAAGGTGGATAGTCCGGTAAAGGATAAACTGGAGAGTCTGTCACTTTTGCTACGCAGTTTAGGCGATCAGAGTACCATTGTATTCCTCAATTATCGCGACAGTGTAGAGCGCACCAATAAATATCTGGTGGAGCAGGGATTTTCAACCTCTTTCTTCCATGGTGGATTGGAACAGAAGGAACGCGAGGCTTCTCTCTATCGTTTCAGCAACGGTAGTGCCAATATCCTGGTGAGTACGGATCTGGCTTCGCGCGGACTTGATATTCCAGATATAGATAATATCATCCATTATCACATGCCGGAGAGCGAAGATGGTTATATCCATCGTGTAGGACGTACGGCAAGATGGGAAGCCCAGGGCAGGGCTTTCTTCCTGTTAGGTCCTGAAGAGCATATTCCGGAATATGTGGATGCTGAAATTGAGGATTACGAGATGCCTGCTGCTGATCAGCTTCCTGCGCCAGCCAAACCTAAGATGGCTACTATATATATAGGTAAAGGCAAAAAGGATAAAATCAGCAAGGGTGACATCTTAGGCTTCCTTTGCAAGAAGGGTGGGCTGCAGTCGGCTGAAATCGGTAAGATTGATGTTAATGACCGTTATGCTTATGCTGCCATTTCCCGAACGAAGTTGCGCAGCGTACTGAATAATGTAAAGGGGGAAAAGATAAAAGGTGTCAAAACGATAGTGGAAGAGGTAAGGTAGTTGACAAACTGCTGCTATCTTTTCTCTGTTGCTTGCTAATGTATAATAAATGTAAAAATAGACATAAATATGCAGTTATTATACTAAAATGACTAACAAAATGAAAGAAATCTGCGCAAAACGCTAAAAATGTGCAGAAAAGTTTGGTAGTTTCAAATAAAAAGTGTAATTTCGCAGTCGTAAATACAATCCAAAGGTTTACTATGTATCCTATATGGGTGTATTGTGCACTAATTTTTCCTGCTAACAGGATTATATCGTATAAAACTTAAATAATTATACAAAGATGAAGAAGTACAATTTTAACGCAGGTCCATCAATGCTTCCACGCGAAGTGATTGAGAACACAGCAAAGCAGATTTTGGATTTTAATGGTTCAGGTCTTTCATTGATGGAAATCAGCCACCGTGCTAAGGATTTCCAGCCAGTTGTTGATGAGGCTGTCTCCCTTTTCAAGGAGCTTCTTGACATTCCTGAGGGTTACTCCGTAATCTTCCTTGGTGGTGGTGCGTCGTTGCAGTTTATGCAGATTCCTGCCAACTTCCTCATCAAGAAGGCTGCCTACATTAATTCTGGTACTTGGGCTAAGAAGGCAATGAAAGAGGCAAAGCATTTTGGTGAGGTCGTGGAGATCGCATCATCGTCCGACGCCAATTTCACTTTCTATCCACAGGTTCCTAACACTGTACCAGCCGATTGTGATTACTTGCATTTGACAAGCAACAATACTATATATGGTACTGAACTCCGTGTAGATCCAGACGTAAACGTACCATTGATTTCTGATATGTCTTCAGATATCATGAGCCGTCCAGTAGATGTTTCTAAGTATACTGCCATCTATGCAGGTGCTCAGAAGAATCTTTCTATGGCAGGTGTTACCGTTATCATCGTAAAGGATGATATGCTCGGCAAGGCTCCTCGCGAGCTTCCTACAATGCTCGATTATCGTACTCACGTTGAGAAGGGCAGTATGTTCAATACTCCTCCTGTTGTTCCTATCTATACCTTGATGGAGAATCTCCGCTGGTTGAAGGCTAATGGTGGTGTTGAGGCTGCTGACAAGCGAGCTCACGAACGTGCAGAAGTTCTTTATGCAGAAATCGACCGCAACAAACTCTTCAAGGGTACTGTTGAAGAAGCATCCCGTTCTTTGATGAACATCTGCTTCGTGATGAACGATGAGTACAAGGAACTTGAGAAGCCATTCCTCGACTTCGCTACGGAGCGTGGCATGGTAGGTATCAAGGGTCACCGCTCAGTGGGTGGTTTCCGTGCCAGCTGCTACAATGCACAGACCATGGAGGGTGTTCAGGCACTCGTCAAGGCCATGCAGGATTTTGAAGCACAACATTAATTTTTGAATTTGTATGAAAGTATTAGTTGCAACAGAAAAGCCATTCGCAGCGGCTGCTGTGGAAGGCATTAAGAAAGAAATAGAGGGAGCAGGCAACGAATTGGTGCTGCTCGAAAAATATACAGAGAAAGCTCAGCTTCTCGATGCAGTGAAGGATGTGGACGCGATGATTATCCGCTCTGACAAGGCTGATGCCGAGGTGCTCGATGCAGCAAAGAACCTGAAGATTATCGTTCGTGCCGGTGCGGGTTATGATAACATCGACCTTGCTGCTGCTACTGCTCATAATGTAGTGGCTGAGAATACTCCTGGTCAGAACTCTAACGCAGTAGCAGAGTTGGTATTTGGCTTGTTGGTCTTTACTGTACGTAATTTCTACAACGGCAAGGCTGGCAGCGAGTTGAAGGGTAAGAAACTGGGTATTCTTGCTTTCGGTAATGTTGGTCGAAATGTAGCTCGCATCGCCAAGGGATTCGGCATGGAAGTAGCTGCTTACGATGCATTCTGCCCAGCTGATGTTATCGAGGCTGCCGGTGTTCATGCTGTAAAGTCACAGGATGAGTTGTTCCAGACTTGCGACATCGTTTCTCTTCATATCCCTGCTACTCCAGAGACCATCAAGAGCATCGACTACAAGACTGTAAACCAGTTGCCTAAGGGTGGCATCCTCATCAATACAGCGCGTAAGGAGGTTATCAATGAGCCTGAGCTCCTGAAACTTCTTGCTGAGCGTGAGGACTTGAAGTTCATCACTGATATCAAGCCTGATGCTGATGCAGACTTTGCCAAGTTCGAGGGTCGCTACTTCTCAACTCCTAAGAAGATGGGTGCACAGACTGCTGAAGCAAATATCAATGCCGGTATTGCTGCAGCTAAGCAGATCAATGCGTTCTTTAAGGATGGATGCACTAAGTTCCAGGTAAATAAGTAATTATTCTTCCCATACATATAGCTCATGAAGGGTGCTTTTTCACAGAAGCACTCTTGATGGGCTTTTCATGTTTTTATTAAACTAGTCAATTTAAACAAAATATTATGGCAATAGTAAAACCTTTTAAGGGAGTAAGACCTCCTAAAAATCTCGTTGAGCAGGTTGAGTCTCGTCCTTACGATGTTCTCAATTCTGAGGAAGCACGTGCCGAGGCAGGCGATAACGAGAAGAGCCTTTATCATATTATTAAACCTGAAATCAATTTCGAACCAGGTACTTCTGAGTACGATCCGCGAGTGTATGAAAGCGCTGCAGAGAACTTCAGAAAGTTCCAGGAGAATGGCTGGTTGAAACAGGATGATAAGGAACAGTATTATATCTATGCACAGACGATGAACGGCAAGACTCAGTATGGTCTTGTGGTAGGTGCGTATGTAAACGACTATATGACGGGTGTCATCAAGAAACATGAGCTGACACGCCGCGATAAGGAAGAAGACCGTATGAAGCATGTGCGTGTATGCAATGCCAATATCGAACCAGTATTCTTCGCTTATCCTGATAATGAGGTGCTTAACGAACTTCTGATGCGTTATGCAGCAACAACGCCGGAGTATGATTTCATTGCTCCAATAGATGGTTTCCGTCATCAGTTCTGGGTTGTAAGCGATGATCAGGATATTGCCACAATTACAGCGGAATTTGCCAAGATGCCTAGCCTTTATATTGCTGACGGTCATCACCGTAGTGCAGCAGCAGCTCTGGTAGGTGCAGAAAAAGCTAAGCAGAATCCTAATCATACAGGTAAGGAGGAATATAACTACTTTATGGCAGTTTGTTTCCAGGCAAGTCAGCTTACCATTCTCGATTATAACCGAGTTGTGAAGGATTTGAACGGTCTGACTTCTGATCAGTTCCTCGATGCTTTGACAAAGAACTTCGAGGTGATAGATATTGATGCAATCAATGTGAATGTATCTGGTGATGAAGAGGGCATTCCTTGCTATGAAAAGATGGCTATTGATGATGCTATCAGTCAGTTTGGCTTGGATATTCTGAAACCAGCTGCTCTCCATTCTTTCCTCCTCTATTTGGACGGTAAATGGTACGGTTTGTTTGCTAAGCCGGGAACCTATGATGATGCTGATCCAATCGGCGTGCTCGATGTTGATATTTCATCTCGTCTGATTCTTGATGAAATTCTGGGTATCAAGGATTTACGTTCTGATAAGCGCATCGATTTTGTGGGTGGTCTTCGTGGTCTCGGTGAGTTGAAACGTCGTGTGGATAGCGGCGAGATGAAGATGGCACTTGCTTTGCATCCGGTTACTATGCAGCAGATTATGGACATCGCTGACAGTGGTAAGATTATGCCACCTAAGGCAACTTGGTTTGAACCTAAGTTGCGCAGCGGTTTGATTATTCACAAGTTGGATTAATGATAGACGAATTTAAGACTATATCAGATACGATAGGCGAGGGATATTACACCGAGAAAAGGAGTAAGTTTCTCGCCTTTGCTCACCATGTTACAACTGTTGACGAGGTGAAGGAAATTGTTGCCGGGTACCGTAAGAAATATTACGATGCCCGACATTGTTGTTATGCATATATGCTAGGTCCTGAACGGACAGAGTTCCGTGCCAATGATGATGGCGAACCTTCTTCTACAGCAGGAAAACCAATCCTCGGCCAAATCACGAAATCAGAATTGACGGATATTTTAATTGTCGTCATCCGATATTTCGGAGGAGTGAAATTGGGAACCAGCGGACTCATTGTTGCTTATCGTGAAGCTGCCATTGATGCTTTGGCTCATTGTGAGGAGGTTACGCAACAGATAGAGGAAATAGTAACCTATGATTTTACTTATCCGATGATGAATGATGTGATGAGGATAGTCAAAGATATGAATCCGCGTATCCTGGATCAGACTTTCGATAATACTTGCAGCATCAAACTTTCTATCAGAAAGAGCGAGGCTGAGCAGTTACGTTCTCGTCTGAAAAAGCTGTCGTTTGAATAGCAGATAACTGACAGACAGATGAATAACTGCTGGGTAAATAAAAAGAGGGTGAATCATTAATTTATGATACACCCTCTTTTTGATGGTTATTTCTTTTGAATTTATCCCTTTTCTTCCAATTCCTTCTGCAATCGGATGATTTCATCGCGATATTGGGCAGCTTGCATGAAGTCGAGGTCTTTGGCTGCTTGCTTCATCAATGCTGTAGTATTGGCAATGCTCTTCTCCAATTCTTCCTTGCTCATACTGCGCACGATAGGATCGGCAACGAAGGCTGCACTTTCCGGTTCCACGTAAACGCGAGGCTTGGAACCCTCGGCTCCCATCGGAACAATCTTTGCTCCTTCTTCCTTGCTAGTAGGCAGAGCTGAGGTTATTGCTTTCACAATCTGTTTTGGTGTAATGCCATGGTCTGCATTGTATTTCAACTGGATGCTTCGGCGGCGGGCAGTTTCATCTATCGTTTTCTGCATGCTGTCTGTGATGTTGTCTGCATACATGATTACCTTTCCGTTCACGTTTCGGGCTGCACGGCCTGCCGTCTGGGTCAGAGAACGGTGACTGCGAAGGAAGCCTTCCTTGTCTGCATCGAGAATAGCTACAAGCGAAACTTCCGGCAAGTCGAGTCCTTCTCGTAACAGGTTGACACCCACCAGTACATCGTATACACCAGCACGTAGATCGTTCATGATCTTTACTCGGTCTAAGGTTGCCACATCACTGTGGATATAGGCAGCCTTTACGTTGTGGTTGAGCAGGAACTCGGTGAGTTCTTCTGCCATACGCTTTGTAAGAGTCGTAATCAGAACTCGCTCGTTGCGGTGTGTTCTTGTTAATATTTCATCCAGAAGATCATCTATCTGATTCTCACTTGGACGGACTTCTATTTCCGGGTCCAGGAGTCCTGTAGGACGAATCAACTGTTCTACAACCACGCCTTCGGCTTCTCTCAATTCATAGTCTGCCGGAGTTGCACTTACGTAGATGGCCTGCGGAATGAGATCGTGAAATTCCTCGAATTTCAGCGGACGGTTATCGAAGGCTGCAGGCAAACGGAAACCATATTCTACCAGGTTCTTCTTTCGTGCCCGGTCGCCTCCATACATGGCTCCAATCTGCGGGATGCTCACATGGCTCTCGTCAACCACAAGCAGGAAATCTTTAGGGAAGAAATCGAGCAGGCAATACGGGCGTTCGCCTTCATGTCTGCCATCGAAATAACGGGAATAGTTCTCGATGCCCGAACAGTGGCCCAATTCCTTGATCATTTCCATATCATATTCTACACGTTCCTTGATGCGCTGTGCCTTGATTCCATCTCCAATACTCTTGAAGAATTCTACCTGTTTAACCAGGTCGTCCTGAATTCTGCGAATGGCACTTTCCTGCTGTTCTTTTGTTGTTACGAAAAGGTTGGCTGGATAAATCTCGTAATCTTCGAACGAGGCAAGGCGGTGATAAGTGAGCGAATCCACTTCTTCGATACTGTCAATCTCATCGTCCCACCATGTTACGCGCAAAACATGATCGCTGTAAGCCATAAAGATGTCAACCGTTTCGCCTTTCACTCTAAAGTTGCCACGTTGCAGTTCTATGTCATTTCTAACGTAAAGTGCATCAACGAGTTTTCTCAGGAATTCATTTCTGTCGAGTCGCTGCCCGCGATGAATCTTGATGATGTTCTCCTGCATCGCCACAGGTCCGCCCATACCATAGATGCACGATACGGATGAGACAACGATGACATCCTTTCTGCCCGAGAGAAGGGCAGAAACAGCACCGAGTCGCAACTTGTCTATTTCATCATTGATGGCGAGGTCTTTTTCTATATATGTATCAGTCGTTGGCAGATAAGCTTCCGGCTGATAATAGTCGTAGTATGAAACATAATATTCTACAGCGTTCTCAGGGAAGAAACCCTTCATCTCCTGATACAGTTGGGCAGCAAGAGTCTTGTTGTGGCTCAAGATGAGCGTAGGCTTCCCCACGTTGGCAATCACGTTTGCCACCGTAAAGGTTTTACCCGAGCCGGTTACACCCAACAACACCTGTGCAGGGTCTCCTTCAAGCACCCCCTCTGTGAGTTGCCTGATGGCTTGCGGCTGGTCGCCAGTTGGCTTATATTTTGATGTAATCTTAAAATCCATTTTCTTCCTGATTTCTTCTCAAAAGTTCTGTTTCAAGGTGCAAAATTACAAAAAAAACGCCATTAATCGTTATAAAGATTAATTTTTTACGAAAAAATGTATCTTTTCTTTTGATAATAAGTAAATTATGAGTAACTTTGCAGTTCAAAATGAGAATTATGAAAAAATTGACTCTTATTGCATCGTGTGTTGCATTGCTCTTGTCGAGCTGTGCCCACGAATATAACCAGGTATTGAAATCAGGCGATTATACTTATAAGTATGAGTACGCCAAGCAGAGCTATGCCCAGGGCAAGTATTCCCGTGCCATTCCTCTTCTGCAGGAACTGGTAACGATGAAGAAAGGTTCTACCGAGGGTGAGGAATGTTTGTACATGCTGGCTATGGCCGAGTATGGTATGAAGGATTATGAGACTGCTGCAGAGTATTTCAAGAAGTATTACTCTTCTTATCCTAAAGGTAAGTTTGCTGAAAATGCAAAGTACTTTGTGGGAGAGAGTCTGTATCAGAATGCTCCTGAGCCTCGTCTTGACCAGAGTACCACGATTACAGCCATCGCAGCCTTCCAGGAGTTTCTGGATCTTTATCCGGATGCCCGACTCAAGCAGCAGGCTACAAACCGCCTTTTTGCTCTTCAGGACCTCTTGGTTGAGAAGGAGTATAAGAGTGCCAAACTCTATTTTGATATGGGCACCTATTTCGGCAACTGTACCAGCGGAGGCAACAATTATGAGGCTTGTATCGTAACTGCACAGAATGCGCTTAAGGATTATCCTTACAGCAACCGCCGCGAGGAGTTTGCATCGCTCATCATGAAAGGTAAATACGAACTGGCAAAGATGAGTGTCGAGAAAAAGCAGCTGGAGCGCTATCAGGACGCTGAGGATGAGTGTTATGGCTTTATCAACGAATATCCTGATTCAAAGGACCGTGCACTTGCCGAGAAGTATATTGAGAAGTGCAAGCAGTACGAGAAAGAGCATCCGGAGTCAGCTCTCGACCAGCTTGGCAATAATGCCAATTAAAAAAAGCATATATATAATAAGGTAAAAACAATATAATAATAATAGTACTATAATTATGGATTTCAAAAAATCAAAGGCACCAGTAAACACAGTAACTCGCAACATTATGGATCTCTGCGATGATACCCATAATATCTACGAGAGCGTAGCTATCATTGCAAAGCGCGCTAATCAGATTTCTATCGAAATCAAGCAGGAGTTGAGCAAGAAACTTCAGGAGTTTGCTTCTTATAACGATTCTTTGGAGGAAGTTTTTGAGAACCGCGAACAGATTGAAATCTCTCGCTACTACGAGAAGTTGCCAAAACCAACTTTGCTCGCTACAGAAGAGTTTATTGAGAACAATATTTATTGGCGCGATCCTACCAAGACATCTGCACCAATGGTTCACGAGAGCGAAATTTAATATTCCAGAGCTATATGATACAGCGTAAACAGACATTATTTCTGCTCTTTGCTGTCATCGCCATTGCTATCTGTCTTTTTCTTCCTATCGCCAGCATCGCAGCTAAGACGATGGGAGGAGACACTATGGTTTATAATCTCGGAGTGGTAGGGGAGGCAGGAATGCAGATTTCAACTACTTGCGTTCCTCTGTTCCTTCTGCTCGCCGTTTCAGCCATCATAGCATTGGTAAACATCTTTTTGTACAAGAATCTGAAGCTTCAGAAATCACTCTGTTCTCTGGCCATGCTTTTTACAGGTTTATGGTATGTAGATTATATCGTGATGTTCATGGGCTTGATTCCTGTTCCTGAAGCAGAAGGAGCGATGAAGTTTCAGTTTGCCGCTTGCCTTCCTTTGGTAGCAATCATATTCGAATGGATGGCAATGAAAGGTGTGAACGATGACATCAAACTCTTGAGAGCAGCAGACCGAATCAGATAAAAAATGCTAAAAAAGCATTTGAATATCGATAAAAGTTTGCTCAATTCAAATAAAAGTAGTAATTTTGCACCCGCTGTCACGAGATGGCAGCATAAAATTCAAACCTCATTATAAATTAAATTAAAATTAAGATTTAAAAATGGCAACAAAAATCAGATTGCAGCGCGGCGGTCGTAAAAGCTATGCTTTCTACAGCATCGTAATCGCTGACGTTAGAGCACCACGTGATGGTAAATTTACTGAGAAGATTGGTACTTTCAACCCTAACACCAATCCTGCTACTGTAGATTTGAATTTCGAGCGCGCACTCTACTGGGTAGAGACAGGTGCACAGCCAACAGACACAGTTCGCAACATCCTCAAGGGCGAGGGCGTTTACTTGATGAAGCACCTCAAGGGTGGCGTTAAGAAGGGCGCATTCGACGATGCTGAGGCTCAGAAGCGTTTCGACGCTTGGAAGAATAGCAAGGACGCTAAGATTTCTGCTGTTCGCGAGGGCGATGCTAAGGCAAAGAAGGAAGCTGCTGCTAAGGAGCTCGAGGCTGAAAAGAAGATGAACGAAGCAATCGCTAAGAAGGTAGCTGATAAGAAGGCTGCTGCAGCTGCTGCTGAGGCAGAGGCTAAGGCTGCTGAGGAAGCTCCTGCAGAGGAGGCTCCAGCTGAGGCTTAATCTTCGACAGAATCTTCTTTTGAGATTTTAAAGTATAAAGGTTGAATTTCTCTTTCGGGAAATCCAACCTTTTTTTTGTTTCTTTTGATTATGGGTGATAAAAAGGAAAACAGTTATTCGCATATTCTGAAATATACAGGATTGTTTGGCAGTGTGCAAGGATTGGGAATTCTTGTAGGAGTTTTGCGCAATAAATTTACGGCGTTCTTCCTCGGACCTTCTGGAATGGGACTGCTGTCTCTTTTCAGCTCAACGATTTCTGTTCTCAGTTCTGCGTGTAATTTCGGCATTCCTACAAGTGGTGTTAAATTTATTTCTGAAAAGGAACATGCTGCAGATGAATCGCAGTCCGAAAAGGCTGATATCGCCGGGGCGGTTCTTCTTGTCCGCACCTATAGTCTGCTTGCTGCATTTTTCGGAGCCATCGTCTGTGTTCTTCTGGGTCCGTTACTCAATGGGTTTACTTTTTCCTGGGGCAATCATACGCTACATTTCATTCTCCTGGCACCAACCATTTTCTTCACGATTCTGGCTGGAGGTGAAACAGCCATTCTGAAAGCTACCGGACAGTTGCGTGCGTTGGCGATGCAGGCAAGTCTTCTGGCTATTTTTCTGCTTTTGGTTTCGGTTCCGGTTTATTGGATATTTGGTGAGAGAGGTATTCTGCCCGTTCTGTTTATTTTGGCATTTATGCAATGGGCTCTGAATTTTCGATATTCCCGACGAGTTGTACGGTGGGGCGTAAATATGCGAAAAATGACGCTAGTTGCAGGTTTCCCACTTTTGCGACTTGGCGGGGCATTTGTACTTTCGGGTTTGATGAATAGCGGATGCGAATTTCTGATTCGTGCCTTTTTGAACCAACAAGGCGATCTGGAAGTTGTCGGACTTTTCAATGCCGGTATAACGATTGTCTTTGTTTATGCGGGAATGGTGTTCTCGGTCATGGATCAGGATTTTTATCCCCGTCTCTCCGGCATTTCGGGTTCCAGAAAAAACGAGGAGTCTGTTAAAGAGCGCAATCTCTGTGTGAACCGCCAGCTTGAAATGAATGTCCTGTTGCTGGGGCCTATCGTTGCAGCTATCATTTTAGGTCTGCCTCTCATTATTCCGATATTATACAATGCCCAGTTTATGGGGATGCTTCAGATGACTCAGCTTGCTGCTGTTGCCATGTTGTTCAAGGCGGTTTATCTTCCAATAGAATATCTCCCGCTGTCAAGGGGAGATTCCAGGCTATTTCTCATTCAGGAAAGTTTTTGTGTTATCTTGCTGATAATCTGTGAAATAGCTGGTTATCAGTTAGATGGATTGAGAGGAGTAGGAGGGGGTATTGCTGTGGCTTATGCCATAGAGACCATTGCCGTCTTGATTTTCAGCAGGGCCGTTTATGGTTATCGTTTATCCGCTCTTGGTTTCAGATTCTGTATCTTTCAGCTTCTGATTCTGCTCCTGGTGTTGTTCCTGGTTTTCATGATCAGTTATCGTGATTGGCTTTACTGGCTGATTGGCGTAATCATTGTACTCATGAGTACATCGTTTAGTTTTAGGAAAATTAGAAAACTGGTTAGATAAGAATAGAAACTCTGTAGGATAAATTATTTTCTCCGAAAGATAGAAGAATATCTCCGAAAGATAAAAAAATATCTTTCGGAGATATTTTTTTATTCCAGTAGGATATTGGATTATTCCAGTAGGATAAATAAAGAAAAAGCCTTGAGAATCAGTTGATTCTCAAGGCTTTTATATGTTTTGTATCTCAAAGAAATTACTTCTTGTTGATAGCGAGGTCGATAGCTACAGCGATAGCAACAGTAGCACCAACCATAGGGTTGTTACCCATACCGAGGAAGCCCATCATCTCTACGTGAGCAGGAACTGAAGAAGAACCTGCGAACTGAGCGTCTGAGTGCATACGACCCATTGTATCAGTCATACCGTAAGAAGCAGGACCAGCAGCCATGTTATCTGGGTGCAAAGTACGACCTGTACCACCACCAGAAGCTACTGAGAAGTATGGCTTACCAGCAGCAATACGCTCCTTCTTGTATGTACCAGCTACTGGGTGCTGGAAACGTGTAGGGTTTGTAGAGTTACCAGTGATAGATACATCTACATCCTCGCTCCAGTTGATAGCAACACCCTCGCGAACGTCGTCAGCGCCGTAGCAGTTAACCTTAGCACGTGGACCGTCGCTGTAAGCGATGCGGTTAACAACCTTCAACTCACCTGTATAGTAGTCGAACTTTGTCTGTACGTATGTGAAACCGTTGATGCGGCTGATAATCTGAGCAGCATCCTTACCAAGACCGTTCAAGATAACGCGCAATGGGTTCTTGCGAACCTTGTTAGCCATCTCAGCAATCTTGATAGCACCCTCAGCAGCAGCGAAAGACTCGTGACCAGCCAAGAAAGCGAAGCACTGAGTCTCCTCACGGAGCAAACGAGCAGCCAAGTTACCGTGACCGAGACCAACCTTACGGTCGTCAGCTACAGAACCAGGGATGCAGAAAGCCTGCAAACCGATACCGATAGCCTCAGCTGCATCAGCAGCAGTCTTAGCACCTTTCTTGATAGCGATAGCAGCACCAGCTACATACGCCCACTTAGCGTTCTCGAAGCAGATACGCTGAGTATCTTCACACATCTGATAAGGGTCAACACCTGCGTCCTCGCAGATTTGATTAGCCTCTTCCAAGCTCTTGATACCGTTAGCATTAAGAGCAGCAAGAACCTGCTTCTCGCGACGTTCCTGACTTTCGTAACTTACTTTTCTAATCATATCTGTATCTCCTTATTATTCTTTACGTGGATCAATTGCTTTAACAACACCCTGCTCAGCAGTTGTACGACCGTAGCTACCTGTGAACTTCTTGACAGCCTCGTTAGCGTCCATACCGTTCTTGATAGCCTCCATCATCTTGCCGAGGTGAACATACTCGTAACCACAAACCTGGCTGTCCTTATCCAAGAACTGCTTTGTGATGTAACCCTCTGTCAACTCGAGGTAACGTGTACCCTTAGCTACAGTACCGTAGAGAGTACCAGTCTGTGAACGAAGACCCTTACCCAAGTCCTCAAGACCTGCACCGATAACAAGACCGCCCTCAGAGAAAGCGCTCTGGCTACGACCGTAAACAATCTGGAGGAAGAGCTCGCGCATAGCTGTATTGATAGCATCGCATACGAGGTCAGTGTTCAAAGCCTCAAGAATAGTCTTGCCTGGGAGAATCTCAGAAGCCATAGCAGCTGAGTGAGTCATACCAGTACAACCGATAGTCTCAACAAGAGCCTCCTGAATAACGCCTTCCTTGATGTTCAAAGAGAGCTTGCAAGCACCCTGCTGAGGAGCACACCAACCCACACCGTGAGTATAACCAGAGATGTCTTTGATCTCTTTTGCCTGAATCCATTTTCCCTCTTCAGGAATTGGAGCTGGTCCGTGGTTAGGACCCTTAGCGACAACGCACATGTTGTCTACTTCTTTAGAATAGATCATATTCGCTAAATTTTATATTAATGAATATTATAAGTATAAAGTTCTGTACTTAATTCATATTGTTTTGCTGAAACATCGGTGCCATCACCTCAATTCCGAGCACAAAAGTACAAAAAAAATCCGGAAAATACCTAAAAATGGGTATTCTTTTTAACTCTTTAACCTAATATTTAGATTTTTTCTTGGGTTTATGCACAATTTCATGTATCTTTGCAAACTGAAAATTGCAATTTTGTAGATTATGATCGAAGTAAAGATAAACGATGCCAAGCTTCAGCAGGCTGCCGAGGCAGGCATGGATGAATTTGTAAAGGCTTTCGTGGATGCCATCCGCGAAGCGATTGGTGGTGAACTGACTGCCGAAACCATGGCGCAGCTCAACAGCGACCAGATTACTCTTCTGGCTTGGGATATCCTGTATGAGGAGATGATGGATGGCGGAATGGTTCAGCTCATACATAACGGTTACGGTGCTTTCCTCTGGAAGAACCCTACCGACAAGGCGTTTAAAAACTGGGGATTGACAGAACTCGCCAAACTCATCAAGAAGAGTCATTTCCTGTATAAAACAAACCATGAGGAGATTGAGCGCGATCTGACCGATGAGGAGTTTATGGCGCTCTACGAAAAATTTCCTGAGTTTGATGATTTTGACGATGAGTTCGTTGAGAACGAAGAAGAGTGGACCAGCAAGGTTGCCTTCTACATCGATGATCATATCGACAATTTCTGCGAAATTGTCAAACTATAAACTTATAATACATTATTATATATATGAACAAGCAAGAACAGGAACTCCGTAAGAAGAGTCCGATACAGATACGCAACAAGAAGGCTTCGTTCGAGTACTTCTTCGTTGATACTTATACCGCAGGCATTGTGCTTACGGGAACAGAGATTAAGTCAATCCGTGGCGGAAAGGCTTCGCTGGTAGATTGTTATTGCGATTTCTATCAGGGCGAGCTTTGGGTCAAGGGAATGAACATCTCTCCTTATTTTTATGGTTCTTTCAGCAATCATGAGGCTCGCCGCGACCGCAAGCTTCTTCTCACCAAGCGCGAATTGCGCCGTCTTGAAGAGGACAGCAAGCAGCCTGGTTTCACCATTGTTCCAACCCTCATCTTTATCGATAATCACGGAAGAGCCAAGGTGGATATTGCTCTCTGTAAGGGAAAGAAGGAGTATGACAAGCGCCAGACTCTGAAGGAGAAGGAAGACAGAAGAGAGATGGATAGAGCAATCAAGCACTTTTAGACAATGAAGAATTTAAGAGAGATTGTAAAGGAGAAAATTCTGATTCTCGATGGTGCCATGGGTACTGAGATTCAGAAGTATAATCTTACAGAAGAAGACTTCAGAGGCGAGCGGTTCCGCGATTTGCCGGGTATGATGAAAGGTAACAACGACATGCTCAACATTACTCGTCCTGATGTGATATCTGATATTTACCGACGCTACCTGGAGGCTGGCGCCGATATTATTACCGCGAATACTTTTTCGTGCCAGCGCATTTCGCAGGCTGATTATCACCTGGAGAACTGCGCCCGCGAAATGGCATTCGAGGGTGCCCGACTGGCACGTATCGAATGCGATAAGTTTTCTACACCTGATAAACCACGCTTCGTTGCAGGAGATGTGGGACCAACCAACAAAACTTGCTCCATGAGTCCGGACGTCAGCAATCCTGCCGCCCGCGAGATTACCTACGATGAGCTTTTCACCGATGTATGCGAACAGGTGGACGGACTTATCGAAGGCGGTGCTGACGTGATTCTCATCGAAACCATCTTTGATACACTCAACTGCAAGGCGATGATAGATGCAGCGCTCACCATGATGAAGAAACATGGAGTAGAGTTGCCTGTCATGATCAGTCTTACGGTAAGTGATCTGGCGGGCAGAACGCTCAGCGGTCAGACTGTAGATGCTTTCCTGGCTTCGCTTTCTCCTTATCCTATCTTCTCTGTCGGCATGAACTGCGCCTTTGGTGCTCCTCAGATGAAACCTTTCATCGAGCACATGGCTCAGGTTGCACCTTATTATATTAGTGCGCATCCTAATGCCGGTTTGCCTAACGAAATGGGCGAATATGACGAGACAGCCGAATCGATGGCTCCGCAAATAGCCGAATTCATCGATGAAGGTATCGTGAACATCATTGGCGGATGCTGCGGTACAAGTCCTGAATTCATCGCACATTACGCCCGTATAGCTGAGGGTAAGAAGCCGCATCAAGTGGTGGAGAAACCTAAGTATATGTGGCTCTCGGGATTAGACCTTCTGCAGGTCGATGATTCCGTACATTTGCCGGTTGACGCCAGCCGGTTCGTCAACGTGGGCGAACGCTGTAACGTAGCTGGTAGCAGGAAGTTCCTGCGTTTGATTAACGAAAAGAATTATGAAGAAGCCATCGGTATTGCCAGAAAGCAAGTGGCTGATGGAGCAGCTGTCGTTGACGTGAATATGGACGATGGTTTGCTCGATGCGAAAGCCGAGATGGTTAATTTCCTGAATATGATTGCTGCCGAGCCTGATATTGCGAAGGTTCCGGTGATGATCGACTCTTCCAAATGGGATGTCATCGTGGCTGGCTTGAAGTGCTGCCAGGGCAAGTGTATTGTCAATTCCATCAGTTTGAAGGAGGGTGAGGAAGTATTCCTTTCTCATGCCCGCGATGTGTTGCGCTATGGTGCAGCCGTTGTTGTGATGTGTTTTGATGAGGTTGGTCAGGCTACCACTTTCGAGCGCCGCATCGAGATAGCAGAACGTGCTTATCGTCTTCTGGTAGACAAGTTGGGCATGAATCCGCTCGATATCATCTTCGACCCGAACGTACTTGCCATAGCTACCGGTATGGAGGAGCATGATAATTATGCCGTTGAGTTCATCCGTGCAACGGAGTGGATTCATCAGAACCTGCCTGGTGCACATGTCAGCGGAGGTGTCAGCAACCTCTCGTTCTCATTCCGTGGCAATACTTATATCCGTGAGGCTATCCATTGTGTTTTTCTGCATCATGCCCAGCAGGTAGGTATGGACTTTGGTATTGTAAATGCCAAAGCCAGAATGGATTACAATAAAATTCCTGAAGAACAGCTTCAGCTCATCGAGGATGTGGTGTTGAATAGGAGAAAAGGTGCAGCTGATGAACTCATCGAGCTTGCGGCAGAGATAAAAGCCCAGGCTGATGCTGCCAAGGCTGCAGCTAAGGCAGGCGGTGTTGCTCCCAAGAAACCGGCTGCTCCTGAATGGCGAAAGGAGAGTGTGGAAGAACGTCTGAAGTATGCGCTGCGCAAGGGAATCACCGATTTCCTGCAGCAGGATATTGACGAAGCACTTGCCAAATATCCTCATGCAGTAAACGTAATTGAGGGCCCTCTGATGGACGGCATGAACCTGGTAGGTGAACTTTTTGGAAAAGGCGAAATGTTCTTGCCGCAGGTTGTCAAGACGGCTCGCACGATGAAATCGGCAGTTTCTATCCTTCAGCCTCATATCGAGGCAGAAAAACAGGGTGGAGCAACAACTGCCGGCAAGATTCTGATGGCAACCGTGAAGGGTGATGTTCATGATATCGGAAAGAACATCGTCTGCGTGGTTATGTCATGTAACAATTACGAAATCATCGACTTAGGTGTGATGGTTCCAGCCGAACAGATTGTACAGAAAGCTATCGATGAAAAGGTAGATGCAATCGGTTTGAGCGGACTTATCACCCCTTCGCTTGAAGAAATGGTTCATGTGGCCCGGGAAATGCAGAAAGCTGGTTTGCGCATTCCTATCATGGTAGGTGGGGCAACGACGAGCGAACTGCATGTGGCTCTGAAGATTGCGCCTGAATATGACGGACCGGTCATCTGGGTGAAGGACGCATCGCTCAATGCCGGAATCTGTGCCCGCTTCCTCAACGAGACTGAATGTCCTAAGTTTGAGGCGGAACTGAAGGAACGCTACGAGAAACTTCGCCAGAACTATCACGAAGAGCAGGCTAAGATAGCCTCGCTCTCAGAGGCTAGAAAGAACAAACTGGAGCTGTTCTGACAAGATAAAGAATACAACGTTTTTAGGATAATTATATGATTAAAACTGTGATTTTTGATATGGGTGGTGTCATCATCACCCTCGACGAGAGTGAGGCAGGCAAACGTTTCATTGAGTTGGGTATGAAGGAGTTTGCGGAGAAGATGGACCCTTATAAACAGGTTGGCTTAAACGGTCAGCTGGAAGAGGGCAAGATTTCCGAGGAGGAATACCGTCGGGAAGTGTGCAAGAAGATTGGCCGCGAGGTAACCTTCGAGGAACTGCAGCATTGCTGGCTGGGCTACATGAAGGAAATTCCAGAACGCAATCTGGTTACTCTCCGCAATCTTAAGAAGCAGGGCTACCGTGTAATCTTGCTCAGCAATACCAACCCTTATGTATCAGCCTGGGTAGACAGCGAGGCATTCTCTGCCGACGGTCATCCTATCGGCGATTATTTCGATGCGATGTATCGTTCTTATGAAGTAAAGTATATGAAACCGGATGAGAATTTCTTCCGTTATGTCCTTTCTCAGGAGCAGATCATGCCAGAGGAGTGTCTGTTTATTGATGATGGTCCCCGTAACTGCTGTGCAGCCTCTGAACTGGGACTGTTTACTTATTGTCCACAGAATGGCGAAGACTGGTGCGATAAGATTTACGAGCATTTGAAGTAATTATTTGTGGTGATTATTTGCACTAAAATGCAAATAATTGCCATTTTATTTTGTGCTCTGCAATAAAAAATGTACTTTTGCAGTCGCAAATATTAAATACATAATACAATGATTAAGAAGAAAAGATGGCATTGCTTGCCAGGTCAGCCTCTTACAGAGCTCGACAAGCAGGTAATGTTTTGGGAAAACAAGGGTAAACTTGTTCCTACCCGTGACTTGATTAAAACTCCAGAACAGATAGAAGGCATCCGCAAGAGTGGTGTCGTAAACACCGGTTGTCTTGATGCGGTAGCCGAGATGATCCGTCCGGGAATCAACACCCAGGAGATTGATGATCTCTGCATGCAGTATTGCAAGGATCATAATGCCATTCCTGCGTGTCTCAATTACGAAGGCTATCCTAAAAGCGTTTGTACCTCTATCAATGAAGTGGTTTGCCATGGTATTCCTAAGGAAGAGGATGTGCTCGAAGAGGGCGATATCATCAATGTGGATATGACAACCATCGTAGATGGCTATTACGCTGACGCCAGCCGTATGTTCATCGTTGGCGGCAAGACTACTCCTGAAAAGGAGCAGCTGGTTCGCGTAGCCAAGGAATGTCTGGAAATCGGTATGGAGGTTGCCAAGCCATACTCGTTCGTAGGTGATATCGGTCATGCTATCGAGAAGCATTGCAAGAAGTATGGTTATGGTGTGGTTCGCGATCTTTGCGGTCATGGCGTAGGTTGCCAGTTCCATGAAGAGCCTGAGGTTCTTCACTATGGTCATAAAGGCACGGGCATGCTGCTCGTTCCGGGCATGGTGTTCACCATCGAGCCAATGATCAACATGGGCACCTGGCAGGTATTCATCGATGCCGACGATCCGTACGGTTGGGAAGTAATCACCGGTGATGAGAAACCGTCTGCGCAGTGGGAGCACACGCTTGTGATGACAGAGACAGGTGTGGAGATTTTGACATATTAACGTTAAATGTTAAGAAATGAAGGATATATATATATTAGGTATAGAGAGCAGCTGCGACGATACCTCTGCTGCAGTGCTCAAGAATGGTGTGCTGCTGAGCAATGTAACCGCCTCTCAGGAGGTTCACAAGGCTTACGGCGGTGTTGTTCCGGAGTTGGCTTCCCGTGCCCACCAGCAGAATGTGGTTCCTGTCGTTGACCAGGCCATCGCGCGTGCCGGCATCAAGAAGGAAGATCTTTCTGCCGTAGCCTTCACCCGTGGTCCGGGTCTGATGGGTTCGCTCCTTGTGGGTGTAAGTTTTGCCAAGGGATTCGCCCGTTCGCTCAATATTCCGATGATTGATGTAAACCATCTGCAGGGGCATGTGATGGCTCATTTCATCAAGGAAAGCGATGATGACCAGAGTGCACCTCCATTCCCGTTCATCTGTCTTCTCGTGAGCGGTGGAAATTCGCAGATTGTAAAGGTGAATGCCTACAACGATATGGAAGTGCTGGGACAGACCATCGATGATGCGGCAGGCGAGGCTATTGACAAGTGCGCCAAGGTGCTGGAGTGGGGCTATCCTGGTGGTCCTGTCGTAGATAAGTATGCACGCCAGGGCAATCCGAAGGCTTTCAGTTTCTCTGAGCCTCATATTCCGGGATTGAACTACAGTTTCTCTGGCTTCAAGACCAGTTTCCTCTACAGCCTGCGTAAATGGGTGGCTGCTGATCCTGATTTTGTTGAGAAGAACAAGTACGATCTGGCTGCCAGCATAGAGTTTACCATCGTTGATATTCTGATGAAGAAACTCCGCATGGCTGTCAAGCAGACCGGCATCAAGCATGTGGCTGTAGCTGGAGGTGTGAGCGCCAATAATGGTTTGCGCAACGCTTTCCACGATCATGCCAAGCGCTTCGGCTGGACTATCTACATCCCAAAGTTCAGCTATACTACCGATAATGCGGCGATGATAGGCTGCGTGGGAACCTTCAAGTATCGTGATGGTGAGTTTGCAACCATCGACTTGCCAGCCTATAGTAAAGTAACATTTAAGTAATTAACAAAACAAGATGGAATTTGAAACAAAGATATTGAGCAAGGGCATCCAGGAGATGCTTTACAATAGTGACAAGACAGTAGGCACAGCAGAGAGCTGCACAGGCGGTCGTATCGCCGAGGCGCTGATTTCTTTGCCAGGTGCCAGCAATTACTTCAAGGGTGGTGTAGTAAGCTACACCAACGAGGTAAAGGAGAATCTTCTGGGCGTGAGCCATGAGGTTCTGGAGGAGCAGACTGCCGTTTGCGAGGAAGTGGCTAGGGAGATGGTGCTCGGCACTATCAAGACCCTGAATGTAGACTTCGCTATTTCAGCAACGGGTGTGGCTGGTCCAACGGGTGGAACTCCAGCCATTCCTGTGGGTACAATCTATGTAGGTTATGGCGATAAGAACGATGTTCGCGTGGTAAAACTCACCGAAGATTTCGGACGCGACATCAACCTTGCAATTGCCACAAATACAGCGCTTAAAGGCATGCTCGAATTCTTGAAAGAACATGCTGAAGAACTTAAAAAAGAGGCTTAAATTGCTAATTTAAGGCTATCAAATATTAATAATCCTTAAAAGACAGCGTTCTTTTAGGGATTATTTTGTTATTACCAAATTATTTTGTAATTTTGCACTCTGTTTGGAATAGGTATCAATTAACGAATTACAAAATTAAAGATAGAAATGTCTAAGATTTGTCAAATTACAGGTAAGAAGGCACAGTTAGGTTGCAATGTGTCTCACTCAAAGCACCGTACAAAGAGAAGCTTTGACGTTAACCTCTTCAGCAAGAAATTCTACTATGTAGAAGAGGGTTGCTGGATCAGCCTCAAGATCAGTGCTGCTGGTCTTCGTCTTATTAACAAGGTAGGTCTCGATGCTGCTTTGAATCAGGCAGTAAAGAAGGGCTACGTAGATTGGAAGGACATTAAAGTTATAGGAGAATAATATCATGGCAAAGAAAGCAAAAGGTAATAGAGTACAAGTTATCCTCGAGTGCACTGAGCATAAGAACAGTGGTATGCCAGGTTCAAGCCGTTACGTGACTACAAAGAATCGTAAGAACACTCCTGAGCGTCTTGAGTTGATGAAGTACAACCCAATCCTTAAGAAGATGACTCTTCACAAGGAGATTAAGTAAGCTCGCTTACAAGTTTATAAACAATTTTATCAATTTTAATAGACTATGGCAAAGAAAGCGGTCGCTACCCTCCACGAAGGTAACATGGATGGTCGCGCATACACAAAGGTTATCAAGATGGTTAAGAGCCCTAAGACTGGTGCTTACGTTTTCGATGAGAAGATGGTACCAAACGAGGCTGTTAAGGATTTCTTCAAGGATTAATTTCCTTGCAGATGATGCATCGTTGAATTAAGATTACATCAAAATTCAAATATAAAGATAAAGGTCGCTACCCAGATAGGGGAGCGACCTTTTTTTTCTTTTTCTTTTCTAAGGTCAAGAAAACTGCTTTTGGCCTTTTACAATACTACTTGAAGCTTCTTTCATCGTCTCTTACGAATCTTCTTAGCGTTTGCTTCTTCTTATCATCGTTTGACACCTTTCACGGCTTGGCTCTCTAACGGATTCTCCGGCCAGAAATGCTTAGGGTATCGGCGCTTCAGTTCCTTGCGGACTTCGAAATAAGTGCCTTGCCAAAAACTTGCGAGATCCTGAGTAAGCTGAACGGGCTTGAAGCCGGGAGATAACAACTCAAGCAGAAGGGGCTGTCTGCCAGCATCGACAGTGGGTGTTGATGTCATTCCGAAACATTCCTGAAGCCGAACACTCAGAACCGGGGCTTCGGCCCCCAGGCGATAATCGATGCGGATATTGCTGCCCGATGGCACACGGATGTGGGTGGGAGCAAGGTGGTCTATCTCCTGCTGAAGGTCGTAAGGAAGGATGTTCCAAAGGATTTCGCACAGGTTGAGTTTCTTCAGCTCAGTAACAGAAGTCTTCATCTTACCACCTTCTTCGAGATAGAAAGGGAGCCACGCTTGGGCTGTTGACAGGAGATGTTCCGTAGACAGGTCGGGAATCTCCAGTTCCGGATGCCACTCAGATACTTGCGCTACGCGCTGTTGCAGACGATGAACGGATTCGTTCCAATCGAACATGCTGAGTCCGTCTTTTCTGGCAGCTTCGCAGATAATGTCTGAAACTGTCTCTCGGCTGGCATTCTGTATCGGCTTGCTGTCTATGATGAGCGCTCCTATCCGTGTTTCCTGCTGCATCTTTACCTCCAGCGCTTTACTGTTCCAGGAAATATTCTCGCAGGTTTGTGCCGGCAAGTTCTTCCAGTTGACGGGGGCTGAGAGAAATACCCTTCCTTTCCGTCCCTGCCCAGAACTGGATGATGAGGTTGAAGCGAGGTTGAGTGATGCGATGGCAAGCCATTCGTTTGCTGCCATGCTGTCGCACGGGTCGATGAAAATCGTGTTGCCATTCGACATCTTGAAGTTGCCCGCATGGTCGGTGGCATGGGCGATGCGCTCAGGATAGGCTAGAGCGATGAGATGGCCCACTTCCTCAGCATCAATTGGCTCGTTGTCTTCCCTGATACGCAGCATCTTCCTGTATTCCTGGGCAATCTGAGCGATACGGTTCCAACGTCCCAGATTCTTCTTGCAGCGTGCGGAACGGAGGATAGAAAGGCGGAGCGTCATGTCTGAATCCTCATTTTCGCCCATCGGGTCTTTCTCTTCCAGCAGCGCTGCAATGTCGCAGGCAAGGGCTTGGCTCGCCGGAGAATCGCTGCTGATCATCATCTTGGCAATACGCGGATGACAAGGAAGTTGAGCCATTCTGTTGCCTTCTGCGGTGATGCTGCCACTGAGAGCGTGAGCATCATGATCAGGAGTGAGGGCATTGAGCGACATAAGAAGTTGCTGTGCCAATACGAGGTTGCCCTTGGGAGGAAGGGTGAGCCAAGGCAGCAGTTCCGGTTTGTTTTCGCCGAAAGCTGCAATGTCGAGAACCATGGAAGAGAGATCTGCATCCAGTATTTCGGGCAGCCGTTGTTCAGGCATCAGATGTTCCGAGGTCTGTGTCCAAAGCCGGTAACATACGCCTGATGTTATTCTGCCCGCACGCCCCCTTCGTTGCGTAGCCATGTCCTGACTAATACGAACGGTTTCGAGATGGCTCAAGCCTGTACGGGCATCATAAACCAGTTTTCGGCATAGTCCGGAATCCACAACGATTCTTACTCCTTCGATGGTGAGAGAAGTTTCGGCGATAGGAGTGGCCAGTACGATTTTTCGTTCGCCCGGTTTGGAAGGAGCGATGGCGAGCCGCTGCTTTTCAGGCGAAAGGTTGCCGTAGAGTGGATAGATTTCCGTTGAAGATAAGGCAGAACGAAGCAGTTCTTCGCATTTCATGATTTCTCCCTGTCCCGGCAGAAAGGCAAGAATGTCGCCTTCCTGGTTTCTGAAAGCCTGACAGATAGTGGCTGCCATTTCCTGCGCTACCTGATATCTGTCGATGTCGTGGTCTGCATAAATGGTTTCTATCGGAAACATTCTGCCTTTACTCTCGATAAGCGGAGCCTGAAGTGCCTGGCAGATGATAGAAGCATCGATTGTTGCTGACATGATAATGAGCTTCAGGTCGGGGCGGATGATTTCCTGTGTTTGCCGGGCCAGCGCTAACGCCAGATCGGAATTGATGCTGCGCTCATGAAACTCATCAAAGATGAGGCACGAAACGCCTTCGAGTGTAGCATCATTGACCAGCATTCGGGTGAGAATGCCCTCAGTAAGGACTTCGATGCGTGTATCATCCGAAACCTTGCTTTCGAATCTTACCCGATAGCCGATGGTTTTGCCCACGGGTTCTCCCAGAATCTGTGCCATCCGTTCGGCAATCTGGCGAGCAGCCAGACGACGCGGTTCGAGCATCAGAATCTTACCCTGACTTTTAAGATGATCATGGATGAAACCTTCCAATGCCTGATCACTCATGCCCCGCAGAATGGTGAGCGGGAGAAGGGTAGATTTACCGGCTCCAGGAGGAGCTGTAATAACAAGGTTAGCCGACTCCATCAATGCTTCATTGACAGAGTCGGCTATCTGGTAAGCTGGCAGATGACCAGCCTGCTGTTCTATTCTATCTAAGTTCATTTCTTCTTATTTCGCAAACTTCAGAATCTTTTTTATTTCACAAATTTCAGAATCTCTTTACTCTTTCTGCCCTTTTTGGCAGGAATCGGCATGAAGCCTTCTGTGAGTCCTGTTTTATCTGTCATGGTCTGGAAAACGGAGGCGGCATAGGAAGAGAGTTTCTTCTCTGCCAGTTCTTGCTTGATAGCATCCTCATCATAATCATCAGCATAGAGGAGTGTGTGTAAATCGTCAAGATATTTTTGCGGAATGTTCTGATGCGGCATGCGGCTTTTTATCTGCATGATCTGTGCGATGATTGCCTGTTTGGTTTGGGCAGCGATGGCTTCTGCCTTTTGCTGCTCGAAGACTGCCAGCGTCTCCTCATCCGTCTCCTGCCAGTTTTGCATCATGGCTTCAGTGTTGGTAAGATGACTGTAGCCTGCATAGCGAATCAGGGCGATGCGCTTGTTCCAACCTTTCTTTTCCAGATAGTTTTTCTCCATAGGGGTAGTAGCTACTATGAGGTTGGCTTTGGCGTACATGGCTTTCTGATACATAGACTGTTGCAGTGAACGCTTCAAGTAAGGGTTCTTGCAGTTTCTCTCAGAAATATCACCTAGTGGACAAACGATGTAGGGAATGTCCATCTGCTTTGCTTTCTTGGCTATCTGGGCTCCCTGCCATGTCCATGCTCCTATAATCAACACAATGTCGGCATCAACCAGGCTGTTGGTGATGTCGAGCTGCTTATTCAAGGCTTCGATGTATGGAAGATACATCTTCAGCAACTTCTTATGGTTGGAAATGAACAAATATACTTTCATCGTTCTGTCGGTTATTATTAACTGTTATTATTCTGATAGACTGTTACTTTCTTTTTACCCTGTTTAGAGTTTATGAGAAGTGAAATCGTTTTTGTCAGCCCGCCAATAGCGCAATTTGGTAGCCAGATTTCTCCAGATAATTCCATATTCGAAGAATGGCAGTTTGAACATCGCTATTCCGTCATCAAAGTGTTTGATGGCCTTGTTGGCTATCAGCATTCTCACGATGAACAGCAGGAGGAAACTGAAACCTGCGCATCCTGTAAGAATCCAATTCTTCATGAGGATAGAGTAGGCTGCAACGGCCAGTGTTGCTATCAGGCTGAGATGTGGCATGAGATGGTCAAAGAACATGAGGGTTCGCATGGAACCGGCTCTTTCCAAACTCTTGCGTGAAGCCTGCAGATAGAGGTGGGCATTGTGCCAGCTCTTGTTCGATGGTGCTTCGCGGATGAGCCATGCATCGCAATCCAGTTCTGTAGCAGTTTCGCCATAATGGGCATACTTGTTGACGAGAAAATCGTATTCGCCGCGAACATATTCCAGGTTGCCCTGATAGCCCTGTTCCTTCATGAAATCGCTCTTGCGGAAAGCTACGTTTGGCATGTGGCTGCGATAGCCGTAGGTCTGCTGGGCACGGCGCAAAACATAGTAAGCCTTGCGGATGCTGTCGAAACGGCGTACGCTCTTGGTTTCCTCATCAAGGGCTACATATCCCAATACCAGATGGTTTGGGTCCTGGCATTGACGGACCATGGTTTGCAGCCACTTGTCGTTGCTTGGGCGGCAATTAGGCTCTGTCAGAATAATCCATTCATGTTTGGCTGCCTTCACACCCAGTGTAATCTGCAATTTCTTGCGGCTCATGTAGCGTGAACTCTCAGGAATGTAAGTATAATACAGATGAGGGTTCTCGGCTGCTGTTCGCTTCAGAAAATCCAGTGTCTCGCCATCTGTACTCTGGCAGACTACGATTACCTGATAGTCGGCAGCATACTGCTGGCGCAGGAACATAGGGAGATTCCTCTCCAATTCAGCAAGATTATCGTGTGCGGTAATGAGTATACTGACAGGAGGTTGATTCTCTGCCGTTTCTGTCTTTTGAAAGCGCAACGAGCGCAGAAATGGATTTATCAGCGATCCGAGAACCGCCAATAAAACCACCACTGCGCCTGCTATTATAGTAGTTGTACTAATAATCATCATATTCTTTTTCTCGTAATATAGAAAGCTAGAGAAAGGAGAATCCTATAAACTCTTAACTTTTAACTTTCAGCTATATTAAAAGTCTTCTGTAATATACCCCTTTGGCAACTGGCGGCAGTTATACTGGCTCGCCATGATCTCACCATAGGCTCCGGCTGAGCGGAGGGCGATGAGGTCGCCGCGATGGGCTTTGTTGATGTCGACAGCCTTGCCGAAGACATCGCTTGATTCGCAGATAGGACCTACTACGTCGTAAGTTTCTACAGGTTCATCGCTTGAGATGTTCTCAATCTTATGGTAAGCCTGATAGAGAGCTGGACGGATAAGGTCGGTCATTCCTGCATCCACAATGGCAAACTGCTTGGCTGTGCCCTGCTTGATGTAGAGTGTCTTGGTGATGAGAGAACCCATCTGACCCACTACAGCGCGACCCAACTCGAAGTGAAGCTTCTGACCATCGCGCAACTTCAGTTTCTTTGCGTATGTATCGAAATAATCCTTGAAATTAGGGATTGGCTGTCGGTTTGGATGATTATAGTCAATGCCCAATCCACCGCCCACATTGATGTTCTTCACAACGATGTGATGCGCTTCAAGTTGGTTCTGAAGTTCGTTGATACGGTTGCAGAGTGCCTCGAAATCACCCATATCGAGAATCTGGCTTCCGATGTGGAAGTGCAGTCCGAGGAACTGGATGTTCTTCATCTTGGCAGCCTCTTCGATTACGGCTTCCATGTCGCGCATGGCAATTCCGAACTTGTTTTCTGCCAGACCTGTTGTGATGTTAGCGTGCGTATGGGCGCCGACATCCGGATTGATGCGGAAACAAACCTGCGCAATCTTATTCTGTTTTTCAGCCAGCTCGTTGATGATTTCCAACTCCGGAATGCTTTCTACATTGAAGCAGAAGATGCCTTTCTCCAATCCGAGGTTGATTTCCCAATCGCTTTTGCCTACACCAGCGTAAACAATCTTGCTGGCTGGGAATCCGGCTTTGATGGCTGCCTGAATTTCTCCTCCGCTCACACAGTCGGCTCCTAAACCAGCCTGACAGATGATATTGAGCACCTTAGGGTTGGCATTTGCCTTTACGGCATAGTGCACTTCAAATCCCTCGTGCTTGCCAGCCTCTTCATTGATGGTTTTCAATGTCTGGCGCAACACATTGGTGTCGTAATAGTAGAACGGAGTCTGTATCTCCTGAAACTTATCTATCGGAAATGTACCTTTCATTTCACTTAATCTTAAATTAATATCTTATTATAGTTAAATCAGAATATCCAATTTATTGTAAATCAGAATATCCAACGAAGAGTGGATAGGAAGCATTACATACGAATTCTTCACTTTTCACTCTTCGTTTTCATCTGCATTACTTCTTCTCGAACAATACGTTGCTCAAGTTCTGCAATGCCTGCTTCTTATCTTTCTCTCTGATGAGGAATGAGATGTTGTAGTTAGAACCACCGTAAGAAATCATGCGTACAGGAATGTTCTTCATCGCATCGGTAGCGATGGTCTCGAAGCCAACGTTGCTCCAGTCCAAATCACCTACAACGCAGATGATGCACATATCAGAATCTACAGTTACTGTACCATATTTCTTCAGCTCGTTTACGATGTCGTTAAGATGAGAAGCATTATCAATACTCATGCTGACACCCACCTCAGAAGTGGCAATCATATCAATTGGAGTCTGATAGCTCTCGAAGATTTCGAATACCTTGCGGAGGAAACCTGTAGCGAGCAACATGCGGCTACTCTTGATCTTGATGGCTGTGATGTTGTCCTTGGCAGCAACAGCCTTGATCTTGCCGCGTACGATGACATTGTCGATGATTGTACCGTCGGCCTTAGGATCCATGGTGTTCTTCAAGCGTACAGGGATGCCTGCATACTTAGCTGGCTGGACACAGGTAGGGTGGAGAATCTTGGCACCGAAGTAAGCCAACTCTGCAGCCTCCTCGAAGTTCAACTGGCGTACTGCCTCAGTGTGCTCTACGACACGAGGGTCGTTGTTGTGCATTCCGTCGATATCGGTCCAGATCTGAATTTCGTCAGCTGGGAGAGCTGCACCGATAAGAGATGCGGTGTAGTCGCTACCGCCACGCTGCAGATTGTCAACCTCGCCGTATGCGTTGCGGCAGATGAATCCCTGAGTGATGTAAATCTGATAGCCCTGGTTCTGCTCCATGATAGCAGCCAACTTTTCCTTGATGTACTGAGGATCCGGTTCTGCGTTCTTGTCAGTGCGCATAAAGTCTAATGCGCTGAGCAATACGGCCTTTACACCCTGTTCCTTCAAGTAGTTTACAACCATGTTGGTGCTCATCATCTCGCCCTGAGCCACGATGCTCTTCTCCTCGAAAGAAGTGAAGAGGTCTTTGGTAAATGAGCGGAGATAGTTGAATTCGCCCTGCAAGAACTCACGAGTCGTATTTTTCATCTCCTCGGTAGAGTAGAGTTCTTCTACATGCTGCATGTATTTCTTCTCCAAGTTGTTGATTACCTCGTTGGCGCCCTCTGGGTTCTTCTTGTAGAGATAGTCAGAGATCTCAACGAGAGAGTTTGTTGTACCGCTCATCGCAGACAATACGATGAAAGTTGGTTCACCTGATTCTGTAACCAAAGAGGCTACTCCCTTCATACGCTCTGGTGAGCCTACAGAAGTACCTCCGAATTTCATTACCTTCATAGTCGTAATTTTATTTAATTATTTCACTTAATTATCTTCTCCATCCTCTGTGAGGTCGATGTGGTTGTACTCGTTGGTTACGTCGTAGAGCACACCTTCCTTACAGCGGTAAACGATGCCTGGGAATTTGTCGAGCATCGGGATGTTATGGGTTGTCATCACAACAGCTGTGCCTTGTTTGGTGATGTCTTTCAGCAGACTCACGATGTTGCTGGCAGTCTCTGGGTCGAGATTGCCTGTAGGCTCATCGGCGATGATGATTTTAGGATTATTGAGAATGGCGCGGGCGATGGCTACACGCTGCTGCTCACCACCTGAGAGCTCATGAGGCATCTTGTCGATTTTATCAATCATGCCTACTTCGTTGAGCACCTCTTCGATACGCTTTTCTCTGTCTTTTTTGTTTTTCCAGCCTGTTGCCTTGAGTACGAATTCAAAGTTCTTGCGAACGGTGCGGTCGTGTAGCAGCTGGAAATCCTGAAAGATGATTCCCAATTCCTTGCGCAGAGCCGGAATCTCCTTTCGCCTGATAGTTTTGAGGTCTCTGCCGAGAATTTCAGCCTTCTCGGTTTCGCCTTCTACAAGGTCTAGTTCGCAATAAAGTGTCTTTAATAGCGAACTTTTACCAGAGCCGACTTTTCCAATAAGGTAGGCGAATTCTCCTTCGTCAATATGAAAATTGATGTTCTGGAGCACGCACTTGTCGGCCTGATATATGCTGACGTTCTGATAATCTATTAACATCTTCTATTTTTTTTCTCCTTAATGTTGGTTTGTTATTTCATTTCGCCCTTGCTCTTGGCAACGCGGCGTTTCTTATCCCATTCCGGATCGTGACGCATCTGAAGTTCTTTCACAACATCTTCTATTCTCAAGCCTTTGCTTGTGAGCAGTACGATGAGGTGATAGAGAAGGTCTGAACTCTCGTAAACGAGTTTCTCGTTGTTGCCGTTTGTGGCTTCGATAATGGTTTCAACAGCTTCTTCTCCAACCTTTTGTGCCATTTTGTTAACGCCTTTCTTGAAGAGGCTGGTAGTGTAGCTTCCCTCTGGCATTTCTTCGTGGCGCTTGTTGATGAAGTTCTGAAGCTCTGAGAGGAAGAGGATTGGGTTGAGTGTATTCTCTTCTGCCCAGCAGGTGTCTGTGCCTTTGTGGCAGGTTGGACCATCTGGGTGAACCTTAACCAGCAAGGTGTCGTTATCGCAGTCGTTCTGAATGCTTACAAGGTTCAGGAAGTTGCCTGATGTTTCACCTTTTGTCCAGAGGCAGTTGCGTGAACGGCTCCAGAATGTTACCTTTTTGGTTGCTATTGTCTTATCGTATGCTTCCTGATTCATGAAGCCAAGCATCAAGACGTTCTTTGTAACTGCGTCTTGGATGATGGCAGGAACCAGTCCGCCTAATTTTTCGAAATCTATTTCCATTTTATCTTGTTTTTATTTTCTTACATTATTATATTCCCCGTGTTCTATATTCTCACGTTGATTCCTTCTTCTCTCAGGTATTTCTTGAGGTCCGGAATGGCAATCTCGCCAAAGTGGAACACGCTGGCTGCCAGGGCAGCATCTGCCTTGCCTTGGGTGAACGCATCGCGGAAATGCTCCATCTTTCCAGCACCTCCTGAGGCGATGATAGGAATGCTTACTTCTTCGGCAAGACGGGCGAGGGCCTCGTTTGCGAATCCCTGTTTCACACCGTCATGATCCATACTGGTAAAGAGAATTTCACCGGCACCCCGGTCGGCTACTTCCTTAGCCCAGTCAAACAATCCTAGTTCCACCCGTTCTCTTCCGCCTTTTACATAACAGTGCCAGCCGTCAGAATCGAGACGTGCATCAATGGCGCATACGCAAACCTGTGAGCCATAATGGTTGGCAATTTCATCGATGAGCTCCGGATGTCGGATGGCAGCACTGTTGATGCTAACCTTGTCTGCTCCTGCGTTGAGCAGGCGGTCAACATCTTTGAGTTCATTGATTCCACCTCCCACAGTAAATGGGATATTGATTTCGGCAGCCACGCGGGTTACCATATCCGTAAAGGTTTTGCGCTCTTCGAAACTCGCTGTAATATCAAGGAATACGAGCTCATCGGCTCCAGCATCGCTATAAGCTTTTCCCAGTTCTACCGGGTCACCAGCGCTGCGAAGGTTTACGAAATTGGTTCCCTTTACCGTCTCGCCGTTCTTTACATCAAGACAAGGAACGATTCGTTTAGCTAATCCTTTGTTACTTTGAACTTTGACCATTGAACTTTGAACTTTATGATTACTTAACTCCTAACTATAAACTTTTTGACTGTCAACTATTTAACTATTAACTAGTTTCTTAACATCGATTTTCCCTTCGTAGAAAGCTTTTCCAAATACTACGGCAGGAATTCCTGCAGTTTCCAATGCTTCAATGTCTTCGTTGCAACTCACTCCGCCTGAGGCGATAAGATGCAGTTGAGGATAGGCAGCCATTACTTCTTTGTAGAGTTCTATGGCAGGTCCCTGCAGCGTTCCGTCTTTGCTGATTTCTGTGCAGAGAACGTAGCGTACTCCTTTATCGATGTACTTTTTCAGGAAAGGAAGGAGATCTTCAGAAGAATCTTCTTTCCATCCGTTGATAGAAATCTTACCGTTTCTTACGTCGGCTCCCAGAATCAGGCGGTCAGCTCCATATTTGTCCAGCCATTGCATGAAGAGCTCAGGATTGGTGACGGCAATGCTGCCCACTGTAACCATGCTTGCTCCCGCAGCAAAAGCTTTCTCTATATCTTCTTCGGTCTTGATTCCGCCACCGAAATCAACCACGAGAGAGGTTTCTGTGGTAATGGCCTTCAACACCGCATCATTTACGATGTGCTTTGACTTGGCTCCATCGAGGTCTACTACATGAAGGCGTTTGAAGCCCATCTGCTCAAACTGTTTTGCAACCTCGGCAGGATTGTCATTGTAAACCTTCTTCTGGTCGTAATCGCCTTTTGTAAGACGAACACACTGGCCATTTATCAAGTCGATAGCTGGAATTAATTCTATCATATTAGTATTTCCTCTTTTATTTTATCTCTAAAAAGTTCTTTAAAATCTGTTCTCCCACTTTTCCGCTCTTTTCCGGATGGAACTGGCAGGTATAGAAATTATCTTTGTGGAGCGATGCGCTATAAGGAAGAATGTATTCTGCCTTGGCAATGGTCTCCTCGCAGAGTGGCACATAATAACTATGAACGAAATAGGAGTAGGGATGAAGCAGCGCATCAGCGGTAGACTTATCTGAGTCAGAATCTATTCTGTTTCCGAACCCCTTATAAAGGTCAGTCTTCAAATCATAGATTTCATTCCAGCCCATAGCAGGCACCTTGTCTTCGTGTTTCTGAGGTTGGAATCGCTTTACATCTACATCAAAGATTCCGATGCAATCTACGTCACCTTCTTCCGAATGGCGGCACAAGAGTTGCTGTCCTACACAAATGCCCAGGACGGGTTGCTTCAAGTTCTTGATTACTTGATCAAGCTGATGAGCCTTCAGATATTCCATTGCTTCTCTTGCCTGGCCTTGTCCTGGGAAGAGAACGCGGTCAGCCTTCTGGAGCATTTCTGCATCATCTGTAAGTACAGGTTCGATGCCTAAACGCTTCATGGCGTTGACTACGGAATAGATATTTCCGGCATTATATTTTACGATTGCTACATCCATAACCTAACGTAATTCATTTCTATTTCTTATATTCCGATGCAAAGGTACACATTTTCTTTTAATTTAAAGAAAATAAAAGCAAAAAGATTACGAAATATAGTAGATTTCTTTCAGAAAGTTAGAAATATGGCGGGATTTTACGTTTTCGTTAAGTGAAAAAGGAGCAATTGGATGTAAACCAACATCTAATTGCTCCTTTTGAAGTGTTTATTTTGATAATCGAAACTTCTTAGTTTTCTTCTTCACTGTCTGCTGTGCGGAGAATGATAGAAGTTGCTCCAATGGTGAACAGGGTTCCGTCTTCGATAACGCGGCGTTCTCTGTCGCCCAGAATCTCATTGTCAACGAAAGTTCCTGTATAACTTGGTCCATCGCGGAGTACATACTTCAACTTGCCTTTCTTGTCGCGGCTAACGTTGATTACGCAATGGTTCATGTCAACGCTTGGGTCTACGGTTTCGATAGGGCAGTTGATTCCGCTGTTCTTCATGTAGCGGCCGATGATGTTGTCGCCTAACTGCAGCGGGATGACCTGTTTGTAAGCGAATACGTTCTCGATGACAACGATAGAACCGTATCCCTTCTCGTTGGCATTCTCGTCAAGTTTTTCCTCCTTGCGAGTTTCGCGGAGCTTGGAAACTCCCATTCGGATGCCAAACTGCTTATTGCAATTAGGACAAACGAAAACGAGACTCTGACCTGCCTGATACTTGGTCTCATCGAAGGTGATAAAATTATCGCATTTAGGACAACGTACTCTTTTCATATTCTTTTTCTTACTTTTCTGTCTTTATTATAATAATGTGTTGTAGAAGTTTCCGATACTCCTTGCTCTTTGTTCTAGCTATAAACTATAAACTCTTAACTATCAACTATTCTTTCACTTTCGTAATCCAGCCGTCAGTAAAAGCATCATAGTTGTGTAAACGGTTGAGAGCAGTATAAGCTTCGCCCTCGGTAGAGTATGTTCCGTATATAACTTTCACATTATTATCCGTAATCAACACCCTAGCTTCCTTGAATCCTTTGTTCTGGAGGAGTTCAGCATAGCAGGCTGCATTGCGCTTGGTAACACGACTTGCCAAAACGATGCTGTAGTAAGAAGAAGCTGTTTGCAATTCGTTGTCCTGAGCCATGTTGACAGACTTGGCAGGAATGCTCTCTTCTGCCTGTGATTCTGTACTAAGAACCAGTTCTTGAGGTTGAGCAACTTTATTGATCTCCTTAGGCATGATGCGGTTCAACATACCTGTGTCAATTTGGCTCTTCTGAACGGTTGGGGTTCCCAATGGAGAAGAGTAGGTGAAGAATGCAATGAGAGCGATGCAGGCTGCTGCAATATTGCGCAACCAGCTCTTCTTGATGCTGATGAATTCGGCATTTGATTCTTCTTCTTCTTCGTTAACGAACACAGAATTGTTGACAGAGAGTCCACTCTCCATCTTCTGGTTACTATCCTGATTCTTGACTTCGCTTTCTGTACGATTGTTTTCTACTGTCTTTGCTGGCATTTCAATGATTGAAGCAGCAGAATCTTCTGTCTTCTGAACCTCTTCTGCAGAAATCTGCGCGAGTGGGAGCATGTTTAAGCCGCCCAAACCATACAACTCAGGGGTAAGAATGCCCGCCTCGCATGGTTCGAAGGTATAATTTCCGTCTTCGTTCAATATGATGGTGCCAATATCATTCAGTTCAAATTTTCCTGAATTCTCCAAAGTCTGACGCATCTCTGTCACTTCATCAGCAATGCGGTTCAAAGCTTCCGGATAGCTGATATCGTATGCTTCAACATACGAAAGTGCAAGGAGAGAATCGTTCATCTGGAGCTGTGGGTTAAAGCCAATAGTTCTCAGCGGTGGCAAAAACATGCTGTCTCTGCCATCGTAACGCGCATCTACATGATGAGCCATGAAGCCACCAAATCCTGGGACAATCACGCAATCGTTGCTCAAAAGTAGGATCTCTATATGTCTTTCTAGTCTATTCACGTTTGCAAAGGTAGTGATTTTTTCGGAAATGACCAACAGAAAATAGAGAAAATTTTCGATGAAATCATAAAAAGTCTAATTTGTTTTGTCGTTTCGGGAAAAAGTATTACCTTTGTACCTAAAATAAATAAGGTATAAATCAATGAAATATACAGAGACAGAAATTGAAGGAGTCTGGCTGATAGAACCTCGGGTATTTGATGATGCTCGCGGCTATTTCTTTGAAGCATGGAAGCAGGCTGACTTTGATGCTCACGTTGGAGGGCATGTGGAGTTTGTGCAAGACAATGAATCTATGTCGGCTCGTGGTGTGCTCAGAGGTTTGCATTATCAGAAAGGTGAATTCTCGCAGGCTAAGTTGGTGCGTGTCATCAAAGGCCGCGTGCTGGATGTAGCTGTTGACTTGAGAAAGGGCAGTAAGACTTTCGGTAAATATGTAATGGTTGAACTGAGTGGAGAGAACAAACGTCAGTTTTTCATTCCTCGCGGTTTTGCCCATGGTTTTCTGGTACTGAGTGACGAAGCCATCTTTACTTATAAAGTAGATAATGTTTATGCTCCTGATTACGAAGCCAGTATTCATTGGGATGATCCTACTATCGGAATAAAATGGCCTATTGAAGGAGTTGAGGTGCTTACGTCAGAAAAAGACAGAACCAAGGCAAAGTCTTTCGAAGAGGCTGATTATTTCGAGTAGAATTGGCACAGACTTTTACCGATTAATTTATTTAAAGAACTCATCATGAAAAAGATAGTTAATTTATGGCTGCTCAGTTGTATCTTGACTCTTGTTGCTTGTGGGCATAAGGCCGAAAAGCAACAGGAAGTGAAGGAAGATACTGCGGCTAAGAAGATGTTGCAAGGCATTTGGCTGAACGATGACGATGAGGATGATGTGGCGTTCCGCGTAAAAGGCGATACGATTTATTATCCTGATTCTACCAGTCAGCCTGTCTACTTCTACATTGCTGGCGATACGCTTGTAATGAAGGGTGCTAATATTGCAAAATATCCGATCGTAAAACAGGCTGAGCATATTTTCCAGTTTAAGGTGCAGAATGGGGATGTGGTTAAGCTGGTGAAGACGGAAGATAAGTCTTATTTGCAGCAGTTCATCCACAACCATGTTTCCGTGGCGCTGAATCAGAATACGCTGATTAAACGTGATACGGTGGTTGTAAGGGGCGATGAGAAATATCATCTCTACGTACAGGTTAACCCAACAAGTTATAAGGTCTACAAGAGTTCTTATAATGATGATGGTGTTGAGGTAGACAATGTTTATTATGATAATATTGTGAACTTGCATGTTTATCATGGTGCCAACTGTCTGTTCTCTCGTGATTTTCATAAGAAGGATTTCGATAAGCAGGTTCCTGCTTCTTTCTTGGACCAGTCTATATTGAGCGACATCGTATTCAATAAGATAGATGAATCTGGCATTCATTATCTTGCTGTTCTGGCAATGCCTGACAGCAGTTTGAGTTATCAGGTTGAGGTTATCATTTCCTTTGAAGGAAAAATGAGAATGCGGGTTAAGAGCTAAAAAAAGAAATAAAAAAGTCGCCCTGAAAGGGAAAGCATTGGATGTAAGATGCTTTTGTCCTTTCAGGGCGATTCTTTTTTATGTGCTTATCCTGGAGGGATAGCTTGGTGGCTCAACTTTTAATTGAAGAATCCCAGCAAAGCTCCGGCTGCAACGGCAGAACCGATGACTCCCGCAACGTTTGGTCCCATGGCGTGCATGAGAAGGAAGTTGTGGCGGTCGTATTCCAGACCTAGGTTGTTGGAGATGCGTGCACTCATTGGTACGGCACTCACTCCGGCGTTTCCGATAAGTGGGTTCAGTTTCTTGCCTTTTGGCAAGAAGAGATTCATCAGCTTGACGAATAAGATTCCGCTTGCCGATGCGATGATGAAAGCAAGAGCACCGAGAGCAAAGATTTTGATGGTGTTTAATGTCAGAAACTCTGAAGCCTGGGTAGAACAGCCTACGGTCAGGCCGAGGAGGATAACGACAATATCATTCAAGCTGCTGCTTGCAGTCTTGGCGAGTCGGGTTGTCTTTCCACTCTCTTTCAGAAGATTTCCGAAGAACAGCATTCCTAATAATGGCAAACCGGATGGAACGATGAAGGTGGTGAGAAGCAGACCGATGATAGGGAAGAGAATCTTTTCGGTCTGTGAAACCTGACGTGCCGGTTTCATCTTGATGACGCGCTCTTTCTTGGTTGTAAGCAGTCGCATCAAAGGTGGCTGGATTACAGGTACCAGTGCCATGTAAGAGTAGGCGCAAACCGCAATGGCTCCCATGAGGTTCGGACTCAGTTTGCTGCTCAGGAAGATGGCGGTTGGTCCGTCTGCTCCTCCGATAATGGCAATGCCAGCTGCCTGGTTAGGTTCGAATCCCAGAGCCAGTGCAATCATGTAGGCGCCGAAGATTCCAAATTGGGCAGCGGCTCCAATCAGGATGAGCTTCGGGTTGGAAATGAGCGCAGAGAAGTCGGTCATGGCTCCAATGCCCAGAAATACGAGTGGCGGGTACCAGCCCTGTTTCACTCCCTGGTAGAAGATGTTCAGAACGGAGTTGTCTTCGTATAAACCTATTTCGAGTCCTGCATCGGCACGGAATGGAATGTTGCCAAGAATGATTCCCAATCCGATAGTAACCAGGAGCAGCGGCTCAAAATCTTTCTTGATGGCGAGCCAGATAAAGAGTGCTCCCACCAGAATCATGATGAGGTTTCCTGCCGAGGCGTTGGCAAAGCCCGTAAAGGTAAGAAACTCATTGAAGTTTTGTATGATGAAATCCATAATTTACTTTGAACTTTGAAAGTTAGACATTGATTTACTTTGAACTTTGAAAGTTGAACATTGAACTTTATGATTAGTCTTTTGATTGGAAGAGTAATCGTTAGCTTTTTGTCTAAACAGCTTATTACGCGATCGTAACAAGCGTGTCTCCTTCCATTACTGCGTCTCCCTTGTTCACGTTGATGCTGGTAATGGTTCCTGAAGTTTCTGCATCGATGTTGTTCTGCATCTTCATGGCTTCGAGAACGACAACAGTATCGCCTGTGTTCACCTTGTCACCGACTTTCACCTTGATTTCGTTGATAGTACCAGGCAGAGGGGCAACAACTGGTTTGCCTGCAGCAGGAGTTGCCTGTTTGCTTGATGAAGCAGAATCAGAACTTGCTGCAGAACTTGAACCTGCAGCAGAACCTGCGCTTGCAACAGAGCTGGCAGAAATGTTGTTTTGTCCATCAGTTAACTTCACTTTCTGCTTACTGCTCTTAACCGGCTGTTTCATTTCCACTTCGAATGGAATTCCATTTACGGTTACATTGGCGATATTGCCTTCAATATCCTGTATTTCAACGACGTAATCTACGCCTTTAACCTTATATTCGTACTTTGCCATAGTTTCTATATTTTAACGTTGTTATTGTTGTTGTTGAATTTCGGAGCATTCCATCTGGTCTGTTTTGGCTTGATGGTGATAATGCCGGATTCTACATCATGAACATCTTCCAGATATTCCTGTAGTGCAAGAGAGATGACTGCCATGTAAATCTCCTTATCAATACCCTTGGTTTCTAAACCATCTTTCAGAATCACGTTGGTCTTATGACTGAGGCCTTGAGTAACCTCGATGGTCTTCTTTCCTGTCTTATATAATAAGGTGGCGTGCTTCTCAGTAGCACGGGCGATGCGCTGTTTATGTTTCATGTAGGCTCCGAAAACCCAGAACACGATGAAGAGGAGAGCAAGGCAGGCAAATACGATTCCCATTGAAAGTACAGCGATTCCTATTCCGTATGGGTCGCTTTTCTTCAATTGCTGGGCTTTACTCAAACCTGTGTTTTGAGGCAGATAGCCTGGAGTTACTGATCCGGCAATGGCTTTCTCCCATGTCTTGAAGTCCTTACTCAGTTCAAAACTCTCATCGGCAGCCAACACTGGCACGCTTACGGAGTCTATCAGGTCAACGGCATTTCCGTCATAGAGTGCTATCCAGTTGGGCATCTTTTCCTGTAGAATAAGATTGAGATGAAAAGGTCCCGAGTTGGAAGAATTCTTTGCCTTCCAATGTTGTCCGTTCCTGCCATCCTGGTACCAGGAACTGCTGTCGAAGATAACGATGCTCTTCTTGCCTCCCAGTGTGGTTCGTGGTTCATTGTTAGGCAATGGACACATCAGCTGTCGGCGAGCTTCAGGCGACATTTTCTTGTCGAGAACCCTTCGGTCGGTGGTTAGGAACATACCACGCACATTATACGTGGTAAAGGAGGAATTGCTCAATTCCACCCATGGTTTGTGCTGCCCGTACTCATCTACAAGATTGGTACGGTTGTCGGTCATCACCTCCGTAATACGGATACTTTTGGCTCCTTGACTCCAAGCGGGCAAGGACGTGATGACTAGCATGGTTATCAGAAATCCCAATTTCTTCATACGCTTACTAACGTTTATAGGGTTATTGTTTCATATTTCGAAAAAATCTGCATCATATAGGAACGATAGCTGTTCCTAGAAGATTCATTAGGTTTGTTTCTTGTGCTCAAAGGTACGAAGAATTTCTGAAAAGACAACAAAAAAGGTGCACAAATTTTTGTCTTTGTGCACCTCTTTTATAATTTATAACTATTTCCAGTTGTTTTGTTAACTTTTGTAAGTCTTACGCTCCGCAGAAGAACAGCACCACTATCTGGGCTGTAAAGATACGGAGGAACATGCTCAATGGATAAACCGTAGAGTATCCTACAGCTGGAGCCTCTTTAGAGCAAGAAGCATTTGCATAAGCCAATGCAGGAGGGTCTGTGTAAGTACCGGCGAGCATACCCATGATGGTGAAGTAGTTGAATTTAAACTTCAGCCGGGCAATCGTACCGATGATGAGGATAGGAATAACGGTAATGAGGAAACCACATCCCACATATTTCAAACCGTCACCCTGTACTACTGTGTCCCAGAATCCGGCTCCTGCCTTGATTCCCACACTCGCCAGGAAGAGTACAAGTCCTATTTCTCGCAGCATCATATTAGCCGAAGTCGTCGTATAAGTTACCAGCTTCATGCGATAGCCGAAACGGCCGATGAGGATGGCGATGATAAGCGGACCTCCGGCAATACCCAACTTCAAAGGCACCGGCATTCCCGGAATGGCAAATGGGAGAGAACCGAAGATAATACCTACCATAATGCCTACGAAGATAGTGGCAATGTTAGGCGCATCGAGGCGCTTAACAGAGTTACCCATGATTTCAGCCACACGGTTCACATTCTCTTCAGGACCTACAACCAGAATCTTATCACCTACGTGGAAGTGGTGGTTTCTGCCTGCAAAAATGTCCATTCCCTGACGGGAAATACGGGTTACGTTAACGCCGTATACGCTGGAGAAGTGCATCTTACCCAAGGTCTTACCGTTCATTTCCGGACGGGTAACGATGATACGGCGAGAAACAAAGTGCTGTACTTCATCCTTCTCGCGGTCCCATTCAGCTTCAACCTCTGGGCCGATAAAAGCCTTGATGGCTTCAGCATCAGCCTCTGCACATACAACGAGCAATTCATCTCCAACCTCAAACTTAGTCTTGCTGTTAGGAATGCTCACCTCGCCATTGTGGAGCAGTCGTGAACATACAATGTCACGGTTCAAGAACTCAGAAACTTCTCTCAGCGTTCTGCCTGTAATATAAGCATTTTCCACGCGTAAGTGCATGTTGTGGGCCTTAGCGTGTGGGTTGGCAGCATCTTCTTCGTTAAGCTGTTCTTCCTCATCAGCAGTATTAATCTTACAGATGTACTTGATAAGGATAGTAGCACCGATAATGCCCACCACACCAAGAGGATAAGCACAAGCATAACCGTTGGCAATACTTGGAGCACCATTAGGGAAGACGCTGAGCAAAGCCTCGTTGGCAGCACCAAGACCCGGAGTATTGGTAACCGCACCATAGAGAGTACCTACCATCATAGGCAGGTTGTTAGGGTTGCTCGTGTCGAAGAAGAGATAATAGCAACCAAACATCACGAGGATGTTGAGTAGAATAGCGCTAGCCGAAAGCATGTTGAGCGTAACACCACCTTTCTTGAAACTCTCGAAGAAGCCAGGTCCTACCTGGAGACCAATCATGAAGACGAAGAGGATCAAGCCGAAGTCTTGCACGAATGTGAGAATTTCCTTTGGACCGGTGAAGCCAACGTGGCCAGCCAAAATACCTGCGAAGAGAACGAAGGTGACGCCTAACGAAATGCCGCCAATCTTTATCTTTCCGAGGTAAACACCAATAGCTATCACGATAGCGTAGAGTAGGGCGATGTGAGCCACCGACTCGGTATTGGTGAAGAGATTAACAATCCAATCCATGTATTCGTTTTAAAATCAGAAAATTATATTCCTGTAGTTTCCAAATTATTTTAGAATTTATGTTTCCTGTTGCTTGTTTTAAATGAAAGATACAGTTCTGTTTATAGAGAGAATCTGTAGATTATTAGGGATTCAATTAAAACTGAAAATTGGAGGACATCACATAGGATGCCCTCCAACCTATTTCTTTTCTTGTCAAAAATGAAACCCTTTTTGCAAATGGCTTTCTTTTTGACATGAGATTACTTCTCGATAGCTGCTACACCTGGCAATACCTTACCCTCGATAGCCTCGAGGAGAGCACCACCACCTGTAGAGATGTAAGATACCTGATCAGCCAAACCGAACTTGTTGATGCAAGCTACAGAGTCACCACCACCGATGAGTGAGAATGCACCTTCCTTAGTAGCCTCAGCGATTGCGTCAGCAATAGCCTTAGAACCACCAGCGAAGTTGTCGAACTCGAATACACCTGCAGGACCGTTCCAGAGGATAGTCTTGGCACCCTTGATGGCAGCTGCGAAAGCCTTGCGAGTCTCAGGACCTGCGTCCATACCCTCCCAACCGTCAGGGATGTTGTTAGATGGGCAAACCTGAGTATTGCAGTCGTTCTTGAAGTCGTCACCGCAGATAGAGTCTGTGCCGAGTACGAGGTTTACACCGTTCTCCTTAGCCTTCTTGATTACGTCGAGAGCTACATCGAGCTTGTCATCCTCGCAGATAGACATACCGATCTTGCCACCGAGAGCCTTAGAGAATGTATAAGTCATACCACCGCAGAGAATCAGGTTGTCAACCTTAGTCAACAAGTTCTCGATGATACCGATCTTGGTAGAAACCTTAGAACCACCCATGATAGCTGTGAATGGGCGCTTGATGTTGCCGAGAACTGCGTCAACAGCCTTTACCTCTTTCTCCATCAGGAAACCGAGCATCTTGTGATCCTTGTCGAAAGAATCTGCGATGACAGCTGTAGAAGCGTGCTTGCGGTGAGCTGTACCGAATGCGTCCATTACATATACGTCAGCGTAAGAAGCCAACTTAGCAGCGAACTTCTTCTGACGCTCCTTCATCTCAGCCTTAGCAGCATCGAATTCTGGAGTACCCTTCTCAACGCCAACTGGCTTGCCTTCCTCTTCTGGATAGAAGCGGAGGTTCTCGAGCAAGAGAGCCTCACCTGGCTTCAAGGCAGCTGCCTCAGCATCAGCTTTACCGCAGTCCTTAGCGAACTTAACGTCTACGCCGAGAGCGTCTGATACGTTCTTAACAATCTGAGAGAGAGAAAGCTCTGGTTTAACCTTGCCCTTTGGCTTACCCATGTGGCTCATCATGATGAGCGCACCGCCGTCTGCAAGTACCTTCTTCAATGTAGGAAGGGCACCGCGGATACGAGTGTCGTCTGTTACATTACCATTTTCATCCAATGGCACGTTGAAGTCAACGCGCACGATTGCCTTGTGACCGGCAAAGTTAAAATCTTCAATTTTCATTTTACCTAAATTTTATTTAGTTTATGTACTAATTTATTGTTCTAAACCTTTCTGCTGGTTTCAAAAACCGAAGGCAAAGATACAAATTATATTTGAATCAGCAAAATATAGTAGCGGTTTTTATGATTTTTAGTAGATGAAATCGTCTGTTTGCTATATCGGGTTTGCAAAATTCGTGTTTTGCGCTTCCTTCTGCCTGATTTGTTAAACAAAATGGAGAGAAATGAAATATATTCTTAACAAATTACTTTTTTTTTGGATTTTTCGATAATAAATAGTACCTTTGTGCGCAGTTAAAACGTTATTACATATAAATGAGATAAAATGGCGAAAGATAAGATTGCTTTTGTGTGCAGCAATTGCGGACAGGAAAGTGCCAAATGGATGGGCAAATGTCCTAGCTGCGGACAATGGAATACATTTAAGGAAATTCGTATTGCTGCTGATTCCGGATCGCAGGCTGCGAAGAATGCCGGAATGACCATGCGTCATGGTGGGGCTGCCACGATGTTTGGCGGGCAGCACAGCGAGCATGACGCTGCGCCGATGAAGCTTCGCGATATTTCTGCGATTGATGAACCGCGCATCGATATGAGGGACGAGGAGCTGAACCGTGTGCTGGGTGGCGGAATGGTTCCCGGCAGCATCACGCTCTTGGGCGGTGAACCGGGAATCGGTAAGAGTACGCTCACCTTGCAGACTATTCTGAACATGACTGACCGCCGTATCCTGTATGTGAGCGGAGAGGAAAGTGCCCATCAGATTAAACTCCGTGCCGACCGGTTGGCTAAAGGACAGGCGATGCTCAGAGAGGGCTCTTCTGCGGACACACAGAAAACGGCTTCTCTTTCTTCAGAAGGAGCCTTTGATCATATTACGGTTCTCTGCGAAACGCAGTTGGAGAAAATCTTCAGTCATATTCAGGAAGTGGCTCCACAGTTGATAGTTATAGATTCTATACAAACTATTGCTACGGAAGAAGTAGACAGTTCGCCAGGTTCTGTTTCCCAAGTTCGCGAGTGTGCAGCCTCCCTGCTCCGTTTTGCCAAGACGAGTGGCATTCCGGTTATTCTGATAGGACATATTAATAAGGAGGGAACACTTGCCGGACCAAAGATTCTGGAGCACATCGTAGATACGGTGATTCAGTTTGAGGGCGACCAGCATTACATGTACCGCATCTTGAGAAGCATCAAAAACCGATTCGGAAGTACTTCTGAGTTGGGAATCTACGAGATGATGCAAGGCGGACTCCGACAGGTGAGCAATCCTTCAGAGTTGCTTCTTACCGAAGATCATGACGGGCTTTCGGGTGTTGCCATCAGCGCAGCCATCGAGGGTGTCCGTCCGTTCCTGGTAGAGACGCAGGCTTTGGTTTCAACAGCTGCCTATGGAACTCCGCAACGTTCGGCAACGGGTTTTGACCAGCGCCGTTTGAACATGCTCCTGGCGGTTCTAGAGAAACGTGTGGGGTTCAAACTGATGCAGAAGGACGTGTTCCTGAATATTGCCGGAGGATTGAGAGTAACCGATCCTGCCATGGACTTGAGTGTGTTGGCAGCCGTATTGAGCAGCAATGTTGACACACCTATCGAGCAAGGTTGGTGTATGGCGGGCGAGGTAGGTCTGAGCGGTGAAGTCCGTCCGGTGAGCCGTATCGAGCAGCGTATTGCTGAGGCCGAGAAACTCGGATTCCAGCACATCATCATTCCGAAGTACAACAATCATGGTTTCGACCATAAGAAATATAAGATAGAAATTCATCCCGTAAGGAAGGTGGAAGAAGCATTCCGCTGCCTGTTCGGGTGAAGTAAAAAGTAATCATACAGTTCAAAATTTAAAATTCAAAGTAAAATGAAGGATTCAGTAATCATTGTGAGCGGTGGCATGGATAGCATCACGCTGCTCTACGATAAGAAAGACGAGATTGCACTCGGCATTAGTTTTAACTATGGAAGTAATCATAACGAGCGTGAAATTCCTTTCGCCAAGATGCATTGTGAGCGTTTGGGAATCAAGCATATTACGATAGATTTGGGTTTCATGCATCAGTATTTCAAGAGTTCTCTTCTTGAAGGTGCCGATGCGATTCCTGAAGGTCATTATGCTGCTGATAATATGAAGAGTACGGTGGTTCCTTTCCGTAATGGAATCATGTTGAGCATTGCCATCGGCATTGCTGAGAGTAATAATCTGAAGAAAGTTTTCATCGCTAACCATGGTGGCGATCATACGATTTACCCAGACTGCCGTCCGGAGTTTATCAAGGCGATAGATGAGGCTGCTGAAGCAGGAACGTTCGTTGATGTGCGCGTGGTGGCTCCTTATACGAATATTACCAAAGGGCAGATTGCGGAGATAGGTAAGAAGTTGGGCATTGACTATGCTGAAACCTGGAGCTGCTATAAAGGCGGAGAGAAGCATTGTGGCAAATGCGGAACCTGCGTTGAGCGCAAGGAGGCTTTGGCCGAGGCGGGTATTGAGGATACTACTGAGTATGAAGAATAAGGATGACGACGAACCAGGCGTTTTTCGTTCCCTATATATAATTAAGGTGTAATCAGAATAAATATAATAAAAGAAAATGAAAACAGCGATTTTATCTGCGGCTCTGATGCTTGCATCAACCGTTGCAATGGCTCAGAAGAGCAACTTCCAGTTGAAGGTGGATTTGAAGAATTTCAATTCCGATTCTGTACTTGTTTACAAGGGCAGAAATGTTAAGATGGATACGGTTTTGGTGAAGAATGGCAAGTTTACCTATTCTGCAAACCTTGATAAGGCAGCCGGATACGTTTTCCTCTCACCTGAAACTTATCGTGGTGCAGGTCAGTTTATGTTCAACCTGCCTTGTGTCCCTGGCGAGAAGGCTGAAGTTAAGGGCGATGCAAAGACCCGCTTCGATATTTCGGGTTCTAAGTTCTATCAGCAGTATCATGAAGTAGATGTTCTGCTGGAGAATGCTAATAAGGAGTTGAGAGATTACGAAGCTTCCCTGAACCAGAGAATCAAGAATGGTGAGACCCAGCAGAGCATCATGGCAGAGTATGAGCAGAAGGCTCCTGTCCTGCAAAAGGCAAAGGACGATAAGATTTTCGATTTCGTAAAACAGCATCCTGATTATGAGGCTTGTGCTACTATTATAGAGCAGTTTGATGATGTCAGCAAGATGGAGAAACTGCTGGGCTTGCTCTCTGAGAATGTAAAGAATGGCAGAATTAAGGCTTTCTACCAGCCAATGATTGATATGGCTAAGAAGCGTGCTGAGGCTGAGGAGAAGGCTAAGAAGGTGCAGGCTGCCGGTGTTGAGGCTCCTGACTTTACGCTGAAGGATATTAAGGGAAATGATTTCAAACTTTCCAGCCTTCGCGGTAAGATTGTCGTTCTCGACTTCTGGGGTTCATGGTGCGGATGGTGCATCAAGGGAATGCCTAAGATGAAGGAGTATTACGAGAAGTACAAGGGTAAGTTTGAAATTCTTGGTGTAGATTGTAATGATACAGAGGCTAAGTGGAAGGCTGCTGTTGAGAAGCACCAGTTGCCATGGATTCATGTTTACAATCCGAAGGACAGCAAGGTTCTCAGCGACTACGCTGTTCAGGGTTTCCCTACAAAGATTGTGATTGATGCTAATGGTAAGATAATCAAGACTATCGTTGGCGAGGATCCTGCTTTCTACACTTTGCTTGATGAAGTGTTGGGCAAGTAATGTAACATCAAACAATGTCGCCCTGTAAGTGCAAAATTACATTTGCTCTTACAGGGCGTTTTTTTTGTTTGTATTTTTATTTCTTTTTCTTCTTCAATTCCAGTTTCGGAATCTTGATTTTCTGTCCGGCTTTTATGGTGCTTGTACCATTCAGGGCTTCTACGTAGCATTCCATGCCCGAACCTAAATAGCGGGTGCTGATCTGTTCGAGGGTCTGACCGGCGCCAACCGTAACGGTTTGGGCAACTCCTACGATTCGGTAAGCTCCCGTGCGTACGCGAGCATCCTTATCATACTGGGATGATGCTATTTTCGAAGTAGCCTTTTCTTCGGCTTTATCTTTAGCCTTTTCTTTTGCTTCAGCCTTAGCTTTTGCTTCAGTCTGCTTAGCTTTTTCAGCGCTAGCACTTTCCTCATCCGAACTTTCAGCCAGTTTTACTGCTTCTGCAGTTTTAGCCATACGGATGCTGTCTTCCATCGCTTTCTGGCGGAGTTTCTGTTCCTGAGAGAGTGGGGCGACAGCTGGTTTGGCTGGGACTTTCTTGGCTGGAGCCTGATGATACTGGTTTAGCTGCATGGCTAGATGATCGCGCTGGGCAGTCATCTGACCATAGTTGAAGGCAAACCATCCCATTCCGCCAATCAAAGCTACTACGATGAGACAGACTGCAACGACCAGATAGCGAGGAATAACAATATGATGAGAATTGGAAGATTCTTCTTCCTCCTCTTCTTCTTCAGATTCATCTGATGCAGGTACTGCAGGTTCAACAACTGCTTTCTGGGCTTGCTGTTGCTGGGCTAATTCAAGCTTCTCTTGCTCCAGTCTTTCCTGCTCAAGTTTTTCCTGCTCAAGTTTTTCCTGCTCAAGTCTTTTCTGCTCAAGTCTTTTCTGCTCAAGTCTTTTCTGCTCAAGTCTTTCCTGCTCCAGTCTTTCTTGCTCCAGTCTTTCTTGCTCCAGTCTTTCTTGCTCCAGTCTTTCTTGCTCCAGTCTTTCCTGCTCTTGCTTTTCTTTTTGTATTCTTTCCTGCTCCAGTTGGGCTTGTTTTAATTTTTCCAGTTTAGCTTGTTCAATAGCAATTTGCTTTGCCAGTTCGTCTTCGGCTTCTTTTTCCTTTTCCTTTTCAGATCCGTTTACGACAACCTCCGGATTTGGAGTTGCAGTTTTTTCTTCGTCCAGAAAATCGATTACTTGTGCAGGAGCATCTTCTGTCTGTTCTTCTCCAAACTTCTCATCTATTTCATCGAAATCTACGCCGTCATTTACCACCACCGTTTCAAATTGGGCGAATGGCTTGTTCACGATTTCTTTCAGGATGTTGTCAGGCGTGAAGGTGAGTTTGTCTCTGCCTTCAATGGTGAAGCGCTCGCCCGTGTTCACATTGATGCTTTCACGGTCTTTCGTGGCCTGTACCTTAAAGGTGCCCAGCCATTTTATCTTCACCTGCTTGTCGGCATCGAGTCCCTGGTTGCACACATCAAACATCTTCCGGATGAAGAGTTCTGCTTCCACCTGGCTCAGACCGCTCTTATCAGCAAGCAGTTTTCCGAGTGTATTTAAACTGAATTTGCTCATTGCTCATCCCCTCCATTCTTTAGTTTTTCCTTGACCGAAGCAACCGGTCGGAAACCCAACACCAACTTAGGCGGCACCAGCTGGCGCTTCTTGGTAGTAGGATTAACCACCACTCGCTCCATGCGCTTCTTCACTTCGAAGGTGCCAAAATTGGGGATAGAGACAGCTTCTCCATCCTCAAACTCGGCAATCATAGCGTCTATCGCCTTGCGCACCAACTTCTGGGTGTCTTCCTGCGAATAGCCGGTTTGCTGAGCCAGTTCAGCGATGTATTCCTTATTGTTCATATTTATTTAATATGTAGTCAAAATTTCTAAAACTCCAGGCTATGGGGGAGAGAATGATTATTTCACCACCTTGCCATAGAGGTCAAATTCCTCGCTTGCAGTAATTTCTACCTGATAGAAACAACCCACGCGCAGACGCTTCTCATCGGCACGGATCAGAACCTCAGGGTCTACTTCAGGAGAGCAGAACTCTGTTCGTCCGATGTAGTAATCGCCTTCCTTGCGGTCGATGATAACGGTCATGGTTTTGCCCACCTTATCTGCCTCAATCTCAGAGCTGATGTCTTGCTGCAGAATCATCAGTTCGTCCAGCCGGCGCTGCTTTACCTCGGCAGGCACGTTGTCTTCGTAGTGGGTGGCGCTGTAGGTTCCTTCTTCCTCAGAGTAGGCAAAGGCGCCCATGCGCTCAAATCTCTGTTCGCGTACAAAGTCGAGGAGCTCGTGGAAATCCTCATCTGTCTCGCCTGGGAAACCAACCATCAGCGTAGTGCGGATGTGAATGCCTGGCACGCGTTCGCGGATGGCCTTCAGCAGATTGATGGTTTCCTGCTTCGTTACGTGGCGATGCATGCTGGTGAGCATGTGGTCGCTGATGTGCTGGAGGGCAATGTCGAGATATTTGCATACGTTTGGCTTCTCGCGCATCACGTCCAGAAGATCCATTGGGAACTGGTTCGGATAAGCGTAATGCAGGCGAATCCATTTCACGCCCGGAATATCAGCCATCTCGCTGATGAGTTCGGTAATATGATGCTTGCCGTCAATATCTACGCCGTAGTAGGTGAGTTCCTGAGCGATAATCTGAAACTCCTTCACGCCTTCTGCCACCAGTTCGCGCACCTCCTGCAGAATCTCTTCCTTTGGTCGGGAAACGTGCTTGCCGGTGATGATAGGAATGGCGCAGTAGGCACAGTGGCGGTTGCAGCCCTCGGCTATCTTGATGTAGGCATAATGACGCGGAGTGGTGAGATGGCGCTGGCCGTTGCAGGATGAAACTTCCGCCTTGCCGAGTTCCTGCAGAAGCTGCTTGTAGTTGAATTTGCCGTAGAACTTATCCACTTCGGGCATTTCTTCTTCCAGTTCCTTCTGGTAGCGCTGCGAGAGGCAGCCCATTACGTAGAGCTTTCTTAGTCGGCCTTCTTCCTTAGCCTGGATAAACTCCAGGATGGTGTCGATGCTTTCCTGCTTTGCATCCTCGATGAATCCGCACGTATTGATGACGGCTATCTCGCCCTGAGGGCGCTTTGGATCGTGAACGCAATGGTAGCCGTTTGCCTCAAACTGCTTCATCAGCAACTCGCTGTCTACGAGATTCTTCGAGCAGCCTAGGGTAATAATATCTATCTGATTTTTCTTCATTTTCTAATTTTTAAAGAGCGAGTCTACGAATTCTGTCTTGTTGAAGAGCTGCAGATCTTCCATACCTTCGCCCAGTCCGATGTATTTTACAGGCACCTTGAGCTGGTCGCTGATGCCGATGACAACGCCGCCCTTAGCGGTTCCGTCGAGCTTGGTGATGGCGAGCGAGGAGATGTTGGTAACGGCAGAGAACTGCTTAGCCTGCTCGAATGCATTCTGTCCGGTACTTCCGTCGAGCACGAGCATTACCTCGTCTGGTGCCTCAGGCATTACCTTCTTCATCACTTCCTTTATTTTCTTGAGCTCATTCATCAGGTTCACCTTGTTGTGCAGTCGGCCTGCCGTATCGATGAGCACCACGTCGGCGCCGTTTGCCTTGGCGCTCTGCAGGGTGTCGAACGCCACGCTTGCTGGGTCGCTTCCCATCTGCTGTTTCACTACAGGCACACCCACGCGCTCGCCCCAGATGCAAATCTGCTCTACGGCAGCGGCACGGAAGGTGTCGGCAGCTCCCAGAACAACCTTCTTGCCAGCCTTCTTAAACTGGTAAGCCAGTTTGCCGATGGTGGTTGTCTTGCCCACGCCGTTTACGCCTACTACGAGGATAACGTAAGGCTTATGGTCGGCAGGGAGATCCCAGTCTGCCAGGTCATCGCTGTGATTCTCGGAGAGGAGAATGGCAATTTCCTCGCGCAGAATGCGGTTGAGCTCGCTGGTTGAAACATATTTATCGCGGGCCACACGTTCTTCGATGCGGCGGATAATCTTGACCGTGGTTTCTACACCTACGTCTGAAGTGATGAGTACCTCTTCGAGATCGTCGAGCACATCATCATCGACGGTAGATTTTCCGGCAACGGCGCGCGCCAGTTTGCCAAACACACTCTCCTTGGTTTTTTCAAGTCCCTTATCGAGAGTTTCTTTCTTTTTGTTGCTGAATAATCCGAATAATCCCATAATCTTGTTTTTTATCTTCTGCAAAGATACTCATTTTTTTTTATTTTATGGCTTTTTCACTTGCTTTTTCTTCCTTTTCAAGAAAAAAAGTAAAGATTTAGAGGGTTTTATGTCATGACAGAAGGGTTTTCGCCGATATTGTGGGTTAATAAGGTTTAATAAATAATGTTGTCTGCTACAAAAAACTAATCGCCCTGCAAAGGGACGGAAGCGGTTCTGCTTCTGGACCCCTGCAGGGCGTTCTGTTTATTTCTTCATCATTTCCTTTACGGCTCTTTCGAGCTGGGTATCATGGCCATTGATGAAATCTTCCGGACTGTTGTAAACCTCGATGTCTGGGTTCAGCTGGGTGTTCTCGCCGAACACGCCACGCATGTCGCGGCAGCCTACCTGAGGAATACCGAATACCAGCGTGTTGTCCATCAGCGTTTCCCACCATACGGCTGTCATGGTTCCTGCTACAGGAGCACCGATCAGCTTGCCGATTCCGAGTTCCTTGTAAACCCATGGGAAACCGTGACCGTTGCTGTAATCGTTCTCGCAGATCATGACGCAAGATGGCTTCACCCATTTGTTGAACGGATCGCGGCCAACGACCTTACCGTGAGGTACAAACTCTTGATATTGCTTGCCGTTGAGTAGGGTGCAGAGATCATCGTGCAACCAGCCGCCACCATTATGGCGCTCGTCTACGATTACAGCGTCTCTGTTTCGGTTCTTGTCGCTCAGCAGTTCGCTGTAAACGGTGCGGAAACTCTCCGAATCCATCGCCTTAATGTGAACATAAGCGATGCGTCCGCCCGAAATGCTGTCAACGAAAGCGCGGTTGCGGTCTACCCATCGCTTGTAGAGCAGGTTGTTGAGTTTGCCCTGAGAGATAGCCTTTACCGTAACCTCCATCTTCTTGCCCTTGGCGTTTCTGATGCCGAGTCGTACATTCTTGCCAACCTTTCCGTCGAGCAATGGGAAGTAGTCCATTCCGGCTTTAATCTCCTCGCCGTCGATGCTCTCGATGATGCTGCCGGCTGTTACGCCCGTATTCTTCACATCGAAAGGACCACGCTTGATAATCTCCTGAATCTTCAGGCCGTCGCCCTTGTACTGAGGGTCGAAGAATACTCCCAGGTTGGCGGTGGTAAGCGCGCTGTTCGAAGCGTAGTAGCGGGCTCCTGTATGCGAAGCGTTCAGCTCGCCAAGCATTTCGCTCAACATCTCCTGGAAGTCGAAATTGTTGTTGATGTAAGGCAGGAACTTCTCATAGGTCTTGCGGTAACCTTCCCAGTCAACACCATGGATCTTAGGGTCGTAGAACTTGTCTTTCACCTGTCGCCATATGTGGTCGAAGAGATACTGGCGCTCCTCGGCTGGCTTATAGTTGAAGTTAGCCTCAAAGCTGATGTCCTTGGTGCTGAATCCGCTCAGATCCACCTTCTTGATGCTGCTTCCGTTGCAGATAAAGAGGTTCTTCACATCCTTGTCGGTCTGCAGGTTGCCCTGGCCTACGCCCTTCATCACGAGCTTGGTAGAGCCGTCCTTCAGGTCGTGCTGCCAGAGATCGTAACCATCCTCGAAGGCTGCCTGGTAGTAGAGCTTGTCGCCGTCTTTAGAGAGCACAGCATCGCCCATGTGCGAAGAGTTTGCGGTGAGGCGTACGATTCTGTCGCGGCAGTTTTCGATGTCCAGCTCCAGTGGCTTCACTTTTTCCACCTCTATCTTTCCTGTCTTCTTCTGCTTTTCGTCAGCTTTCTTTTTAGCCTCTTCCTTCTTCTCGTCTTCCTTCTTCTCCTTTTCGTCCTTGTTGGCGTCAGCCAGTTCTATCTCTTCCTTGCTCATGTTGAAGCGGTTGTAGGCGTCCAGGTCGAAGAACATGATGTAGGCATCGTCTTCTGCTCCCCAGCTTCCATGACTGCGGTAACCGGCTCTGTCGCTCTGGAAGAGCATAGCCTTGCCGTCGAGCACCCATTTGCCGTTGCTGTCGCTGTAGCCGGAATTGGTCAGGTTGTGAACCTCTTTGCCGTCAGCCTTTACCAGCGCAATATCCTGGTTGTTCCAGCCGCCGTTGCCGATATAGGTTGAAAGGAGCCATTTGCTGTCTGGTGACCATTCGAAAGCGATGTCTCCATCGCTGTAAGAGTAGACGTATTTGCCATCGAGCACGGTGCGGATTTCCTTCGATTTCAGATTGACGATGCGGAGTGCAGCGCGGTCTTCGAAGAAAGCCACTTCCTTGCCGTCAGGAGAGTATTGAGGATACTGCGATGTAATGCCTGTTTTCACCAGCTGCTCTTCCTCGATGTCGGTAGCGTAGGTGAAGTTCTTCTCTTTCTCGTTCTTGATCTTAGACTGGTAAATCTGCCATACGCCATTGCGCTCGGCTGCATAGACCAGAGCTCTGCCGTCTGGCGAGAAACTCAGGTTGCGCTCCTGCTGTGGTGTGTCGGTAATGCGCTTGGTAGTGGTGTATTCTACAGAAGTTACGTATACGTCGCCATGCATCACGAAAGCCACTTCCTTGGCGTCTGGCGAAACGGAAATCTCTGTAGCTCCCCAGCTTTTAATCTGACGTACGAGGCTTGGAGCATCATTATCCGTTGTAATGGAGATGTTCACCTTCTGAGGCTCTCCACCTTCTTTTACGGTGTAGATTTCGCCATCATATCCGTAGCAGAGCAGGTCGGCGCTGGATGCAGTGAGGAATCTTACCGGATTGCCTTTGTGGTGGGTAATCTGCTTGTCGCTTGAACTGTTGAGGCTGCGGCGGTAGATATTGAATGTGCCGTCCTGCTCGCTCAGATAGAAGAATGATTTCTCGTCTGATGTCCATACTGGCGAGCGGTCTTCGCCGGCAAAGGTAGTCTGCTTGGCAAACTTACCGTTGCTCTTCAGCCAGATGTCGCGAGCGATAGGTGATTTCTGGTGTTTGCGCCAAGGGTCTTCGTATCCCTTTTTGTCGTGGTAGAGAATGTCGCCGTTCTTGGCGATGCTGATATTCTCCATGGTGAGGGTAGAGAAGAGTTCCGGTCTTCCGCCCTTGGTGCTTACCTTATATACTTGTGGAAATGTGTTGTCGCCGAAGATGATGCTCTGGGCTGTAGGCTGCAGACAGGCTGAGTAGAGCACATGGTCGTTGTCTGCAAAGGCGATAGGTGTTTCGCTGCCGCTGTTGGTGGTGAGTCGGGTAGGAGCACCGCCTTTTGCATCGATTACGAAGATGTCGAGACTTCCTTCGCGGTTAGACTGGAAGGCAATTTTCTTGCTGTCAGGGCTCCATACAGGATGCGAATCGAAGGCTGCATGGGTTGTGAGCTGTCGTGCTTCACCGCCGTTGACAGAAACACTGTAGAGGTCGCCTTTATAAGCGAAGGCGATGGTAGTTCCATCGGGCGAGATGGCTGGGTAGCGCATCCAGAGCGGATGTTCTTCTGCGCTGGCAGAGAGTGCTGCTGAGAGCAGGGCTACTGAAAAGATTAACTTTTTCATTTGCGTATGTTTTATGTTTGAATATGCGTTATAAAAATCTCTTCTCTTTCGGGGGCAGAATGCTGTTTCTTGCTCCTAACGGATGCAAAGGTAGTTATTTTTTGCGATATTTAAGCATAAAAAAAGAAAAAAGTGAGAAAAAGTTTGGTGTATTCAAAAAATATATGTACCTTTGCAGCCGCAAATAAGAAAAGTGGCTAATAGATTGCGCCGATGGCGCTGGTTAGACAATTTTGCGATTTGAAAAGTGTTGGTTCCGTAGCTCAGTTGGATTAGAGCAACAGCCTTCTAAGCTGTGGGTCTTGGGTTCGAACCCCAACGGAATCACGATAAAAATAAACAAGAAATGGTGAAATAATCGTATAGGTTGTTTCACCATTTTTCTTTATAAATGTCTGAGAAATAGGCGTTTATGGACGTATAATGAACTTTTGCTTATGAAACAGAAACGATTTATTAGAAGATTTTAAAATTCCACAAGTAGGCTCTGAGCACTACAAGTAAAGTGTAAAATTGCCGCAAAATTGCCGCATTTTCCGCAAAATTGCCGCAAAATATTGTAAATTTAAAGGAAAAATATTATGGCTACAATAACATACGAGCTTGGAAAACCAAAGCAAGACAAGACAAGAAAGGTGTCTATTGTCCTTTCTCATAAGGGACAGAGAAAAAGATTTCCTACCAATATAGTTGTTTCTGACTCAGACTTGTCTAGAGCCGGAAAGATTTCTTCACGTAAGATATTGAAGACGATTGAAGATAAAATGAATGTTATGAAGGATGCACTCTATGACTTAGAGGTAGACTTGCTAGGTAAAGATGTGGATATTGATTGGATATGTGAGCATTTGATTGATATAGGCAAAAAGACAGAGGATTTAGACTTCTTTTCCTTTACCGAAGAGTGGGTTGAGAAATCCGATAATAAGGGAAAGAAGAATTATCTGATTATGCTCAATTCCCTTGCACGCTATAATGGTTGCCGTAAGCTGCCGTTTTCTCTCATAGACTACAGATTCCTTAACGGATATAAGAAATTCCTAGATGGTCATCCTAGGGCGCAATCCTTATACTTGGGCAATATGCGGCATATCTTCAATGAAGCTATCAAAGAATATAATACGAATGGAAATGATATTATCCAAAGTAATCCTTTTGATAAATTCTCCGTTCCGAGGGATATTCCGCAGACAAAAGATAGGGTAATCAGTGAAGAGAACCTTGTAAGAGTATTTAATTTCAAGGGGACTAGACGTGTAGGTATGGCAAGGGATTGTTATGTACTCTCGTTCTTTCTGATGGGAATGAACTCTGTTGACATATATGAATGTGTCAGCTATAATAAGGGCGTACTCGCCTACGATAGAGCTAAAACTAGAGATAGAAGAAACGATAATGCCCACATAGAAATTGTTGTACCTGACATCATCAAACCTTTGTTCCGGAAATATAAGGGAACAACAAGGGTCTTTGATTTCTATCAGAAATATAGCAATGCAGCCAATTTCAATAAGCATATAAATAAGGGATTGCATTTCATAGCTGACGAACTGGGTATTCCTCGTTTCGATTTCTATTCTGCCCGTCATACTTGGGCATCAATAGCGAGAAATAAATTAGGCATTGACAAGTACACCATTCACGAAGCTCTCAATCACGTTTCGCAGTTAGATGTTACTGATATTTATATTCAAAAGGACTTTACGAATATCAATAAAGCAAACGAAAAGGTTGTTAAATATGTAACGGAAATGATAAAAAAGACGAAGAACGATGCTTGAATCTTTAGAGAGAGGGGAAATTCTAATCTTCCCCCTCTTTCTTGTCGTTTTCCTTATCCTTTTTGTCCATTTTGGCACCTGTAGCTTTCATAATAGCCTTCAGAGCATCTTCGAAGTTCAAGGAATCCTTACCGCCATTAGGGTGTTTCTCCCACCAATCAGGATCAACCCAACGCATAGCCTTGTCATACCAAGTTTGGTCGATGGATGTTTTCTTGCCATCTTGACTGATTAACAGATACCCACCTTGCCCATCGCTAGCAATTCGCTGAACTTGTTCAAGGTTGACCCACGTCTTTTGTTTTTCGCTATATACCCACATAATTATATGATTTAAATTATTTTTATTCCTATTGTGCAAAAGTACAGCGAAGTCTTAAAAATACCAAATAAAACCTATTTGCATGTTTCAAGTTTGACCAAATGTGAGTTATTTTGTGTACCTTTGCAGAAAATTCTTAAAATATGATACAAAGATTTACGGAAATGTACTACGATGATGCGGTGCGCTTCGCTCAGTACATACAGGCTACCGAGGGTGGCGAAATAGAACTTGTAAAAGAGGATGCCGATGGCTTTCCTCTTCCCCCTAAGCATAAGATATTTGGTAACATGGTTAATTGTCTGAAGGTAAGGAACTTTGAAATTGCTTATTTAGAGCAAAGAAGAAACCCCGATGATGACAAGAAACATCGTAATCGAAATCTCTATCGCTATATAATGGGGCAGAAGATTAAAGAGGTTAGAGAACTTAGTGGTATAACATTGGAGGAGCTGGCAGAAAAGTCCGGTTATAAGCCTAACAACATTCGTAATATTGAGATGGGGCGTTTTAATGCCGATATTGATACGTTATGTAATATTGTTGAGGCTATGGATGCCCATTTTGAGGTGATGAAGGATTAAAAGTCCTTTCGATATATAAAATATATTTAAATACAGAAACAAAAGCATTAAAAAACTTGCAAAATTAAGGTGTTATTCTTATCTTTGCATCGTAATATAAAAAGGTGAGACACACCGAAACAACTGTATCGGATTATGAATAAAGCATATTTGATTTTCAGCAAGAACACAAGTATTCAAGAATGTTGTACTTGGTTTCGTTATCGTGACGAAGCTTTAAGATACAACAAAGAACATTTTGAGAATGTATTTAAAGTTCTTCCACATGAGTTCGATTCTCTGAAAGAAGTAGACCCTTGCGAGCCAACAGAATTTATGGATTCTTCAAGATGCGAACATTGCTGGAGAAAGATAAAGAGTGATTATTTAAAACATATAGGAGATATGAATATGAAGAAAGAAGAAAATTTTGACCCACATGTTATTGATGACAGTGAGTTTGAAGAAGTCAGAAAGTCGTTTGAAGAGAAGTTTGGTGAAAAGAAGTAGTATTTCACAATTAGCTAAAAGTGAGTTTAATAACCAGAACGCATTTGCTTGGATGAGAGAATATTGCTATCTTTGCATTGCGTTCCTTGAAATAATTAATTATGAGTAATAATAAAGAAGATTTTGATGCGCAGGTAAGCGCATTTAAAGAGAAGTATCCCGATTTCAAGCCAGCCAAACCTATTGAGATTCTTAACTTGATTATGACAAGAAAGAATGCCAAGGAGATTCTTGAAGGCAAGAAGAAGGTTGAGTACAGAGCCTATACAGACCATTATATTGGTCGTTTGTTTGACAAGGATGTTTTGGAGTTTCTTAAAAAGCATGGTGAAGAAGAGGATGTAATTAAAGCGCAAGAGGAGGGTATTGTTGACCCATTGCGAGTAGTGAAGACAATCCACTTCCATGATTATAACAATTCGTGGTATCTCGATTGTGATGTATTGGTAAATGATACTTGTATCGTTATGAAAGAAGATATTGATTTTCTTCACGAAAAGTATGATAGCCATGATTTGGATGAAATGTACGAAGCGTTGGAGCTTAAAAAGGAAAAAGAGCGTCCTTTGTTTTTCTTCTTTGTTATTGACAAGGTAACAGAAACGACTCTAAAGTAGGTGGGCGTAAGTCCACCGAGCCTAGATAATTCCCCAAGGGGAGTAGTCCTAGATAATTCCCCAAGGGGAGTAGTTTATGATTCGTGGACTTAAAACGTTACAACTATGTCAGAGGCATCAAAAGGTTATCGTTATTCTCAATGGAGAGCGGTAACAAATCGTACAACTGGTCTTAGGGCTGGTGAAAGACGTGAACGTGGCAGAAATGTTGAGTACCGAAACACTGGCGCACAAGGAACTACTTATGGTGGTGCTATGCGTACATTGGCAGCTCGTACAGCAGCTAATAATGTCACAGAACGTGTAAACCGCAGACTTAGAAGAGGTTAAAAGTCAAGAGGGGTAGAATGAATTAACTTTCATTCACCCCTTGTTTTTAAGGAGAATAATGTATGCAAGAACTAAAAAGAGCAAGAGAAATCATTGATGATGTTTCCAAGGAGACAGATAGTATATTACTTTTCCATTCTCTGAGTGGAAAGGATTCTATCGTATTGCTTGACTTATGCTACAAGAAGTTCAAGAGAGTTGTGGTAGTATTCATGTATATAGTAAAAGACTTGGAACATATTATGCGTTACTATAAATACGCTAAAGCCAAGTACCCGAACATTGAGTTTGTTCAAGTTCCTCATTATGCTTTATTTTATGATATAAAAACCGGATATATGGGAATAAAACAAGACCCTAAGCAAAGGCAATGGACTTTAGCTGATATAACCGAAAAACTCAGGAAGAGACTTGGTGTAGAGTGGGCTTGTTATGGATTTAAACAATCCGATTCTTTGAACAGACGGCTTATGCTTAGAAGTTATACGGATGGAAAGGAAGCTATCAATTGGAAGACGAAGAAATTCTATCCTTTATCTACATATAAAAACCAGGAAATAATGGATTATATTCTTGACCATCGTTTAAAGAACCCAGAAGCAAATGGAACGAATAAACAAAGTTCAGGAGTTGATGTTGAGGATATTGAGTATCAGAAATTTCTCAAAGAGTTTTATCCGGCAGATTTAGAGAAAATATACAAGGTATTCCCAATGGCAAGGATAGTTCTGTTGAAAGCTGATAAAAACAAGGAGGAACTGAAATGAAAAAAGGAAGTGAAACAAAGATAATCAAGAGGTCTCAAATAAACTTGAACCCTTGCAACCCGAAGGTACATACCGATGCGGACATCAAACAGCAAAAAGCCAATATTAAGAAAGTTGGTCTCATTGGAGGTATTCAATGGAATGAGACAACTGGAAATCTCATAGATGGGCATAAACGAGTGATGAGCGTTGACCTTATCCAAGGTTATGATGGTACTCCCGAAACTGATTATGACATCAAGGTAGAAGCCGTTGATTTTGACGAAAAGACCGAGAAAGAGCAATTGTTGTTTATGGCGAAGTCGCAAGACCCGATAGATTACAACTTGGTTGCCAAGAACTTTAGCATAGATGAAATAGACTTCAAGGCTGCTGGCTTCACGGAACAGGATACTGAACAAATCAAGATGTTGCAAGATGATTTGGAAGCATCATTGAAGGATTCGGGCATGGATGACTTTAGCGAGGATTTCTTGAATGAACCTATAATTTCAGTTACCACCCCAACGCCAATGACCGAATTACCCAACATCGAAAAAACATCTGAAGAGATAGTGGCCGAGCACGCAGCTAAGCCAAAGATGACAAAGGAAGAGGTCAAGGAGCAAAAACTGCATTGTACTGATGTCGGAAAGAAAAGAAAGGAAGATATTGATAACTTCATTTTCATTGATTTCGAAAGTTTTGAACAAAAGCAGATTTTCTGTGATATGTTGCACATGGAAGCCGCTAACTCTATGCGTATTTCCGGAAGTCAGATTTTAGGTTTGTTGTAATATGGGACGCAAGCGAATAAAGCCTCTAGTTGTTAGGAAGAACCCTATAGATGTTGCCAATATGGTAATTGATATGGCTAGGGAACAGAGTCCGGATTGCATTGTTATGATGTCACTCGGAAAAGACTCTATTGTCACCTTGGATTTGTTGTATGATAAGTTTGATAGGATAGTTTGTGTATTCATGTACCTTGTGAAAGACTTGGAGCATATACAGCGATGGATAAACTGGCTGAAGGCTAGATACCCGAAGATAGAGTTCGAGCAGATACCACATTGGAATACAACATACAATCTTCATTATGGAGTTTATTGCGTTCCGAATCCAAAAGTAAAGGTTCTTAATCTTTCTATGGTAGTAAAAGCCTTAAAAAAGCGTTTCGGAATAGAATACGTATTCTTTGGTATGAAGAAAGCAGACTCGATGAACCGAAGTCTTATGTTGAAGTCGTATGAGGATGAAAATTACATTCATGGTGGAAATTGTTATCCTCTTGCTGATTTTACTCAAAAGCAAATCTTGCAATATATGAAACATCGGCATCTGCCTAAGCCGATAATGTACTCCAGAGCATTGCGCTCGGAGAATGCAGAGGTTGGGAATGCGTCGGGCGGTTTGTCTTTGGACTTGGATTGTTTTGCATGGCTAAGGGATAATGCACCCGAAGACTTAGAACGTATATATAAGGTGTTTCCACAAAGTAGGGTAATACTTTATAGGTATGATAACAGATAATGTTCTTTTTAATTTATATATAATAATGTATTATCTTCTTTATATGTATTGGCAGGCTTGTGAAAGTCTGCCTTTATTGTTAATGTATGCAATATAGAAACATTATAAGTAAAGAAAGGTTAAACAAATAAAGAAAAACCATAAAACATTTGCATATTAGAAAATTATTTCGTATCTTTGCAATGTCTTTAAGAGGTACTTGAAGATTTGCCGCAAGACAAGTTTCTTGCAAGATAGTGCAGAGCGAGCACGTTAAAAACTAGCACAATTGTTATGAAGATGATTACCGAAAAGCAGAAGAAGTTCATCAATGATATTAAAGGTGTTATTACAGAAAATGGTATTAATGCTATTGATGCATTGGACTTGAATAAGTTTACTTGCTATGATGCATCTAAGCTTATTGGTGGTTTGCTTGGTCTTAGAGATTGTTACAAGGCGATTTCTAGAGGCGCATGTGTAACTAGTACGGCATATTGCGATGAGGCTTTAGATAATGTCTTTAATACAATTGAAAAGTATAAATAATAAAAAAGGTGAGACACACCGCAAAAACTGTCTAAGATAATGAATATCAAAGAATTAGTAAGAAATATGATAGCTTTCTTAAATGAGCGTCACGATATGGATTGTGCTACGTTACGTCAGCGTTTTGCAGTATGCTATGGTATGAGTGAAGACGAGGCAAAGAAAGTTATTTTGGAGCTGACAATGCTTCAGATATTTGCAGAGAATTTTGGTGTTGAAATTTAAAACTTTGAGATTATGGATAAGAAGACTGCATATAAAGTTATAAGCCAATTTAGGGCAAATAATTGTAAGAGTGGAGCTTTGGCTATCGCTTTGGATGAAGCATTAAAAGCATTAAAACCGATTGCAGTAAATCAAGTTTTTTGCATTAAGCTGGAGATATTAGATAGTGGAAACTATTATCATTCGAAAGCTGCGCAATCTACCTTATGGTTAGAAGCTTCTAACAATAAGAAAAAGATGCAAGCACATATTGCAGAATGGAGAAGTAAGGTCGTAGAGCGATGCAAGGATAACAACAGCTCTTTTGAGTTTGACTTTCATCATGGGAGTCCTTATAATTTCACGGCAAACAAGTCGAATTGTAATGAGTTACCTTTTTACTTTAAAGGTAAACACTACTGCTTTACAATATTAGAGGTTTCTAAGAGTATTAAAAGCATGTATGATGACCGTATCGAAAAAGATATGGATGCCGTTCAAGATATGATGTCTTATTTAAATTTATAGAGCATGAAGTTATACGAGGTAGACTGCATCGTCAAAGAGGTGCAGCCAAAGAATGGAGTAAAGATTACTCTAGAGGAGGCTCAGGCTTTAGTTGGTGGTTATGTCGAGTTGGTTCATCTTGATGATAATAACATATTATTGTGCGATGAAGAAGGACTTCTCAAACATAAACCTATAAATACTTTGGCTACAATACAAGCGAAGGGGCTTGGCTGGAAAGGTAGTTATTTGGTTGGGAGCGTTTTATTTTTAAAGGACAAGGAGTTTTAAACATGAGTAAGGCAAGAAAAAATGATATGAATAAGGATATACCAGAAGAGCGAATAACTCTTAGGGTATTGGAGAATTATTCCAAAATGCAAGAAGAATTGTGTCGCCTTCGTAAGAAAACACGTGAACAAGGCTACAAACTTAATGAACTCAACAATCAGCTACAGAGGCTTCACTCGAAAGAAGTTAGATGTGAGTTAGAGAAGTACAGAAAGTTACTCTTAGAGCGTGATGAGTTGCGTGAGAAGAATAAGGCTTTGGAACAGGTGGTAAATCAATACGATGGGTTAAAAAGGTTTTTTACTAACGAATTGAATAAGAAAGAGGAGGGAAAAGAATGATTATAGGCTCTATGACGGGGCGTGAACTTTTTGAGATATTCAAGAAAGATAAGCCTATGCTAGAAAAGTTTGCTATCGAAAAAGCAAAGAAACTCATCCGTGAGCTTCGTAAGGGAATGGGACGATACACAACTCAGTGTTATGATTTCAAGACGAAAGACGCTACCGAGTACAAAGTATGCGTGTTTGTAGATAGAGGGAACATAAGACAATTCTATTTTGACATGTTTATCTATTGCAAGGAAACGAACGATTACGTATGTGCTACTTCCTTGTTGGACGAAGAGAATAGTGCAGAGCAGTTCAGTTATACGCCTCATTTCTTGCGGAGATATGCCGAGCGAGCATTGGGAATAGAGAACATGCCAATTAATAGGGTGCTTGCTCACATCGAAAGAGAAGTAGGCTATACGGTACTTATTTATAAGAATGATACAAGTAAGGTTATTGCTACAAGTATGGGGCTTTATCTGCAAAAGATTGACAAAAGGCGAGGTATCAATATATGCAAGACTTTTGTTAGTGTTGACATGCTTAAAACCTCCCAAATTAAAGCGTATATGGTTGTTGCGGACTTAATTGAAGAGTATTCAGAACGATACAATAAAGTTCAAAGGAATGATAATGTACGAGTAGATTTCGCTAATGATTGTTTGAGAAGAGGTATTACTGAAAAAGATTTGGTTAATGCCTATGGTGAATATTTTAAGAACAAAAAATAAAAGAAAGGGCTTCGTATGGAGAGAATGACAAGAAATGATGCCGCTGCTTATTTAGGTGTTGACCCTCAGACGATTACGAACTGGGTTAACAAGGGCTTGCTTGGAGGCTACAATGATAAAAGCAGTAAACGCTTTTGGGTGAATGCCGATGATGTTAAGAAGTATTCCGAGAAATACAAGATGTTATCTGTCTCAGAGGATTTACTTGATAGAGAGCAGAAAGAGTTGTTGGCAAGTGAGCGCAAGGTAAATGCTAAGATACAAATGTTAATGCATGATGCGTTGAACGTTTCTTCTTTCAGCTATGACAAAATAGGTAGTTCACTTTGTATGTTATTGGAGTTAACGGCACAATACGGATTACGAGAGAAAAAGATTATGCAAGCATTTTTCAATGGAGACCGAATTAGTGATATAGCCGACAATTTTGAACTTTCAAGAGAAAGGGTGCGCCAGATTGTTATTAAGGCTATCCGGAAGTTCAACTATGCGATTGAAGAACTTGTAGACTTGAAGCTGGAGAACAATTCCTTGAAAGAGGAAATTAAGAATGTAAAAATGCAGTTTATTATGCAAGAGGGTGAAAAAGAAGAAGAACAACCTGAAGATGTTCCCACTTCATTGTTCTCCATCAGATTAGTTAATTGTAATTTACCAGTTCGTGTCCTTAATGTGACAAAGGCAGCCGACATAGATACTATTGGAGACTTGGTACAATATTCCAAGCTCGATATGATAAAATTCCGAAACTTCGGAAAGAAAAGCCTTATGCAATTGGATGACTTTATTCACGAAATGGGATTGGAATGGGGCATGGATAAGGCTAAGATATATGCAAGGGGTATTCAGCGGATGAAAGATGACTCTTATATTGAAGAGTTGTTTGGAAAGCATCTTGCGGATATAACAAGCGATATTGAGAAAAAGTATAATCTTTCTCCGGCTGAGGCTATGAAGAGAGCTTATAGTGAAATGAAGAGATATGTAGGATTTAAAGAGAAGAGTAATGAATGAAGTATATAATGATGTTTTAGGTAAGGCGTTAAGCATTAAATCAACCAATAATATTGTCGTAAAAGTAGAGCAAGGAGCATTAGAAGTTAATCTGAAACAATGTAGTGTAAAGCGAATTATGTGGTTCTCTGTCTTCTTGATTGATGGATTTACTATGCGTCCATGCAGTTATACTTTCTATTCCTCTATGAGTGACGATGAATTGGATGACACATTTACACAAGTAGAAGGCAGATTGAACTTTCTGAAAAACTTAAATTCTAAATAACATGACGGAACAGGAAAGAAGAGTTGTAAACCATGCAATGAAGATACTAGAGCAGAGCCAAGATGATGAGGCTAGGGCGTTGGCTGTCAAGTTGTTGGAACAAGGTACAAAAGTTCCTCTTCAGAAAGTGCAGTTTTATGCCGCATATTGCAATGGCTTGCGTGATGGGTATTCAAGAATATTCGACCTAATACAAGGTGGTGGGTGGCTTGCGAAAGTGAGCAAGAAGGAAATGCCATATTTCGAAGCAGAGAAGAAGCTTGTAGAGAGCTGTATTGATGCTTGCTACGATTATCATATGGGAAAGTATGATATTAGGTACAAGGATAAAGAATTATCCAAAAGTGGTAAGCTATTGGCTTGCAAGGCTGTTTTTGTGAAACAAACGATGATTGGTGTTGAGGTTAAATACAACAAAGATAAAGAATGATTGCACAATATAGATAAGTGAAGTTGTAAACCATTGATATTTAGGTACTCCCTTGCAATTTTTGTATCTTTGCAAATAAAAAAGGAGATTTATATATGGCAGATAGAGGATATAGAGGCAGACCTCAACGAGGCGAAAGAGCGGATAGGCAAATTAATGCAGGACATAGCCGTGGATTGGATATGGCTTTGTCCGACACAGAAGCTAAGATTAGAAAGTTAAAGACAGAACGTATTTATGCTTTCGACCAAAATGGAAAAGAGATAAGCCATTCCACAAGAGGTACTTCTACAAGTACGAAATTGCCAAGTGGTTACAATTACAAAGATGCGATATTGACGCATAACCACCCAGGAGAAGGGTTGGATAGCAATATTGCAGGTAGGATAGGAAGAAGCTTTAGTAGTGCAGATATTGCTACTACGGTCATAAATAACGCATCAGAGATAAGAGCTATCACAGGCTCTTATACATACTCTATGAAAAGACCGAAGAATGGTTGGGGAATAAGTACGCAACGTCAAGCCGTGAATGTTGCAAGAAAGATAAAGGATAGGCGTATGAAATATTTTAATTCATATGTCGCTAAACCAAGTTCCGATTACACTCACGGAAGAATAAGTAGAGAGCAGTTGTCAATTGCTTGGGACAGAGCTGATGTAGTTAGTACTAATAAAGCTCTTCGTGAAGTCGCAAAGGAATTAGGTTGGAATTATACTCGCAAGCGTACTAGTTAAGGCATATATTCAAAGGATGGGTAGTATTACCCCTCCTCATGTGGAAAGAACTTTCCTATCATCGCAAGCGCAGTAGTACATTTTTCAAATTGTTTTTGGAATCCGTACTTCTTGGCTCTCGATTGGTTGTGATGCAGGTCATTGATTTTGACTTGGATTGCAACCATATCTTTTGAGTCGATGATAGATTGTACGTAGTCGAAATACGGAACACCTTCCTTGTGGGTTAGAATGCATACACTATCGGCAATGTCTTTTCTTACTCCTAGTGATAACAGCTTGTCGTAGGTCATATCCGTATCTTCTATCGTATCATGGAGAAATCCGACACAAATCTCTTCGGTGCTATTACCTATTTCTCCTACATGGATGGGATGCAATATCACCGGAAGTCCAACCTTATCAATCTGTCCTTTGTGCGCCTTGCAAGCGATACCAAGGCACAATTCTATCATTTCAGAATCTTTCATATTCTTCTTTCGTTATTAGCTCACCTAACTCAAGAGCATCTTGTGCATAGGTGTTTTCATTAAACTTAAACTCCTTTGGCTTACGTCCTTTACCTTTAGGGTAACACATAAGTTCTTTATTTACATATTGATAACGGACAACGATGTCATCCTCCCAATAGTAAACATAAACCGACTCTCCGTTTTTAAGGAGGTGGCTGATTTTGTTCTTATCTTTATTGTTCATAGTCTTTATCTCCTTATTACAATGCAAAGATATAAAAAATATATTAAACTTGCAAACAAATTAATGTTTATTACTTGAAATTTAAATATATTAATTATTGAAATGTTGCATAGTAAGCTTGTTGCATAGATACCGACCTTTGCTTCTTACCTCCGTTACTCTTGGCGGTTCTACTTTGCTCATATAATGCATGTCCCCAACCGGATGGTTTCTTGGTCTCTTTATAGATTTCTCGCATGGTCTTCCCACCCAACAGCTTGTAGGCTATCGAGTAATTTTCTTTGGCGTAAATCATCTTGGCGGTGTTAACTTGTATCTCACCAATAAGTCCGGTTTTCTTGTTCCGGATATTGATGATGTTTCCTGAATAGCCAGTATCCAGTTTCTGTTCCTTGAGTCTAACGAACTCAAAGTCCTTGTATTTGCCTTTAAGGTCTTTTATTATTTTCGGTATTGACCCTTTATCTGCGATGATGGTTGTTCTGTACGAGTCCTTAATGTCTTTAATACCATTAGCCTCGCCCTTAGCCTTGCGTACAATGGAGTCAACACTCTTGTAATTGATAGGAGTGACCCTTGCTCCATACTTCTTAGCTATACCTTCAGCTATAGCTTGTAGCTTGTTACCAACCGACTCGGCTTTTCTCCGCATAGAGGTAGCTTGTGCTCTCAGCCTAGCATATGCCCCATTATTACCAACGTCTCCCATATCTTTTTTTATGCAAAATTAACCAAAATGCAAGCCAATTGATGTATTGCTGCGATATGTTATTTCACTTAAAAGACAAAGTGAAAAGACACGCAAGTAAACATTTCTCTTAAACAATTATTATTCATACCTTTGCAAGAAACAATGAGTTGATAAGATGACGAAACCAAGAGATTATTTCACAGGCAAGCAAGAAGAGTTCAAACGCTCCGAAGTGCAGATAGCACCATATAATCCAAGGAAGATTTCACCGCAGCAGAAAGCTACATTGAAACGTTCCATAAGAAAATATGGCGTTGTTGGTGGTATAACCGTCAATAAGCAAACAATGACCATCGTAGGCGGCAACCAAAAAGTAACCATCGTGGATGAGATTATGGGCTATCCCGAAAAGGATTATACTCTTTTGGCTGAGGCTGTAAATATGGATTACAAGACCGAAGTTGAACTGAATTTCATGCTTAATTCCGAGAATGCTCATGGAGAATGGGATGACATGAAAGTCCGAGAGTTACTTCCGGACATAAACTATATGGATGCCGGATTAACGGAAGAAGACTTGTCCCTGTTCGGCTATGATGCAATGGTAAAGACTGAAGGCGAAGATGAGTTAGGTAAAGAACTTAATTCCTTACTAGACCCATTTGCCCAAGAAAGCGAAAACAGAAAAGTACAAGCACCAAAGGAAGTGCAAGAAGAGCAGAGACGACAGATAGAACAAAATCAAATTATAGCCAATCAGCAGCAAGAGGCTCAATACCAAGCGAATAAGGAACGTATGCAGCAGGTGAAGAAAGAAGTAAACACCAAGGCAGCGGAAAAGGCATTAGAAGCCGAGTCTTACGTCATGCTATCCTTTGATAACATCGAGAACAAGGAACGCTTTATGAGCACATTTGGCTTTATCGAAACCGATAAGGTAATAAAGGGAGAAATGCTTATGAAGGTTGCAAAACGCATATAAACAAAAACAAAATGAAAGCAATGAAAAAGATTATAAGATTCTCGTTAGGGTTTATAATGGCGGCAATTACAATAGGTATGCTCATTCCATTTATGATTGTTTCTATGTTTCTTGGCAAGAGGAGAAAGAACGCATTCAATATGTGGGTGTCGTGTCTCTTTACTCCTTTGATAAACAAGGTAGGGAAATTGGTCAACTCATAAACAAAGAAAGATTATGAAGGAGAACAAGAAAAGAATAAAGAAGATTGCGAACTTGGCTATAGCTATGGTATTGGCAATACCGATGTTCTTACTAGCCGTTCCTTTCTATATGTATAACAAAATTAGAGGCAAGGTGTAAATCCCATCTGCCCAATATATAGCGAAACAATAATAAATACAAGAAAATGGCAAAACCGAAATTTGATTACAATGGCGATGCTTTCTACGATGAGATAGAACAGCTTGCAAAGCAAGGTCAGAAGGATTCTGAAATTGCCTACGCCCTTGGTTTGAAGTTTGGGGTTGACCTAAATCCACAGGTCTTCAACCGAATGAAAAACGGAAAATACGAGAATTGGAATGAAGACGAAAATGCGGAAAGAGGCGAAAGGATAACTCAATCCCTCGTGCGTGGCAGAGAGTTTATCAATGCAATCGTGCGTGGTAGATTCCTTAAATGCGCCCTTGGAGGTGTCAAGGTAAAGGGCAAGACAACCACCAAGAGACATATGGTTGTAGATGGAGTTATGACAGATGATATAGTAGTGGAAACTAGAGAAACCGAGCAGGAGACCCCACCTAACGTACAAGCTCTTTCAACTTGGCTATTCCATTACGATATGACTTGGAGAGAGATTCAGAGAGGTAAGAAGGATGAAGAGGAAAAGGGCATTCCTTTTGACCCTAAGAAAGGTATATCCGTCAATAAGTGGATAGAAAGAGAGATTGAGCAAGAAGCAGAAGAACAAGAGGAGGGTGAATAATGGCAAAAACACATTCCGTTTATTATCCGTTGTATAACGACAAGACGCATTTCATTTACCTTATAACAGGAAGCCGTGCGTCAGGAAAAAGTTTCTCTGCTTCTCAGTTTATCGAAAGACTTACTTTTGAATACAATGCAGAAAGAAAGATAGCACATAAGATTCTTTATACACGTTATACAATGGTGAGTGCCGCTATTTCCGTAATTCCAGAGGTTAAAGAGAAAATAGAGATAGATGGCACACAGGATTATTTCAAGAACACGAAGACGGATATAGTCAACAAAATGACGGGAGCTGAAATCATGTTCCGTGGTATTCATACGGCTAGCGGTAATCAGACTGCGAAGTTAAAGTCTATTCATGGTGTGACTACGTTTGTCGTTGATGAGGCTGAGGAATGGACGAGTGAGGAGGATTTTGAGCGTATCATGCTTTCAATCCGTCAGAAAGGCTTGCACAACCGAGTAATAATCATTATGAACCCTTGTGATTCAAATCATTGGGTATATAAGCGTTTCATCGAAAAGACTCATAAAGAGGTGTATTTTGATGGCGTTCCCGTTCAGATCAGTACAGACCCTAGAGTACTTCATATACATACGACCTATCTTGATAATATAAAGCATCTTTCACCGGAGTTCCTTAACGAGGTGTTAGAGATGAAGGAGAATGAGCCGGAGAAATATGCGCATATAATGATTGGTAGATGGTCGGATGTATCAGAGGGCGCAATATTCAAGCATGTAGGCATCGTTGATAAGTTCCCTAGCAATGCAAGGAAAGTAGCCATCGGTGTAGACTGGGGATATTCAAAAGATTATACGGCAATTGTAAAGTGCGGTATCGTAGACAATCGCCTATACATAGAGGAACTTTGCTATAGAACGGAAATGTTATCTAGCGACATCATAAGATTCTTGCGCCCTTATGCGGACGAAGGCTTGTTTGTGTATGCGGATAGTGCTGACCCTAGACTTATAGATGAGGTAGCTCTTGGTGGAATAATTATATATGGAGCACAAAAGGGTGCTGGCTCTATATTGGCTGGTATAGACAAGATGCAGACATTCGAAATCTTCACAACTAAGCAATCAGTCCATTTACAGAGCGAGTTCCGTAAATATGTGTGGTCAAAGGATAAGGATGGTAATTACATCAATGTTCCCGAAGACCATGATAACCATTTGATAGATGCTGCTAGGTATTATATTCTTGCCGTATTGCTCGGTAAAGTGATGAAGCCAAGAAAAGCATCCAAATCAGACTTAGGAGTGTACTAAATGACAAATATAATTACTTTTGTAATAAAAATACAAGTGTCTAATTATTAGATTGTTAGTGTAAGCATTCTATAAGGGTAGATAAAAGTTATGTGTAAATAAAAAAGATTGTTTACTAAATAAAGATAGATTCTTTAGTAAATAGTCTTTTTTATTCACTTAAAAACTAAGTGAAAGGCATACGTAAATTAAAGTATGTAGAAACCATGTTTATTATTACCTTTGCTTCAAAAAGTTATAAGGATGTTTGTAGATTCAATTATTCAGATAAAGACATATTTTCGAAACCTCACGCTCAACGCATTGGGTGTGGAGAGAAGCATCTTCGAACGTTTGGAAGATAATGATGTTGATTCTGTCGTAAATATGATGGAACAACATGATTTCGATGTAGATAATGCTATTTCGGAATATAATCCACAAACCCATAAGGTAATGAGTCGTGAAGATAAATGGGTAAAGGGAGAGAAACCATACAGGACGGAGAAGTTGGCAAGAACAAGACAAAGATACATCAATGAGGTAGAATTGTTCTTCTTGTTAGGCAATCCGGTTATGTGGAAGAAGACTGAAGGTGACGATGAAGCCTTTGAACTATATAAAAAATACTTGAAGGATATATACTTCAATACCAAGCTACGTCAATGTAAACGACTTGCCGGAGCAGAAACCGAAAGCGGTTTTGTTTTTAATTTCTCGCAAAAAAACGGAAAAATGCATGTTGATGTGTATGTTGCTGCTCGCTCAAAGGGACATAAGATGAGAGAGTTGTTTGACCAGTACGGAAACATGCTTGCTTTTGCTGTAGGCTATTCCTTAAAGCGAGAATCAAAGACTATCGAATGTTGGGATATATTGACATCCGTTTTTAACTATCATTGTGAACGTGGTGGCTTTGGGTGGAAAGTGTATAAGTATCCTAATCCGACAGGAAAAATTAATGGCATTTATTTTCGTCAGCCAAAGGCATGGGAAGGAGCAGAACCGAGAATGGAACGTGAAGAAATGCTTGATTCCAAGATAGGAGATACTAACAACTACTTTGCTGACCCTATTGCCGCTGCAACTGCTGACGTGATACAATCAATCCCTAAGCGGAACAAGCCAGGTAAACTCATACAACTTACAGGCAAGAACTCTAGGTTTGAATATATCAACCCACCTCAGAATTCCGAAATCCGCAAGGCAGAGAAAGAAGACTTGGCTCAGTCTATATTGTTTGATACGTTTACACCGGATATGTCACCGGAACTGATGAAAGCTATGAGTACGCTTACTAGTGTCGGCATAAAACGAGCGTTGGTATTGGGTTACATCAAGCGAGCGAACCGAATGGAAATCTATGAAGAACTTGTTGGTAGATTATCGCATGTGATTATAGCCGTAATGAAGGAACTATATCCTGAGATGAGAAGCAAGTTGGATAAATTGGAGGTCGAATTCGATTTTGCCGAACCTTTCGAGGATGACAAAAAGGATAAGTGGAAAGTAATAGCGGAACTATATAATCAAGGCGTACTTTCTTTAGAGACTGCTGTACAAATGCTGGCTCTTACTGACGCTCCTGCTGAAGAAATTGAAAAGATACGCAAGGATGCAGAAGATAAAGTAGCGTTAGCCGCAAAAGTAAAGGGAAACGAAAACACAACTTCATAATTTTAAATGCTTATTGTTTTTGGGCGCATTTTCTGTTAGAATTTGCGCCCTTTTTGCACTTAAATTTTAAGTGAAAGCATTGTGATAATAATATAATATTATTCCTCATTTTGTTTTTAACTTTGTTGGCATGAACACGAATGAACTTATCATAAACGGAAAAGATGCTTGGACTACCTATCGGGTTAAGATGGGGAATGGCTTTTTGGATGCGTTGGAAGCTGACGCAGACAATAAAAGTTATATAACCAATGAAGTAAGGACAGAGCATGGAACTAGGGTTGTTCCTATCCGTCCCAAAAAGGCAGAAAGAAGCATTACCTTGGAGTTTGTTATTGTCGGCAGAGACCATAGCGACTATAATAAAAGGATAAAAGCCTTTGATTCGCTTATGGATAATGGCTTTGTTACGATACAAGTTCCGAAATCGAAAGATGATGTATACCGTTTGTATTGTGCGAGAAAATCTCCTACTTATTCAAGGGGGAAAGGTGGGGCTATCGGCAAGAAAAGCTTGAAGTTCATAGAATATAATCCAACAAACAGGGGAGTGTTGACGGATTTTGATATAAATATGTTTACGTTGAAAGAATTTGAAGATATAGAATAATTATGAAAACTTATAATGAAATTGACATAAAGTATTACGATAATGATGGAAACATACAGGTAAGATGTTCTGCTCCAGTCACACAGGACGCATTGGTTCATTATGAACTGATGCAGTCTCATTATTGTAAGCTTTCCTTTAAGCTTTCTAAGCCGATATATTTCTTGCTTGGTGATTTTATAGATACGCCATATGGTCGATTTGAACTGATAGATTTAACTAAGGCCAAAGATAATGATACTATCGGATATTCCTATGAAATTCAATTTGATGCATATTATCGTAAGTTCAAGAACAAGATATTGAAGTATCGTCCGAATACAGGTTCACAAGAAGCGACATTCTCTCTTACTTCAACAATAAGTACTCATGTAGAGGTGATAATGAAAAGTCTAGCTTATTATGCGAAGTTAGACAAGTCTTATCTTTATGATTCTAAATTTGATGGAGAAGGAACTGACTATACTTATGTTATAGACGCAAGTGTGGATGCAAATGCAGCCAAGCTGATAACCTATTCCAATTCTAGCATGTTGGATGCTATTGCGAATATAGCCCAGACGTTTGGTTGTGAATGGTGGTTTGAGGGAAATATACTGCATTTTGGAACTTGTGAGAATACGAATGCTATTACTGATTTCAGACTTAACGACAATATCGTTTCTATGTCAAGCTCACAAAGCCAGTCCACTTATGCAAACAGGGTATATGCTTTTGGAGCTGCAAGGAACTTGCCTAGCGGATATAAGAATGATGCTGATGCGGATATAACAAAGGATGGTGTTGTTGAAAAACGTCTCATGCTACCAAATTCAGCAGAATGCTCTGACAAGAACAAGCAATTGCTAGCAGAGAATGGCTTTGAACTGAAAAATGGATATATACAAGTTAGTGGACTCCGTGAAGACCAGTATGTTGAGGGAGTAACTACAAATGATGATATTTATCCAAGAAATCTTATCAAAACGTCTAAGGTGACATCATACGAAAAAGATGTAGAGGATGAAAGTACACCTGAAGAAGGTGACTTCATCAAAAGGACATTCTATCGTGTAAACTCACTTTCTATAATCAATGAAGATGGCGAAAAAACAGGTGATATGGCTTTTCGAAAGTCATATATTCTTAGTGGTAATAACCTGCATATAGTATTCCAAAGCGGTTCTCTTAATGGTATGGACTTCGAATGTGAGTTTAATCCAGATGGAGTTGAAGAAATACTTAAAGACGATGATGGTAATCCGATATTGAAAGATGGAAAGGAACAGATAAATCCTAAGTCGCAGGTATTTGAGATTGTTGCTAATGAGGATTATGGTCGTTTTTTGCCGGACACAACTTTGCATCCAAAGGAAGGAGATACTTTTGTTCTCTATAATTGGGATTCTACCAAATTGGGTGACACTTTGGTATCTGCTGCTTCCAATGAGTTGCTGACGGATGCCATAAAGGATTTGAAGAAGTCTATGATAGACCCTACGACATATACATGTACCGCTGAGGCTAACTATTCCTATAATCAGGGTAGGGGTAACTTGCATGGAGTAGGAGACAGGGTAAATCTTTATAATAAAGGTTATGGTGACAGTTATAGGGCTTCAAGAATTATCGGTTATGAGTTTTGTCTAGATATTCCTTATGATGGGGCAAAATATTATGTTGGAGAAAAACCGTCATATTCACGGCTCAATGCAATGGAGTCTAAAATTGAGGAACTTGTGTATAACGGACAGAGTTATCTTAATGGTAATGGAGGCGGAGGAAAATCAATTTACATCATAAAGAGCTATGATAAGACTGCACCTACTGATTACAATGTGTATTCGGCAAGGGCAATAGATGAGCAAAGATTAAATAAAACGAAAGACGATACCGCACAAGGTACTATCACCTTCGAGAAGGTTCAGAAGTTCTTGCAGGGGTTGCATGTCGGTAACTCCAACAATGAGAACGGAGGTTCCTGGACTCCCGATGCAGAAGGTCGTTCGCACCTCATCACAGATTATCTTGAGGTAAGAATGAAGGCTATCTTCGAGGAGCTGGTCATCAATAAAACAGCCACCATCGGCGGTAAGGAGATAATCTCTCCTGCTGGTGGCGTGGTGGCTCATAAGGTAGAAGAAGTTACTGTGACATATAACAATGTGTCACAGAAGGCTTATCGTTGCTATTTCTTAGCAGAGCAGGAAGGCGATGCCGTGGATAATGATTTCGCTGTTGGCGACCAAGTGCGCTCGGAATCATTCAACGTTCGCAAGGGCACTTATCACAAGGCTGGCAATCACTTCTATTGGCGATTGGTAATCGGTCGTGATGAAGACCCTGTAGAGCTGGAAGGAAAGAAATATCATTATATCGACCTCTCCGATACCGATTGCGCTACGGCAAGCGATGTTCCTGCGAAAGGTGATGTGCTCAACCAGTGCGGTAACAGAACCGATGTAGAACGTCAGAACTGCCTTATCTTCTCGGCGGTAGATACCTATTCGCCATCCATTAGCCTCTATCACGGCATCAACAGCTATTCCTTTGCCAATAGGGAGTACGTGGAATATGGTGTGAATAAGCAGAATAACAAGGCATTCTTCAACGTCTATGGTGATATGTATGTAGGTGATAGACCTACAAAGGAGAATGGCTATGAGGGCAGCTCTTATATCAGATATGATAGCAGCACTAAGCAAATGTCTGTTAAGGCTAAGATTTCCGCTAAATCCACTGTGGATGGCAAGGAATTGTCTCAGTATTTCAAGAAGATTGCCGACTTGCAGAATCAGGTGGATGGTGCTATCGAAACGTGGTTCTATGATGGTGTTCCTACCTTGGAGAATGCCCCAGCCATCAGTTGGAAGACCGATAAGGATAAAGAAATCCATCTTGGCGACCTTTACTACGACAACAAGACGGGCAAGGCATACCGCTTTGCCAAGGATAGCAACACCTATAAGTGGACTATCATTACAGATACCGACATCGCCAAAGCCCTTTCCGATGCAAGAATGGCACAGGAGACCGCAAACGGGAAAATGAAGGTGTTCAGCGTTCAGCCTACGACACCTTATCAGGTTGGCGATATATGGGTTAATGCCACTTATCCTTCTGACGGCAGTACCTACAAGAATGAGGTATTGCGCTGTCAGACCAACAAAGCGGCTGGTTCTCAGTTCGCCATCGGTGATTGGATTAAAGCATCTAAATACACCGATGATACCGTTGCCAACGCAGCCAAAAAGGCAGCAGAAGATGCTCAGAAGGCGGCACAAAACGCACAGAAGGACATTACGATCCTCGGAAATACGGTCACTGGTAACAAGAAGGAATTTGATAATTATGTTACCAATGGCTACCTAGAGCCTTCCGAGATTGCGGCAATGGCACAGGATTCTAAGCGACTTGAGGATGATTTTGCGGCAGCACAGAAGTCATACAATGAGGTGAAGAACGCAGAGGTACTGAAGGACACCAAGGAACTCACCGACCTCAACACCGCTTTTGCTACCCTCACGAGTGCCAAAACGGAACTCGTTACGTATCTCTCAGAAATATCTACAAATTACAATAAGGCTGATACCAACGGCAAGGCTGCTATCGTCTCAGCCGTGGGAACGAAGTTCACCAACTTCCAAAGCGCATATTCTGCCTTCTATGACAAGCTGGGTTTGGCAAACGCATATATCACTAGGAAGATATATGGCGACCTCGGTGTAGTCATCGGTGATGTGTCTACCTATCAATATCTGAAAAAAGTGCTTGCCGATGGTGTGGAGACGGAAATCAATGGCGGATTGATTCTTACCTCTCTCATCGCCCTGCGTGACCATGAGACCAAGCGGGTGGAGAGTGGAATTAATGGTGTTATTGACAAGACGGCGAAAGGAAACGGCATTGCTACCTGGTGGGGTGGATATATGAACGATGGTGAGGTGGTTGGCTTCGATAAGAAGGAAGATTATTCAAAACAGGCAGCTACCTCTCTCGTCCGTTTTGATGGTTCCGGCTATATGGCTAATGGCGCAATCTGGTGGGGAACGGATGGTAAGGTTCACGCTGACCCAACATCTTTCATTATCAGCGAAAAAAACTTGGGCGCATACCTCACCTTCTTTGAACCAACTTGGAAGGAAGGAAGTGCAGGAACGAGCGTTGCCGACCTTGTATCACTGAAGCCAAACGCACCATTCTCTAAACTTGGTGTATCGGGCGATGCTACCTTCGAGGGCGCAATCTCCTTCCATGGCATTAAGATAACGTATGATGCAACCAATAAGGCTATCAAAATTGATGGAAATCTCTATACCACAGGTGGTATCACGGCATACGGAGCAGGAGCATCTACCACGGGTGGTGGCGGCTTGATTGCAAGCGTAATCAGCTATGCGAGAATCTTAGAAGGAAGCTATACGGATGCAGACTTGACTAGTATTCCGAATGCCTATGCTATCAAGGCTCTCAGCAGCCGAATTGACAACATAGCCACAGAACTTGGCGGTCTTAATCTCTCTTGGAATAACATCACGGGTAAGCCATCAACATTCACACCTAGTGCGCATACCCATAAGTGGACAGAAATCACTGACCGCATCACGAAGGTAAGCCAGCTTACCAATGATAAAGGGTATCTGACTGCTCATCAGTCTCTCGCGAGCTATTATACCAAAGCGGAGATTGATGCAAAGGGCTATACTACCAATAAGGGTACTGTTACATCTGTAGCTCTTACTCTTCCTACTGGTTTGACGTGCTCAACTAAGACTATCACAACAAGCGGTACGTTTGCTATTAGTCTTGCTTCTGGTTACTCCATCCCAACAACGGCAAAGCAGACGGCTTGGGATGGTGCGGTATCAGCAAAGCATACTCATAGCAATAAGTCTGTATTGGACGGCATTACATCAACGAAGGTAACTTGTTGGGATAGTGCCTATGACTGGTACGCCCTTATAACTACTGACGAGGAGACTGCGGACGGCGTTATCAATAAGTGGAACGAGGTGGTGAGCTTCCTCGCCAATATTGCGCAGACAGACACTTTAAGTGGTATCGTTGATGGAATCAATAAGTCTATATCTGACGAGGTAACAAGAGCGAAAAAGGCAGAAGGGGTGAACGCTTCGGGCATATCCACCAACAAGACGAGTATCACCACCTTGCAGGGCTACTTTACAAGCGGTTCAGCGAAAAAGGCTCTCCAGCTCACGAATACTCACAAGCTTTGGGGTAACTCGTTTAACGGTACTGCCGATATTAACGGAAGTATCATCGTGCCTGACGGAAAGTACATCTCCATCGGCAACATAAAGATGGAGTATGATGCAACCAATAAGGCGTTGAAGATTACGAACACTACGACTAACGAGGTGGCAAACCTCTATACTAGTGGTGGTGTTTCTGCCTATGGTGTTGGGACATCATCATCCAGTGGTGGCGGCTTGAACGGCAGTGTGAAGAGTTATTCAAATGCCTTGAAGCTTACATCAGAATCGCTGTCTGAGATAGCTTCTGCCTACTCCATCAAGGCTCTTGATTCTCGTATCTCCAGCTTGGAAGGTGGTAGTGCTACTGCTATTTCTGTCAGCGGTAGCGGTAATGCGGTTACATCTGTCACCAAGGATGGTACTACTATCAGCGTAGTTAAAGGTAGTACGTTCTTAACTAGTCATCAGTCACTTGATGGTTACGTTAATGCAATATCTGTAAGTGGAAGTGGGAATGCTATCACGTCTGTATCTAAAAGCGGAAAGGGTATTACATTTACTAAAGGTGCTACATTTTTAACTTCTCACCAAAGTCTTGCTAACTATTATACCAAAAGTAGTGTAGATTCACTTCTTAGTGGTAAGTCGGCAACTAGTCATACTCATAGTGTAAAGATTAACGGTGTTACTAAAACTATTGCAGCTAGTGGAGGTGCTGCTGTAGATTTAGGAACTTATCTTACTAGTCATCAATCTCTTAATGGGTATGCTACGCAATCTTGGGTTAAAAGTCAAGGTTATCTTACTAGTCATCAAGATGTTAGTATTCTTAACATGGCTAATGATAGATATTATTCTAATAATGCTTATGGTATAAATATGCGAAATTCTGATATTATTGGAGTTAATAGCGTTTATACTCAAGATTTATCTGATTCCCCTACAGACGCTATTCTTTTTTGTAGAAGTAATGGCAACTATGATGGTATTCGTGCAGCAAATGGAGTATTATATTTTAGCAATAATGTAGTTAGAACTACTAGTAAATATGATGCTGAATATGAAGTTTATCATAAAGGTAATCTTACTAAACTTAGTCAACTTACTAATGACAAAAACTTTGTTACTGGTTCTGTAAGTGGTCAAACTATTACTATCAATGGTGTTTCTACTACTTGGCAAAATACTTGGAGAGGAATTACTGATAGTTATAGTGGAACTTCTACTGGTACAAGTCTTAGTCAAAAAGGTGCAAATAGTTTATATAATGCTTTACATAATGGATATGCTAGCAGCGCAGGTAATTCTGACACTGTAGATGGTTACCATGCAAGTGGTCTTCTCACTGCTCTATCTAATTCTGATAAGGGAATTAGTATAACAGTTGGTGGAACTACTAAAAGCGTTAGTAATATTAGTGTTAATTATGCTAGTAGTGCTGGAAATGCAGATACTGTAGATGGTGAACATGCGTCTGCTTTTACTAGGATTGTGGGTAGACATGGTATCTATACTTCAGGTACAGCACCTTATAATTACATTCATTTATTTAGAATAGCATGTTCATCAGGTTATTCTACTATTGATTGTGAAATAGATTTTAGGACGAGGTATCATAGTGCTAAAATAGAAATTAGAATTTCTACAGCTGAACATCCTTATAATAATGGAGGAAGTTCAATTTCAATAATAAAGAAAGTTGTAAGTGGTAGAACTTGTGATTTTTGGTTTTTACCTACAGTACAATCATCTAACTATAATTATTATGATGTGTATTATAAATCAGGAGCTTGGAACTCAGGTTCTTATGGAATAATATCAAAAGGTAGTAATGGTACTCTTGTTTTCGAACATAAAGGTACAAATCTTACAAGTTTACCAGATAAAGTTATTCCTGTTAGTAATAATATTGCTACTTCTGCAACTAAACTTCAAACTCCTAGAACGATATGGGGTCAAAGTTTTGATGGAACTGGTAATGTTGATGGAACATTACAGATAGAAAGAACATCTAATTTTGGTAGTTATAATGAAGGTATAAGAATTGTTGGTGCTAGTAACGAATGGTCTGTTATAATGCTTGGTTGCAAAGCTGGCTCATATTCTGGTACAATAAATTCTCAATGGGGGTTAATGAAAACCAATTCTGACACATTTAGAATAGGAAGAGGCTCTTCATCTTCATCTTTTCTTGAAATTACAACTAATGGCAATGTTGGTATTGGAACTACTTCACCTGCTTATAAACTTCATGTTGCTGGAGAAATTTATTCCTCAAGTGTTATCAGAAGTAGTGCTCAAAATGGAGCTATATTTTTAAGTAATGATTCTGGTCCTGCTTGGATTAGTGCTCTTGATGGTCAAGTAATATTCAACACTGGTAAGGCTATTCGTTTTGGTGAAACTGCTTGGGATTGGAATGAATGGGCTGGTCTTAAATATACTCATTCTAATAAGACTATTTATCTTGGTATAGCTGATGGTTCTACATTTAATGCTAATACTCCTCAACTTGATGGTACGCTTAGACTTGCAGGTATTAAAACTATAACTCCTGATAGTGGAGCTAGAATTGGAGGTAGTGGCGGTAGTTTATATTTAGGTAATGCTAATAATTCTGGTTGGGTATATACTCAAGATATATGTAGTCAAACTAATTCTAGTCTTTGGTCTATAAGACAAGATGGTAATGCTTATTTTAATAGTATTAATATTAACAGCGGTGCTACATTTAATGGTCCAGTTAAAGTTAACAATATGCTTACTGCTAGAGGTATAATGTTTACAACCTCTGATTCAAATGTATATGGTACGTCATTACAAAATTGGGATGGTAGTATTGGAGCTAATGTTACTAATATGTTTAATGGTATCGAACATAATAATATAAGCTTAGAATATTCAGCAAATGGAGGAAGTTCTTGGACTACATATTCTACTAATCCTAATTATTTATTTAATCTTATAAATGATAATTCTGATACGGTAAATTTTTATTTAGGTAATAATGATATGAGTGGTAGTAGCGATGCTGATAAACTTACTCAAATAAAGAAAAATCAACTTAGAGTTACTATTAAAATACCTCCTGAAGTTTATCAAGAACTTAGTTGGATAAGTGTTGATGTAAGCAATGGAGTTGATGTTAAATGTCAAGTATATTTTGGAAATAGTAGTGGTGTTTATACTGAATATGTTTCTAAAGTTATAAAAGGTTGGTCTCATAGATGTGATATTTGTGTTGGTCCTTTAAATGTAAATGTTGGTAATGATACATATCGTTATGTAAGATTAGTATTTAGTCATCTTAGTAGCCATACATCATTACGTAATGGCATAGTTTCTAGAATTAGAGCTTTGGCTTTAACAAAATATAATAATGGGTCTGAAAGATATAATATTAGTACTACAGGTCATATATATAATTATGATTATAATATGAATACCTACTTCCCTAATAGCATTCTTGCTAAAGGTGGAGTTACAGCTTATCAGTCTTCTGACATCCGCTTGAAGCAGGATTTGCGGAAGCTGGACTACTTGGGTATCATCAAGGCAATGGGTGGCACGTTCAGCTTTGCTTGGAAGAAGGACAATACAAGGTCTATCGGTTGGATTGCCCAACACGTCTTGTGCAACCCTCACTTAAAGGACATCGTGGAGACGGACGAGAAGGGCTACTACAAGATTAACTACTGGTCTCCGAAGCTGATTGCAACGGCATTCGGTGCTATCGAGCAGGTGGGCGATGAGGTCAGCAGGTTGAAGGCTCGGGTGGTCTTCCTTGAATCAGAGGTTCTGCGATTGAGTGGAGATAAGGAAGACTGCAACAAGAAGAGATTAGATAACAAGAATATTAATTCATTAAATTAGATTAGAAAATGGAGAATTTAAAGATTAACAAGAAGAGTGAACAGACAACTGCCACTTACACCAAGGGTGGCTATCGAGTAGAAATCACCTACAATGTTGACAAGACTGGTGGCAACATTGAGAGCATCAATATGAGTATCTATGGTGACCCAAATGGTAATTATCTCGGCAACGCGAACGCAAGCTTCAACGGCAGCGAGCTGACCTACAACATCAGCGGTGTTCCGCAGAGCAAGCTCAGTGAGGTATCAGCATTGATTAAGGAGGTTAATTCCGCTATCGCCGCTAATATGGCAAGCGAGGCAGCAGAGTAAGTATTAACGCAGGGTGGCTCTTATAGAGCTGCCTTGCCTAGTGTTTTAAGTTCTAAAGATTAAGCGTATGGAACGATTTATATTATAGCTTGCGAAAGTGTTCAATGTAACAGTAGAGCGAGTTGTTACTAAAAAAGTTGTAACAGAATTAGAAACTAAAGTTTGAATATTTAAAAAATAAAGATTATGTCTTACAATAGTGAAACTGGAATTATTAGTGCTCCTGTTAGCATTGATGATGTTAAACAAGCTCTTGGAGAGAGTAGCAATGACCTTGCTACTCTTTGTAAGAGTGAAAATATAAATATATGGAGTAAGTATAAACCTATTAGTTGTAAAGGTGAATTTAAAGAATATCCTATTAGAGAAGACTCTGATGAAATAGTAACATCTTCATATAGTAAATTTACTTGTGTTGTTCGTTGTGGTATGAATATACCTATAGATACTTATAAGAACTTACGTTATAATTATGGAGGAGAAGGTTTTGCAATTAATGGTTGTTACAACCTTTATGTAGATAATATATATGGTAGAGTTGGCGGTATTCATGGTGATACAACTACAAGTGTATCAGGAAAACATTTTCCAAAAGGTGGTGCTAATTCTCCTTATAGATTAAGTGATTTTAGAAATTATAATAGTAAAGCAACAAGCAATACATTTCTGACTTCTCTTCCTCAATTTCATACCGTTGAAGTTTATTATTCTTCAACTCGTAAATTTAATTGTGTTCTATATAAGAATGCAAATGTGGGTGGTAATACAAATCTTACTATGGATGATATAATAACTGATTTATCTTTAGCTTGGTCTTTTTGGATTCAAATTCGTTATGATTCACCATATAATGTTAATGATAAGATTTATAAAAATTATTATGTCGGTAATTGCAAAAAACCAACAGATCATGTATACGCTAGTAAAGAAATAACTTTTGATATAGGCAGTGGAGATAAGTTTATTGATATTGTGCCTTTTTTAGCGTATACTCGTAATGCAACTTTAGATGATAATACAAAAATAATTTTTATATCTCTTCCGGGTGGTATTAGTTTTAAATATTATCCTAGACAAATTAATATGGAAAGTATTAAAAGTGGTTCTAGTGGTTTTGTTGATTTCTCATCGTTGAGAGAATTAGTTGGTGCTAGTTGTATTTGTAAAGCTAAAATATATAAACTTCCTGATGCTGCATTAACCGTTACTGATGGTATGTTTAGAAGCGTTTGTACTTATGGTAATAATAAGACAACATACGGAAGAGGTTATGTATCTAATAGCTCTGGTCAAGGTGCAGGCTCTGTAACTATTCCTGAAGGTGATAGAACAGATTATATTGAAGTATATATAAGATTTGATAATATTTATGATGGAGGTTATTATGGACAAATGTGTCAATTATCTTTTGAAATTAATATAGATGGTGGATGGAAACAAGTTCCTCCAGGAGGTAGTTATATTATGCGTTAAAACGTAAATGCTCTTAATATAATAAATGTGCTAGAAACGTATTTGTGGTTTACGTTCTCACCGAGAAAGCAGACACGTTGCGACCTAGTGATTACCCAACGTGGGGAAGCTGATTTTTTAAATTCGTAAATTTTGCTCCTCCTGCATTGCTATTCGGAATTATTTTCTTAACTTTGCACTGTTAATAGGAAAGGTATTCTGCTATGGCAATCTGACGAAGAATATTGTATAACATAAAAATAAAGAAACAATTATGAAAAAGATTAAGACAATCGAGGCTGTTGCAGCCTACAGAACATTGAAGGCATTGAAGACATCATCAATGAGCGATGATGCCGCTATGCGAGTTTGGAAGAATATGAAGGCACTGCGCCAAGTAGCCGATACCTACGACAAGGATGTGGAGGAAGCGCAGCAGAGCTTGAAGGACGATAAGTTCGAGGAGATGCAGTGCAAGCTTCAGGAGTGCCAGCAGTTGGAGCAGAAGCACGCCAATGAGGGCTACGAATACACCAAGGACGATTCAGCCAAGTTCGCTGAGGTCAATGAGTACTTCTTCAATCAGAAGCAGAAGACCGAGAAGTATTTCAAGGAACTTGCCGACAAGGAGGTAGAGGTAGCCATCGAGGAAGTTGAAGAGAAAGAGATTTTCAAGGCTGCTAAGGATTGCGGCTTGAAGTTCGCTGATATGGAGAGCCTTGAGGTTGTGATAGGATAAACACTAATAGCGTTAGAATTTGGCAAGGAAGCCGTTCTAACGCTATTTTTGTAGCCATCTACTTTCAGATTGTTACTTTTTACAAAGTTTAACACAGAAATATTCTCATTTCCGCTGGTTTTGTGCCAAAAAGTGTATCTTTGCAGCACTTTTCTTATTATTAAAATGAGAAACTAAGAACAAATAATAAACCAAAAAAACAAAAGGAGAAGAATTTATGACTAAAGAGGAAGAAGATGAAGTCCATCGGTTAGTTCAATCAGTCGGTGTTGTACAGTTGTCAAGAGTAATGTTTAAGGACATGGACGTTAGCGAAATGATAAACGTCATTATCCTTGCAGGTAGAGGCTACAGCGTAAAGCTACTCACTTGGTTTAAGTATTATTGTGAAGTGATGCCTCTGTTTATCATGCTTTTTCATATTGCATGCATGGTAACATTTGCGTCTCATGAAAAAGAAATGTGCTTATGGTTTAAGGAGAATTGGGTATCGGCAGCATTTATCTATTTCTCAGTTTACATCCATCCGCTTGTGCTTATACTTGCTAGCAGATTCTTTTGGCTCTGCTACAGATGGCGTATTCCGATGATAATCTACCTATTTGGGATAAATGCTATTCATATTGTATACTGGAATGTTTTTACCACCAACGAAATGGTGGAATCTAATGTTGTAATACTTGTAATGACCATTATATTTTATGTATATGGTTTTGCCGATAAGTATTACTCAGGCAAGGGCTGTCAAAGTTTAATCTCTAGATTATAATGATATGGGAAAGTTATTTGGTTATCACACCTTGGGAGTGTTATTAAAATCGTTATCGGATTCTTGTTTTCGAGCAGACGAGCAAGAGAAGAGAGGGGAGAAGGTAACTGCTTGCGGAATGAGCAGCGATGAGATAGAAGACCTTTGTGAGAACTATCTGCCGTATGCTCTCAACCCGATGCTATCTACCGAGGAAGTTAAGGAGAAATTGCACGTTTCTGATGCTACACTCAATCGTATGGTTGCTAGGGGTGACATTCCGAATGGCGAGTGCAAGAAGCGAGGGCACACCCGATATTGGAAGAAGTGGGATATTCTGCACTTTATCAAGAGCAAGAGAAAATCATAACGTATTAATAAGCCCTATCGCAGCACGGTCAAGCGAGCATATATGAGTATGGATTATATGTTTTGTACTTTGATTATAGTAGCGATACTGGTAATTATCAACAGCACGTTCATTGCTTACCTGTACCTTTCCTATAAGTATAAAACGATAGATAAGTTCTTCTTTACTTGGGTAACGATGTCAACTATGATATTGATAATGTGGTTCGGGGAAGGACTGTACCTGTATCTACAATAACAAGTTCGTAGCCCGATACACCTTATTATATAGGATATATCGGGCTATTCTATTAAAAAACATTAAAGCACATATATTTATGTGCTAAATATTTGCATCTTTGGTTTTTTCTTATTATCTTTGCGAACGTAAATAATACAATAACTTAAAGTACAGCAAGATATGAAGAAAATTAATTTTTTCCCGAGAACAAAATCAGAGGCGATGGAAATTGCTAATGAGTATATCGCAAGTAAGGATGGTCTTGCTTATGATATGGATATGAGTGTAGATGAAGCAAAGGCAAATGCTGAGATTGTTTGTAAGAACCTTACTCTTACAGTCACCTGTGATGGGGAGTCTCCATTGAAGCTTTACTACAAGTATGAAGATTAATAACCATTTAGCCCTACGCATCACGGATAAGCGGATGTATATGAATACAGAAAATGTGATAGAATTAATAAATCGTGCTCGAAAAAAGCTAGAAAGAATAGATGACGATAACTGCTATTCACTATCAATGGATATAGATAGGCTTTTGGATTTTGCACTTAAAGAATTGAAGAATGAGTAATACTATATATATTCCAAAGAATAAAAATATAGATAGAAGAACAAAAAATATTGTTCACCTATCTGACGGTTCTATAAAATATGATTTTAATAAGTATAATAGCTATATTGAAGCTATTTATGCTGATTATATAGATTGCCGAACGGACGAACAATTAAAAGAGTCTATTTCTCTTTGTTTTGCCGATAGACTTGACCAAAAGGTTATGTTTAAGAAACTAAAATTACATTTTTTATCAGCCCTCGCCAACACGGATAAGGCATAAGATATGAAAGCAAGTGAATTAATGATAAAATTAGGTAGCTTTATTGAAAAATATGGCGATTTAGATATTTGTATGCATGATGGTAAAAGTGTAGAATATCTTAGCCATGAAGACAAGCAAGATAAATTTATTATAGATTATAAATAAGACATCTAAGCCCTCGACATCACGGATAAGTCTATTTTATGAGTAGATTAAGTAAATCACAAGCTTTTTTGGCGTTCGGCTCTGAAATCGTTAATGAAGCAATGGAAACCGATAAAGAACCAACTAGCAGACTTATGTATCCATCTTTCGAAAATCCTTCACATCTCGGCAAGGATGAGTATGCTGGTGAACCTATAGAGATAGATGGATGGAGAATAACTGCCTATTATTATCTTACCTCAGATGATATAGATAATATTGATTCATACGACTGGGAGAGTAGCGTAGAGTTTGAAGTAGAGGAAATTTTCTAATAATTTTAACACGTTTTAGATATGAAAGAGACTAAGAATGCGACAATTCGCCTTCCGCAGGAAATTGCGGATTGGCTCACTAAGGATGGTAAGTCCATTAACCAAGCTGTCATTGATACTGTAAATACCTTGCAGAGTATAAGATTAATATCTACGACAGAGCTTCGTGGTATATTCTCAGCAAACGAATGGATGTTCCTTGCGGATTCATTCAACGGAACAATCATCAATGATTCGATAAGATATAACGTTCAAATGCTTATTGCTCATTGTGAAGATTCAGCGATTTACGATTCACTTGATAAAAAGTACGATGTGGATATGGATGTGTTCAAAAAGAAACTCAACTCCTTGCATTGTGCTAATGTTGATGCCCTTTATGCTAGAATAGAAGATTTTTGGAACAAAGACATTGAGATAGAAGATTGGGCTAAGTTTTGATTGGTATAACCGTTAAAGAGAGGTAAGTGACTGCCTCTCTTTTTTGTTTCAGTTTGCGTGAGTGACTGTTGCAATTTTTGCAACAGTCACTCTGACTTCCCCTCTTTTTTTGTTTTTACATTTTCAAGAAGTCTTCTATATCTATGTACTCAATACCGAAATTCTCCGCACATTGTTTGTCGGAGTCCGAGAAGTCACCTTCTTTTCCGCTAGCATCACCTATCATTATCAGCTCACTTTTCTTCCAAGAAGAATACGACTCAAGCATTCCAGTATTTGGCTTTCTCATTCCTATCTCTGCATGCGATGGGCAATACATAGAGTTGACGAAGATATTTCGTCCGGTATGATTGCGAAGATATTTTTGCATAAAGCTTTCAATAGCCTTAATCTTGCCGATGAAATCCTGTTCGTCAACGAATTGAGGGATACCTCCTTGGTTTGAGACTATTTCAACATAGTAAAGAGTAGGGAATGCATCTACAATCTTATCCAAAACCTCTTTACGGATTTTGAAATCTGTTACATCTGTAGGAAAGGTATTTCCTGATATAGTTGTAATAATCGTGTCGTCTAAATCAATGAATAATACTTTTTTCTTGATTAAATATCCTTTTTCTGTCATAATTTTGCTTTTTTCTATATTGATATATTAATATCTTTATCTACGAAAATTAAGTTTGAAAAACACAGTTGTTCCGGTGTGTCTCACCATTTTTATTACAATGCAAAGATACGACAAAAAAGATGGCTTTGCAAATAAATTAATGCAAATTTTAAAACGTTATCTGTTTTTAATGAAATCATTAACAATTCTCTCTATGGTGTCTTGCTTGATAGCTATAGGGGCATCACCTTGATATTCTATCACTTGGTTGCCGCATTCCTTCCAAAATAGGTTGCTATTGATGCGTTCGCCATCTACCAAGATCCAATCCGGATGATGTTCAAACGAATGCATATTAGTTAGCGGAACGAGAATGAATAATTTATTCTCCATCTTGTTTACGAGTACCGACAAGTCATTATCATCAAATGTAATGATAACTCGATTTTCATTCTCAGATAGAACGTTAAAATCCTCATTAAAACGTTCATAAAGGTAATTTTTGATTTTCGAACAACTCATATTCTTGTAATTTTATAGGAGGGCAGATGGAAAAATCCAAGGTCTGCCCACCAAGTTAAACTTATAAGGAAATCTTCTATAATATCGACTGACAGAGCCATCCCATAAGATAGCATGGTTCTTCGCCTTGCATATCTATTCCCAGATGGTTGCATATATGTGCTACTACATGAAACATTTCATGTGTGAGACTATTTATATACTCACCTTCAGAAGTAGATTTGCAAATGAGCACAACACTTGTTTTCTTTGAAACGTTTGTGTATGTCAATCCTTTGTTTGAAGAATCGGTTGAAATGTGGTCGTATGCATTCAATAATGGTTGCCCCTTACAATCAATGGAACTTAGTAAGTCCATAGCTTCGTCAACATCTTCTTGATTAGCTACATGACATACAATCACATTCCAATCGTATTTCTCCAAGTAAATTTCTTGTTTAATCATAATACATCATCCCATGGAATGCCGATACCATTATGGTTGCAATCGGCATAAAATCTATTGAAAATAAATCCGTCCGCTTGGTCTGGGTCATCCACCATATCCTTAATGAATTGAGCCAAAGCAGCTTCGTCTTTTAAAGAAGACTTAAAGAAATCGGCTCTAGCCATGTTTGCGACATAAACGAAATCGTAATTGTCGGCATTCTCCAACTTTACGTTGTTGACTTTAAGAAGTTCCTCGACTGTATCTTTTTCTGTCGGTTCAACTTTTTCGAGCTTACCAGTTGTTGCGTTTGTCTTGCGCATTAAGGTAATAGCCCAATCGCACATCTTTTTATTGAAGTGCCAGCCATTGTAGCGAAGGTATGCAATCATCCCTTCAGGCTTCATATCGTATGCGTCAAGTGGTATTTTGTATCTTCCCATAATAAAAGCTTTTAAAGGAGGTGGAGATTTCTCCCCACCTCAAAGTGTAATACTAATAGCGATAACCGCCACCTCTGCGACCACCATGTCTTTCACCATAGCGGTCATCATCGTCATCCCAATTGTCTCGGTAATCCGGCATTGGGCTTCTGTGACCCATTCTTCCATACTTGTCATCACCCATTTCATCAATGCAGTGCATGAGTTTGCCACCATACTTAAGCATCTTCTCTACAAGTTCAGACATTTCATTTACCTTGTTTTCGGTAATTTCTATCATGTATCCCATAATGATTTACTTTTTTGTATTAACTTTTTCCAAAGCCACTGACAACATAGACTTAATATCGGTCAAAGTTCCCTTCATTCCGCTAACCTCGCTTTTGAGGTTATTGATGTCTTCTTCCTGTTGTCTGTCTTTGGCTATTTGTGGATTCAAGACGGCACGCATCTTTGCGCACTCTTCCATAACCTTTTTGTGGTATGGCTCGCTTTCCACAATCTCCTTAGAATGCCGATACATAGCCTCAACTTCCGCATCCATAGCTTCACGGCTTTCAGAAACCACGAGGTTTTCCGAATTTGCGATTTGCATATTGGATGGGAGTTGTTTGAACTCCATTTGTTCATTAGGCAATTTTACGACAACATCAACGGTAGTCTCCATTGGTTGTGGGTTGAATTGCCCAGGAGTATATGTCGGGAACTTAGGTTGTGGGTTACTGACCGACACAACCTGTCCGATTTTAAGACTTGGGTTTTCACACTTGTCAAGCACATAGAATATGCTGTTAGGTCGAAGTCCTTGAAACATAGCTTTGTAATGTTAATTGTTAAACAATACCCGTCATTAGCTGAAGGGTGTTAGTATCTCGCTCGAACCAAAACTGATAAACTCCAGTTCCTGCAATGTCGGCTACCGTCAAAGGATTGCCGTTGAACTTAGTTACAGCTTGGGTTACGCCATTGGTCTCGAAAAGGATTGGCAGCGTATTTGTCGTACCTGTCGGAATGGCTTGATGTAGGTTCACAAAGATAGTTCCCCTATAGTTAGCATTCACGAAGGCGTGGTTTCTGAACGAGAAAACAACATTTTCGGTGTTCACCACCACGCCTGTAGATGCGATAGCTGCCGAGCCGTTACGATTAACCCATGCAAAAGGTCTCATCCATAACATAGCAGCCTCCTTTCTTTAACCCCAGAATCCGTTGTTGGCAGCATTCAAACCATACAGACCAGCCTGATAAGCGACACAATTAGGAACCGCAGTAAACGGGCTGTAAGGAGTAGTTACCGTCTCTGGCAACTTACACTTGATACCAGCCACCTCACTCTGCAAGCCAGCCAATACCGCATTGATAGGTGCTACAGCCTGACCCACAATCTGTGATGTCATAGCGGAAGACTTGAAGGTACTATTCTCCTCACGAAGAGAATCAATCTTGTTCTGCATCTCACGCATCTCAGCCTGCTTCTGACCGTCAACGATGGTCTGAGTGCTCTCCTTGATAGCGTTGTGCAAGTCACAAGTCTGGCGCTGGGTCTCGTAAGCCACGTTAGAGAATCCACGCTCCTGTCCTACGGCTACATTGTTGATGGCATTCTGCAAAGTGCCAGTCTGCTGACACATAGCCAACTTGACGTTTCCGTCCATAGCCGTAATATTGTTATTTACACGGCAGCAGCAATCAGCGAGTTGTGATGCAATCTGCATGTTACCTTGCTGAAGAGCGTTGATGGTTTGCATTCCGCTCATGCCTACTTGGTTGCCCACGTTCTGAACTTGGGTTGTCAAGGCAGAGATTGCTTGCTGAATCTGTCCTTCAGTACAATTGAGCTGAGTAGCGAGATTACTGAGTGCATTACGATTGCCACCGATAGCATCCATAAGCAAGGAACGACCATAGTCATTGTTGATTTCATTGGCAAGACCTGCGCCATTGCCACGACCACCAAAGCCGAAACCATTACCGCCCCAACCACAGAAGCAAAGGATAAAGAGCAGCCAAATGAACCAAGAACCATCGCCATTGCCGAATCCGTTATTACCCTTCATCGCAAGAAGAACGTTTGGGTCAACGCCTCTCTGTTGGAGCAAAGGAGCTATCAAGCTCATCATTCCTCCATTGTTACCTGAACCCTCTGGATTAAAAACATAAGTTTTTGATGTCTCCATAAGAATAATCTTTTTGTGTTAAACCTTTATTAAACTAACTCTATGTAACGTTACGGCTGCAAAGTTACGAATAATAAGCAAAAGGTTTAATAACTCTATCAAACTTTCTTTTAATCGCTAATAATCAATAAGTTAAAGTGATAGGAGGTAATATCATACTTTCGAATGCATGAAAAACAAAGGCTTGTTTGCAAATTCCGTTTGCAGAAAACGATAAATGCAAACGGAACTGCAAACGGAAATTAAGCACACACAAATTTGAAACCAAATTTTTCAGTATAGTATTCCTCTTTAGGGTGTCTTTTTGTCTCGGAGTCATAGCAGAGAATAAACGGCTCACCCTTAGAGTAGAAATAGTTATAAGACTTTCGCAAATACATCTTTGCATTCAAAGCCTTTGGGGAGAGCTTTCTTATTCTTAACCTCGTTTCTTGAGGCTTACCCGACAACACTCTAAGTTCATCCATTTTATATTGCATATGCAGCTTTCTGCCTTTACTAGCATACTTTTCTTTATTCCAATAGCTTCTCAAAGACTTGTTACGCTCTTTACGAATCCTATTTATCGTTTCTACATCGTGTTTCAAGCCAAGCTTACTGACTTGTCCTAATATTGTAGACTGAGGAATATTCGTTACTTCTGAGATTTCTCTCGCTGTCATCGTTTTGTACATGTCGGAGATTTTGCGGATAGTCTCATTATTCAATTTATTGTCTATTTTCGTACCACCTAAAATAGTGATATACTTGTATAATGTATGTAAGGTTACACCAGCAGCCTTGGCTACTTCCTTTCGTGGGTAGTCATTGATGTGGACTTTGATATAGTCCATCTGTTCTTGTGTTAATCTTCTTGGCATTCTTCGTCCTCCTCAAAAGAAAATCCGTATTTGTTCTTGTAGAATTCTTCATCCATTCTGCGAGTATTCCGGTCATAACCTAAGATGTATGGTTCACCTTCAAACGCAAAATACCCATACTTATTTATAAGATGGTACTTGGCATGATATGATTTTATCGGCATTTCTGAAAATTTGAATTTCGTCTGCTGCGGAATACAAGATATAACTCGGAATTTCTCCATCTGCATAGTTCTTTGCCAGCTTTTCACCCTTTTGCCAATAGTTGCTTTATCATATGCTTTTTTTAAGTTAGCCAAACTATTCTTTTTAAGTCTTTCGATAGTTTCTTCTGAATGAGTAAGCTTTAGTCTTTTTGCCGCCTTTCCTACTGTAGATGGATGACACCCTACAATCTCGGCAATCTCTCTGACCGAATGGTCAGGATAAAGCATTGTGATTTGCTCGTCACGCTTCTTGTTGGGTTGCGGAACAGGTCTTTTATGTTCGATTTTACAATTGCAATCATGTAGAATCTTATACAAGAATTTCACGCTGACACCCATTCTTTGTGCCAACTTGTATCTTGGTCGTTCATTTATGTGCGCCTTAATAAAGTTTATTGTGTCTTGTTCTATAACTTTCATTTTTATTCAGTTTTTGTGGTGTGTCTCACCTGTTTTTTGCAAAGGTAATTAGATTTTGTTGAAAAAGCAAATATTTTAATGTGTAATAACTTAGTTTAAGGAAATATTTAATTATTTGCACAAAAATTAATTGTGCGGTTATCCGGTTAGGCTGTTTACACATTATTATATATAAATTACTATCTTTGCAACAAAAACACGAGAAAATGACAGCGGAAACTATTCAATTGATACAGACAGGAATTAATCTTCTTTGCGCATCGGGAGTTATCTCTACGTTGCTGTACTATAATAGTAGAAAACGAAAGGAGGCGGCACTCGCATCACAGGAAGAGAATAAGACTATTTCATCATATGCCGATGAGTGGAAGGCTCTCTATGAACGTTCCAACGAGTCGGTCGTTAATCTTAATAGTAAAGTAGATGAATTGTATGAGGAAATCAACCAATACAGAATTACGATACGCAATCTTAGGGACGAGAAGAACGATTTGAAGCTTGCCTTGCATGAGGCACAATGGAACAGATGCATCAAGGATGGATGTCAACTTAGAACCCCACCAAGAAAGCGAGAATCCTTAGAATCGTTGGTTGAAAAGGAAGAAGATGCGATATATCGTGATAGGGAGGATTAAGTTATGATAAAGTATCTGAAATTACTCATACAAGTTAATAGCGGACATTCAAGCAAGGCATTCTTCTTAGTGTCCGTGACCTTGATAGGTTTCTTGATGCTCTTAGTTGTATGCTTCATCTTAGTGTGGGAAGTGGTGACTTATGGGACGATCAAGACCGATTTGATGGGGTTAAGTGCATTTGTTGGTAGTGTAGCTAGTTTGTTTGTCACGGCTGGCATTACCAAGACGATAGGGGAACGTGGCGAACATCAAAACATAAACGACAAATAGACTATGGCAGACTCAAGTATTTTACAACCATTCATCCTCTCATTCGAGGGTGGATATTCTAACAAAAAGAGTGACAGGGGAGGCGCAACGATGAAAGGCGTGACTCTAGAGACGTTCCGTAAAGTTTATGGTGCTAGTAAAACCGCATCGGACTTGAAGAAGATAACCGATGAACAATGGCATTACATATTCAAGAAATATTATTGGAATGCTTGCAAGGCTGACCAAATCAACAACCAGTCGGTGGCTAATCTATTGGTTGACTTTGCTTATAATAGTGGAGTAAGCAGAGCCGTACAAAAGATTCAGACTATTGTAGGAACAAAAGCTGATGGTATCATGGGTAACATGACCTTGGCTGCTATCAATTCATACAAGCAAGGGCAATGGGCGTTGTTCGATAAGCTGAAGGTGTCACGAATTGCCTTTCTCAATGCAATTGTGAACAATGACCCAAAGCAAAGTGTGAACCTGCATGGATGGCTTCGCAGAGTTGGGAATATACAATACGGAAAGCTCGTATGTAACAACGAAAAGATAATCACTTGGTAATCTTACGAGATACAGGCTCAACTAAGGCATTAGTAAGACCATCATCCTTAATTGGATGGTGGCTTTTTCTTCACTTTTGAAATTTTGAAAAAGAGAGAGTGGGCAGAAAAATTGTTCCTATTGGTTTTATTTGTACCTTTGCACTCAAAAAGGAGGTTGATATGGAACTTAGATTTGATTGGTGGCGTTGGCTCGTTACCATATTGGTAGGTTTCTTCATCATGCTTATGATGTACGGATGCCGGACGACAAGATATGTAGATGTAGAAAAAGTGGTGCGAGACACTACTACTTATGCCCATTGGGACTCAATTGTCAACGAAAGGGTCAAGCTTATTCGGGATAGCTTGCTATCTTATCATTGGGAGCAGACCGAAAAGCAGGTTAAGGATTCCACTTACGTCAAGGATGATGTCAAGACAAGGGTAGATGAGAGTGGTAAGGTACTAGGTAAGGATTCTACTCATATAGAGATTAGATACAGGGACAGCAAGGAACTATCCAAGGTTCGTGATAGCCTTATTCATTATAAGGAGATAGCAGAGCGAGCGAGTATATACAAGGCTCAGAGGGATAGCCTCAACAGAGAGTTGAGTATTGTCCAGACCAAAAAGGAATATATTGAGAAAGACTTGGTGGGCTGGGACTTGTTCTATTGGAAATTCGGTATGATTTCCTTTTGGGTCGTTTCCTTGATGCTGGTTACAATGATTTTCTTTCTCACGGTAAAATATAAGAAAAAGTTATTTTATTAGGTTGGTTTTTAGTTATTAAGGTTTTAGATTGGTTTAAGGTAACAACTTATGGAGCAGCTGCCAGTGATGGTGGTTGCTCTCTTTTTTTTTTGTCTTGAAAATGCCTTAGAGTGTAAAATATTAATATTGCAAGCGGCTTAATGTGTTTGTAGTTTTATATATGTAACTAAAATTGTGTTGTGTGTTAAAAATACGCAATTAGAGCAGAATAACACATTAAAGCCCTTGCAGTTTGAAAATAAATTAGTATCTTTGCAGCGTGCTTTGTTGGTGCTGACACGCTTACAAGAATCAATAAGATTTTCCGTGGCGAAAGCCATACCACGATAATCCTTACCTAGATTTCGGTGTCAGACGAATGAAGGGTAAGGATTTCTTTTTAGAATCCTTGTTTTGAGTCGAAACATCCTTAGATAGTTCTAAGTTAATAATGGGCTATAAATGTTGGAGTAGGCGAAACACAAATAAGTTAAACAAATAAGGAATTTATGGGAAAGCATTATTTACATATACGTATGGACTTGGTAAAGAAGTATACCTATGGTGCGTCATCATCAGAAGTGAAGGCGCACAAGGAGACGCTTTGCTTTGCTATTTGGTGTAAGATGCAACGCAGAAATTCTGTAATATTTAACTTAACCATCAAGGATGTAAAGAAAAAACTCGGTGTAGGCTATCCAAAGGCAAGAAAATTGCTAAAGGATGTCAAGGAGGATGGACTCTTTACAGAACTTGGTAATGGGCGATTTATCGTGAATACGTTCCGTGACAAAGAAAAGAAGCCCAATAAAAATGGAGGTCGCTTCCAAGGGGCTTACGTTTGTCGTATTCCTATTAACAAGGACTATAAGCTAAAAGAGTTATATTCTATAGTCAACAACATTTTGTACATATCGGTTATTAGTGGTGCTCGTCAAGACTGTTTTAACGTTGGAAACAATGATTGTGCTTGGCATCAACTAACTACTAACTCATTTGCAAAGGTTGTGAATATGGGTCATGGCTCTATATGCCGAATCAAGAAGAATCTTATCAGCGAAGGTAAGATTAAGTCCACGTATGCGGAAATGCACATGGCAGATGATAGAAACGAGGGAGAGATGGAACGAACATTGCAAAGGCTTGGTCGTAGGAACTTTACGTTTAACGTAGGTAACCTGCACTATTTAATCATACCTTGCTCTTACTCTTTTGGAGACCGAGAGACTTCTGTTGCTATCAAGCACAGAATCTATGGTTATAAATTGAAGGGACATGGTGCTTTTGAAAAAGGCACGAACAAATACTATAATGGATCAATAGGATTAACCAATATACCTGATTAAAGGTCGAGTTCTATTTCGGACATTTTCATATTAGTAGTTAGTTGGAATATATATTTAGGGAGTCTTTAATAGGCTAACGTGTTCCTTAGTATATTACGTGTTATTATTATATATACGAGATTATGAAGAAGTATGAATGTTATATAAGTTTAGCTGGTAATGTGTGTGGTGACAAAGGAAGTTATTATTATGCGTTTGCTACATTTGAAGGAGAAAAAATGATTGATAGTGTCGCAACAAGTCGGAGTCTTTTGGTATATCCTAAAAGTCGTTTTGTCCCGATTTTGACTAAGGCATTAAGAAAATGCAGAGGTGAGTTCCATGTGTATGTGTACTTACCAAAAGGCTATGATTTTGTAGAATTACCTAATGGTGAATACCAAATATCAGCTTCGTACTCCTGTTCCGAGATAACTGAGTACACTTATAAGTGCAGCGACAAAATAACAATAAAGAAGTTTGATGAAAATAGTAAAAGATGTTTGGATATACAACAAAAAGCAGAAGAGATAAGAGAAATTAACGAAAATAAAGAATTACACAAGTCAATAGCCAAAGAAATGAAGGCGAAAGATAAAAATAGCAAGAAAGACTTGCGTAGGGAAAGATTAATTCCGAACTATATTTGCTATACCGATGGAAGCTGCGATAATTATTCCACTCACAAGGCAGGTGGCTCGGCTTATATCGTTGTGAATACAGCTACAGGTGAACTTGAAAAGGTAAAGACACATCATTGCTTGCATACGACAAATAACAGAATGGAGATGTTGGCGATAATATCAGCCGTTAATTATTGCCCGAAAGGTTCTGTCATAGAGGTTCGAAGTGATTCTAAGTACGCATTGAAGATGTTCCGCTATACAGATTGGGAAATAGGTGCAGATATAAAGAACCCAGACTTAATTAAGTTGTATCGTAAGTGTGCAAAGGATAAGCTTGTTATTTTGACTTGGGTAAAGGGGCATAATGGTGATGATTTGAACGAGCAAGCGGATTGCTTGGCTTTTGGTGCATATGAGAAAGCATTAAAAGAGAATGGCTTACCAATGGCTCCTGAGAAGTATCGTGCTATGAGACGAGGCAAGCAGACGGTTTTTGAAACGGATAATTAAAGATAAATTTGATTTATTATGAAAGAGTTAGGTTTTGATAAGCTATACGTAAAGTTTAGCAATTTATATTGTGAGTATCGTAGTAGAAAGCAATTCTTGAAGTGGTTAAAATCCGCAAAGAATCTTTCTGAAGAGTTGTTTGAAGTAACGCCAAGTGGAGGTGGCTCGTTTGATGTTGTGTTGTCTTTTGAAGAGATAAAGGATTTATTTCCTATTATGGAGAACTCATTGCCTAAGTATGAAAACGATATAAAGCAAGTTCTTTTGGCCATAAAGGAAATGGGACAGCTTGAAGTTGCAAAGATATGGCATGAGGATGATTGGGGTGACGGCTTTGTAGAGGATTTTTGTAAAACCCATGATATTTAATGAAGATACATACATTTGAACTATGTGCCGGATATGACTCTCAACTGATGGCTTTAGAGCGGTTGAAGAAGAACCATTCTGATTTCGATTACGAGTGCATCGGATGGTCTGAGATAGAGCCAAGCGCAATAACATTACATAACGCTTGTTTTCCTAGTCTGTCCGGCAAGAACTTTGGTGATATGACCAAGATAGATTGGAGCAAGGTTGCTGATTTTGACTTACTGACATATTCAACACCCTGCCAGTCTGTTTCGCAAGCCGGAAAGCAGAATTCAAGTTCCGGAAGCCTTTGATTAGGCTACAGCGATTATCCATTCAATCGTCCGGAGCGGATTAGCCTCAGCCCCGAATGGAATAGGGAGCTACGTTAGGGATGAATGCATAGGCATGTCAGAATGTCCGTCCAAGTTCTGCCCTCTGCGGTTCGTGGTTAAAAGTGGTGAAAGCTGCGGTGCTGCGAGCAAGAAACCATCCTGTAACATTGGCGATGGGCGCACAACCCCACTTTGGTGGGAGATTTATTTATTAATTTAAATTGATTTTTATGATTTATGTAAGGAGCAAGGATGGTAAGGCATTGATGCCAAGCGAGCGTGGAGGGAGGATAGGCTATCTTCTTCGCCACGGCAAGGCTCATGTAGTCAGCCGTGTTCCGTTTGTCGTTCAGTTGGATTATGAGAGCACCACCTACACACAGGAAGTGAGCCTTGGCATTGACGCTGGCTCAAAGCACATTGGCGTTTCGGCAAGTTCCGAGAAGAGGGAGCTGCTTGCAGCGCAGGTCGAGTTAAGAAGTGATGTTGTGAACTTGCTTTCTACTCGCAGGGAGTTGAGACGGACAAGACGAAACCGCAAGACACGTTACCGCAAGGTTCGTTTTGACAACAGAAAGAAGAAAGATGGTTGGCTAGCACCCAGTATTGAGCAAAAGGTCGAGAGCCACTTAAAGGTTATCCGCTTGGTTCATAAGTTGCTTCCTATCACTAAGACAACAATCGAGGTTGCTCAGTTTGATGCGCAAAAGATTAAGAATCCCGACATCAAGGGCGAAGAGTATCAACAGGGCGAACAGATGGGCTTTTGGAACGTGAGGGAGTACGTCTTGGCTAGGGATGGGCACAAGTGCATTCACTGCAAGGGCAAGAGCAAAGACCCTATCTTGAATGTTCACCATTTGGAGAGCCGCAAGGTTGGTGGCAATTCCCCATCCAACTTGGTTGTTTTATGCGAGACTTGCCACAAGGCTTACCATCGTGGTGAGTTCGACTTGAAAATCAAGCGTGGCACAACTTTGCGTGATGCGGCGGTGATGAACATTATGCGTTGGTCGGTGTATGAACGAGCCAAGGCTGAGTTTGGGAATGTGTACTTGACCTATGGTTACATCACCAAGCATACTCGCATAGAGAATGGTATTGCCAAGACCCATGCAGCCGATGCTTTCTGTATTGCTAAGAACGTAAATGCAATGCGGTTGAGTTTCTTCTTCATGTGTCGTTGTATTCCCCGTCATACGAGAGTCTTGCATGTTGCCAACCCTAAGAAAGACGGCATCCGCAGAAGCACGATTGCTTCTCATAAGATAGGTAAGTCCCGCTTTCAGCGTTTCGACATGGTGCGTTGGAAAGGAAAGGAGTGCTTCATCTTTGGGAGCACGCACGGAAGACCAATATTGCGTGATGTTGAAGGAAAGCAAATTGCAGGACAACCGAGTGTGAATATCAAAACGATAAAGTTTTTGAATAGATTAAGAAATAACATTTTAGTGGAAGAAAGAACTTCCGAAAGTTGAATTATTTTAAAGTTTTGACGATATGATGTTTTTAAATAATAACGAGAAAAAGGAGAAAGCAAATGCTATCTCATACAAGATAGATGAGTACATCTGGGGAAGAAAGGATTTCGTTACCGATTGTCCCTATGGTGAGAAAGGCAGATACACCAATGCTGTTAATAAGGTTGGTGACTTGGGATGCAACACTTGCGAATGGCAGGTAAGACATGACCCAAGTACGCAAGTTGTGACGTGCTCCCATCCAAAGGTGTAGAAGAACGAGGTGAAGAAACTTTTTAAGGATATGTGATATGAATAAGGTGAAATTAAAGAAAGATTACGAGAATGCTTGCAATGCTTATTTGAAGGCATTTTGTGAGAAGCATGAGTTTTACGGATTGGATAATCCGGAGACATTTTGGATAGGAGACCAAGTTGGAGGAATAGCCAATTGCGGTGATTTTACCTTCGATATGGCTACTATTGTAACTGATATAGACAAGGATGCTCCAGAGGAAGAGTTGCTGAAATGGTATGATTATACGATTGAAGCTAGTGAGTTCAGTTTGCCTATTCCAAACTTCAGCCATTGGCTTATGGGGTGTCCTATAACACCAAGTAAATGGTTCGAGAATATGCGAGCAAAGCGCAAGGAGTTTGAGGACTTGTTGAATCAAGAAAATGAAAGGTTGAAAAATGGAAAGAAGTAATCTTTTTAATCATTTGTTGAGGATATTTGATGAAGGTCTCAGTATGAAGACTACCGAACTTGAATATGGTACACTTGAAGTTACTGTAGAGAATCGAAGCCAAGACAAGAAAATCACATTCTTAGCAAAGGGCATGGAGGATGCCAAGCAGAAAGCAGCGGAATGGCAGGTTGGACAAATGCTCTTGAATTGCGATGATTTTGAGGAGATTGTTATGTTCTTGGCTCAAAGAAAGAAACTTAAAAAGGAAATGTCAAATGGATAAGAATTTTAGAAGTTGTTTTTGTTGCGTCCATTTCTTGGTAATAGAAAATTCAAGTATAGGAAATATTTTGAAATGCAAGAAAGGTAGCACTACGAAAGTACAAGGGAAGCGACTGACAGAAATCGCTGCAAGATGCAAAAATTACAAAGCGCGAGGCACACGTTAAAGGTAATAGACAACAGGGGTATTTGAAAGAGAACGAAATGTAAAAAACTGCAAAACAAATAGTAGATTCTATATAGTAAGATTAAAATATTTTAATATAGATAAGAAATACATTAAATTATTTGCATATTACGATAATTCTTTGTATCTTTGCATCGTGATTAAGAAACAAATGTTATTAGTTAAAATGGTGAGACACACCACAAAAACTGTAAGGCAAGATGATTACATCAAATGATTGCTACAAGATTTTTTCAAGTATTGAAAAGTTCTTCGAGAAGACCGAAAACAATTCGGTTGAAGAGTTGGTTGATAATTTGCACCATGCTTTAGAGCGCAATGGTAATGTTCTTTGTGCTGATGCCGTTATTGACAAGGACAACAACAAGTCTTTTTCCGTTTGGGTTTGTGGTAAGAGTGGCAAGACGATGGATGTGCGAAATGACTTGCACACTTTGAATGAAGTTAAACAAGCTGCTATCGAGCTTTCTATCAAGTTTGACTTGAATGATAATACAACGAACAAAATTCGTTACAAGAGTATCTGGGCTTAGTGCCCATACTCTTCAGGAGAAGAGTAAATCGGTATTTTGGCGAGGAGGCAAACCTCTTCGCCAATCTAATAAGGGAAAGGTGAGGCACACCTCAAAAACTGGTGGTAATGACAAAGAAAGAAATTTTAAAACAATGGCTTGAAGAACCAAAAGTGAGATATGGTAGCAATTCAAATTTCACGTTAGGTTATGGTGATGGCTGGGATTGGGTTAAAGATGCCCTACGACCATCTATCACGAAGAACGCTATGTTTCTTAGATTCTTGGAGCATGGCTTCCGTGAGATAGAAGAGTTTCTGAAATCAAAAACCGGAAAACCTAGCGAGGAGGATTGCACATTATATTCCGTTGGGTACAAAGATGGAGTCAAGGATGCTATGATAGCAATAAAGAATAGATTTGAATATTTAAAATAGGAGGTTTTAATGGATTTAGGAAAGGCGATTAAGACAATTAGGGTGAGCAAGGGCTTGACCCAACGACAACTGAGTAAGGCTATCGGTTGTAGCGAGACAAATATGTTGTTTATGGAGACCGGAAGAACGTTTCCACGTAAGAGTAAGATTGATGCAATATGCAAGGTGTTGGAGATTCCGATGTCATATTTGTTGATGTTTTCTATTACACCGGATGATATTCCGGAAGATAAGCAGAGTTTGTACGCAAGCATCGTTGAGCCGATGCGTAACGAATTTATTAGGGAGTTATTGCGATGAAGAAATGCTATTATTTTGTGGCTAAGTATGTCAAGAAAGGCATAACACGAACATGTACTGGTACACAAGATACGATTGATGGCTATTTTGATTTCGTCAGTGCTGGAAATTTTATAGCACAGAAACATAATGTTGATTCAAAAGACGTAATTGTAACTTTTTGGTCTGAGATTAATTCAGTAATGTTAGATAAATATAAAAAGCATTAGAAAGCATAAAAAATGGTTGAATTCGAGTATGAAGGCAGTATCATTTGGAAAAATTACGATTTCCATTTTATGCCTTGTGTAGGTGATAAAGTCGTGATTAACAATCTTACATACAAGATTAAGTCTCGTGTGTTCAAGTGCCAAGGAAAGACAGTTAAAGTTGTTTTAAAAAAGGTTGATAATGAAAATACGAATAGTTAAATATGTTTGTGCCGATGGAGTAGAAAGAGGTATCTTGGAGTACCGCAACCATTGGTGGGAGAAGTGGGAGCCATTGCATCAGGACGGAAAGCTGGCTTATGTTTCATATATGGGAACGAAACCATATAAGTCATTGCAGGAAGAGTGCTTTGATGTGCTAGGCTTGGATAATGAGCAGATAAAGGTTCGTGAACAGATGTTCCGTTATATCTTGGATGCCGAAGAGGTATACATTGGTGCAAGAATTGGTAACGAATATCATATCGGCTATGATGTTGATAATGATGAGAGTCTTGAAACGCTTAGAAATTTGGAGGAATAGTTATGATCGGAAAGATTTTTTCGGTTAATACCGATATTGTATATCGTAGAGAGGAGAGTTTGAATCTCTTCGATGGCAAGAAGAAACTTGATAAGGTGGTGTCCGGTCGGGTATTCAAGGAACAAATCAAGTTGCTTGGTTTTACCATCAGGACAAAGTATTTTTATCAGATTTGCTGTCCACAAGTCAATATGAATGATACCCATGAGGTTATTGTATTGAATAAGGTCGAGGATTTGGTAAGGACAGAGTGCTATAACAAGGTTGTTGAATATTCTAATAGAAAACATCATGCCTAGTGTTAATTGTTTTAGAAGAGTTCTGTTAGATGTCGGTGGCAAGAAGATAATTATCAGTGTGCCGCATGGAATGACCGAAACCGAAGTAAACAAGGTTATGATTGTTACTAGAGGTTATCTTCAGCAATATGTCTATGTTGAAATGGTGTTGGCAGAGTGCTTCATGCAGAAAATCGAAAAGAGTATTCTGAAGAAGAAATGCGTTAGGTTTGAAGTGAAGAAGAAGTGGGTGGACTGCAAGAAGAACCTTCGCAAGGCGATTAAGTATTATGACGCTTATGTTCCTAATGCAGATTTCAATAACGAATTCGCAATGACGTTCTATGACAAGATTAGTGAAGACTTGTACAAGTTGCGAGATAAGCTTGCGGTGAGGTTACAGAACTTAGGGATTGGTGAAAGATCGGGAGTTTATGCGAATGCAATCATCCTGTATAATCTGACCAACCTTTGTTTGGGAACTTACGAGAATATCATCCGTAAGCTGTATGAAGATTTGCATGTTAACTTAATGCAAGCGTTCAAGGATTTTGCTCCTATCTTGGCCTTTGAAAATTCTTATGACTTCATGGCATTGGTGATGGATAAGGATTTCAAAAGATTGGCTGACCATTTGATGACTAAAGAGATTCTTTCTTATTTCGATAAGGTGAGAAACGGTGTCTTCAACGAACAGACTTTGAATGCAGCCGCTGTAAATGCGACAGAAGACTTGAAAGACGATGAGAAGGATTTGCAGAAAACTTATATCGGAATTAGTGACTTTATGAAGAGTGACTATCCTTTGGAGAGTGTGACATCTAAGAAAGCAAGCTAATGAAAATCGAACCAAGTGAGTTCTTGCCTATAGGTAATGAATTTCAGAAAATCTTCGGAATAAGCTTTGGAAAATTCATTGATATGCGGTTTCTTTTAGCGAGAAAAGAGTTAGTCTTCAATCTGCTGAAGTTCACAGATTGGCTTGAAGAGTGCTATCCGGATGAGTGTTCCATTGATGGAGTGAGCTATAATGCTGTTGTCGAGCGAAAGTTTGGTAAGCGAGGTGTTAAAATGATAAAGAAGTTGATAGGATGAAATATATGGGTAGCAAAGCAAGAATCGTGCAAGAGATATTGCCGATTATGCTGGACAAAGAGCATGATACGTTTGTAGATGCTTTCTGTGGCGGCTGTAGCGTTATAGAGAATGTTCCGAACACGTATCGAAGGATTGCCAACGATAAGAATAGGTATCTTATCGAAATGTGGAAGCATCTTCAGAATGATGGATTTGTCTTCAATCATATTAGCAAGACGTTGTATAACTTTGCACGAGACTGCTATCATGGAAAGAATAATTTCTTCACAGATGCAGGTGTCGGACTAATTGGCTTTATGGCGAGTTTTAATGGCCGATTCTTTGATGGTGGCTATAGCGGACATAATGTTGTCGGCAAGAACGGAAAGGCAAGAGATTACATAAGGGAGCAGATTGAAAACACAATGCGTGATATACCCCTTCTACAAGGTGTCGAGTTCTATAGCGGCAGTTATGATGAACTTGTGATACCGGATAGGAGTATAGTGTATTGCGATATACCTTACAAAGCTACGAAAAAGTATGATGTATCAAAGGATTTCGATTACGAAAGCTTCTATGTTTGGTGCATGGAAATGGCTAGAAGAGGACATAAGGTCTTTATCAGCGAGTATCAGATGCCGCAAGAGTTCAGATGTGTTTGGGAAAAGGAAGTAACAAACTCTCTCAACCCGAATATCACAAAGAGACCAGTCGAAAGGTTGTTTACTATTGATTAGGATTAGGATGAAAGAAACTTATTGCTTAGAAGATACGCTTTACAATACAAAGCGTTACTTCACTATGGAGAATGGAGTGGTGTCAGGAACAGAACTTGCACAAGAAGACTTTAACGTGTTCCTTGATCTTGCAAGTCGGCTTGGTTATAATGTAGTGAAATTATGACTAGGCGAGTACACAAGGATTGTCCGTTCACGGCAGAAGAATTGGATGAATTCAGAGCAGCTTTGTATAATGTGAATACATCTTTTCACTGCTGTAATGCAGCTCCGGTAGACTGGGCGGCAGGATGGCAGCGGAATGATATAAGAAAGACGAGGTAGGATTGCCATAAGCTACCAAATACCCACGTGCCAAAGCCGTGTGATGCCTTGCGTGGGGGCATGATGATAAACTAGGAGTCGCACGGCTTTATTTGAATGTTTCATAACTACAAATAGCCTGTCGCTAATGGTTGTTCCCTTGGGCAGGGAGATAGTTAATACCGCATCGTAAGATGTGAACACTTAAAATTTGCCGACAACCATTGGCAAATGCCTATTAGTCAGCGGCAGAAACCCTTGGGCAAGGTTGGGAATGGTGCACAATCTTCAAATTCGCATCTGTCGCTGACACACGGATGAGTGGCATTGGCAACTGAAAGCAATGCGACCCTCGCAAACTTGGAGCGGATTTTCTGATTAAACATTCCGTGTACCACGTCACTGGGGAGGTGTTGACACCAACAAGGGTTTAAATCCCTTGTCATCCACTAATTTTAAAAGGTTAAATTATGAATGAGTATTGTGAGAATTTGATTTCAAATGGAGTTCCTAGCTGGATAGTAGAGGAGGCTTATAAATTTACAATTGAGCCTTTGAAATCAACAGAAGGCTTGGTAGGAATTGATAAGGAAAATAGTGAGCTATATAGAAATGTCATTATCGCAGCCTACATTGAGGGTGCTAGTGCTACATTGGTAAAAGTGCAAAGATATTATGGCGGTGAGGAACATAGTTAGACAATGGAACGAGGCAACTGAAGGATATTCGTACCGCTTCAAAGGTGGAGATATTTTCCTTCGCCTGGTCAAAGATAATGGTAGTTATGAGTTACGTAATCCTATAGGCTATAATGTTAGGGTTATCAAGTGCAAAGACTTGGATGAAGCAGATGTAAAAGCCAAGGAAGTGCTTGAGGCGTTTTTTGATGATAAAGTTAATATTGAAGTAATTTGATTATGAATTTAGAATTATTGATAGATAAGATAGACTTTAGTCAAGGTGCAAGGCAGATAGCCAAGCAAGCCTTGGAGTTGGGAATGAAATATCAAAAGGAAGGTGCTTGGCATTCGGTTGAAGAATTGCCGGAGTACAACAGACGCATTGTCGGTCTGACTAAGGTTCGCAAGCGTTTCAAGCATCTGAATTTCTTAGGCGAGGAATGGTGGAATAGGTTCACGAAATCAAACGCCATCTATAAATGGGCTTATGTGGATGATTTGATATGATAGTAATCGTAGAAATCAATAATGCTATTTTGTTTTAAAGGTTTGCCCCATCACTATATATAATAATGTAGTGGTGGGGATTTTTTTGTTAACGTCAGCAAATTATTTGTTTGTATCATTATAGAGTGTTAAAAGACAAAAGAAATACATTAAATAACTTGCATATTTCAGATATTCTTTGTATCTTTGCAATGTAATTAAGAAACAAGGTTACTAATTTAAAAAAGGTGAGACACACCATAAAAACTGTAAGAAGAAAGTGGAAAAGAATAATGCTTATGTAGAGGTGTTGGCAAAGATTGCCAGCCTCATGGGTAGAACAAAGGAGTCTATCCAGATGTCGTCTTCAAATACTCATACGAGTATTACGATGTTTGCCGAAAATAATAGCAAGATTATTGGAAATTGGTATTTTGATGCTTCCGATAGCAAGGAGTTGGTGGATGCTACTTTCAATGGTCTGAAGGCTTTGGTTGAGTCTCTTGAGCACAATAAGAGCAATGACGGACAAGCAGCGTAAGTACATAGAAAGTCTTATCAAGAAAGTGTTTCGTAATGCAGATTCGCAGAGCGAAATACTTTCCAGATTGGATAGGGTTAAGATTTCAAGCCATCAAGCTTCAGTAATGATACATGCATTGAAGTTAGAGTGCAACATCGGTCGTTCCGTTCCGGCATATATGTTAATGGCAAATAATCTAAATCCAAAAATGGATGAGTTCTTTAGCATATTAGGTTATGATGAATAACGGATTCGTCAAGAAGAAAAGAAGTTGATATGAAAAAGGTATTTATGATAATTGCCGTTGCCGCCATTTTGGTAGGTTGCAAAGGTAAGGGTACAAGAGTCCAAATCTCGGATTCTGTTGACAAATTCAAGGTCGAGAAATTGTTTGTTGTTGATAGTATAACAGTGTACAGGTTTTATGACCAAGGAAATGCTATCTATTTCACTAACCGGAAAGGTAGGGTATATGCAACCCATTCCGAGTACAATCCGGTTACTCATACATACAATGACGAGGTTAACGAAACTTTATGTGAAGGAGATTGAAAATGAAGATACGATTAGCTAAGAAAATATTCTACAAGGAAAGTGCTAAATGGCTTTTGAAAAGAGGTTGGACTGATGGTTATATAAGTCCTAATACTATAAAATATGTAGTAAGAAAGTTAGAAAAACTCACAAAGTTAAAACTTTTATACTACTTACATAATAACGTTGAAGAAGATTACTTTGTGATAAGGAAGGAGGTGAACAATGACTAAATGGTACTCTGCAAAAGAAGCTCCAAACTACGAAGAATGGATTCTTACAGAATGGTATGATGGAGACGATGGATGTATTAAGTACGATGCTGATTATCTTTACTGTTTTGTTTATTGGAAAGATTATGTAAAGAGAAACAACATCACAAAGTGGTGCTATATTAAAGATATAAAAGATTAGGTATATGAAAGTACTTAAGAAGATTTTTGGTGAGCATATTTTCGATAAACGAAATAAAGGCTTGTAGTGTTAGTCCGAATTTAAAGAGGAGGTTTGATTATGAAATTATCTGAAATAGAATTAGATTTTTTGTATGAGAAATCTGCCGAGTTGTTTAGAGATAAAGTAAAACAACGAGGGGAAGATTATGAACATGATAATAGATGCGCTTGTCCTGAAGCTGTACGCAGAACTCATCTACGAACTCTCGCAAGAGAATCTATAGAAGATGTTAAGATCTTAATTGAAGAACTACGTAATAATGGTTATGAAGCTTAATAAAATGGTTTTTGACGATAAGAAAATAGAAGAAGCTGCAAGAGGAGCAGCAGACTTGTATGAGCAAGATTTGCCTATGATGTCTTATGATGAAGACACAGAGGTTGACGGTCAGCATCACTTCTGCCAAGAATTTGGCGCTGAGTTGTTTAAAGATGGTGCTAAGTGGGCTATCAATGAGTTTTTGAAGAATTTATGGCATCTAAATACAGAAGAGCCAGATAAGAGCAAGAGCGATATTATTACCCTTGGTTTTGATAACGATGCTTATCTACAGTTTAAAGAATCCATTCTTTGGAATGAGGAATCTTGGAGACATTCGATTAGCAGATGCCAAATCATCAAATGGGCTTATTTATCTGATATACTGCCAAAGCATGAAGGAGGCAATCAATGAAAACATTTGTATTTGATGTTATGCTCGACGGAAGATTCATCTGTACTCTCAAATACGAGTACAGTCCACTCTTCCCGATTGACCTTGAGGAGTTAGAAAAGTTCATTCTTGACAAGAGACCAAGTTTAAAAGGTAAGGACTATAGAATTGCGTTTTGATTATGAAAGAATATAAATTAGGCGATAAGATTGTACTTGAAGTAGTGCAAATTTCCCAAAGTCAAAGTAAACGTTGTAATGGTTGTTATTTCCGTGAAAATAACTGTTTGTGCCCACATTTATTATGTGGTGGTTTTGAACGTTCTGATGGAAGAAATATAATCTTTAAAGAAATAAAGGAGTAAAGCGTATGAAACATAAGTTAAAAATGATATGGCGAATCCTCCGTGACAGACAAGTTGTAGTAATAACCGAGAGTTATGGAAGGTTATATTATGATTGGGACACAAGAAGTCTTGAAGATGTTTGCCAAATGTGTCACAAAGTGCATGATATGGCTTATATTATGGATAATAAAAAGTAAAGCGTATGGATAATAAATTAGAATATATACCAGGTGATTTGGTGATGGTAAAGGAGTCAGCACTTCAATTTGCTAAAGATAAAATATTCAAAGTAATATCTTCATTGAGTGGTGGCTTTCTTAAGGTAGTCATGTTAAACGATAGTAGTACAACATACTCTATTAGTAATAATGCTATTCGTCCGATTCCTCTCACTCCAGAGATTCTAGCGAAGAAAGGATGGGTGAAAGAAGTGATGAATAGAGGAGTAAAGAATAGTCATTTGGTATATACAAAACCCGATATTGAAGAATATGGATATTTTCCTATCTACATAGAAAAAGGTATCGGTAATGAGTTTGATGTATATCCGTTTACTGACAACAATGTATGTACACAAATTGCATACATTAAGTATGTTCATCAACTCCAGAACCTTCTGTTTGGGCTAGGACTTAATTCAGAGATGGAGTTAAGAATATAATTACGTTTGGTAAATATAAGGGTATGTCTGTTACAAATGTTCTTAGAATTGACCCAAGTTACTTTGGATGGTGCAAGAACAATGTACGTTGGTTCAAATTCTCTAAAAGAGACTACGAAATATACTTGGGATGGTTATCTTTACAGCAAAATCATTTGCAATTCACAGGATATTCTGATGATATGGGTAATATTAGATTCCTTTTTAGAAAAGTGGAAGAAGGCAAGTTTAATGCTTACTCTGATACAGAATATTTTACAAAAGAAACGTGTGGTGAATATCTAAAAAGTACAAAAGAACATTATTTTAGCAAACATGTTTAACCGCCATTTGGCATAAATAGAGGTACAGATATGGCATTAGAAGTTGTAGTTTTAGATAAGGATGAGTATAAGGCACTTATTGATAATAATCAAGCTGACGAAGATGAATTAGAGTATTTGAAAGCTTGCCAATATGCTTTAGAGTCCTTTATGAAAGTTAGAGGGTTATGCCCTAAGTGTAAAAAGTCCGTTATAATTGACGGGTGGGTATGTCCTTGTTGTGGGTATGATTCAAGTGATGAAGAATTATATAAATATGGTGATTAACCGACTTCGATATAAATAAATAGAATATGCAAGGACAATTAGTTGATTTACGTGATGCATATAAAGCCATTCGCAAAGCTTTGTTTATCAAACAGGGGCAAGGTAATGAGTGGATGCAAAGAGATAGACAAGAAGGCTTAAAATTATTGCGTCAAATACAACGTATTTTAAGCTATACTTATTAATCGCCTTCGGGCTTAAAAGATATTAGTATGAAAATAAGTGATTTGATTAAAAGCTTAGAGAAAATAAAGGCAAAACACGGAGACTTGCCTATTGCTTTTGAGGTAAGTGATGATGATTGCTGTCCTATAGACAAAATACACGTCACAAAGATATATGACGATGATAGTACAATTTCAGAAGCAGGTTTCTGTGAGGTAAGAAATTTAGGTGATGGAGAGAGGTATTTAAACATTAGCGATATGTTAGGTGGTTAACGCCTTCGGGCATAAATAGATAGAATATGACAGTAGAAGAATTGATTAATGAATTATCAAAGATTGAGGATAAGACTATGGAAGTCAACTTCCCATATTCTTATGGTACACAAGAAAATGGGCAACCCATGAAGGTTGATAGTGTATCAGTATTTGATGATTGTGTTGTGATTTATTAACCATCCCTTATGGGATATAAATATAAGGAATATGAAGGAATTAAGAAAGAAAACATTTAAAAATGGTGTCGTGTATTGCCTTCAGTTAGAAGATGGCTTTCTAGTTGAAACTACAGACACGTTCTTACCTTATTATACTAAGAACGCTATTGGCAGACATCAGAATATGCTCGATAACAACGAACTTGGTGACCGTACAGAACGTTGGATGATTGGCGTATCAACAATGAGTGGATGCCCAGTAAGATGTAAGTTCTGTGCTACAGGTAACATGAAACGTTATCGCAATCTCACGGCAGAAGAAATTGTAGAGCAGGTTGAATTTGCCATCAATAAGGCAGGTGCAGACCCAAGCAAAGCAAAAGAGTTTAAAATTAACTATACTCGTATGGGCGAGCCATTTCTTAATATTGATGCAGTCAAAGAGGCTATTCGTATTATTACGGAGAAATATCCTAATACTCATCATTATGTATCAACGATTGGTATTAAGGGTAGTGATTTCTCTTTCATTAAGGGAAATATCACATTGCAGATTAGTTTGCATTCATTTGATGATGACAAGCGAAATTGGTTGATTCCTTATAAGAACAAAATGACAATTAAGGAGTTGGGACAGATTCGCACAGAAAGCAATCTGAAGACTACAATCAATCTTACACTTGTTGACACTTCCGATTTTGATGCAGAAAAGCTGAAAAAATGGTTTGATAAGGAGCATTTCTTCGTGAAGTTGTCTCCTATTAATGTGAATAACATATCAGAGAAAAATCACCTCGGCAATGGTGTTGTAGAAGGAATTAATTTAGTATGAAAAAGGGTATTTTCAGATATAGAATTATCACAAATCTGAATTGCAACATGAACGAAAGTACAGGAGTAAACGGAAATTGTTACTTCTGCTACCAAAAGTTTAAGTCACCATTGCGACTGGATTGTGATAAGATGGAGGAAACTTTGAAGAAGGTTGGTGTTCTGAAAAGAGCAACTATCATGGGAGGCGAAAGCTTGCTCAATCCAGATTTGGTAAAGATTGTAAAGATAGTCAGCAACTATACGTCAGATGGTATTTGTCTTGTTACAAATGGAATACTGCTAAATGAGAACATCATCGTAGCATTGAAAGATGCTGGATTAACTGAGGTTGCTATCAGTGTGTCTTCTATCGAGCAGTACGAAAGACGTAGAGACATGGCACTTCAGTGTAAAGAGATTATTCCAAACACAAGAATAAACATTCCTAAGTGTAAGGAAAGCTTGAATCCACAATTGTTGGAAACAATACTGGAAGATGGCTTCTATAGCATTGTTTGTGAAGATTTACAGGCGAGATATGGTGAAATAAGACTCCCAGAAGGTTCTGTAAAGGTTGGTGATGACGGATATGGATTTTACGATTACAAGTGGAATGGTCATGCATTTGGAGTATTTGGCAATTATGGGAAGTACAACAGAAGCGATATTATCGTAACTCCTCTTGGAAATTTCTGTGATTGGGAAAAGTATTGCAAGGCCGTTAAGAACAATGAGCTTGTAAGAAGAAATAATCATATTGATGATGACAAAATTGTGCATTGATTTCGGAAGTGGCTATAATCCAAAGACCGGATATAAAACTTGCGATGTAACAACCCTTCCACAATTGGACTTCCAGTATGATGGAAAAGATGAGATTGTCGGACTAAGAGAAAAATCAGTAGATGTATTCTATCTAAGAAACGTTGTTCATCATATCCCAGACTTACAGAGAACCTTCACAACCTTGAAGAAGTATCTGAAGGTAGGTGGAAAGCTAGTTATCATTGACTGCAATAAAGGTCATTACAAGACAAATGTATTTCTTGACAATTTGTGGTATAGATTTATTGGCAACAACAACGAAATCTTTATCAGTAAACAGTATAGAGATTACATCAATGTTTTGATAAAGTTAGGCTTTAAGCAATTATATTATAAATCATTTAAAGAAAAGGAGATTACTAAGTATGAATGCAATTAAGAATCAATTGGAAAAGATGGGTTACGATTATGCAGTAGCAATCGCAACAAAGGCTGAAATTGAGAATGGAGCTGCTTGTGGCCAGCTCGCTATTATTTGTGAGTAAGTAATTAATCATCCTCTCCATGTGACAGGTGGAGAGGGTAAAAAGAATAGAATATGAGATTAAGTGAATATGAAGCAGGTACTATCTTAGTTGATGGTGAAGGCAAAGTGTTTATCCATGATGGTTTTATTAACGCTGATGGATATGGTGTGATTATCGGTGAGGATTCTGATGGAATGATTCAGAAATCCAATGGTATTGGTAATTGGATGAAGTGGCACATTAAAGGTGTTGCGACAAAAGAACAGATTAGTGAGTTCTTTGCCAAGGTTCGCAAAACACAGAAACTTATCAATTACTAAAGTAAAAGGAGCTATAAATATATGGAATTAGTAATTACGATATTAGGTTGGATTGCATTAGGTTTTATATCTGTTTATTTGTTAGCAATGGCAGGTAAAATAATCTTTGATGCTGCAACCGCTGATTATAAGTTATACAAGCATGTAAGATTGTGTCGCAAAAGATTGCTAAGACAGCGATATGAAGATTACGCTTGGCTGTTATTCCAGTTAGAGAAAGATACGGAAGTTTTCAATCTTACTCTTAACACAAGAGATTGGACTTTTGAAGATTGGAGAGAATTTTATCTTAAAAAAGCAAAGGAGGGTAAGTAATAAATATAATCTTTATATACGTAAAAGTATTAATGATATAAAGAAATGAATTATGACTTTAATGGAATTACAGAAAGAAATTGTCGCTATGATTGCTAAGTGTGGTTCAGAAACTCTTGTTGTTAGAACTGATAGCCAGAGTTGGATAAAAGACATAAACTGCCTAAAGCACGCAAATATTGATGGTAGAGAAATGATAATCATTAGTTAAGGAGGGGGAATAATGAGCAAAATGAACGTTAAGGAGTCTCTTTTAGAAGTAGTTAAAAGCAATAACTTAGAGATAATAAAAATAGATTTATTCAACGATTTTGAGTTGTTTGTAAGGGAAGGTACTAGGGAACGTAATGAGTATTGCAAGACTTATGCAACATTAGACGATTTGGATTTTGATGTAGAGGCTTTCTTGCTTAATGATGAAGTACGTGGAATTGTATACTGCCAAGATAAAGACACAAAAGAACCAGTGTGGATTGAACCTTGGAGTGACGAATGCTATTCTTGGTGGCAGATTAGTAGAGTTCCTGCCTTCTATAAGGATAGACTTAAAGATTTAAATATGAAAAAATATGAGTAAAGTATCGGCACTAACAATTATTGATGATATGATTGAAAACTATACTAGAATGATGAACGCAGGAAATAAGAAAGTTCTTGTAGTTCACGCTAGAAGTTTTCTAAAACTTATCAAGCAAGAGTTAGAACTTAAAGAAGAATAGTTATGGCAAGAGAATTCGAAGTAAATATTAGAGTTACTATTGATTCTAAGTGCAATGATAGTGACGATAATATTATAGAAGAACTTATGTATGGAGCAGATAAATATTTCTATCCATATTGTTGTAATAATGAACATATAGAGCATACTAATAGTATTGCTCATAAATTAAATAAAAAATGAAAAGTATGCACGAAGAAATTATAGGAGCAGGAGTAGCTAACTTGTTTATTGAACGAATGAAGTTAGAAGGATGGTTGCCCATTAAAGAGTATTTCAAGATGGAAAAACTTGGAATTGAGCTTGATTGGGTATTGGTTCTTACTATGGAGAATGATGGATTTATCGCAATACCAACGGTAGCAGAATATCGTGTTCCACATAAAGATAGTGGGCGAAAATCTGGTTGGTATAAAGATGAGATTGATAATCCAAATAGGAGAATTGACGATTGGACTAATGTAATTATGTTCAAGCTTATAGATAAGCCTTATATTGACGGAATAAGAGATTCTATTCTTGACAAATATAAAGAGGCTGAAGGTATTACAGATACTCATGCTTATAATTTGTCTTTCAATGAGACGGTTATTAAACAATGTAAGGGAATTAAATGATTATAGCGTATGAAATTAGAAAATATCAAATTCAAGGCCAAGCGTCTAGATAACGGAGAATGGATTGAAGGTTCACTTACATACTCTCAGGGAACTGCATTTATTCATTGCAAAGAAAGTGATGAAGATGATAGATGTTATTTAACTCCTTATGAAGTAATTTCAGAAACAGTTTGTCAATATACTGGACTGAAAGATAAGAATGGAGTTGAAGTTTACGAAAATGACATTGTGAAAACAGACGATTGGGAAGAGACAATTTGTAATGTTGAATACAAGAATTTTGGATTCTGCTTGTGTGGCAAATGTTTTAGTGATGGCATAATGCCTTTGTATATTGCTGTAGATAATTGCGACTTGTATGTTCTTGGCAACAAATTCGATAATGAGAAGTAGCATATGATAGAAAAGGTATTAGAAATATTAGTTCAAAGACTGAATGCTTTAGCCACAAAGGTTTTTAAGGAAGAGACTTATCCTTATCTTCCTCCTCTTTCAAGAAGAGAACGAAGAAAGTTTGAACGTGACAACAAAAAAGCTGAGAAGAATATAGCATTATGTCGTAGATGCATGAAGAACGCTCCTAGTTGGTGGTGTCCAGGAGAACGTTGCTATTTCTTCCCTTATCGAAGACACGTATTATTTGGAGATAAAAATAAGTAGCATATGGAAATTGTAATTTTATATATAAGTGTTAGTCTTATTTATATATTACTTGCTTGCTTGGATGGAGAAGATGTAAAACCGAAATGGAAACAATGGCTAGCTGACAAACTAGGCATCAAGCCAAAGATAGAGGTTAGATACATAAAGCCACAAGCCGTTAAGCTTCGTTCAAGAGTTACAATGTCGAATTTTGAAATGCAATACTATTGCCGTGACAAATCTGGCATGGAGCAATTGAAGAGAAGAGCAATAGAAAGTGCGTATGATGGCATTCTTAGGGAAATGAAGGCAAATGGATTGATTTCTATTTCGCAATATAAAGACATCTATACAAATAGCACAATTTATGAGGGGACATGTAGTATTTATAAAAACAAGTAGTATATGAAGATAAGACAAGCTAAGAAAATCTTGAATATGATGGCGAAAGGAACGGACACACGTTACTTCGATTCAAAATATACATTCAAGAAAGAGAGTAGATTCATTCCTAGATTAAAGAATCTCTATCAGAAAGCAACTATCAGATGGAATAAGGTAAATATGCCGAGTGCCAACGTTAGTTTGTTTCGTTCAATTTTGAGAACTTCAAAGGAATGCGGTCGTTGTAAACATTTCAATGGTATGTTCGCAGGAAGATGTACTAAACTACATGAGTATGTTGAAAGCAGCGATTGGTGTCATGGAACGTTTTTCCATAGAAAGTGAGGTTGATATGAAAATAAGACAAGCTAAGAAGATAATGAAGCAAGTCTATAAGACTAGATATTGGGCTTATAGGCAAGGCTATTATTGTGGCAAGAAAGATGCTGGAAAGCTAGCCGGAGACCATCGTTTGTTAAAGGCTATGCGTCTTACAAAGAAGTGGAAAAGCCGCAAGATACGAAACGAAGCGAATAAAATGTTGAAGAAAAATCCGTTAAAACCGAGGGATCTTCAACGTAGTGTTTTAAGATTAATGGGATATGGATGTAGCAAAGCTTAATCGTAAAATTCTAGGTGTAGACCTAGAATACAAAAACGTTTATATTGATGCGGAGAATACGAGGATGATACGTGCCAAATTACCTGAAGGGCATTGCGATTTGGTTCGCACAGATGTGTGGAATGGTCGTGTGAATCATCCGGAAGAGCATGATATTGTAAAATATACGGCAATCTCTTGGTATAGAGAAGAATTTGTCGGTGGAGTTGATTTAGGTCGCAACTACATGCATGCTAAATATAAGTTCTTCGAGTTGGTAGTGAACAAAAAGTATATTTTGGAAATGAAACAAAAGAAAAATGGTAATAATAGATAATAAGTTAGTTCTTAATATTCCTAAAGGAATGGAAGTGGACGTTGAAAAAAGTGACTTGAAAGCGGGCATTATAGCATTTAAGAAGAAGCTCTTCAGCTATGAGGATGTTATAGCTACTTTGATAGACCGTGGTCTTAGCCCTGTCGTTGCTAATGTTACTAATAGTAATGTAAAGAAAATTGTAGCATTGGATAAGTTAATGGATATAGCTAAGTGTTATAATGAAGATTGGAAACCGGATTGGAATTCTAATGAACATAAGTATAATATCATGCGAACCAGTGAATATGATATTACTTCTAGTAGTGATTATAACGAAGGAGCAATTTACTTCAAGAACAAAGAAGATGCCCAAGCCGTTATTGATAATCCAAATTTTAGAAGCATTCTTGATGCAATCTATAAGGACTAAGGCTTATGAAGGAAATGTTCTTTAAAAGTGTAAAGTTCCGTGAAGTTCAGCATTTGGCATTCTCGGATGAATATATAACTGCATACGTATCGGTGAACCATGTTCCTAAGATACAACTAAGTGTAAATACACCTCGTGATGAATATGGGTTTGCGAAAGGTAAATCAAAGCGTTACTTTAGAGTGGGGTTTGGAAAGTGGCTAACCGAACGGGCGTTTGTGAAGAAATATTTTAGTGAAGAATAAATGAATATAAAAAAGTCAGACATGGAAGAAAAGATTAATATAGCGAAAATCCTTAAGGATAAGCCAGAAGGTACAAAACTCTGGACTGATATGTTTGGAAGTGTTACGTTATATGTCGTTACTGATGCATGTGATGCTTTTCAAGTTAAGCATCATAATAAAGAGCCATGGTTCGATAAAGACGGTAAATTGTACAAGGAAGGAGTTTTGTGCATCTATCCTAGCAAATCAATGCGTGATTGGGAAAAATTCTCTTGGAAGAAGGGCGATGTTCTTATCAGTGATTGTGGATTTATGTGCATTTTCAAAGAATGGGCATCTGATGACTATACAAAGTTCAACGGATGTTATTTTGATGGCATGCCAAATACAGAAACGGCTAAGTATAGCAAGTTAGATAACAATATTGCCTATGGTTATATCAGAGATATTGAGAATAAATGTGGCGGTAAGTTAAACCTTGAAACTTTGGAAATTGAAAAGTCTGAGTTCAAGGATGGAGATATTATCAAAATGACTTGGGATAAATATTCAGCTATGGTAATATTTTGGGAGTATAGTAATTTTGGGAAAGGCTTTGATTCCCATGTCTTTTTTAATATTAAGACAAAAATTATAGAATATAATACTCATGGTCATATTCTCAAAGATACGATTTTAAGATTAGCCACAGAAGAAGAGAAAAAACAGCTCTTTGATGCTCTCGAAAAGGAAGGTAAGGCTTGGGATGCTGGCAAGAAAATGATTATTGACTTGAAGCAAAAGGTCGAGTTTAAACCATTTGATAAGGTTGTAGTAAGATGTAGCGAAGCAGATAGATGGTCTATAGATTTCTTTAGTTATAAAGCACCTAACGGATATATATGTACAGGAGACGCTTGGTTTGGATATTGTCTTCCTTACAATGAGGAGACTGCAAAGTTAATAGGTACAACAAAAAATATGGAGGTTTAAGATATGGACGAAGCTTTTAAGAAGGAACTTATAGAGCATTGTAAAAGGCAAATGCAACGCTTTGAGAGAATGGGAAGAACAGATTCTTTCGCATATAAAGAACATGCTGTTTTACTTAGTTTTCTTGAACGTCCATATTTACCTTTTTAATATAGTAATAGTTATGATAGACATAAAGAAAAAAAACCAAGCCGCCAGAGATTACGCAAGAAAAAGCTATCGTGTAATCAGAAAGGTTAGCAAAAACGGCTTTATGGTTCAAAGAGATAAAAATGCCGATAAGCATTTCTTGGATGGCATTGATTGGGCAGAGAAAGAGATATTCAAAGATTTGATTCATAATGCTAACGAAGTTCCTCAAATTGGCAGAGGAAGGATTCTTGCATACTCAAGAGACTGCGGTTATAGAAATCTTTACAACCTATACGATATGATGTACAAGACTGATTGCGGCACATATCAAGAAATGTGGGAATTAGAAGTTAAAGCTTACTATTTGGATGGTTGGATATACGCAGATGAATTGTTTGACTTAATTATCAAAGGAGGTGATAGCAAATGACCGATGCAGAATTTAATAAGTTTGTGCTTATGCTAGAGAATGAAGCGTTTCGGTTTTCGAGAAGCCAAAACGAATTTAAGGAACATCGAGTAGTGATAGAACAGTCTTTCAAGATAGGAGGGATGTTCATCCTTCGAGAGTTGGAAAAGTATTTTAATCAAAAGAAGTAAGCGTATGATATTATATGAGAATCAATGTTTTGAGCTTTTAAAAGCTTTGTGTTATAGTGTCCCACAGAATCCAAATGTCGGTAGGTTTGATATTGCAAACGTGATACTTGACACATTACAAAAAATAAAAGATGCGGATTAACAGCTTTCGGGCACAAATTTAAAGATAATGACAAAGGAAGAAATATTGGAAAAGGCATCTGATTTTGAGGATGAAGATGAGTTTGTGAAGTGTGATAGATTGCCGTTCACTGAAGAATTGTGGCTTTTACATCAGCTAGTGTATATCGGCTTGTCTTGCACCTATACAGATCGTGGCTATATAATTGAGAAACTTAAAGATTAGTAAAATGGAAGCGAATGATTATTTGAAGGCTATGCAAGCTATGGACGAATTGGATAGACTTGTAACTAGTGTATATCCGGATAAGTTCAAGTTGGTCTGCAAGAAGCATGGAATAGATGAATGCGAGGCGATGAACATGTATTCGTACTTGCAAAAGATGCAAAAAGGTCAGTCTTGGTTAGTTAGATACAAGCCATTGGAATATCTAGAGCGTGTATTAACACTAGCCAAAGAAGCTTATGCGTCTTACATGAACAACGGCTTGATTCTAAGTATGGTCAATTTTGGTGATAAGTACACAAGAATACTTGTAATCTTTGAGAAAGATGGCGTGAGAAGCCAACAGGAATTTGACCTTAGAGAGCAAAGAACATATGTTGATATAGCGGACTTTATTGGAAATGGTTACTCCATCGTATCTGTTATCCGTCAGTCTGACAATGTTGACAGCGAAAAGTTTGTTGGAGAAAAGGATGAGCGAAGTCATAGTATTCCTATTTACGATGGTGATGTAATGCTTTGTTACGTGAATAAACCGGAATTTTGGAGTTCCGATTGGCGTAATAGCGGACTTTATATTTGTGAGAGCGGCTCATATCATAGATTGCTATACACCCCGAATAAGGGGTACGTAAGACATGGAGAGCCTGATGTAGATGAAGACTTCACCCTTGATATTGGGGATGAATCCTTCAGTAGTTATGTTATGACTTTAAGCCAGTCTTGGTATAAGTTGGGTAATGTTCATGCAGGTATAGGCTTTTTGAAGGAGAAAGAATAGAAGAGTTAAAGGAGAGGAATATCATTTCCCCTCCTTAGCCTTTATCTCCAGCTCGATAGGCTTGCCACAATGAGGGCAGATGATAGCCGGAGACTGCGGAACGGATGGCTGCTCTAGTTGAACCTTTTGCAATTGCTCATCTGTAAGAAGTTGCCAATCCTCTATATTTAATGCAATAGCAATTTGATGTAATGAATCTATACTGGGAGTTGTTTTGCCATTTACTATAAGTGAAATGGCATTAGCGGTAACTCCTATTGCATCTGCTAATGATTTAGCCTTCATTTGGCGTAAATCTAGATAATACTTAATGCGCTTACTTATATTAATAAGGTATTCGCTTTTAATGTTGCTTTTTATCATAAAGTAATATTTTGATTATTTAGGTGCAAAGATACAAAGAAACAAAGTAATAATGTGCTAAAAGCTGTAAAAAGTAAGTAATAGTTAGATAACAAAGGTTAAAAATAAAGTAATATGTTGATTTTTCTCTCAAAATATTTGGTGATTATACAAAAATTACTTACCTTTGCAATGTCTTTAAGAGATAAAGGCTTTAAAGTTTAACTATTAATTGCTGTTATGCAGCCGAGTCGGCACTCGTAAAACGGTTTGAGGATATGACTACTTCAATTAAGAACAAGATGAGAAAGGTAATGCAGTTGGCACATAGAGCCTATCAGTTGAAATCAAGTTCAATGTCTTGGGTTGAGTGCTTGAAACAGGCTTGGCAGGTCGTAAAGCTTGAGGCAGCGATGAAGACCAAGGTAGTAGAGTTCTTCTTTATGAAGATGAATGGTGAGGTAAGACAAGCCTTTGGTACTCTCCTTCAGAGCCACATTGACTATACTCCAAATGGTACAGGGCATGCAGCATCAAGAGATTGCATCCGCTATTGGGATGAAGCAAAGGGCGCATGGAGACAATTCAAGGCTTACAACTTCTTGCGAGTTGCATAAAGATATATTCACGTTCTAAGGTGTTTGGCGAGGCTTAATAGGGGGTGTGCCTTTAAACACCCCTTTAGTTTAGGACTTTTAAAGTATTTGAGATATGGAGACAATTGCTAAGTGTTTGAAAGAAGTGTTCTACAAAGGGCATCATATTACCAAGGTGGAGGACGTATTCGGTCAGATTGCCGTTCGCATTGATAATGTTGTTGAACCAGACTATGCTAGCATAGCCGAGGCGAAACGGGTAATCAATGGTAAAGCCCCAAAGTGGTTTAATGATGGTTATATGTGGGACGAAGCCAGCAAGAAGGTTGTAAAAGACCCTAACGCTTTCCGATGGGAGAAGTAAGAAAAGATAAGGCAAAGAACTTAATATAATTGATTATGGAAAAGTTTATTGATGGCAGTTATGAATTTGAGACAACAAACGAGTTTCCGGATGGCTATGAAATTTGGGCGATTGGTCGAAGAAATTTCGAGCACAAAGGCTACGTACCATTGTGTGAGGTCGATGAGAACTATAACGTAAAAAGAGATACCTTGAAGGCTTTGAAAGTAAAGGATGAAGCATTTGCTTTGGCTTTACTCTATGAAGCCGTTAAACGAGGAGTTAACAAGAAGAAGTATAACAGAATGATTAATGCATAAGAAAATGGATGAGAATTTTCTGAATGTGCTCTATATCGAGCACACGGATAAAATAGGCGTTCTAAAGGACGATAAGGACGAAAGGGTATCAATTATCCTTGGGACGGACAAAACGCTTATAGAACGCAAAAGAGAGGGCAAAACGTACCTTCTTGTACCTTTGACAAAGAACCACACATTTGTTTGCAAGGGTAATAGTATTGATGTGGATGGTGAGCATATCAAGAGTGAAATCTTCTTCCGTAAGGATGCTTGCCAATGGATTGAGATTGACAAAGAAACGTTATCTAAGGTAGCGTAAGAAATAATGATGTTTAAGCTATGAAAGTATATGTAGTAATTTCTTCATACCAACATGGATTGGGTGAAGCAGTTGAGGTTGATGCAGAAGTCTTCTCTACCATAGATAAGGCAAGAAAAGCGATAGGACACAAAGGGATGAACACTTTGGAGAATTACAAGCGAGTTTTGAATTGCGATGATTATCTATACAATATCTCAGATTCTTTCTTCCATATCTCAGACAGCGAAGGAGAAACGTGGGACAATTTCGACATCGTAGAACGAGAAGTAAAGTAATAAGACTATGGATATTAAGATTATCAAAGACATCTTAGATGATGCAAAGGAGTGCGGTTGCATTGCAGGAATTTCACTCTCTAATGGGCAGTTAACTCATGCAAACTTTAGCAAATCAAAGTTATTTGATTTTACTGCCGATGTTCTTTATAACAAAAAAAAGCATTTGATAACTATACTTGGTGAGAACGGAAACAGAGATTACATTGATAGTGACTCTATCATACGTATCTTTATTAGAGAAGGTGTTTAACAATTAATTATAGGAGAATATGGATGCAGGTCATGTGAATGTGATATTAGGCGAAGCCGAGAACAAAGGTCTTAGAGGAAATATCAACTTGGTAGGTGGAGCAAAGATAAGTTTCGACTTCAATAGTGTTGGCGGTGAAACCTCTTTCAATTGCAATACAAAGAACAGAACACTTATGATTGGGAGTGGAAGTACAGTAGTATTTACACGTAAATATATTGATTGTAGCTCTATCCAGTATATTGAAGTGTTTGAACGTACAAAATAATTATAGGAGACAAGAATATGAATGTACTAGACTATTATGAGGTTGTCACCTCAAAGATTTTCAAGTTGGAAAGCATGAACGAGGGGCTTGTATTGATAGCACCGGAGCAAGAGGTGGATGGAGTCCGTTCCTTGATGGTGGGATTATATGTTCCTGAGCATGAACGATACAAGATGTACACTTTCCGTTCATCTATGAACGAGGGCGAACTTGGCGACAAGTACAAGGCGATGGTCGCCACGATGGATGTGCTAAAACCGGATTGGGACAGAATCAGAAAGAAAAGACGGAAGAGGATTTAACCTCTTACCGCCTTAAGGATGCATTCGTTGATGAAGTCACTCTTGTTTCCGTCTAAGGAATTGAGGATGTCGAGTGTTTCTTCTGTGGCAGAAAAGAACATACGTTTAGCGCATTTCTTCTTGCGTCCACAGCCTTCTCTTGCACCTCCCCATGACTTGGTTGTCTTTTCTTCGTTTGTGTCCATACGTTAAAAATTTGGTGGTTTGAAATAAATTTCGTACCTTTGCAACGAAATCCCAAGGTGGGAGGCGGTGGGGTAACACTACCTCCCTTTTGGAAATCTAAGCTTTACAATTCAATTGTAAGAGCAACTTTGATTTTCCAAATCCGAACTGAAATGTAAACTCTCATACGGCTTTGGGATTTCATTTTACCTACTCTTTCAGGTTTTCGGCATCCCCTTTGCAATCTCTCATTGATTACACTGCAAAGATACGAAAAATATTTGAAATATGCAAACAATTTCAAGATTATTTTTAGAAAACATGAAAATAAATTAGAGTTTCCTTGCATTTATCGAAGGTTTTTGTTACCTTTGCGGATGCAAATAATAAAACAATGAGCTTATGAAAGTATTATCTATTCGTCAGCCGTATGCTTGGTTAATCGCTATCGGCTGCAAGACCATTGAAAACAGAACCTGGAATAGAAAGTTCCGTGGTCGTTTCCTTATTCATGCTAGCCAAGCCAAACCCGAAAAACTTGACGGATGGCAGGAGAGCGCAATGAAGAAATATTGCCAAGAGCATGGTATTGTTATTCCAGACTTCAAAGACTTGCCAACGTCAGCCATTATCGGCAGTGTAGAGTTGGATGATATTCAATTCCATGAGGCTTATCCGGATGCATTTGCTGAAGATTTCCAATATCATTGGTTCTTGAAGAATGCTAAATTGTTCGATGAGCCGATTAGAAACGTCAAAGGCAAGTTATTCCTCTGGGATTATGAGTATAATGAAACCGAAATGTAAAATAACAATACTTTTGTAATAAAAATACAAGTCTTTGAAAATTAGCGCAAAAGTATTTGTTCTCCTATGGGTTAGATAAGAAGTAAATGTAAATATATTATTAAATGTTTAGAATATGAAGAAGTTTTTGTTAATGGCATTGATGATGATGTTTGTTACGTTATCATTAATGGCGCAAGATGTAAAGTTTCACTTTAATTCGAACTTTAAGTTTGTAACTGATGACGAAAAGGAATTTGTTGTTATTCCTATGGATGGTTATTCGCAGGATAGTTTGTTTCGTGCCGTATCTTCGTATTTGGATAGAAAATATACTTCTAAGACAAATGAGATTACAAAATTTGGAAACGAGCAAGTTACATTGAACGCATTTATTATTGATGCTTATTATGAGAAAATAATGGGGCTTGCTTTTAGAAAGCATATGATTTGTACCTATTCATTTAATTTCAAAGATGGAAAGTTTCGTGTTAACGCACCAGTGGTCAATAAAATTATAACTGGTCTTCCAACGGAATTACCTAGTAGTTTTGCCAGAGAATGTAGTGACTACTTTAAGAATGGAAAGTTGAATCCTAAGAAAGAACGTTTATATAATGCAATTAATGACCGTATCAATTATATTTTAAATGATATTTTAAAAAGTTCTTTTGTAAAGTCGGAGTCTGATGAATGGTAAAATTTCAACGAAAATACAGGCTGTTGTGAATTGATTGTCATTATATATAGAAGAAAACAAGTAAGAATTGAGCCTTCCGCATGAGAGTGTGGAAGGCTTTTTTTTGTATCTAGGCTCTAATCTTTGCACTTAAATCTTTAGTGAAATAGCACACCTTTATTCTTTCGTTATTCCTTTGATTATTAGCTAATTTTGCCAATAAAACATAAAATATGGCAGAATTAAGATTCGATGTCAAAGCGAATTTCGAGGAGGTTACGAAACTTCGTTCCGAGTGTGAAAAGTTGAGGGCTGAGTTGTTGAAGACCAATAAGTCTACCGACCCAGCTATTGTTGCGGATTTGACGGAAAAATATGCGGATGCTAGCAATCGCTTAAAGGACTTGACACAAGCTGCTTCAAGAGCCGCTTACGTGATGTCTTCCGAGTTTAATAAGAAGATGCAAGCAGCCGCAAGGGAAGTTTATAGCTATGAACTTCAAATGCAAGCTACCAAAGACCGAATAGAGAAAATCCAACAGCAAATCACGAACAAGAGATTAACTCTTGGAGTTACAACGGATAAGTCATCCATAGATTCTTTACAGAAGAATATTGACTATTTAAAAGGCTCTTTGGCAGGTCAAACAGCTCAGTTGAAGAACTTAGAAGGGGGTGCTGTCGGTGCTCGTCAGACCTTGGAGAATATGCGGAATGAGTATGTTTTGTATGCAGGTTCAGCAAATCCGGCAAAAGAGGCAACAAATATGTTGACCGATAGCATGAGCCAAATGATAGAACGTATGAAGTCAGCTCCGACTGCTGGAGAAGGAATGACTAGTTTGTTCCAAAGAGTTACTGGCGATGCTCACATGCTTTCGGCAACATTACTTGGTGGCTTAGGATTTGAACAACTGACAAGTAGTATTTTCAATACTCGTTCCCAATTCCAACAACTTGAAATATCTTTCAATACCATGCTTGGTAGTGCGGATAAGTCTAAACAATTAATGGACGAACTTATCCAAACGGCAGCTCATACACCTTTCGATATGTCCAGCATTACGGGTGGCGCAAAACAACTTTTGGCATACGGAACGGAAGCGAAAGATGTTAACAAAACCCTTGTCCAGCTTGGTGACATTGCTTCGGGCTTGAACATTCCGCTTGGAGACCTTGTTTATCTTTATGGAACGACCGTTTCGCAAGGAAGAATGTTTACAATGGATTTGCGTCAGTTCATGGGTAGAGGTGTTCCATTAGCAGAAGAATTGGGTAAAATCTTACACCAAAACACAACTGAGGTTCAAGAGTCTGTTTCTAAGGGAAAAGTCACATCAGACATCTTCAAGGAGGCTATCGCTAATATGACGCAAGCTGGCGGTCGTTTCGGAGGCTTGATGGAGCAACAATCAAAGACATTGGAGGGTCAGTGGAGTAACATTGGCGATTCCATCCAGCAAGCGTTTAACGAAATCGGCAAAAAATCCGAGGGCGTGTTCTCTAGTGGATTGTCAATTATTTCTGCTATGGTAGAGAATTGGCAAGAGGTAATAAAAGTTATTGGCGTAGCTACAGTAGCTGTTGGTTCTTATCGTGCATCATTAATGGCGGCTGCTTCTATTCGCAAAGCAGAGGAAGCACAACAAGCCGATGATATGATGAAGGGAATTGATGCTGAAATCAAGCGTTTGCAAGACCTAGAGAACTCAAACTACAAGTCGCTGGGTAAGGACAAAAAGCAAGAGCGAGTAAGCAAACAACAAGACTTGGCAAGTATTGTTGGAGATACTGCTGTGTCCGATGACTTTGTAAAGGCAAGGTTAGATGCAGCCGAGCAAGAGGGCGTTATTTCGGCACAAATGCGTTCCCAACTAGAGACGAAACGTGAACTTTTACAGGCTCAACAACAAGCAACAGCACAAAGCCAGATAGAACTTGATGAAGAAAAGAGGAAGACCGAGGAACTGCGTCAACAAAAAATAGAGTCTCTTAAAGATGATTTGAAGACTACTACAGAGAAAATATCAAATCTTGATGATAGGGATGTAGAGTTGGCTAGACAATATACATCAGCCTTGAATGATTTGCAAGATGCCCAAGATTCCTTTGCTGAGGCTCAAAAATTGGTTGAGGAAACTGCTGGTGGCGCAAACTTAGCTTTTGATGCAGAGGGTAATGCCGTGAATGCGCTAGAAGCAAAAGAACGTTTGGAAACGACAACAAAGCAAGTGAATGCTGCTCAAACAAAGATTTCGACCATTGAAAGCGAACGTAAGACGATTGCTCAAACAAAGGAGAATTTAAGTAAGCAACAGGCTACGATACAAAATAATATTAACACTGTTTCTCAAGCTTCCAATACCACTGCAAAGAAAGCTGGGATATTGGCGACAACAACAGCCACTATCAAAAATGCGCTTTATGCAGCAGGTACAAAATATACGACTACGGTAGTTAATCTTTTTTCTAGTGCGGTAAGAAGTAGTGGAAATGCCTTAAAGAGTTTATGGGCGGCAATGGCTGCCAATCCAATAGGTGCATTGATAACACTGGGAACAACTTTGTATTCCGTATTTTCTATGTTTGGAGACGAGACTGAAGAAATATCGGCAGATACAACACATTTTGGGGAAACAACAAGTTTGACCAGTAAAAAGGTTGAAACATTGATGAATGTGTTAAGGAATACAAATGAAAGTACTGATGCGCATAAAAAAGCAAAAGATGAACTTATTGAGGTATATGAACAATATGGAATAAAATGCGACAATGAAAAGGATAATTTGGAAACGTTGAAAAATAAGCATGACGCTTTTATTGCTTCTTTACAATTAGAAAATGCTGAACGAGAAAAAGCTAACGCTTTGATGTCTATATCTTCTCAATATGAGGAAGCACGGAAAAACCTAGATAAGGATTTTTCTGATTCACTAGGTGGTAGTTGGCTTGATTTCGGACAACATATTGATAAAGAAGACATATCAGCTGTACAGATGATGTTTAATTCCCTTGTTTCTGATGATGTGTTGACTAAGATAGACTCTTTAAGGCAGAAAATGGATTCCGCAAAGAAAGGAACATTGGAATATGCTAATGCTGCACAAGAATACGATGCTGCTCTTCGCAACCTGTTAGTTCCTTTTGAGGAATGGGGTAAGAAGATGGGGTACAATAGTTTCGTGATGGCAAGTTTGCGAAGTTCGATATTAAAGCATATAGATAGTATAAACTCTTTGAATGAAAGTTACAAAAAGGCAGAGGACGCAATATATAAAGGAAGCACAGCGACTGTTGATTGGAATAACTCCCAAGCAAAGGCTCGTTGGATAGTTAACAAGAACAAGCAATCAATCCAAGAATTGGTAGAGCAAACTGATAATCTTATCAATTTATGGAATAAAGAATACGGGTTGAATTTAAAAATTCATTATGATGATTCGGAAATTCCAAATTGGATGAAATCTATGACAACGAAGGAGTTGCGAAATTTAATTTCAAGGAGAGAGGCGGATATTTTACAACAGGAAAATCACGAAAAGAAAACTGGGCATAAGTTGGTAACACGTTCAGGAGGTAAGTTTAGGTCAAGAACGGAAAACCAAACAGATGTCGCAATGGCGAAATCTATAATTCAATCACGTACACCAAAGAGTAGTACAACAACAAAATCAAATACAACCCATACTACTCCAAAGAAAACTGGTACAACGGATGACCCACAAGCAAGAGCGTATGAACGCAAGAAGGCTGAGGAGGACTATGCTAAGTCTATTTCATCCTATTCGGAGAAAGCTATCCAAGATATGACCAAGAATCGCATCAATGCGATGAATGAGGGTTATAGCAAGGAATTGGCTCAGATTACCGAGAATGCCGACAAGGAGAGAAAGGCGGTAGAAGAAGGTATAGACAAATTGGTTGAGGCTAGAAAAAAACGTGACCAAGCTGTTTGGGTTAATTCCGGCAAAGGTCGTAAGGCTAATATGTGGAAACAGAGCAAAACCGATGAAGAGTATAAGAATGAGGTTTTGAATGAAACCATGAAGGATAGCAAGGGTAATCCGGTTAAGGTCAATGGCATGAATATGACCATAGGCATGAGTGTTGCTAATCAGATGAATGCAATTCGGGATAAGGCGGTAAAGCAGAATGAGGATGTGCTTGCTAAAGAAGCGCAAAGCATGTACGATTATCTGAAGACTTATGGCACATTCCAAGAGCAGAAGTTAGCTATTGCTGCCGATTATGCTAAGAGGATTAGCGAGGTTGAAAACTCTACGGATTCGGACTCAAGTAAGCAATGGAAGATAAAGTCTTTGAAAGAAGAGCAGAAGAAAGAGGCGGATTCGGTTGAGGCTAGTGCTATTATGCAGAAGATAGACTGGTATCAAGTCTTTGGAAATGTTGGTGGCATTATGAAGGATGCGCTTGTTCCTTTATTGGCAGATCTGGATAAGTTCGTAGGTACGGATAAGTTCCAAAATTTGGGTGCAGACCAACAGAAGAGTATCGTTGATGCTATGCAGAATATCCGTAATTCGATTGGCAATACAAGTGATTTGGGTTGGAAAGACCTTGCAAGGGATGTTGTAGCTTATCAGGATGCTCTGAAGAATGCGAAAATTGCACAAGAGGAATACACGAAAACGGAAACTTTGCTTATACCTCGTATTAAGGTTTTGCAAGAACAGATTGAGAATGCGAAAAAGTCGGGCAATGTTGCAGAGCAAACAAGGCTACAAGAAGAATTGAATAAAGTTCAAGGCCAGTTAGCAGAGTCCGGAAAGAAGATTGTTACGGCTAACACAAAAGTTCGTACTAGTGGTCAGAAGTTGGCTCAAACGACACAGAAGAGAGTGTAAATTAAACTGTGTCAAGCTACAATAAAAGTAGTTTAACACAGTTT
>ERZ1023881.1-NODE-1-length-190965-cov-50.006778_pt1 | contig 190965 bp, 141 predicted proteins | sample MGYA00380393_ERZ1023881 | MGnify/ENA primary metagenome ERZ1023881 (study PRJEB33179, sample SAMN07449004) | human gut metagenome | biome: Human-gut; feature: Human associated habitat; material: Faeces | host: Homo sapiens | place: India: Bhopal | collected... | reverse complement strand
ATTTAAATCCGATAGGATTTGCGCCCATAAGCGGATTGTGGAGAAAGGTTTTTGTCAAAGCCCTGCCTATATAAGCAGCCTATTAGCAGCCCTTATGCGTCATGATGTCCAGCACCATTTCGTCGGTGCGGTTCATTGCTTCGGCACCGATGCTGGTGAGATTGCGGATGGAACGGTCTACGTCGTCATCGATGATGCCTTCCACGGACGACACGCACTTGCCTTCCATTGAAAGGAGGGCAGAGAGGAGAGCGGTGGAAACGCCTGACGAAATCTTGAGGGCGCAGCTGGGCTTCGCACCGTCGCAGATCATACCCGTGATGTTGGCTATCATGTTCTTCACAGCAGAGCAGATATGCTGATAGTCGCCTCCCATGAGGTAGGTGATGCCGCAGCTTGAACCTATACTTGCTACCACGCAACCGCAGAGGGCTGAGAGCTTGCCGAGGTTCTGCTTGATATAGATGGCGGTGAGGTGACTCAGGATGAGAGCGCGGATCTGTTCTTCCTCAGTATTCTCGTTCTCATCAGCGTATACAGCCACGGGATTGGTGGCGCAGATGCCCTGATTGCCCGAGCCTGAATTGCTCATAACCGGAATCATGGCACCTCCCATACGTGCGTCGCAAGCCGATGCTGTCTTGGAGATGATATGTGAGAAGATGGAATTGCCGAAGATGCCGTGGCTGAGAGGACGGTCAATGGTCTTGCCGAGGCAATGTCCGTAGTTGGCTTTCTTCGATTCTTCTGCAATGCGGAAGTTGTATTCGCGGGTCTTGAGGATAAATCGGATTTCGTCCAAGGGAGTGGTGGTGGCGAAGTCGTACACCAATCGCATGTTGAGACGGATGTCGTTGTTGGCAGCTACGGCGCCAGCGGGCTTGCGATTGTCCATCAATACCTCACCGTCCTTCTCTTCATACACGAAGCGTGTGTGGTCGGTGGCGATGACGGCAACAGCCTCATGATCGTCAGCCTTGCAGTGAATCTCCACGTAGAGTTTCTCGGTGATGCCCTGCTTCAGGCAGATGTCGATGTGGTTGTTGGCTGCCACGTATGCCTTTCCCTCCTCAAGAGTGGCGGGTGTGAGGTCCTTGATTACCTCCAGGCCATACTCTGACTTGCCTACGATGGCACCGAGGGCGATGGCGATGGGCAGACCAATCATTCCCGTACCGGGGATTCCCACGCCCATAGCGTTCTTAAGGATGTTTGCCGACAGATGTGCCTCTATCTTCTCCGGGCGGCATCCCAGGAGTTCTGTGGCACGTGCCACGCAGAGCGACACGCACATTGGTTCTGTACAACCGACAGCCGGCACTACCTCACGGTTGATGAGGCTGATTATCTGTTCACGAATGTTGTTGTCAAGCATTACAGTATATGTTGTTTTATGGTTAGTTTTGACTGCAAATTTATTAAATAAAATAATGACAAGCAAGAATTATCCTGCTTTTTCAATATCGAGTATAAACAAATCTCCTTGTCTACTTGTATCTTGTCTGCCCGCCTGCCGGTGAGCATACGAAAACAGGGACTTCCCTGCATTGCGTGCTGCAATACGGGGATAGTCCCTGCGTTATTCTTAGTTTTGATATGTCATACTGTTTACTTCGACTCGCCGTACTTGTCAAGACCGGCATTGAGGAAGTCGATATATTCAGAGATGTTCTCGTCGTATGAGCGGCTGCCGGTGAGCGGCATGCCCTCGTTGTCGAGGAGGATGTACATCGGCTGGGTGTTAGAACCGAACTTGTGGCGCTGGAGATAGCTCCACTTGTCGCCTACGGTGCGGAGTGTACGCTTTGAACCGTCGGTGTCTGTCACCTCCATCTGCTGCGGCAGCGGAGTCTTGTCGTCCACGTAGAGCGAGATGAGCACGTACTTCTGGTTGAGCAGGTCAGCCACCTTGGCGTCTGTCCATACGGCTGCCTCCATCTTACGGCAGTTGACACAGCCGAAGCCAGTGAAGTCAACCATAACCGGCTTGCCCTCAAGACGAGCTGCTGCCATACCTGCCTCATAGTCTTTGAAGCGCGGATGAACCTCGTTCTTGTAGAGATTGAAGTCCTGAGTGTTCATTGGCGGTGCGAAAGCAGAGACTGCCTTAAGAGGTGCACCCCACAGACCAGGAATCATATAGAAGGCGAATGAAAGCGAAGCGAGAGCGAGGAAGAACTGCGGCACGTTGGTGCGGCGACCTTCATCATCGTGCGGGAAGTTGAACATACCGAGGAGGTAGAGGCCCAGCAGAGAGAAGATGCCAATCCAGAGTGCGAGGAACGCCTCACGGTCGAGGATGTGCCAGCCGTAAGCGAGGTCGGCCACTGAGAGGAACTTCAGTGCGAAAGCCAGCTCGATGAAGCCGAGAACCACCTTCAGAACGTTCATCCAACCACCTGACTTAGGTGCTGACTTGAGCAGTGTGGGGAACATTGCGAAGAGAGCGAAGGGCACAGCCAGAGCGATGGCGAAGCCGAGCATACCGATGGTCGGAGCTACGATGCTGCCTTCTGACGATACTGCCACGAGGAGGAAGCCGATGATAGGACCGGTGCATGAGAAGCTCACGAGCGAAAGGGTGAACGCCATGAGGAAGATACTGAGGATGCCGCTTGTCTGTTCTGACTTGGCGTCAATCTTATTGGTCCAAGATGCCGGCAGCGTAATCTCGAAAGCTCCGAAGAATGAAGCTGCGAACACTACGAGCAAGAGGCAGAAGAGGATGTTGAAGATGGCGTTGGTGGAGAGGGCGTTAAGAGCGCTGGCTCCGAACAACATCGACACAATCAGACCCAAAGCCACGTAGATAACCACGATGCTCACACCATAGGTGATGGCTTCACGGATGGCCTTCTTACGTTCCTTGTTACGCTTGAGGAAGAAGCTCACTGTCATCGGGATGATAGGCCATACGCACGGAGTGAAGAGTGCGAGGAATCCGCCTACGATACCGGCGAGGAAGATGTAGAGGAGTGAGTTGCTCACGGGCTTGTCATACTTGGCAAGCTCTGAGATAACCGGTGTCCAAAGCTTCTGGGCTTCTGACTTGTCGAGAACTGCGGGGGCAGCTGCGCTGTCAGCAGCGACTGCCGAATCAGCCTTTACAGTGTCGGCGGTCAGCCCTTGAGCCTCTTCCTTTGCCTCTTCGGCAGCTGCAGCAGCGTCAGTAGCGGGAGCCTTGCCCTGCTTGTGCAGCTCTACGGTTGTGGGAGGCATACACATCTCCTCGTTGCAAGCGCCGAACTCGAGGTAGCACTTGATGGAGTATGTCGGCTTAGTGAATTTCACTTTCTGGACAAACTGGACGCTGTGCTCGAAGTAGCGGAGCTTCATTCCGAACATTGGGTCCATCTCGGAAATCTCACGACCGCGCGGTGTAAGTTTTCCGACCAGCTCGATACCGTCTTTTTTATCGACATGGAATGACGCCTCGACGGGACCGTCGCTACCAAGATTGGTAGAATAGACATGCCATCCCTTTTCGATCTTACCAGAGAAGATAATCTCGCCCTCAGCAGTATTGCCTGTCTTGAGCTGCGAGGTAAACTTCACGGGGTTTGCCATCTGCGCATTGCAGAACATTGCTACCATAAGCAGCAAGGCAAGTGAAATCGCTTTTCTCATAGAGTTTACTTGAATGTGAATGTTAAAAGATTTTGAATTGTTTTATGTACTCCCACCGGGAATCGAACCCGGATCAAAGGTTTAGGAAACCTCCGTTCTATCCATTGAACTATAGGAGCATCTTCCTATCCTAATCAAAGAAAGATCATTTGTTTGATTTATACAGCATAAGATTCTGCAAAATTATTGATTTTTTTCGGAACACCGAAATAAAAGAGGCGCTTTTATATGCAATAGATATATCAAATGCCGCTTTTTTCGTTGTTATCGGATTGTGATACAGCTGTTTCAAAATTGCTCGGACTGCTGAGTTGTATGGTCTCTCCGCTGACGGGATGGCGAAACTCTATGCTGGCAGCGTGCAGATACATGCGCTGACGGGTGGCGCTGCGACCGTAGAGGGGGTCGCCGAGGATGGGCGTAGCAAGACCTTCGGGGTGGGCGCAGTGGACGCGCAGCTGATGGGTTCGACCCGTATGCGGAGTGAGCAAGACGTGAGTGACGCCAGAGGGGAACACTCTCAGGACATGAAAGTCGGTGACGGCAGGCTTGCCGGTCTGATAATCCACCTGCTGACGTGGTCGGTCTGAAAGGTCTGGAGAGAGCGGAAGGGTGATGCGACCGTCGCGTCCGTCGTCGCTCATGGTGCGAAACGGGGTGTCGGGGAGGCGTTCCGGAATGCCGTCGAGCAATGCCTCGTAGCGCTTCTTCACCTCGCGGGAGGCAAACTGGCGCTGCATTTCGGTGTAGACAGCGTCGTTAAGGGCGAGGACAAGCAGACCGCTTGTGTCCATATCAAGGCGGTGAACAGCTTTTACCATGACTGGTTTTTCCGTCATACTCTTTCCTTCGGCATGGCGACGTGCCAGCATTCGCTTTACATATTCCTCCACGTTAGCAGCCGAATGCTCATCTGTCACCATCACTTCCTTGCCCGGAACTGAGAGCATGCCAGAGGGCTTGTCCACCACAATGATGTCTTCGTCATCGAAAACGATGCGCGGTTCGCCTACGTTTCTCACGCGTTGGAGCGGATTTGGTTCGACGTCCAGCCCTATAAGCATGTGCGTAAGGACGGGCAGACACTTCGAACGGCAGGCAGGATAGTAATGCAGATGGTGTCGAATCTCCTGACGCGGCGAGTCGCCCCACCAGAATTCAGCCATACATAGAGGTTGAAGTCCGTGACTGTAAGCATATTGCAGGAGTTTTGGAGCGCAGCAATCGCCGGTTCCTGCGGGTGGCATCGTTCCGGTTTTCTCAAGGAATATGTCGGTTATGTCGCGCACTTCGCCACGAGCGTTAAGCATGCGATATTGGGCAAAGAGCCACTTCTGCAAGCCGTCACTCATCTCGCTGCGACGATGGCGCAACGCTTCTATTCGCGAACGATGATGTTCCACCTCCTCCGTCAGCGCCGCAAGCGTCTGGTCCGACTCCTTCTTGAAGCGTCGCAGCTCCGCTTTCATGTATTGGCTTTCCTTTATCATGGCAGCTTCCTCGTCCTTTGAGATCGGCCCGCTTGTCCTTCGCTCGTCACGTCGCGCCTTCGCTGCAACAATATCAGCCTTGCGTTCTGCCATCTTATTGGCGTAAAGGGCTTTAGCGTCCGTCAGTCTTTGCTGCGCTTCCTTGTATTCCGGGGCGTTCACAAGGGCGTCAACCTCATGGTTAAGAGCCGAAATCTCTGCCTCGGTGAGCTTGAAATGTCCGTCCGGACGCTGCGCATCGAAGACCGGAGGCACGAAAAAAGTCCAGTCATTGCGACCCGACAGCAGACCGGAATAGGCGGCAAGGAAAGCGTAGGGCGCCGCTTCCGCAGCCCCATCGCTCACCAATGGCTGACCGTCCGCAGCCTCATTCCTCACCACGAGCACTCCGAACATCTTTCCCCCACCCTCTCCGTCGCATACACCTGACGTACGGATGTAATGCTGCACAGCCTCAGCCGCCAACTCACACAGCGGATGAGGAGTATAGCAGAAGGGGAATGTGAACTGTTTCGGGGGCTGTATATCGGTATGAAGTGGATGTATAATGTTGCTCATAGTAAGTATGATGTATAATAAGAGGTGGGGAATAGACAAGGCAAAGTTAGTAAAAATCTCCGCCATACGCATAAATGCACAATATAATATATGATATTTCGATTATTTTGTCTACATTTGCATTGGCTCGAATGCCACTGGCATCGCACCTAACAGCCGAAAGCATACTTAAAGAATAACATAAAAACAGAAAACAAAATGAGTACACTGAAAAAAATGTTCGCCTCAAAGCTTCTTGAGGTAAAGGCCATCAAGCTTCAGCCCAACGATCCTTTCACATGGGCATCAGGATGGAAGTCGCCGATTTATACTGACAACCGCAAGACATTGGCTTATCCCGAGCTCCGTTCTTTCGTAAAGCAGGAGCTTGTACACCTCATCCATGAGGAGTTTCCCGAGGCTACAGCCGTTGCGGGTGTTGCCACTGGAGCCATCGCCCAGGGCGCTCTCGTAGCTGACGAGCTGCTTCTCCCCTACTGCTACGTTCGTCCGAAGCCGAAGGATCACGGCATGGGCAACCAGATTGAGGGCACCATTCCCGAGGGAGCGAAGGTTGTAGTGGTGGAGGACCTTATCTCTACCGGCGGATCATCGCTCAAGGCTGTTGACGCTCTGCGCAAGGCAGGCTTCGAGGTAGTGGGTATGGTGGCAAGCTATACTTACGGTTTCCCCGTTGCTGAGGAGGCATTCAAGGCTGCCAACGTTCGCCTCGTGACTCTCTCTGACTATGAGCACACCACAGCCATCGCCGCTGAGACTGGCTACATCAATAAGGAAGACCTCGAGGTTCTGGCTGAATGGCGCAAGGATCCGGCTAACTGGAAGAAATAACAAGAGCAGACGAAAATAACGAAATGAGTACATTCGAAAGTACAATCCGCCAGATCAACTATCCCCAGCAGAGCGTCTACTCGAAGCTCAGCGACCTTAACAACCTTGAGAAGCTCAAGGAGCGCATGGAGCTGATGAAGGACAGCATGCCGGAGGAAGCTCGTCAGCAAGCGGAGAAAATCAAGGACCTCACATTCGACGCTGACTCGATGTCTGTGAATGTGCCGCCGGTAGGTGCCATACGTCTGCGTATCGTAGACCGCGACGAGCCGAAGTGCATCAAGTTTGAGACGGAACAGAGTCCGATTCCCTTCAATTTCTGGATTCAGATTCTCCCCGTCACAACCACGACATCGAAGATGAAGCTCACGATAAAGGCTGACCTCAATCCCTTCATCAAGCAGATGGTGAAGAAGCCACTGCAGGAAGGAATAGAGAAAATAGCCGACGTGCTGCAGATGATTCAGTACGAATAACAGTTATAGTTGAGAGTTGGGAATTCTCAACTCTCAACTATAAATTATCAAATAGACAACTCTCAATTAACGAAACATGACACCGAGCAGAATCATTTCATTGTTCCTTAAGACGCGCACGTCATTTATCGTCACGTCACTTAAGGTCTTTTTGCTGGCAGCACCGCTTCTCGTAGCCTGCTCAGCCGACTCATTCGACTTCTCCTCGCTACGCGCTTACTTCGTCTTCGACAATTCAGTACATCAGGACCCGACGCTTCAAAGCGCACTCAACCCGATGTCGCCGGGTGTGTTCTGCCGCATCCATGAGGGTTCGGAAGGCGGAGCGCTGTTCATTTACTTTGAGAGTAACCAGAGCAACAAGACCACAAAGGCAAAGGAGAACGCTGACGACCTGCGACGTACACGCGCCATCGGCGTATATAACAAGACGGGTGTGATAGTAGGTTACGGCAATCTTTCGTCTCCTGCCACGCTGTATGCCTACGACAGCCAGTGCCCGGAATGTTACGCCAAGACCAATATGGTGTCATACAAGCTCAACATCAACTCCAAGGGATTTGCCACTTGCGCCAACTGCAAGCGCGAATACGACCTCAACAACAACGGCATCTGCAAGACGGGAGGCAAAAAACTAATCAAATACAGAGCCACTTCTACAGGCGCACTCGGCGTCCTCAGCATCAACAATTAAGCGGAGGCAGCAGGACGTAAAAGCTCAATTTTTATAGCTAAAATCAGTTAAAAAAGGCACATACCCCCTTAAAATGTGTACGGAATGACAATTATTCCCCCTTAAAATGTGTATGAAAGTGCCAACATTCCCTCATAAAATGTGAGAGGATATCAGCAACCTACTTATTATCAATACATTAACATAATGGGCGCAGTCTGCATTGACTGCGCCCATTATTAGCGTTTATATTTTCTTACTTCTTCTTTGGTCTGCGGCGTGCCCATCCTTCTTCCGAGAAGTCGGGCTCTTCGCCTACGAGCTTGATGTCAGGATTGTCGATGAACTGGCGCCAGTCGTCCTGACGTCCGCTCTCAAAGCGTGCGGCTCCACGCTGCGAACGGCCTCGTCCTTCACCGTCGTTGCGACGCTTCGAGCGCTTCTCATACTGACTGCCATCGTCGCGACGTGACGAGCGGCGGTCACCTCTTGCTCCACGGTCTGAACCTGAGCGGCGCTGCTGACGTCCGCCGTTGTTGTCAGAAGGCGTGTCGTCGGCGTCGTTACAGCGAACCGTGCGACCACGGTATGAGGCTCCGTTGAGAGCACGCATTACCTTCTGGGCGTCCTCCTCCGGCACTTCGATGTACGAGATGCGGGCGAGCAGGTCGATGTGGCCTACGTCCTGACGGCCGTGTACGTTGCGGTTGATAAACTGCATTACCTCGCCCGGATAGAATCCGTCGTCCTTTCCGAGATTGATGAAGAGGCGACGGTAGCCCTTCTCCGGCATGCGTTTCTCGCGCTTCTTGCCGTCACGACCCTCACCACGCTCCTTACGGTCATGCGATGTGGACGGTTTGACAATCTCAGGGGCGTTGGCGTAATACTTGAGGAAGCGGCCGAACTCCAGCGAAACAATCTTCTTGAGGATGTCCTCCTTGTCGAAGTACTCGAAGTGACGGTTGATATCCTCCATGAACGGAGCAATCTGGTCCTCGTCCACGTCCACCTTCTCTATCTCGTCAATGGCCTTAAAGAGCTGCTTGGAGCAGATTTCCTGCGGTGTGGGCAGCGTTCCGTCCACAAATTCCTTGCCTATAACCTTCTCTATGGCTCTTACCTTGCCCTTCTCCTTGGTATGTATGATGGAGATGGACGTGCCCTTCTTGCCTGCACGACCGGTACGTCCTGAGCGGTGAGTATAGCTCTCTATGTCGCCGGGCATGCCATAGTTGATGACATGCGTAAGGTCGTCCACGTCCAGTCCTCGCGCTGCCACGTCCGTAGCGACGAGCAACTGCGTGAGATGCTGGCGGAACTTCTGCATGGTGATGTCGCGCTGCTGCTGCGAGAGGTCGCCGTGGAGCGGCTCTGCGTTATATCCGTCGCGGATAAGCTTGTCTGCCACCTCCTGCGTTTCAGCCTTGGTGCGGCAGAATATGATGCCGTAGATGCGCGGATAATAGTCGACGATGCGCTTCAATGCCAGGTATTTGTCCTTGGCATTCACCATATAATATATGTGGTTGACGTTCTCCGCGCCCTCATTGCGCGAGCCAACCACTATTTCCTTGTAGTCATGCAGGTAGCCACGCGCAATCTTCTCAATCTCCTTACTCATCGTAGCTGAGAAGAGCAGCGTATTGCGGTCCTGCGGAACATTCTCGAAAATCTCGTTGATACTGTCGGAGAAACCCATGTTAAGCATCTCGTCAGCCTCGTCAAGCACCACGTTACGCACGGCTTCCAGCTTGGCAGCGCCGCGTCCTACGAGGTCGATGAGGCGTCCCGGTGTGGCTACGATAATCTGGGCGCCACGCTTCAGGGCGTGCATCTGGTCGATAATGGATGTTCCTCCGTATACTGCCACAACGTTGATGCCCTTTATATACTTTGCGAACGACTTGAGGTCGTCGGCAATCTGCAGACACAATTCACGTGTCGGCGAGATGACGATGGCTTGTGTGGCGCGGTTTGTGGGGTCTGTACGTTGCAGGAGCGGAATGCCGAAAGCAGCGGTCTTTCCAGTTCCTGTCTGTGCGAGGGCGATGACCTCGTTGCCATCGCCGAGCAAATAGGGTATTACTTCTTCCTGGACGGGCATCGGATGCTCAAATCCAAGTTCTTCAATGGCGCGGCGGATGTCGCCGTTTACGCCAAGTTCTTCAAATGTCTTCAATTGCTTTACTATGTTTACTTGTTTACAATCTCAAGCACATCCTCTATCGTACGGTCAAACGGACCTGTGTGCTCGAGCTTCAGTGTGCACATGGCAGCGGCGAATCGTCCCGACTCGTCATATCCTTTGCCCTGTGAACGACACCAGAGATAACCTGCTGAATATGTATCGCCACATCCCGTGGCGTCCACTATGTCGTGCGGTTCGTAAGCGGGAATCTCGTAGAACTTTCCTTCGGCGAGAATCAGAGAGCCGTAGCTTCCCAACGTCACCACCACTTCCTTCACGCCCCACTCTGCCAGTCTCTCGGCAGCCTTGCGCGGGTCGGTGAGTCCGGTTATCACCTCCATCTCGTGCTCGTTCACCTTTATGATGTCGGTATGAGCGAGAATCTGGAGCTTGTCAGCCCAGTCGATGGCAAAAACCTGCTCACCACGCACCTCACGAAGAAATCCCTGAGCGTCTATAGAAATGCGTCCTTTGGAAGAGAGATACGTTATCACCTCCGGCGAGAAGTCGTCGCTGAGCAACGAACCGAGATGGAACACCTTGGCATCAAGGGTGCTCATCTCCTCAATGGTGAAGGGGTCGGCACGCTCAAGCACTCGCTGTGTGCGTTCGTTCTGGTTCTCACCATACTTGTTTTCGAAGTAGACGGTGTGGCGGCTGGGGAAGGTCAGCACGTCAATGCCTACACGGCGCATTGCCTCTGCCGACTCCATCTCGCTTTCGCCGAGCTTTGTGACGAGCTGGAAAGTGACGTCCTTCGGGAGATGATTGAACGCATAAGAGAAATAAAACGATGTGCCTCCTGCCATGTAGACAGTCTTGCGCGGAGTGATGATCTTATCTTTAGTGATATGACCGATACAACATATATCTTTCATTGTGGATTGACTTGTTTTAGTCATTAAAAATGGGGTTATCTAAGAATGTGCAAAGTTAGTGAAATTATTGCGCAAAACTTGCTTATTTCCATATTTTTTAAGAAATTTGCATCCTCATACATACATAGAGAATCATATCAATAACCAATATATTCCACCATGCGAAAAGTAATAGGTATCGGCGAGACAATGCTCGACATCATCTTCAAGAACGGCAAGCCCATCGAGGCTGTGCCGGGAGGCTCCACCTTTAACGGCATCGTATCGCTCGGAAGGGCGGGCGTCAAGACCGTGTTCGTCAGCGAGACGGGCAATGACAGAGTGGGCGAATACGTCCGTGATTTTCTCCGAGACAACAACGTCGACACATCTGCCATTAACGTATTTCAGGAAACTAAGTCGCCGGTGTCGCTCGCATTCCTCGACAAGGACAACAATGCTGACTATATATTCTATCGCGACCAGAAGCATGACCACATGGACTTTGCCTATCCTGACATCCAGAAGGACGACATCGTGGTGTTCGGCTCGTTCTATGCTGTCAATCCGGCGCTGCGTCCGCAGGTTTCGGGACTGCTCGAATACGCACGCCAGCGAGGTGCCATCATCTATTATGACGTCAACTTCCGCAAGGCTCACCAGGCTGACGTGATGAAGGTTACGCCCAACCTCATCGACAACCTTGAGTATGCCGACATCGTAAGAGGCTCGAAGGAGGACTTCGAGGTGCTCTATAAGAAGGACTCGGCTGAGCGCGTATATCGTGCCGAGACATCGTTCTACTGCAAGCGATTCATCTATACCGACGGACCAAATCCCGTAAGCGTATTCTCCAACAACGGCTTCCATAAGGAGTATGCCATGCCCAAGACCGAGACGGTGAGCACCATCGGAGCCGGCGACAACTTCAATGCGGGATTCATCTACGGCATGATAAAGTACGGCGTGACGCGCGACGACGTGGAGCAGGGACTTTCCGAGGAGGTTTGGGACAAGCTCATCGCTACAGCCACGGCTTTCTCTGCCGACTGCTGCAAGGACATCTTCAACTATATCTCGAAGGAATTCGGTCAGCAGCTGCAGAATAAATAAATGACACAACTATTTAAACAACCCAAAACATATCAACAATGAAGACAGAAATCACTTCGTCCATCCATTACGTTGGCGTCAACGACCGCCACAAGACTCTCTTCGAGGGTCTCTGGCCTCTGCCTTACGGCGTGAGCTACAACTCGTACATAATCCTTGACGACAAGATTGCACTTGTCGACACCGTGGAGGTGGACTTCTTCCCGCAATTCCTCGACAACATCCGCCGCGTCATCGGCGACCGTCAGATTGACTATATCATCGTGAACCACGTGGAGCCTGACCACAGCGGCAGCATCGCTCTCATCAAGAAGTATTATCCCGAGGCTGTAATCGTGGGTAACAAGAAGACCTTCGACATGCTCGGCGGCTATTATGGCGTGGGCAACAAGGGCGACATCCTCGAGGTGAAGCAGGGCGATACGCTCTCGCTGGGACATCACGAGCTGGCGTTCACTATGGTACCGATGGTGCATTGGCCCGAAACAATGGTGACGCTCGACACCACAGCCGCCACCCTCTTCTCTGGCGATGCCTTCGGATGCTTCGGCGCTCTCTCAGGTGCGGTGATTGACGAAGACATGTGCTGCGACATCTTCTGGGACGAGATGCGCCGCTATTACTCTAACATCGTGGGCAAGTACGGCGTGCAGGTGCAGCAGGCGCTGAAGAAGCTCGCCGGCGTGAAGCTCGACTATATCTGCTCCACACACGGACCCGTATGGCATAAGCACATCGAGCGCGTGGTGGCAATGTATGACAGCATGAGCCGTTACGAGGCAGAGCCGGGTCTGGTGGTCTGCTACGGTTCGATGTACGGCAACACGGAGCGTGCGGCAGAGATGATTGCAGCAGCCGCAAGTGAGGCTGGCGTCAAGAACATCGTCATGCACGACGTATCGCGCGAGAACCACTCGTTCATCATCCGCGACATCTTCCGCTACAAGGCCATAGTCCTCGGCGCCCCCACATACAACAACGAGATTTATCCGCCGATGGCATCATTGCTCTCCGAGCTTGCCGGACGCAACCTCAAGGACCGCTTCCTCTCCGTCTTCGGCTCGTTCACATGGGCAGGTCAGACCGTTAAGAAGATTCTCGCATACAACGAGGAGAAGCTGAAGCTCGAGCTCGTGGGCAACACCGTAGAGATAAAGCAGAGTCTCAGCGAGGAGACTCGCCAGCAATGTGAGCAGCTCGGCAAGGAGATAGCGAAGAAACTGGCTGAATAATCGGTAAGCTTAGCATTGCGCTCAGACGCGGAAACAGGAATTTATTAGCGCAAATCCTATCGGATTTAAATAAAAGGCTTTACATTAGGTTGTCGAGAACTGGTTCTCGTAAAACCTAATGTAAAGCCTTTTATTTGTGCATAGCACGCGCCCATAAGCGGAAAAACATATAAAAACACAAGGAAAATACCGTAATTAGCAATACAAGCCGTACCTCCTAAGTTTGCTTTTCCACATGTTCTGGGCACCTATCAATTCAAAATGCGCCTTGGCGCACAATTCCTAAAACCTAATTCAAAACTCCTAATTCGGACGGCAACCGCCGTCCGCCATCCCCCATTCCTTCATCTTACCGAAGTCAAACTCATCCATTCCTGCCTGGCGCAATGTCACGGCGCGGTTATGGTCGTCGAGATAGAGGCGGTGGCGCGGCGCTTTATAGCCAGCGTCGGTCAGGGAGCGCGGCGTCAGAGCGACGGTGCGCGGCGATGAGATGCCAGCCATCGACATCAAGGTGGGGAAAAGGCTTACGCTGGTCTCCACGTCCTTGTCACGATTGGCGTGAAGGGCGGCTGTTATGGCGCTGTGGTCACGACTGTACTGCTCCGATGTCCATACGAGAAGCGGCACGTTGAGGTCGTAAGCCGAGGGCACGGGCGAGGCGTGGAGGAAGCGCTGGCGCTGGTCGTCGAAGATGTTCTCGCCGTGGTCGGAGGTGTAAATCATAGCTGCTGCGCAACCACGATCACGCAACATTCCGATGATGGAAGCCAGAAGGCGGTCGGTCTGCAGTATGGTGTTGTCATAAGCGTTTATAAGAGAGCGGCGGTTCTTTGTCTTTGCCTCCGTCGGAGTGTCGGGAAGGAAGCGGGCTTCGCTCTGCGGATAGCGGTCGCGATAGTTGAAGTGCGAGCCGTATGTATGAAGCACAATGAGTTCCTTGGTGCGCTTCTTAGCCAGTATACGCTTCACGTAAGGGAGGAGTTGTTCGTCGCTCGTGGCCGCAACCACATCCTCAGAACCTTCCTTTGCCTCCGTCTCGTCCTCACGAATGAAGATACAGTCGTCCGCTTCGCTGCCGAAGAAGTCGATGTAAGAATGGTTGGGCAACTGATTAGAGACGAACGTGGTGTGAAATCCAGCCTCACGGAACGCCGTTATGATGCTCTTCTCGTCGTACAACCTATCGTGGTCGGCAGCGGAAGCGGCTGAGAGAAGCATCGGAACACTCTTGTGAGTGGTGTTCGACTGTGACATGGTATGCGAGAAAACCGTCAGTCCTTCCGTGCGTGAGAGAAGCGGATTGGTGGGTCTGTGATAGCCATAGAGCTGGAAGTTGGCGGCACGTGCGGTCTCGCCGATGACGAGGACGTACACTTCGGCAGAGTCGGCGGGATGGTCTGACTTGGCATCGAAGCGGAAGTCAGCCACGCGTTCCTTATAGTTGGCAGACAGACTGCTCTGCTCCACGGCAAGTCCGAGATTATAAAACACGTTGACGGGGAACATGTGGTCTTCTGCACGATATGTGAAAGGACGGTCCTCGCCTTTCGGATACATCACGTAAGAGAGTCCTGCCACCACGGCTCCAACCGCCATACACCACAGCGCAGCACGGCGCATGGAACGGCAGAACATCGCCTCTGCCTTGAGATGACGTGCCCATGAGAAGGAGGCAAGGATGAGGAGAGGCACGTAAAGCACCACAACGCCAGCCACGGCAGGCACCAGATTGTCAAGCAGTTCGAGCATCTCGCCGGGATTGGAAGTCACAAGATTAAGGAACATGTCCACGGCTATCACTCCTCGTCCGTAAAGATAAATAAGCACCAGCTGGAAAGCGGCGAAGAAGATAAGCAGGAAGACGCGCCACACCTGACAGCCCGTCTTACGCGACAGCGCCATCAGCCCGCCGTAAACACCCAACGGCAGCAGCACGTTGGCAAGGCAAGCCATGAACGGCATGCGCTCCGTGAAGCACAGCGCCACGTTGGGCACGGCAAGGGAGAGCACCGCATAGAAATAAAGAAAGCGGGACGAAAGCAGACGACGGAGAAAGGTCGTGAGCCTGTTATTGTGAGAGTTGGTCATACTATGTGAAAGTTGAAAGCCCTAAAAAGCCTCGTTGATATTAAATATGAATCCTTTCTGTCCGTGCTTGCCGAATCCGTAGTCGAGTCGGACATTCACGTTCTTCTTGAATTCCCAACGATAGCCCACACCGAAGTTGGGCAGGACATGCTTCATTCTCAGGTCAGCAAACTTGGGGAACACCGTACCTGCTCCAGCCCACGCCACGACGCCGTTGCGTCGCCATACATGCTGACGAAGCTCTATGGTGGCCTCTATCTTGTTCTTGTCGCGATAACGTCCCTCGTAATAGCCTCGCATTGAATAGCTGTTGCCGAGGAGAGCCATCATGCCCCACGAAGGATTACCGATGTTGATGGTGGCGCGGCAGTCGGCGGCGAGAGTCGCTCCCTTCCACACGGGTATGTATCCGCTTGCACGGAGGTCTGTGGTGGAGAAGGCATAATGATTGCCGAGGAAATGCGGACGAGCCAACTCCATAAGCGAGAGATAAACTCCCGAATGTGGAGCCGTGAGATTGTCACGCGTATCGTAGAGAAGCGTCACGCCCACGCCCAGATTGAACGTCTTCGTGCGCTGGCCTTCTAACAGCTCGGGGCGCTCTATGTTTCTGCCTTCGATGTAGTCGATGGAGAGCGTCGGACCTATGAACAGCCGGTCGGCGGTCTGGAACAGCCAGCTCGCCTTCATCTGCGCCTGCCATCGTTTCATGTCGCTGCAGTTGTCATCGTTGTCGCCGTTGGCATATCCCATTCCCCAGAAGTCGGTGGGGAAGGAATAGAAGTAAGTGGTGTAGTCGATGCGCTGCTTGTCGCCGGGGAAGATATGCGTGCCACGGATGCCGAGCATATAGAATCCGACGGTAGACACGTCGCCGAAGAGCGACACGTTGCTTGGCGGCTGGAGCGTGTCCTGCGGGTTGGAACGATAGAGTCCGGCAGCCACCAGACCTATGCCGAGCTTGGTGTCCGTGCTGTAATGCGGTCCGCCGATAATACTGAAGTCGAACCGACGGTTCTTCTTCTCCTTGTTGGCGTCGTTGAAATAGTCGAGAAATCGAGTCATCAGACTGCGCTTCTTCTGCGGCAGCAGTTCAGCTGCGGGCTGCGCATGCACGACTGTATCGGCTGCGGCAAGCGTCATGGACGTTGCCGTAGCCATAGTGTCGACGTGTATGTCTTTCTGCTGCGCTGACATTCCCGTTGGGAAAAGGAGGGAGAGAAGCAGGGGTATGATTGGCTTCATTGTCTTAAGAATAGTTTAGTTAATACACCAGTCCTACGTTGTCCACCCAGAAGGTGTTGCCCACGGTGCCGACATAGGCTCCGCCGTGGCTGGAAGAGAACTGCAATACGAGGTGCGAGGGCGTTTCGCCAGCGTCAGCCCAGCCCGTTTCTCTCACAAGAACGCTCTTGCCCTTGGAGTTTCGGGCGTAATCCGTGGAGCGCAGTCCCATGGTGGAAGCGTCATAGAAAGGCTTGTGCGTGATGTTGCCGTAATGTATTTCGTACGTGGCACCGTCTATCCACTTGCCCGTGGTCTTGCTATACTTCACGACAAGCGTTCCGACACGCTTGGCTGTGATGTTGCCATGGGCGTCCTCGTGGCGCTTCTGGAGGAAGAGCACGGTTATGCAGCAGTCCTTTCCTGCCACCGTAGTTGGCTTGGAGAAGCCGGTCTGCTTTATGCGGTTGGCGTTTCCGGGCACCTGCACACGATAGTCATAGCGCAGCGCCTTGGGACGATGCGTGAAGGGAATGCCGAAGTTGAGCGCCTTGGGACCGTCCTTCGTTCCTGTGATAGGCTCTTTCATGTCGCCGAGGAATATGCTGCCCGCCGCCAACACCTTGATGTTCATCATGCCAAGGACGCGGCAAGTCTCGATGTGGGTCACCATCTTGGCGCAATGTCCCGAGCCGTGATGGTCGCGATAAACGGAGTTGTTGGTCTTCACAACGCCCATCACCTTAGCCATGACGTTGCTGGTTCCCCACGGCGAACCGCCGAGATTGGTGTACGGATTGTTGCCGGTAAGGGCGCGTGAGGGGCCAATCTCGTAGAGCGTCTTCTTGTTTCCGCCTATCACAGCCGACTCATGTATCTGACGTGTTACCCATGTGTCGAAGTTGCCGTACTTGAAAAGCACGAAGTTGCCGTCTGCACTTGCCGTCAGCGGCATGAGCAATAGGGCGATGGCTGCAATGGCAGCCTTTCTTATTAGTGTCATCATCTTAATACTATTTTAATAATAATTACATGTTGTCGATGGCGCAAAGTTATATAAAAAATGCGGTTGCGAAACTTTTTAGAACACTAAAGTTTCCTGTTTTTAGACATTAATAAGACAATATATCTTAAATATGACTTATTGACCAAAAATGGGTAAATACGTAACATCAAACAACAATCAAGTTGAGAATTGAGAGTTGAAAGTTGATAAAACTGCATAACCCTTGCTCGGGTGTCTACCGAAAAGTGTAACTTTGCAGCATGACGAAATACAATACACACACGCTGGCGTCTGGTCTGCGTGTAATACATCTTCCAAGCAGCTCACCCGTGGTATACTGCGGGTATGCCGTGGCAGCCGGAACGCGAGACGAAATGGCGGGACGGGAGGAGGGAATGGCGCACTTCTGCGAACACATGACCTTCAAGGGCACCGAGCGACGTGGCTCGATGAAGATTCTCGGCTATCTGGAGAGTGTGGGCGGCGACCTCAATGCCTTCACCAACAAGGAGGAGACGGTCTATCATGCCGCCGTGCTTAAGGACGACATCGACCGTGCCGTGGACCTGCTTACCGACATCGTCTTTAACAGTACGTATCCCCAAGCGGAGATTGACAAGGAGGTGGAGGTGATAATCGACGAGATTGAGAGCTATAACGACTCGCCTTCCGAACTCGTCTATGACCTCTTCGAGAACGCCATATACAAAGGACATCCCCTCGGACACAACATCCTGGGGTCGGCTGATCAGCTGCGAACTTACACTACGGCGGACGCAAAGCGCTTCACCGCACGTTATTACCGCCCGGAGAACTGCGTGTTCTTCGCGTATGGCGACGTAGACTTCGGTCGGCTGGTGAAGCTGTTGGAGCGTGCCTGCCCATTGCCGACGTGCACAGCACCGGTGTTGCCCATCGTGGAACGCCGCATAAAGGAGGCTGCCGAGGGCACCACTCTCCCACCCTACGTGGCGCAAACCTTGGAGAAGCACATGGACACGCACCTCGCTCACGTGATGCTCGGCACCCGTTCGTACGGCATCAGGGACAAGCGCCGCATAGCTCTCTACTTCCTTAACAACATCCTCGGTGGACCGGGAATGACGGCAAGGCTCAACGTATCGCTGCGAGAGAGAAACGCCTTAGTCTATACGGTGGAGAGCATGACGCAGAGCTATTCTGACACCGGACTGTGGGCGGTCTACTTCGGTTGCGATCCGAAGAACGTCAACCGCTGTCTGCGCCTTGTCCGCCGCGAGCTTGACAAGGTGATGGAGAAGCCGCTGAGCAACGCTGTGCTGAGAGCTGCGAAAAAGCAGATACGCGGACAGATTGGCATTGCGTGTGATTCGAGGGAGGCTTTCGCGCTCGACTTCGCCAAGACATTCCTCCATTACGGCTGGCTGAAGGACGTGACGGCGCTCTGCGAACGCATCGACACGCTCACGGCAGAGGAGATTCAGGCTGTGGCAAGGGAGACTTTCAGCGAGGAAAACCTTACAAGAATGATGATCAGATAGAATATATTTGCATTTCTAACGCTCAATACTCCTCGTTCAGCGCGCTAAGAAATCTCTTGTACGAAATTCTTGAGTTTTGAGCGTGCAACGATAGCATACTGACGCACAGCGTGTTATACAGTAAAGAAAAGAAATGTGCAATAAATAACGGAGCTAAACAAGCATTATAGGGGCGCTATAGAGCCACTTTTGCACTACAATACAGCCTCTGTTGTCATACAAAAAAGCCTCTTTTCCATTCCAATAGTGGCTGTGTTGGAGCGGAAAAGAGGCTTTTCTTATAAATAATAGGGTCAACAGCGAAGCAAAACCGTACAGAAACGGCAAAACAAATCTCTAAAACCGATTTTTATTTTGTAACATGTTTTTACCGCCTGTACGATATTTGCATTTGCTTTTTTTTACTTCTTTACAATCTTCTTGCCGTTAACTACGTAGATGCCCTTCGGGAGCTGTGCGAGTGATGTGGCATTCTTGCGAACAAGACGTCCGTCCACAGTGTAGACATCGGCAGGATGCTGGGCGTCGATGGTGACGTTATGGATGTCGGTCTGGCAAGCGTCGTCGTATGCTGCAGTCGACTCTCCACCTGCGTATACGGCAGAAACGCTGTAACGTGTAGCCTCAGCATTGGGGTCGAAGGTCACGGTTGTGGATGTGGCATCGGCAGGAAGCGTAGCCACCAACTCGTCGTTGCGATATACGTTATATCCCTTCAGCTTGCCGTATCCGGCATAATAATATACGTCGTCAAGGAGCATACAGAATGCGTCAGCCTCCTTCGTGGTGCAGCGGATGGCGAAGTAGTTGGCACCGTCGGGGAGTTCGGCTGTGAACGAGTTCCACTTGCCGCCTGACTGCGTGAACGTAGACAACTTCTTGAAGTCGGCATGGTCGGCAGTCTTGTCCGAATAGAGCACCTCTATGGTCTGCGGATAGCGCACGTTGGTCATGTCGGGCTGTCCGTTGTTGGCCCAGAAGAGTATGGTCTGTGCCTCACCTGAGAGCATCGGAGAAATCAGCCAGTCGTCAGTATCGTAATAGGTTCTGCCATCACGGCTATACATAGACATCAGGCACTTCTCGCCACTGCGGGGAGCGATGGACGAGTTCTGCGAAGTGATGCCCGGCTGGATGGCCTCAGGATTGAATACGATGTACGTATAGTTCTCACCCTCGTGCGGGAACGGCATACCGTATGTTGCCCACCAACCGCCCGTGGTGTTGCCCTTCTTGCCGGTGTATGTGGTCCAATCGCCGAACTGATTGATGGCCCAGCTGTCGTACTGCTCGAAGTCTTCTGTCACGCGCTTGTTGACAGCCTTCGGAGTGCTCCATGTCATAGTGAGCTTGTTGGCAGCCTCATCCTTTGACGAGCTGAACGATGCAGGCATAGGCACGTCGGAATCAACTACCTTTGTATCGGCGTATGCCGTGTTGTCAGCCTTATACTCGTCAGCATCGTAGGTAACAGTGGCCTTGAGAGTCATCTTCTCCAAGCTGCTTGTCACCGGACTGACGATGTCTGCCTTGAACGTCTTCTCAGCAAGAGGCTGCAATGCCTCGCTTACCTTCTGCGAGAACAGTTCCTTGTTGCCTGAAGTCAGGGTGACGGTGTAACCCGAAGCTGCCTTTTCGCCGCTGTTGGTGACGATTACGCTTACCGGAGTCTTTACGCCACGATGGATTTCTGAAGGTGCAGAGAGAGCCACGGAGAGGTCGTTGGTGTAAGTATTGCGCACGCAAACGTCGTCCAACTTGAGAATGCCGTAGAGGGAAGCGGTGGCCTTGAAGGTGATGATGACGTAAGGCTCTGACGCCATTGCAGCAGGAATGCTGAATGATGTGCGGTGCCAATCGTCTGCCTTACCGGATACATTGTTGTAGTCAACGGTTCCGAGGAGGGTCTGTGTGCCGTCGGGTGTGGAAGCATATACGTCGAGAACGATGTCCTTGTCGGCTGTTCCACTGTGATTGAACGTCACGATGGGCTTTGCAACGCCACCGAGAGCAATCTTGCCCGAGCTGATATCGGCTGTGCCTCCGTTCTTGTATGACGTGAAGGTGAGGCAGTTGTTGTCGCCGTCAGAAGATGTCTGCGTGTTCTGAAGGAATCCGATGCCATTATCCTCGTCAGCTGTAAGCGACCACCAAAGCGGTGCGCCTGCCTCTGTGGTGAAGCCTGAACGGAACGGGAGCTGGTAAGCAGCGCCGGTGATGACAGCCGGTGAGAGAACCGGTGTGCTCTCGCCCTTGTCGTTCTTTGCAGAGACAGCATAGAGACGGAGCTGCTGAGCGCCCTCCGTTGTGGAGATGTTGTCGCTGTAGGTGTTGTCCTTCGGCGAATGGAGGAGCTGCAGGTTGGTCACGCCACCGTTGGAGCGGGCACGATAAACGTTGAACGTTACGTCGTCCGTGATGACTGCGCCGCCGTTAGTGCCGCGTGACGAAGCCTTGTCCCAAGTGAGGTTTACGGAGCTTTGCTTGTCGTTAACCTTCAGTCCGGTGGGCACAGCGGGAACGTCAAGACCGACGTACTGCGAAACAATCTTAGGTGTGCCGGCTCCTGCGGATGTGTATGCTGTAACGGTGTAGTTGTTGAATCCGGCTACGGGCGATGCATCCTCGCACGTTAGAGTCTGACCAGCCTTGCCAGTACCGAACTCCTTAACGGTCTGTCCGTCGCGTGTTACGATGGTCTTGGTGATGGTGCCGACGGTGTTGCCAGCCACGTTCTTCTCAGGGAGACGGAACGAAATGGTGGCGCGGAGCGCTGCGTTCGGGTCGGGAGTGACGGTGAAATCCTCCACGGCAGCAGGTCCGTTGAGCACGCCGTTGTCAAGTATCTCTATATCGTCAACGAAGATCTTGCCGGTTCCAGCCTTGCTGATGGCGTGGATGCCGAGATAGAATATCTGGTCTTTTGAGACATTGAACGTTGTCTCCAGCGTCTTTGCGTTGTTGCTGTCTGTGAGCTTTGTCTCACCAGGAGCCACCACGTTGGTCATTCCTGCCACAGTTGCCGCATTGCCCCACTTGGCCTCAACATACTCTGCATAGAGCGACATTGAGTTGCGTGCCTTGAAGCGAACGGTGTAAGAATGATTGGCTTGAAGCTGTACGGGAGGAGTGAAGAGCCAGTCGTCGGCTGTCTTCTTGGCGTCGGTCGACTCGTACTGTGCGCACATATTCTTCTCGTGCCATGACCAAGTGTATTTGTCGCTGTTGGCATCGAGTACGGTATAGAGGTCGAAGTCGTTCTCCGTGTCGAACGATTCGTGGTAAGGAGGCTCGATGTTGTCGCCGAAACGCACGGCTGCCGTGCGGCGTTCCTCACCGCGCTTCGTACCGTTGACGGGCGTAATGCCGTAGTAGTAGTTGCGCAGCTGACGGTCTGTAAAGGTCTCAGAGAATGTCGTGGCGCTTGTTCCGCTTGCTACAGTCGTGCCGTCAGGATAGCGAACGACGTCATACTTGAGTGCTCCGAGATAGCCTCCGTTGAGTGTTCCGCTGGGTGCTCCCCAAGTAACTGTGGACTTGCCCGTCGATTCGTCAATCTTGAGACGTGCGAACGACACCTGCTTGGGCTGGTCGTAGCCCACGAATACGGACGTGGAAGCCTTCTTGCTCTTGCCTGCGGCGTTAGAGAGCGTCACGGTGATGTAGTTCATGCCCTCCGGCACGGTGATGTTATACGAGGATGTCGATCCTGCCTTCATAGTTCCGTTGAGAACCTGCTGTGTGCCGGCGTGAACCACGTAGTCCACATTGCCCGTAAGTGCAGATCCGCCGTATGTCTTGGAAGGAGCCACAATGTTAATTTGTCCGGTCGTGGAAGCGCCGTTAAAGCTTACAGAGATGGTCGGTGCGGCAGGTGCTGCTGCGTCCGGTGTGGCTTCTGGAACTGCCAGACCGTAGAACAGCTCGTTGTGAGGGAAGTCTGCCACGAGTGTGGCAAGTCCGGTCTTGAGGTCGACGGTGTAGAGAGCGCCGTGCTTATTGGCGTCGAACGAAGCCCAATAGAAGGTGTCGTCGTCCTGATCAATCTCGCCACTCTGTCCGAAACTCTTCTCTGACGAAGGCGCTACGTAGACTCCGGTGGGACCAATCTTGGTCTCCTCGCCCGTCTTGGTGTCTATCTCGTAAAGGAATCCGTCTGTGGCAATGCCATAAACGCGCTCTTCTGAGCTGACACCCATAGCCACATACTTGTGTGTGGACGGCGCAATGGCTGTGCGCTCCATCTTGTCATAGTCGATAACGCCAAACTCGAAGCTGCTCATATCGCTGGTGTAGAACTGTCCGTACACCTTTCCCGTCAGCTGGCTTGTGGCGGTCTCCGTGGCAAGGAGCGACATTGACGTCACCTGCTCGGGGGCGAACTCGGAGTGCCAATTGCTCTCGGTGTCGAGGCAATAGTGAGTGATTACGAGCGAATTGCCGTTCTTCTTATAGTTGATAAGATTATACTTACCGTTGTATAGAGAAGAACCTCCGTTAGGAAGCATGTTGCGTTCCTCTTCTGTACGCAGGTCGCGGAAGTTTGAAGCTGTTGCGGCATCAAATGCCATGAATCCGTACTCCTGACTTGCCGTAGACCAAGCATTGGCAAAATACATATAGCCCCATAGGTCGCGCGATGCGGCGCGTGCCGCTGCCTTCAACGGACTGAGGAAGTTGGCTGTGGCAGTCCGTGCGGCGTTAGCGTCCAACGGTGCCATTCCCGGCTTGCTTACGGACATTGCTGCATGCGCATTTCCTGCTGTCATCGCAACGGCGAGGGCAACAACGGAAGAGTGCAGCATGTGTAGATGTTTTTTTGTCATAAATAAAAATGATAAGAATAATTATTCAATGATTTGTAATAGTGTTAGCTAAACAATTAGGCTTTAACGGCTTATGTCGTATTTCTGAATGCAAACTTACACAAAAAAGACGAATTATATGGATGTTTTCTAAACTATTTTATGTAAGTTTGCAGAAGAAACTCTGAACATAACATATATATGAGATATGGGTACACTGAATGATAAATACATACGCTTTGACTGGGCTATCAAACGTCTGCTACGACAAAAGGCAAACTTCGACGTACTCGAAGGATTTCTTACCGTGTTCCTGAACGAGAAGGTGGAGATACTGGAGATTCTCGAAAGCGAAGGCAACCAGAAGGCTGAGGACGACAAGTTCAACCGCGTGGATATCAAAGCGAAGAACTCGAAGGGCGAGATTATAATCGTGGAGGTACAGAACACGAGCGAGCTTTATTATTTAGAGCGAATACTCTACGGGGTGGCAAAGGCCATCACGGAGCATATAAATCTCGGAGATACATACAAGGAGGTGAAGAAGGTCTACTCCATCAGCATTCTATATTTCGACCTCGGAAAGGGTGCTGACTATCTGTACGTCGGACAAAACAAGTTTATCGGCGTACATACACACGACCAGCTGATGGTGAGCAGTAAGGAGAAAGGAACCATCGTGAGAAAAAGTCCTTCGGAAATCTTCCCGGAGTATATCCTCGTACGTGTAAATGAATTTAACAAGGTGGCTGTTACACCACTCGAGGAATGGGTGGCGTATCTGAAGAATGGCATCATAAAAGACGACACCACCGCACCCGGACTGCAGGAAGCAAGAAAGAAACTACTATACTACTCGATGACGGACGCAGAACGCTATGCCTATGACGAGCATATCAACGCCGTGATGATACAAAACGACGTGCTCGGTAATGCACGCGATGAAGGAATGAGACTTGGACTGGAACAAGGAATAAAACAAGGAATAGAACAAGGAATAGAACAAGGAATAGAACAAGGAATAGAACAAGGAAAAGCGCAAGGTGTTAACGAAGAAAGACAACGCCTCGCTAAAACGATGCTCGGAATGGGAGAGTCTGTTGACAAGATAGCCATTTACACCGGACTTTCTAAAGAAGAAATAGAGAAACTGAGCTGATAAAAGATTGGACTAATAAGAAAAAAATTAGGGTGTATCAAGACTGAAGCTACTTCAATCATGATACACCCTAATTATATATTAACGAATATAGTTGGCAAACTAAGAAATTATCGCATTGCATAGAAAGAGGCGCCGTACTGTGCCATGTTCACCTCGAAGAGACCTGCCTCATCGGGAGTTACTGTGATGTGGCGTCCGTCCTGGAGGTTGGCTTGGATGGTGCCGTCATCGTTGAAGCGGAATATCTCGGTCTTCTTGCCGTTCTGCACCTGCGACCACGAATCCGTTTCTTGATCATAGAGGAACTTCACCACTTCTCCCTTCGGACTCTTCACCTCGTAACCGTCCTTCAATGTTGTGACAGCATAGATGAGACCGTCCTTGCCGGTGACGTTCTGAGTCTTGCCGATGTTCTGTGCCATCGGATTGCTACCCGACCAGAACTCTATGGTATTGAGCACAAGGGCGTCTGCCACGCAGCATACTGCATAGGCGGGCGAGATGATGATAAAGATGATTTCGTTGAGGAACTTCGAACCAGTGGCATGAGTATTCCATTTCGCCAGTCTGTTGAAAAGCGAGAACGAACCTACACACGAGCTGGTGAGTAACGTAGCGGCGAGTAACATCACCGACACTTTGAGATACTTGATTTTCATAATAGTCGTGGTTTAGATTGTTAGTAATAATGCAAAAGTAGCTTTTTTATTTTATTTATGCCTATATCTATCCACTTTTTTCTACTATTTCGTTACTTTATTGTCAAATTGACCACAACTCCTACAGTTTCTGCTCATAATTCAAAATTGAATAACTCAAAATCGCAGGCGAAGCCGAGAATAACTCAAAACTCCTAATTCCTAATTCTTAATTCCTCTTCATACTGTAATATCCGAACCTGCATCTGAGGCAGTCCTTGCGCTCGCAATAGCGGTTGTGGAGCTGTATGAGCGACTGCGTGTCGGCTGCGTTATCGGCAGAAATGCCGCACTCGCGCCATAGACGGATGTGGGTGTTGTCCTCTGGGGGCAGAGCCTCGAGAAACTCTGCGGCACGCGCTATGAGCCGTTCGTCCTGACGATGGCGTCCGTAGGCGTGGAGCATCGACACCACGGCATTGATGATTATGACGTCTATGGAGGATGACGAGAGACGCTTGGCTGACTCGGCGCTCTCCTTTCCGAAGGTGTAATGCGTGCGCCAGTAGTCGCCGGCTTCGGTCTGCAGCGCCTTGCGAACGTCGTCAAGCGTGGCACAAGCCACAATGTTGCTCAGGTCGGCACGCCGCGAACAATAGAGCGTGGCGAGCTGGGAAAGGCGGATGTAAGGGAAGTTCTGCGGACGCAGACGCATGAAGCGCCACGTATGGCGGGTCATGGAGACGAGATGAAACTTATGTGCAAGGTATTTCCATTCACGTTGCAGACGGACGAAGTAAGGGTCGGCAAGCGCCAAAGCACGCTGCTTGTCGTTCATGGCGTCATCGTCAAGCAGTCCTGCATAGCCAAGGAAAAGGGCTTCCACCTGAAACGGATCGTCTCGATGGTGCGCCACCTGCATGAACGGCAAGCCGGAAGCCCACAGCTCGAAAGCTTCGCTATTGACTCCGAAACCGAATCCGCGGGCTATAGTGGCGAAGAACGCCTGCTCCCACGACCCGCCCGCAGCCTTTACGCGCTGATCAATTGCATCACACTTGCTGCTGAGACGTTCGGCTCCGAGCGCACTCATCCATGAATGGACGGCAAGCGAAGGCAGCTGCATGACCGTGTCGCGGCACGGCGGATAGCGGTCGTCAGCCAGAAGGCGCTGATAATTCTGCATCACATGCGGCGGAACCTGCAGCTCCATCTGCGGCGGACGGCTGCCGTCGGCGGTCGTCACGTCCATGTCTATAGTAGAAGCAATATGCAGCACCACATTGTTGTAAGCCGGATCCTGGTCGTGTCCGTGAAGAAACCAGTCGGCAGAGCGCTCGTGTATCTCCACATTGCCCACCCACAACGTGCCGTCAAGCCGAATCTTGGCATTAAAGAAGTCGGGACCTGAATGATGGTTATGCAGACCGGGATCGATTATCTCCACGAGTCGTCCGTCCGTAGTGCGAAGCTCGTGGAGAGGCAGTATGCGATGTTTCCAGATATAATGCAGGAGTTGTTCCATAAGAGTGTAGTGATAATGAGGTGTAAGATTTAGTCGAACAGCGTCGGTTCGGCGGCGTCGCAGCCCGTCATCGGTCGTCCGAGATGCTGATAGGCAAGCGGCGTCACCATACGTCCACGCTGCGTGCGCTTGATGAATCCCTCCATGATAAGGAAAGGCTCGTAGACTTCCTCCACGGTGCCGGTATCCTCACCGATGGCTGTAGCGATGGTTGAGATGCCCACGGGACCGCCACGGAACTTGTCGATGATGGTGAGCAGGATCTTGTTGTCAATCTCGTCCAGTCCGTACTGGTCGATGTTGAGCGCCGAAAGCGAGAGCCTTGCGATGTCACGGTCGATGCGTCCGTTGCCCTTCACCTGGGCAAAGTCGCGCACTCGGCGCAGCAATGCGTTGGCAATACGGGGCGTTCCGCGCGAGCGACGGGCTATCTCAATGGCAGCATCGTCGTCGATGGGCACCTTCATGATGGCGGAAGAGCGCTTGATGATGCGCTGCAAGGTCTCCGGTCCGTAATACTCAAGGTGCAGATTGATGCCGAAACGTGCACGCAAAGGCGCCGTAAGCAGTCCGCTTCGCGTGGTTGCACCGACGAGCGTGAAGGGATTGAGGTCAATCTGAATGGAGCGTGCTGACGGTCCTTTGTCAATCATGATGTCAATGCGATAGTCCTCCATCGCCGAGTAGAGATATTCCTCCACCACGGGCGAGAGGCGGTGAATCTCGTCAATGAAGAGCACGTCACGCGGCTCGAGCGACGTAAGGATGCCGGCAAGGTCGCCGGGCTTGTCAAGCACGGGTCCGCTCGTAATCTTAAATCCTACGCCAAGCTCGTTGGCAATGATGTTGCTGAGCGTGGTCTTGCCCAGTCCTGGAGGGCCGTGCAGGAGCGTGTGGTCAAGCGGTTCGCCGCGATACTTGGCAGCTTCCACGAACACCTCAAGATTCTCCACCACCTTCTGCTGTCCACTGAAGTCGCCGAAGCGCAGCGGACGCAGGGCGTTCTCGAAGTCTTTCTCTCCTTTCGCAGCCTGCTCCTGTCGTATATCGAAATCTTCTTCCATTGCTATATTATATTCTGTCCAATTCGTTACGTTTGATTAAAAGAGGATAACGTTCGGGATGTTTGTCTTGTGAACTTGACCTTAAAGTCATCCCCATAAGCTGTATTTATTTTGTATCTTGCAAAGATAGCGATTTTTATTCAGCTATTCATTTATTATGATTATATATTCTGTCATTTTATTTGTTCAATCCATCCAAAACCGCTACTTTTGTCTTTATATACTAACCCTCTAAACCTTCCAATCATTATGCTCGTAAAGACTTATTCTGCTGCTGTAAACGGCCTTGACGTCACCACTGTAAGAGTGGAGGTCAACATCGTGCCGGGCGTCATGTATCACCTTACCGGACTGGGCGACACCGCCGTACGCGAGGGTCGCGACCGCATAGCATCCGCTCTACAGTTCAACGGATATAAGTTTCCGCACGGCGACATCACCATAAACCTTGCTCCAGCTGACCTTCGAAAGGAGGGAAGCTCCTTCGACCTGCCGCTTGCCATTGCCATACTGGCGGCAAGCGGAGCCATTGTCAGCAACTCGCTCGACCAATATATGATGGTGGGCGAACTGGGACTGGACGGTACGCTGCAACCTATTAAGGGAGCTTTGCCGATAGCCATAAAGGCGAGAGCGGAGAAACTGAAGGGACTAATTGTGCCGAAGCAGAACGAGCGCGAGGCGGCTGTGGTAAACAATCTGGAGGTGTATGGCATGAACAACATCATGGACGTCATCAAGCTTATCACGGGTGCTGCTGAATACGAGCCGACCTTCGTCGACACACGGCGCGAATTCTACGAGCAGCAGTACAGCTTCGACCTCGACTTTGCCGACGTGCGTGGTCAGGAGAGTGTCAGACGCGCGCTGGAAGTGGCAGCAGCGGGCGGACATAACCTCATCATGGTGGGACCTCCTGGTTCAGGCAAGTCGATGATGGCGAAGCGTCTGCCTTCCATCCTTCCCCCGTTGTCGCTCGCCGAAAGCCTCGAGACCACACAGATACACAGCGTGGCGGGCAAGCTGCAGCGCGGCACATCGCTCATATCGCAGCGCCCGTTCCGCGCTCCGCACCATACCATCAGCGAAGTGGCGTTGGTCGGCGGCGGCATCAATCCGCAACCCGGCGAAATATCGCTGGCTCACAACGGCGTGCTCTTCGCAGACGAACTGCCCGAATTCAACAAGAAGACGCTCGAAGTGTTGCGCCAGCCGCTCGAAGACCACAAGATAACCATCTCGCGCTCCAAGTACACCGTAGAGTTCCCCTGCTCCTTCATGTTCATCGCCTCCATGAATCCATGCCCGTGCGGCTACTTCAACGACCCTACGCACAACTGCTGCTGTTCCACGGGGCAAATCCAGCGCTACATGAACAAGATATCAGGACCGCTGCTCGACCGCATTGACATCCAGTGCGAGATAACACCCGTACCGTTCAAGGACATCTCGAAGTCAGAGCCGGGCGAACCAAGTGCAGCCATCCGTGAGCGCGTCATCAAGGCACGCGACATCCAGACGGCACGCTTCAAGGAATATCGCGGCATCCACTGCAACGCGCAGATGACCGAGCGCATGATTCATCAGTTTGCCGAACCAGACGAACAGTCCATCGCTCTCCTGCGCACAGCCATGGAGAAGTTCTCGCTCTCCGCCCGCGCCTATAACCGCATCCTGAAAGTGGCACGCACCATCGCCGACCTCGCCGGAGCCGAAAACGTACAGTCACAACACATAGCCGAAGCCATAGGTTACCGCAATCTGGACCGCGGCGACTGGGCAGAGCGCAGAATATACTAACATAAAGCAATAAAGACAATTAACTATATCGACAATATGAACAATTCAATAGAAATATACCGTTCGCAAGACGGAAGCGTCCAGCTGAATGTGAAGCTGGAGAATGAGACCGTGTGGCTGACACAGAGCCAGATGGCTGAGCTGTTTGGACGTGATAGAACAGTCATTGCACGCCACATAAACAATTGCTACAAAGAAGGCGAACTTGACAAGAATATCACATGTGCAAAATTTGCACATATGGGTAAAGACCAAGACCAAATGTACGAAACCGCTATGTACAACCTCGATGTCATCATCTCCGTTGGCTATCGTGTAAAGTCCGTACAAGGCACTCGTTTCCGTCAATGGGCAAACTCTGTCCTCAAGCAATACCTCATCAAGGGATACGTCATCAATCAGCAGATAAAGCTCGACCGATATAACGAGCTTAAGGACGTGGTGCGGCTCATGGCACGTGCCATCGGCATGCAGGAGAAAGTAACGAATGACGAATACGGCGGACTGTTCAATGTCATCTCAGACTATGTCTACGCCCTCGACACTCTCGACCATTACGACTATCAGTCGCTCTCCATCCAGCAGACCACCAAGGAAGAACCGTTCCGCGCCACATACGACAATGCTATGGAAGCCATCAACGCTCTCAAGGATAAGTTCGGCGGAAGCCAATGGTTTGCCAATGAAAAAGACGACTCGTTCAAGAGCAGCATAGGACAAATCTATCAGACCTTCGGCGGCGAAGAACTCTATCCGTCCGTAGAGGAGAAAGCAGCTATGCTACTCTATCTTGTTGTCAAGAACCATTCGTTCAGCGACGGCAACAAGCGCATTGCCGCCATGCTCTTCCTATGGTTCCTCAACAACAACCGCGTGCTCTATGCCGAGGACGGACACAAGCGCATAGCCGACAATACGTTGGTTGCCCTCACGTTGATGATTGCAGAGAGCCGCACCGAGGAGAAAGATGTTATGGTGAAAGTTGTGGTGAATCTCATCAACAAGGAGAATCAATAACACAAAAGCATTAACAAGCTTGTTTCGCAAAACTGCACCAACTGATACGAACCCTCATCCCGATTGTCACAAGCCCTCGTTTCGGATGTTACGAGAGCTCGCTACAATCGGGATGAGCCATATATAAAGGGACAATAATACAATTCTTAACTATGCATCGGACCATCATTCCGACTATTTTGCGTATCTTTGCAAGATATATCGCTAATAAACTTTAAGCCGAATATTCAACTAACAACATATTCTGAAATGAAACAACTGTTACTTACTCTCGCCGTGGCGGGCATGTCACCATGCTTCATCTACGCGGCGCAGACAGCCAAAACAGCCGTGCAACCCACTTTCACAGAGTGGCACGACACGTACGTGAACAACGTAAACCGTTTCCCAATCCGCACTTCATTCTTCGCTTACGAAACTCGCGACGCTGCCCTCAAGGCAGACCGCAAGGCTTCTGCAAACTATCTCTCCATCGAGGGCGACTGGAGATTCAACTGGGTGGCTAATGCCGACCAGCGTCCTACCGACTTCTTCAAGGAAGGATACGACGACTCGAAGTGGAACACCATGAAGGTGCCCGGCATCTGGGAGGTCAACGGATACGGCGACGCGGAATACGTGAACGTAGGATTCGCATGGCGCGGACACTTCAAGGACAACCCGCCTGAAGTGCCCGTGAAGGACAACCACGTGGGATCATACCGCCGCACCATCAACATTCCCGACTCTTGGGACGGTCGTCAGGTGATTGCACATTTCGGAAGCGTAACATCCAACATCTATCTCTGGGTGAACGGCAAGTTCGTAGGTTATGCAGAGGACTCGAAGTCGGCAGCCGAATTTGACATCACCCCATACCTCAAGAAGGGCGACAACCTCTTCGCTTTCCAGACATTCCGCTGGTGCGACGGATCGTACTCGGAGGACCAGGACTTCTGGCGTCTCTCAGGCGTGGCTCGCGACTGCTTCCTCTACTCACGTTCGCAGAATGCCCACATTGACGACGTACGCGTAACGCCAGACCTCGACGCACAGTATAAGAACGGATCGCTCGCCGTAAACGTAAAGGGTAAGGGCAACGCCAAATTCGTCATTGACCTCATCGCTCCCGACGGCGACATCGTAAGCCGCAAGATTCTCAACACCACGAAGGTGAAGAAGAAGGCTGGCAAGAAGGTTGCAGAGATAAATGCCACCGTCAAGTTTGACGTGGAGAACCCGCTGAAGTGGACTGCCGAGACTCCGAACCTCTACAAGGTGGTGGTTACTGTGCAGCAGAACGGCAAGGACGTAGAGTCTGTACCCGTACGCACGGGCTTCCGCAAGGTGGAGATAAAGAACCGTCAGATTCTCGTCAACGGTCAGCCGGTGCTCATCAAGGGCGCTAACCGTCACGAAATCGACCCAGACGGAGGATACGTCATCTCACGTGAGCGCATGGTGGAGGACGTTAAGCTCATGAAGCAGTTCAACGTCAATGCTGTCCGCACATGTCACTATCCGGACGATCCTTACTTCTATGACCTTTGCGACGAGTACGGTCTGTACGTCTGCGCAGAGGCAAACCAGGAGAGCCACGGCTTCTTCTACGACAAGGACGCCATCACCACCACTCCCCTCTTCGCCACACCGATAATGGAACGCAACGTGCACAACGTGCACAACCAGTATAACCATCCGTCGGTAATCTACTGGTCGATGGGTAACGAGACTGCCGACTCGAAGAACTTCTCAGACGTGAAGAAGTGGATTAACGAGTTCGACCCCACCCGTCCCGTACATTGGGAGCGTGCCATCCTCGGCGACAACACCGACATCTACGGCGAGATGTATATTACACCCGAGGCTGCAGAAAAGTATGCCAAGGATCCGAAATACACCAAGCCGATGATTCACTGCGAGTATGCTCACGCTATGGGCAACTCTTGCGGCGTCATGAAGGACTATTGGGACATCATACGCAAGTATCCTACATATCAGGGCGGCTTTATCTGGGACTTCGTCGATCAGGGACTGAGAGGCAAGGATAAGGACGGCAACATGATTTACAACTACGGCGGCGACTTCAACTCATACGACCCGTCGGACAACAACTTCAACTGCAACGGATTTATCTCGCCGGACCGCAAGCCGAATCCCGAGGCTTATGAGGTTGGCTACGTCTATCAGAACATCTGGACTTCTCCGAAGGACCTCACCGGAGAGAAGAAGGTGAGCGTGTATAACGAGAACTTCTTCCGTGCGCTTGACAACGTATCGCTCTCATGGGCAATCGTAGCTGACGGCGTGGAGCGTCAGAACGGCACCATCGCCGATCTCCCGAACATCAAGCCGCAGACCTCAGCAGACGTGGTTCTGCCCTATAACCTCAAGGACTATAGTGACGCCAAGGACATCCAGCTCAACGTGGAGTATCGTCTGAAGAAGGACGAGGGACTGCAGAAGGCTGGTGACATCGTGGCTTACCAGCAGCTGCCCATCCGCGAATTCAAGGGTACTGACCTTGCTGTAACAGCCGCAGAGACCAAGGCTGTGAAGGTGACGGACAAGAAGAAGGAAGCCAATGTGACTCTCGCTGCCGAGAACTTCACGCTGGCGTTCGACCGTGCAACGGGCTTCATCACCAAGTATGAGGTTGGAGGAAAGTCATTGCTCGGCAACGGCGGTTCGCTGAAGCCTAACTTCTGGCGTGCCGTGACGGACAACGACATGGGCGCTAACGTCCAGGAGAAGTTCGCTGCATGGCGCGATCCGCAGATGAAGCTCACATCGCTGCAGGTGGACAAGAAGGCAAAGACCGTTACTGCCACATACAACCTGCCGGAGGTGAAGGCTGATCTGACCATCGCTTACCGCGCTACCGAGAACGGCACGCTCAACGTGACACAGTCGCTGAAGACCACACCGGGAGCTGAAATGCCTGAGATGATGCGCTTCGGTATGGTTATGAACCTGCCTTACGCAATGGACCAGGCAGAATGGTACGGTCGCGGACCGGTGGAGAACTATTCTGACCGCAAGCTCTCGCAGAACGTCGGCATCTATAAAGCCACAGCAGACCAGCTGTTCTATCCGTACGTTCGTCCGCAGGAGACGGGTACGATGAGCGACCTCAGATGGTGGAACATCAAGGACAACAACGGCTTCGGATTGCGCATCGAAAGCGACGCGCTCTTCTCTGCTTCTGCTCTCCACTACGACCTTTACACACTGGACGAGGGTAAGGAGAAGAAGCAGCGCCACTCACAGTCGCTGCCAAAGTCGCAGTACACCAACCTCTTCATCGACCTCGTGCAGGCTGGTGTCGGCGGTGTAGATTCATGGAGCGATTGGGGACGCGCCCGCAAGGGTCATCGTGTGGAATATAAGGACTACACCTTCTCATTCCGCATCTCTCCCAAGACTCTGTACTAAGAACTACGATATAAGTAGATAAACAGAAAAACGGCAATTACGTGAAGCCTTGACTTCGTGTAATTGCCGTTTTTATTATGTCTTGCTCACGCAAGCAATGTTATTTCTTCTCCGTCTTGTCGTCTTCCTTCGTCTCTGGATGGATGATTTTCTTTACGGTTTCGCCGATAGGAAGCTGGTCGAGAACGCCGAGACTCGGCGCTACGGTCTTCACCAACGAGTTGAGGAAGTTGCTTGTTGCGCCGTCGCCACCGTCGAAAACGGTGACGTTGCCGAGCTGCATCTTCTCGAATGCCTTGACCTGCTCGCCTGCAATCTCCTTCCACTGGTCCACCATCTTGTACTGGATGGCGATGGCAGGATTAGATTCGGCAGCCTTCACCATGGCCTGGAAACCGTCAGCCTCAGCAAGGAGCGACATCTTCTTACCCTCTGCCTCAGCCTCAAGCTTCATGCGGATGGCCTTTGCTTCAGCCTCAGCCTGGGCGAGAGTGGCCTTTGCCTTAGCCTCTGCCTCACGTATAACCTTCTCTGCTACGGCGTCAGCCTGAAGTATGGCCTCCTGCTTTGCCACCTCTGCAGGCACAATCTTCTCCGCCTTAAGAGAAGATTCCACCTTCATTGCCTTGGCTTCCTCCACCTCCTTCTGGGCCTTCTCACGTGCCGTCTGTACGGCTGCCTCTGAGCGAGCCGAAGCCTCACCGGCCTCCTTGTCGGCATTGGCCTGCGTTACCGAAAGCTGAGCATTAGAGAGAGCTATTTCCTTCTGAGCCTCATTGCGTCCTATGGCAGCCTTCTTCTTAGCCTCAGCCTGCTTTATCTCCATATCGGAATTAAGCTCTGCTATGCGGCTTTCCTTGGCAGTATTTGCCTGCTCCACATTGATATTCTTCTCCGCCTCGGCACGAGCCACCTGCGATTCCTTCTCGGCATTGGCCTGAGCCACCTGCGAAACGCGCTCCTTATCGGTCTGAGCCACGCTGATTTCCTGCTCCTTACGCGTAGCGGCGATAGCCACTTCCTGGTCCTTGCGGGTTTCAGCCACGCGTGTCTCGCGCTCCTTTATCTGGTTGGCAATCTTAATTGCACCTAACTTCTCCTGCTCCTCAATGTTGGCTTGAGCCTCGTTCTGCGCCTTCGATTCTGCCTCCTTACCAAGGTTTACGATATAGTTGGCGGCGTCGCGGATGTCGCTGATGTTGATGTTCATCAGATACAGACCGAACTTGCGCAGCTCCGTATCAATATTGTCCTTCACCTTTGCAAGGAACTTGTCGCGGTCAGAATTGAGTTCCTCAATGGTCATATCGGCGATTACAAGACGCATCTGACCGTATACCACGTCGGTGATGAGATTCTGCTTGTCGTCCATTGAGAGTCCGAGCATACGCTCTGCGGCGTTCTGCATCACCTCCGGGTCGGTGCTGATGGCTACGGTGATGGTAGTCGGAACGTCCACACGGATGTTCTGGGCAGAGATGGCGCCCGTAAGCTTACAGTCTATCTGCATCGGCTTCATCGAAAGGAAGTCATAGCCCTGGATGATAGGCCACACGAAAGCAGCGCCACCATGATAGAGTTTGGCGGATTTTGTGCCGCCGGTCTTACCGTAAACGACGAGCACCTCGTCAGATTTACACTTACGATAGCGCGATAACACGCCAATTATGCCAAGCAGTACCACCACTACGAGCACCGCGGCAAGAATAAGAACGTTTGTTTCCATGTTATAGAAATAATGTATTTAAGAATTATGTATTATCTTATCGTGTCAACCTATGAAGTACTTGTTGTCCCTGTATTCCTTTACCGTAACCACCTCGTCGGTCTTATAGTCCGTACGTCCCGACTCGGATACCACGTCAAGTTCGCGTTCGGCTCCGTCACGATTTACGAATACAGTATAGCGTCCGTCGCCCTGATTGATGTAGATGCGCCCTGCCCTACCCACTATGCTCACGGGCGGTTCGGGCTTGCGCAGGTTCTGAAGGCGGAAAGCAAGCATGTAGGTATAGAACAGCACCAGCATAAACACCATTCCTACCACCACAGCCAATGCGTACGTATACCATGCGTCGCCGACGAACAGCACCTTTGTCCATCCGAAGCCGATAAGAAAGTGGATAAGACCCTTGAAGGAGAACAGACTGCCAAGGTCGAAGTCGACGTTTGTGTCGCCGTCAACGTCGATGTCAAGCCCTCCGAAGAAGATGGAAATGACAAACTGAAGGAGGAATATTCCCGTAGACACAAGTGCCAAGAGCATGAATATTTCGGATGTTGCCATAAGGTTGTAAGGTTTTAGTTTTATTAATATAGCAAATTTACATAATTAATCCGATATACGTAACAAATAAAAGATAAATTTAAGAAAAACATATCTGACATTCAAGTATTTTGTGTAAGTTTGCAAAGTAAAGTCTTAACTCAACATTTAGCGATATGAATTCATTGAAAGATAGATGCATACGATTTGACTGGGCCATTAAGCGACTGTTGCGTCAGAAGGCCAACTTCGACGTGCTGGAGGGTTTTCTTACCGTCTTCCTCAACGAAAAGGTAAAAATAATGGAGATTCTCGAAAGCGAAGGCAATCAGGTATCTGCCGACGACAAGTTCAACCGCGTGGATATCAAAGCCAAAAACTCGAAGGGAGAGATAATCATTGTGGAGGTGCAGAATACGAGCGAGCTTTATTATCTCGAACGTATCCTCTACGGTGTGGCTAAAGCAATAACCGAACACATAAAGCTCGGCAATACTTATCAGGAGGTGAAGAAGGTCTACTCCATCAGCATTCTCTACTTCGACCTCGGTCGTGGCTCCGATTATCTGTATATCGGTCAGAACAATTTCGTTGGTGTCCATACCAAGGACCACCTTGTCATCAGCACTAAAGAGGAGGGTGTCATCAAGCCTAAATACCCGGCAGAGATATTCCCCACATACTATCTCGTGCGTGTAAACAACTTCAACGAAGTGGCAAAGTCGCCGCTTGAAGAATGGATGCGTTATCTCAAGGAAGGAGTGATTAACGAAAAGACCACAGCCCCGGGTCTGCGCGAAGCACGCGAGAAGCTCCAATACTACTCTATGAGCGATGCCGAACGCTACGCATACGACGAGCATGTAAACGCAGTAATGATTCAGAACGACGTGCTCGGAAATGCCCGTGCAGAGGGACTTGAACAAGGACGAGCCGAAGGACGAGCCGAAGGACGTGCAGAAGGCGAGCATAACAAGGCTATGGACATAGCCAAAAATCTGAAGAAGATCGGTATACCAGTTGAACAAATTATTAATGCAACGGGATTGACCAAAGACGAAATCGACGCTATAATGTAAGCGTAACAATACAAGAGGGTGTGCATTCCGTGTTACTTTGCTTTTATTTCCTGCAAAGAAAACATGGAATGCACACCCTCTTAAGCTTTTATTATTCTATCTATTTGCTTTTCTTATTCCACTAAATCCTTCTTGGGCAATACCAGATTGAGTATTACGGCGAGGAGGAACACCACTGCTACGCAGTTTTCGGCGAAGACGGTGCGGATGATCTCAGGGAAGATAGCGAACATGCCGGTGGCTTGTGTGAAGCCAAGACCGATGCTGAGCGACAGACTTACTATAACCATGTTGCGCTGAGAGAAGCCTGCACGAGACATCATGCCGAATCCGGCGAAGAGAATGCTACCGAACATCATGATGGTACAACCGCCGAGAACGGCCTGCGGAATGGTGGTGAGGGCGTATCCAACTACAGGGAACACACCACCGAGAATCATAACAACGGCTCCAATGGCGATGGTAAAGCGGTTTACGACGCCCGAAATGGCTGCAAGACCGACGTTCTGGCTGAACGATGTGATTGGAGTACAACCGAAAATGCCCGACAATGAACTTACGAAACCGTCACAGCAGATGGCTGATCCCATCTCTTTTGTCTCAGGATCACGGTGCAAGGCACTGTTGCAAAGGGCGGAAGTGTCGCCGATGGTCTCAGTTGCAGAGACGAGATAGACAGCCACTACGGAAAGGATGGCGCCGATATTAAACTCCGGTGTGAAGGGAAGGAGGCGAGGCAAGGCGATGATTGACTGACCTGCAATGCCACTGAAGTCGACCATTCCCAGGCAGCAAGCCAACACATAGCCCACCAAAAGACCTACGAGAACGGAGAGAGAACGGAGAAATCCCTTTGCGAAAACCTGGCAAAGGAGGCAGGCAAGGAGCGTAACGCTACCCACAATCCAGTTGTTAAGGCTACCGAAGTCGGCTGCACCCACTCCACCGGCAAACGAATTGGCACCAATGGGAAGCAGCGAGAAGCCGATGGCGGTCACCACTGTGGCTGAGACGACGTGCGGAATAAGCTTTATCCAGTACTTGACGAAGAGTCCGAGGAAGCCTTCCACAAGACCGCCGATGATGACAGCGCCGATAAGCGTGCCCATACCGTAAGCGCCGGCAAGGCTGATGGCGAGCGAAAGGAACGTGAAGGAGATGCCCATGACGATGGGAAGACGCGAGCCGATACGCCAGACGGGATAAAGCTGCACAAGCGTACCGATACCGGCTATCACCATACAGTTCTGAATAAGGGCGGCACTGACTGCGCTGTCCAGTCCCACGGCTCCCGCAAGAATCATAATTGGCGTAATGTTGCTGACGAACATCGCCAGCACGTGCTGCAGACCGAACGGGAGAGCTTTCCCGATGGGCACTCTACCATCAAGCTGATAGAGATTGTCGATTGAATTTTTCATATCGCTAAATGATGTAAAATTTGTGTATGGCTGCAAAATTACAAAAAAAAGACCACAAAAACTGTACGTTCTTGTGGTCTATTGCGTTTGTCGTTGTAAAAACAAACCCTACCTATTATTATTCAACCTTATCTGCTTATACAATTCTAACTCATTCAGCTATCTATGCATATCCATTCATAACCGACCACGGTTATTTGTGTCTATACATTTCCTGCCGAAGCAGGGTCTGTTTTCGCATTGCGATTATTTCACCTCAATCTGACGTGAAGCCTTCTCTTCCTTCTTCTCAATCTTCGGAAGGTCTATGGTGAGCACACCGTCGCTGACGTTGGCTGCAATCTTCTCCTTGTCTACATCGTCAGGAAGCAGAAGAGTCTGCTCGAACTTTGAGTATGAGAACTCGCGACGGAGATAATGTTCTTTCTTGTTCTCGTCCTTCTTCTCATCCTTATGCTCCATCTTGATGTGAAGGTTGCCATCGGCGTCGACGTTAATGTTGAAGTCACCCTTCTTCATTCCTGCGGCTGCAAGCTCTACAGTGTAGTCGTGCTCAGTCTCTTTAACGTTGATGGCTGGTGCGGTGGCATTTGTACGCGGCATGAAGTCGGTATCAAAAAAGTCATTGAAAACTTCAGGCATCCAAGTATTTCTCATTACTGGTAACATATCAAAAACCTCCAATTATATTTTAGTTGTTTTATCTTTTCTTTGCTCCCCTCGGGCTTCCGCCTTCGGTTTGCACTATCTCTAATGCAACTTGCATGCCAACGTCACAACCGTGAGGCTTTGCTATTAAACAGTAAAGCGAAATATCAAACAAATAGACAAATAGTCAGATTATTCAGACAATCAGTCACAAAACATTGTCAAATAGTCAGAAACAAAAGATAATCAATAAGCTTGCGTTCGTGGGTGCGTGGCTACGGCGAGACGCCATAGCCTCCTATGTTTGTTTCTGACCTGGTGTAATAAAAAAATCCCGGCTCCTTCTTTCGGAACCGGGATTTCCCTTTATGTTATGTTCTGCGGATGTGCCGTCAAAGGGTCACACCTACCGAACCGTGTCATTTACTTGATGACAACCTTCTTCACCTTGCCGTCAGCAGTGCGAACGATGTTCAGACCCTTCTGCAGCTTGCTGATCTTAACGCCGTCAACAGTGAAGAGCTCTGCGTTGGCAGCCTCAGCGTTGATGCTGTCGATGCCGTTGGTAGTGTCCTTGACCACGAGAGTAGCGTCGTAGATGCCACCACCGTTGTTGAGGATATTGTTGCCAGAAACAACGCAACCACCAGCGTCTACGCTGTTCCAGTCTACCTTGAAGCGGATGCGGTATGTACCCTCCTCCATAGGAGCTGTGAACGAAGGCAGCGGGTTAACGTTGCAGTTGTTGCTTACTGTCTCGCCCTTAGAGTTGAGACCGGTTGAACCATTAGAAGCGCTGTAGAAGCTGTAAGATACAACCTCAGTGCCAGTCTGGTCGTCGCTGTCAGCGTTGAATGAGAACTGCTTGTCGTTGTTGAGGTCTACGTATACGTAACCGTGCATCCACTCGCCAACATAACCGATAGCCGGAGTTACCTCAGCACCCGGAGTTACGGTGAAGGTCTGTGCTGTAAGATCCTCGTAGCCGTTCATTGTCTTGCCGAACTCGATGGTCTGTGCCTGACCGTTAACGGTGAGCGATACAGATGTAGAGTAGCGGCTGGCGTGAGTCTGCTTAGCGTCCTTCTCGAAGTTGATAGCATAATCCTCCTTCGGCTCCTCAGGCTGATCATAGTTGAACTCACCGTCATACATGAATGTATTGCCAGAGATGTTGAGAGCCATCTTGATTTCGTTCTCAGAAACGTTAACAATCTGGAACATAGCACCTACTTCCTCTTCTTCACCAAAGAACTCATTTGTAGCAGCATCAGGCTGAGCCACAATCAGAGTCTCCTCTGTCTCTACAGTGCCTCCCTCGTCATACGGAGTGGCACGCTGCTCAGTACCGGTGAACACGAGGTCAGCGGTCTGCTCGTTGAGAGTGATCTGCTTGAGAGTGATCTTGTATGACTCGTCGCTGTACTTAACTACGTTTACAGTAGCCTCGTCAGCCTGGAAGAGATTCTCCTCGCTCTCTGACTCAGAATCGTAGATGCGGAGGTTGCTTGTGTAGCTGTTATTAGAAACCTCTGTAACTTCTACTGGAGGCTCTACGCCGTAGTAGAGGTTGAATGTGTAAGAAGCGTCGTTCTTGAATGCAACGTTGAATGTACCAGTGAGCTGGCCATCAGCGATTGTACCGTTCATAGAAACAACAACCACATCGTTATTCCAACCTACGTTAGTAAGTGTGAACTCCTGGTTCTCAGCTGTGAGAACTGTGTTGCCTTCTGACTCTGTGCCAGTAGCCTCGAATGTGACAGGACCTACCTGACCAGGAACGCCGTCCATATCAGAGAATGCGGGGATTGTAACCTCGTACTTGTTGTCTTCCTTAGCGAGAACCTTAACCTCAGCGTCCTCGTAAGTCTGAGTCTCGTTATTGCGAACCACCTTGAGAGTATTCTTGTATACAACTGCCTCCGGAGTTTCCGGAGTTGTCGGTTCTGTCCAGTCGAGAGAAACCACCTTAATGTAGTTGTAGAATGCCTGGCTGAACTTAGGAGACTCGCCGCTACCGATAAGAACAGTGTTGCTTGCGAAGAGCTCTTCAAGAGCCTCAGGAGTCATCTTAACCACACCGTTAACCTTCAGACCCTCAGCCTTAGAGATTTCGAACTTAGCGAGGCAGTCGGCAACGTCAATGCGATCAGTGTTGTTGTTACCAGCGCCGCTCTTTGCGAAGAAGCCAGACATCTGCTTTGCAGACTGGAAGCAGTACCAGTGCATTGTGCGGTATGTGCTTGTCTGGAATGCAGCGAAGCTCTCGCCAGTAGTCATAGCAAGGATATCCTTGTCGTCACCACCGTTAGAGAAGTCGACAGAAGCAACGATCTTCTGCTTGTCCCAGTCGATAGTAGCTGTCTTAGAGAAGCCATTGCCATCAGCCTGATAGTTCTCCCAGAGTGTTATGTCTTCAGGCTCAGCCGGAGCCACATAGTCAGGATCAGAACCTACAGTGAACGTAGCGCCAGTGGTGGTGGCAGTAAGATAAATCTTCTCCTCGTTGTTGTCGTTGGTATAGACAACAGCGTTTACCTGATATTCCTGCTCGCCCATGTTGAAAGTGCAAGCGTATGTGGTGCGGTCCTTTTCGTCAGTGCCCTTCACTACGTTCTCAGCTTCAACAGTGTTTTCGCCGATAACGAGAGACATGTTGTATGTGCCATCAGACATCTCCTTTACGGTAACAGTGCTGGTGCCAAGCTCTGAAGGCTGGCCACCTGCCATAGTCATGAAGAGCTTGTCTGTGTATTCCTTAGAAGCCACAACAGTAGCAGGCTCTGTCCAGTCAAGACCTACCACCTCTACATACTTATATGTAGCGTAGCTGCGGTTAACGCGTGTAGAACCGAATACAAGGTTGTTGTAAGCAAGCAGTTCCTCATAGTTGCTTGCAGCGAATGCCAAATTGCCGTCAATGTAAACGCCGTCCTTGCGAATCTCAACGCGAACATTAGAAGGATCGGCTACAGTAACATACTCAGTAGGTCTAGCGCTGAGATCAGTGCTCTTGCGGAACTGGATGGTGAAGGTTTTTAGGAAATCCTCCATACCATTATCTGTCCAAACCTTAGCGTCCTTTGTGTAGAAGAAATGGAGAGTTACTCCGTCAGTAACATTCCACTCACCAAGGTTCTCTGCGCTATTTGAGAATGAGAATGTGTTCTCGTTCTCTGTAGAGCCACAAGTAGTAAGATCCAGCTTAGCTACAATCTTGTGTGTGTCCCAGTTGATGGTGAAGGGCTTGGCTTCGATTGTTGCGCCGTTAGCAGCAAAACCTGCCTCAACGAGCGGACCCTCTGTAGTCTCAACTGTGCCACCAGTCTCGCCACCGCCTTCTGTGCCGCCACCGGTAGAACCGAAGTCGTCAGTACCGAAGGTGTACTGGAAGGGATACTTCTGGAAAGAGTTAAAAGCTACTGTGCCATTAAAATGAGCATAAGCCTTTGTCTCATTGAACTTAACGACAAGCGTACTGTTCACAAAAGTATACTGAGACTGTGTGAGATAGCAATAAGGATTGCTAACCTCGATGGTTGTCAAGCCGCTTGCATCTGTTGTGCCAGCAACTTCTTCACATACAAACTCGCCCCAGTTGCCCATTTCATATTGGGTGAAATCGCAACCTTCGGCTGTAACATTGTACGTGCCGTCTACGCGTTTCTCAATGGTGAGAGTACCATTTGGCAAATCTACAGCCTTAGCACCCATAAGATTCACCTCAAAATGAAGTGCATCTGAATAGGAACCTGCAAATGCCATAACGGTAATCATCAACATTGAAAGAAGGGATAGAATCTTTTTCATAATCCTTTTCTTTTAATTGATAGTTAGTTGATATTGATAAAGTGAATAAAAAAATAGACTTGTTTTTAATTTTAATCGTTTTTAGGTCACTATGGTTTAAGTGGTCTTTCGTGCTATAAGTACACGAGTTATAGTATATTGATGCTAATTATATGTATTCGATGCAAAATTAATAAAAAAAATATATAGCAACAAATTTTTGAACTTTTTTGTTTAAAGATATTCAGATAATGATATAAACAAAGTAAATCGGAGCATAGGAAAGCAGAAGGGTTGGTTTGGATTTGGTCAGGTTTTTGGAAAAGTTGGTTTGGATTTGCTCAAGCTTTCATGTAAAGTTGGTTTGGATTTGATTAAGTTTTCGCTCATTTTTGGTTTGGATTTGAATATTATTATGTATCTTTGTCACTGATATATAACCATTTAGATATGTTCAAACGATTCCGTTGTATTATGCAGGGCAACTGGAAAGGTTTCTGGAAGGAAGACATAGTGATGCATTGCTGTGTTAGGATGGGCTTTACGAGAGCATTGCTCTCGACACCCATCCTCCAAACGATATCATTAGTGATGCCAAAGAGTTTCCATGTACCATCCGCCGATATTAGCTAACAGTGTGACGGCTATCATTCTGAATACCTTCCACGAATAACGGTTGCTTTCGCTTTTGTTGCCTACATATAACGTCCATATAGCAGCAATAAATGTAGCTGTAGTGAATATGGCACTAAACATTGATAGTCCATGTGATACTATTATCACAATAAGGGTTGACGTCATCAGCATACCAGTGAGACTCTCAAGGCTTTTAAAGCATATTGTCTGTCCGTCAGCATGGCTTTTGCGTAATCGACGCCTTAACTCCCATTGATCCAAACCTGCCAATATCGTCAGGACAAGGATAATTATCATTCCTTTTAATGTCATAATTTATAGGTTTTATATTAAACAATTCATATCTTCGTTCCGCTATTTCGTTTGCTGCAAAATTACAATATGTTTCTGTTATGGATAATAAAACCTTGTTCCACCTTGTTCCAACCTTACATTTTGTCCTCAATCTTATGCAATTTGTAAAATTGAGACAAGTTTATACAATGAGTAATAGAGCGTACCACACTATATGTGTCAGTCCGACAAGCGCCATACAGGATATGCTGGAGAGAAACTCTATGGAAGATGCTTCTTTATTGCATCGCAGAAACAGCATTCCTGAAATGACTGTCAATATACATGTGGCTGAAGAATAAACGGTGACTCCGGTATGCTTAATCATGAACATGGCAGTAACCCACATCGAAATCTTCTCTATCTCCAATACTTGGTCGGATAGAAATCTTTTGTTCCATGTATCAGGGAAGTCGAGTTGTCGCCTTGCCTTAATATAGCGTAGCGATATGGCTGCCACATAAACAAAGGCAATAAAATAATCCGGGATATTCTTCATGAGTATGTATTCTTGACTGTTTGCTTCTTAGGGGATATGTTGCAAAATTAATGTTTTTTCTATGAAACATTGGTTGAAAGACTATCTGAAATATAAGTTTTCTTGCAATTTCTGCGTACCTTTGTGAAATGTCAGATATTATTTATTACGTACAGCCAAGCGCAGACAGATATATGCTTGCTGTTCTTATCGCCCTTGTCATGATGGTTGTCTTGGTTTATACCGTTGCAATATATTATATGCGTCGTAAAGAAAAAATGATTGTCAATTCACAAACCGAGATAGTAAGACGTACAATGTGTTTGGATGATGCCAATGAGAGATTGAAGTCTGTCGAGAAACTTCTGGAAGATACACAAGGTAAGCTCGAAGAAAAGCGTCGACAAAGCCTGTCGCTCTTGCAAATGCTGCATCATTCAGAAATGCAGGAGAATGCGACAGACATTGTTGCAAAGGTGCGTATGGCGGCAGAAGGCAAGACGAAGATTAATGACGAGGATTGGAAAGAGTTGTTTTATGCAATTAACAGTGTATATCCTGATTTCGCTGATATGCTGCTAAGCCGGACAACTGCCCTGAATGAGCAGCAGATACAAGTGTGTTACTTGATGCGTATTGGTATGTCTAATCCCCAAATTAGGAATGTAACAGATTTGCCTCGCACCACAATATGGCGGTGGACAAAGACATACGCCTGGATTTATGAAGTGAAATGATTAGAGATTGTGCCGGAAACGTGGAGTAAGTAAGTCAAAGAAGAAAACTTCTTGTCCACCATGTCCTTTCTGTCCGCCATGCAAATATAGTCTAAAGAGTAAAATCCTGTTACAAAATAAAAATTGATTATAGAGATTTAGATTGCTGTTTTTATGGTGTTTTGCAGTGCAAACGGCTCCCATGCTTAACGATAGCGCCACTTTTATCATGCAATAGCGCCACTTTTACACTCTAATAGAGGCTCTATTGCATGATAATAGTGGCGGTATTGGAGTGTAAAAGTGGCGCTATTGCAGCAAAAAACGGCTTGTTTGCGCGTCGGATTTCATAGCGATTCGCAAGAAAACCGCATAACACACTGTGTATAAACACGTTATCTCTAAGCGCTCAAAACTCAAGAATTTCGCACCAAAGATTTTGTTGTGCGCTGAACGAGGAGTATTGAGCGTTAGAAATGCAAATATTGTACATGCCGAGCGCATCAAACCACCCACTCCATCCAGTTGTCGGGAGTAACAACAGCCGTCTGCTTCACGTCATAAGCAGTAAGGAATGAAGAGGGGAACTGGGTGTTGGCACGGCGCGGATTCCTAAGGAAAAATAGCCTAATCCCAAAACTTATACAAACTTTTGGGATTACAATCCCAAAATTCATACTGATTTTTGGGATTAGGAACATAAATTGCTAAAAAACAAACTGTAATAGATGCGGGCTGAAATGCCCGCATCTATTACAGTTTGCCTTGCTTTACAGCTCGTTCTTATGCAGCTCTGCCAGCAGCTTCACGCTCTGCGAGTGGAGGTCGATGTGGCGCTGCAACTTTTCGTAGATACCGTTTATCTCCTCGTAATACACGAGGGCGGTAATCTCGCCCTGCTGCAGAGCCTTTGCGAAGAGGGAGAGCGACTCCTGCATGAGCTTCACGTCGCTATGATTGATGACCTGCTGGAGGCCCTGCAACTGCTCGTAGCTGGTGCGCAGCGACGACTCAGCCTCGTGCTGAGCCTGCGTCACCTGCAGCTCTGCACTCTGACGGCGCTCACGGGCTGCCTTGACGTTGGAGCTGTTGCTGTAAAGCGGAAAGCTGACGCCTACCTGAAAACCGTTGATGCCTTCGCCCTGCTCCGTGTTGCGACGATAACCGAAGGAGATGCTGGGAAGCCACTCGTTCTTCTGCACCTTCAGATTCATGTCGGCGGCGCGGAGGGCGGTCTGAGCCACTGCCACGTCAGCGTCGGCAGCAAGGGCAAGCGTGCGATACTCCTCGAAGTTCGTTATCTGCGGATAGACGGGCAGCTCCGTGTCTGTCACGTCCAGCGGCTTGCCACCGTTGAGCTGGCGGAGCTGCTGCACGAGGGCAGTGCGCTCGCCCTGCGTCTCGCTGACGAGGGTGCGCACCTCCATGCAGTCGAGCTTCACCTTGTTAAGCTCAAGAGCGTTGGCGTCGCCTGCCTCCATGCGCTTCTCATACATCTGGAGGAGCGTCTCGCTGTTGGCAAGGCGCTCACGCAGCATGGTGAGGGTCTGATTGAGGCGGATAAGGTCGATGCAGACCAGCTGAGCCTGGAGCAGGATGTCGCGGCGCTGCTTGGCAAGGAGCTGGTCGCCCACGGTCTGCTGCATCTGAGCCTGCTTGTTGCGGGCGGCATACTTCGTGGGGAAATCAATCTCCTGGCTTACTACAAGCTCGCTCTCCGCCACGCCGGAGTATGCCTTCGTGAAGAACGGGCTGTACTCCACGGACGGTCCGGCGAGGGCGTTGCCAGCCTTTATCTCAAGCACATCGGCTTGGCAGTCGTGGGCAAGCGACTGCAGGGTGAGGTTGTTGGCTGCCACCTGCTTGAGCACGTCGCCGACGGTGTCGGCAAGGGCTGCGCTATACGCGCTGAACACCACTATTGTTGCGATTAGATATCTTTTCATATATGATAGGTACGATGAATGCGTTGAGTAATGTTGAGCTGATGAGTCCGCCGAGTATCACCTTCGCCATCGGCGACTGAATCTCGTTGCCGGGCAGGTCGCCGCCAAGTGCCAGCGGCACGAGGGCAAGGGCGGAGGTGAGCGCGGTCATGAGGATGGGGTTGAGACGCGAGAGCGATCCTTCCACGATGGCGTCACGGACGGTCTTGCCTTCCTCCGTGCGCAGACGCTTATACTCGGTGATGAGCAACATGCCGTTGCGCGTGGCGATGCCGAAGAGCGAGATGAAGCCGATGACGGCAGGGATGCTCACTTCTCCGGTGGTCAGCACGATGGCGAAGATGCCGCCGATGAGCGCCAAGGGCAGATTGAGGAGGATTACGCCAGCCTCCATAGCGTTGCGGAACTGCATGAAGAGGAGGAAGAAGATGACGACGATGGCGAGGATGCAGGTGAGATAGAGCACGCGGCTGGCGCTCTCCTGACTCTCAAACTGTCCGCCGTACTCCACGTGGTAGCCCTCGGGCAGCTGCACTTCTTCGCCTACGGCTTTCTTGATGTCTGCCACGACGTCGCTCAATGCCCGTCCGCTGGTGTTGGCAGAGATGACTATCTTGCGCTGTACGTTCTCACGGTTGATGGTGTTGGGACCTGCGCTGGAGATGATGTCTGCCACGTCGCTGAGCGGCACCTTGCGTCCGTCCTGCGTGTCGATGATGAGGTCTTTTATGTCGTCGTACTTGTCGGCTTTCACCACAAGATTGAATGCGCGTCCGGCTTCATACACCTGCGACACGGTTTCGCCGGCAAGATTGACAGCGAGGAACTCGTTGAACTCGGGGAGCGTGATGCCGTTGCGGACAAGCAGCTCACGACGGGGAACAATCTTGAGCTCGGGACGCTCTATCTGCTGCTCCACATTGAGGTCGGCGATGCCTTCGATGTCCTGGCAGGCGCTCTTTATCTGATTGCCGATGGTGAACATACGGTTGAGGTCGGTGCCGAAGAGCTTGATGGCGATGCTTGCCTGCGTGCCGGAGAGCATGGCGTCAATGCGGTGTGAGATGGGCTGACCTATCTCGATGTTGGCTCCGGCAAGCACGGAGAGACGCTTGCGCACGTCATTGAGCACTTCCTCATGACTGCGGTCTTTCAACTCAAACGGAGCTTCTATCTCGCTGACGTTGACGCCAAGGGCATGTTCGTCAAGCTCGGCGCGTCCGGTCTTGCGTGCCACGGTCTTTATTTCGGGCACCTGAAGGAGCAGTCGCTCGGCACGGGCGCCGATGGAATCGCTCTCATCGAGCGAAATGCCGGGGAGAGAGGAGATGTTGATGGTGAACGATCCTTCGTTGAACTTGGGCAGGAAGCTGCTGCCTAAGCAGAAGAATATGCCGATGGCTACGGCGAACAATGCAGCCGTGCCGATGATGACCTTACGTGTGTTGGCGAGCACCCAGAGCAGAGCACGCTCATAATACTTCTTCAGCCAGACTGCCACGAAGGCTTCCTTCGGCATCTCGCCATTGCTCTTGCCGAGCAGATAGCTGCAGAGCACGGGGGTGAGCGTGAGGGCTACGAGGGTGGAGGCGAAGAGAGCTGTAACGAAGGCGATGCCGAGGGGGATGAGCATGCGACCTTCCATGCCGCTGAGGAAGAACAGAGGAGCGAAGCTCACTACGATTATCAACGTAGAGTTGAGAATCGGCATGCGCACTTCACGCGAAGCATTGAAGACAAGCTCGATGATAGGCACGCGCTCTGGCTCGGGCAATGCGCGGTTCTGGCGTATGTGCTTGTAGACGTTCTCCACGTCCACAATGGCGTCGTCGACGAGCGAACCGATGGCAATGGCAAGACCGCCGAGGGTCATGGTGTTGATGCTGATGCCAAGGGCATTGAGCACTATCATCGCCACGAGGAACGATATGGGGATGGTGACGAGCGAGATGACCGTGGTGCGCACGTTGGCGAGGAAGAGCATAAGGATGATGACGACGAAGATGGCGCCTTCGATGAGCGACTTCTGCACGTTGTCGATGCTGCTCTCGATGAAATCGGACTGACGGAAGATGTCCGTAGATATATGCACGTCCTCAGGAAGGGTCTTGTGAAGGTCTTCGAGGGCGAGGTCGAGGTGCTTGGTGAGGTCGATGGTGCTGGTGTTGGGCTGCTTTGTCACGGTGAGAAGCACGGCAGGACGGGCACGCTCGCTTGCCACACCGAGCTTGGGCGACTGATTGCCCACCTTGATGTCAGCCACGTCGGCGAGGGTGATGACGCTCTCGCCGTTCTTCTTTACGATGCACGTGCCGAGCTTCTCGGGGTCGTTGGTGGAGGTGATGCCGCGGATGATGTATTCGTTGCCGTACTCATAGCGTACGCCACCATTGGTATTGACGTTCATGTTGCGTGTGGAAGCCATGACGTCTGAGAGCGAAACACCGAAATGCTTCATCTTGCCCGGGCTTATGAGTATCTGATATTCCTTGATGTCGCCACCGTGGACGCTGACCTGAGCCACGCCACCGGTGGAGAGCAGACGCGGACGTATCACCCAGTCGGCGTACGTACGCAGGTCTTGCTGCGAGGTGTGCTTGCTGGTGAGGCTCACGATGAGCACCTCGCCAAGGATGGACGACTGCGGACCGAGCACCGGAGCGCTTACCCCTGCAGGCATCTGTTCGCCCACGGCAGCAAGCTTTTCGCTTACTATCTGACGGGCAAGATAGATGTCGGTGCCCCAATCGAATTCCACCCATACTACGGAGAAGCCGTTGGTGGACTGCGAGCGGACACGACGTACGCCGGTACTGCCGTTGACGGCGGTCTCAATGGGGAAGGTGACGAGTTGCTCCACTTCCTCTGTTGCCATGCCGCCTGCCTCGGTCATGATGACCACGGTGGGCGCATTGAGGTCAGGGAACACGTCAACATCGGTCTTGCTGGTGGAATAGAGTCCGGCGATGACAAGCAGCACGGACGCCACCAGCACAAGTATTCTGTTCTCAAGCGAGAAGCGTATTATCTTATTCAGCATAGCTATTAATGATTATGGTTATGCGCTGGGATGGCGTTAGCAGCCGATGCCAGTCTTACCTGGACTGCGCCCTTGGTAACGACGCGGTCGCCCTTTTTCACTCCCGTAAGTATCTCCACACGCTCGCCGTCGCTCTCACCAAGCGTCACTTCCTGCTTGCGATAGCCTTCAGCGTCTATCTGGATGTAGACAAAATGGACGCCCTGCTCCTCGGTGAGGGCAGTGAGAGGCAGCGTGATGACGTTGGGACGGTCCTGCGTGATGAGATAAATCTCGGCGTACGAGCCCTGCACGACGTCACCGGTGTTGTTGAACTCGAAGATTACGGGGATGTACGAATTGTTGACCTCTGCCGAACGGCCGTAAGACTGGATGTGTCCGCCCATATCGGTGATGTCGTAGAGACGGTTGCTGTAGCTGGTGCGGAACTTTGCGCAACGTATCTTGTTAAGCTCGTTGAAGTGGCGTTCCGGTATTTCGGCACGCAGATAGAGGTGCTTGTTCTGGGTGATAACGGCAAGGGGCTGACCAGCTTCCACGTAGTCGCCGCCATTGACCATACATTGCTTGATGTAACCGCCGCGGGGAGCTGTTACAGCCACGCCGCCGGCGCTGCGTGTGCGCTGCATGCTGGTGTAGGTGAGCTTGGCAGCCTCATATTCCGCCTTGGCAACGGCGAGATCTTTCTCGCTTATTATCTTGTCCTTGATGAGTGTTTTCGCACGTGTATAGTCGCGCTCGGCACGCTCGTAGTCGATACGTGCACGCTGAACGGGGTCGCCGTCAGCCATCTGCATTCCTGCGGAAGTGATGGAGAAGAGCGTGGTTCCGGCAGCAACCTTCAGTCCTTCACTCACGTGGTTCTTATACTGCACTCGTCCGCTGATGGTGGCAACAACGGCTGTCTCGTCGCATGATGCCGACATCACCTTGCCACTGGTGTGGATGACGCCATGGAATATGCCCGGCTTCACTTCCTCCACCTTCACTCCTGCTGCACGAGCCTTCTCAGGCGAGAGGATTATCTCGTCGGTATGGGCGCCTTTAGCCTCATGACCTTCCTCTTCGGAATCGTGGTCGTGATGCTCGGTTTCCTCGGCATGCTCATGGTCATGGTCGTGATCGAGATGGTCATGGGACTTGCCTCCGCAAGCGACCATTCCCGCCACGAAGACTACAGATAATAAGTAATAAGTGATTCGTCTAAGCATATTTCATTAAGTGTTTATTATTAAGCTAAAAAAGTCAGTTGCAAAGATAAGGAATAAGATATGCAACTATGTTGCAAAAGCGAAGATTATAAGCATAAATAGGAACACGCGTACATATTAATATATACGTAAGATAATAAAAGAGAAATAAATTAGGGGAAATTCTCCTCTAATTTCCCCTAAATTCCCCTATTAGGACATAAAAGAAGGCAGGACGAGACATTTATGGATACAAGTTTTACAGCTTTTTCTTGTAAAACACTATATAAACTCTTTTAATTTATCCTCAAAGCCATCAGCTCTTACATATCCAACCATTCTCTTGTTTATTGGCGACTCACACAGCAATCCTTGTTTTACGAGTTGCTGCAAATCACAACGAATTGTCTTTACATTTACAGAAAAACGTGTAATCAGCGATTTGGCTGTAAAAATAGCATTTGGTGAGTCACAATACAAGCGTATTATTTGAGCCTGACGTTCGGTTAACAGTCCATTTCCTCTGAAAGCAACAAAATCCTGCTGTTCCTTAATCTTTCTTTGCAGATACAGTTTAAGTTCATCGTATGCTGTCTTCATTGCCGACAAGTTATACATTATGAAATATGTAATGTCAAGACCGTCAAATTCAGTATACAAGAAAGCCTTTTCGTATCTGGCTTTGCTGCGATATATGACACGCGATATGGATAGATATTCCGTAAGCCAATAGCCATTCTTTAGCAGATACCAATATATCAAAGAACGCGCCGTGCGTCCATTACCGTCCACAAAAGGATGAATATATGCAAGCATGAAATGTATTATTATCCCTTTTATTATAGGATGTATGAACGGTCCGTCGCTATTGCCATTGGCAAAGCTACAGAGAGAAACTATAAGGCCTTCAATGTCGGAGGCAGAAGGGGGTGTATGAACAACCTCTCCATTTATGTTGTTCATCACCATTATGCTGTCGTCTGTTCGGAATGCTCCCTCATCTGTAGTCCTTTCAAGTGTATTTGTGGATATTAGGTGATGTATGTTGAGCAAAGCTTCCTTACTGAAGTCCTCGCCTTTATGCTCCACTAGATATTGTATAGTGGCATAATTATTGGCTATCATCTGCTGGCTTTTGTTGATAGGCTTTATTTGCTTACGCAACATATCCTTGGCTACCTTGCGAGTGGTTGATGCCCCCTCCATCTGGCTTGACGCAATAGCTTCCTCCATTATAGAACTTACAAGATACACCTTATGGTCTTTCTCGGGAATAATTCCTCCTGATTCAAGATTACCACCGAAGTTGAGATCAAATTCATGCAGCATCTGCTGCATTTTACCCGTTACGGTAAAGTGAAACTGAATGTTTCCAAAAACTATGTTCATACGGTTCATGTTGCGTTTCAGTTTTATTGCATACCAAAACACATCCGGAGCAACATCTTTTGGAACCATATACTTTGCTTTATCCCAATACAGATATTCATCGTGTATCTTGTTAAGCACAATGCTATATTCAGGTTTGTTAAGCAATTCTATAGCTTTATGTATGTCGGTGTTTGACAAATTAGGAGTCTGTTCTATCATATACCTTTATTTATATATGCAAAGATAATAAAAGAGAAACAAATTAGGGGAAATTCTCCTCTAATTTCCCCTAAATCCCCCTAATTTTCTCTATTAGGACGTAAAAGAGGGCGGGACGGGACGTTTAGGTATACAAAAAAAGCGGATGCGCCGCACTTCTGAGAGTGCTTCGCATCCGCTTAGCTTATTTACTGTTGACTGAATTAGTCAGCGAGCTTTGCCTTGATGAACTCGCGGTTGAGGCGAGCGATGTTAGCGATTGACTCGTTCTTCGGGCACTCAGCCTCGCAAGCACGAGTGTTGGTGCAGTTACCGAAACCGAGCTCCTCCATCTTGGCGATCATAGCCTTTGCACGCTTAGCTGCCTCAGGACGACCCTGGGGAAGGAGAGCGAGCTGGCTGACCTTAGAGCTTACGAAGAGCATAGCAGAACCGTTCTTACATGCAGCTACGCAGCAACCGCAACCGATACATGTAGCGCAGTCCATTGCCTCGTCTGCGTCCTCCTTCGGGATGAGGATGGCGTTAGCGTCCTGGGGCTGGCCAGTACGAACGCTTACGTAACCACCTGCCTGCATGATCTTGTCGAAAGCAGAACGGTCTACCATGCAGTCCTTGATAACGGGGAACGCAGCCGAACGCCAAGGCTCAACTGTGATAACGTCGCCGTCGTTGAACTTACGCATGTAGAGCTGACAGGTTGTGGCACCCTGGTTAGGTCCGTGGGGATGACCGTTGATGTAGAGTGAGCACATACCGCAGATGCCCTCGCGGCAGTCGTGGTCGAATACGAAAGGCTCGTGGCCTTCCTCAATGAGCTGCTCGTTAAGGATGTCGAGCATCTCAAGGAATGAGGTATCCGTAGGGATATCCTTCATCTCACGTGTGTCGAAGTGGCCCTTGTCCTGAGGACCGTTCTGACGCCAATATTTCAGTGTGAATGATATGTTTGCCATAATCTTTATTAGTTCTTATAGTTACGTGTCTGTACCTTGATTGCCTCGTACTTGAGCGGCTCCTTGATGAGCTCAGGAGCAGTCTCGTCGTCGTTCTTATACTCCCAGCAACCTACATAGAAGAAGTTCTCGTCGTCGCGCTGTGCCTCGCCCTCGGGAGTCTGGTGCTCCTCTCGGAAGTGACCACCGCAAGACTCCTCACGTGAGAGGGCGTCGTGTGCGATGAGCTCACCCATAAGGATGAAGTCGCGGAGGTGGATAGCCTTGTCGAGCTCTACGTTCAGACCTTCCTTCGATCCAGGGATGAAGAGGTTGGTGTTGAATTCCTTGCGGAGCTTCTTGATAAGCTCGATGCCTTCCTTCAAGCCCTCTGCAGTACGACCCATACCTACGTGCTCCCACAGTACGTGGCCAAGCTCCTTGTGGATAGAGTCAACAGAACGCTTACCCTTGATGTTCATGAGGCGGTCGATCTCAGCCTGAACACCCTTCTCAGCCTCTGCAAACTCGGGCAGATCGGTAGAGAGGTGCGGCCAGATAGCCTGGTCAGCGAGGTAGTTCTGGATGGTGTAAGGCAGTACGAAGTAGCCGTCTGCCAAGCCCTGCATAAGTGCAGATGCACCAAGACGGTTAGCACCGTGGTCAGAGAAGTTACACTCACCGATAGCGAACAGACCAGTGATAGAGGTCTGGAGCTCGTAGTCAACCCAGATACCACCCATTGTGTAGTGGATAGCCGGATAAATCATCATCGGGTTGTAATACTTCACGCCGTTAATCTCGTTGGCGAGCTGGCCAGGATTAACGTCTGTAATCTCCTCGTACATGTCGAAGAGGTTGCCGTAACGCTGACGGATAACGTCGATGCCGAGACGGTTGATTGACTCAGAGAAGTCGAGGAATACGGCGAGACCGGTGTTGTTAACGCCGAAGCCCTTGTCGCAACGCTCCTTGGCAGCACGTGAAGCAACGTCACGCGGAACGAGGTTGCCGAATGCCGGATAGCGGCGCTCCAAGTAGTAGTCGCGGTCTTCCTCAGGAATGTCGCTACCCTTCTTGGTGCCAGCCTGAAGTGCCTTAGCGTCCTCAATCTTCTTCGGTACCCAGATACGGCCGTCGTTACGAAGTGACTCAGACATAAGAGTAAGCTTAGACTGCTTGTCGCCGTGAACGGGGATACATGTCGGGTGAATCTGTACGTAGCAGGGGTTAGCGAAGTAAGCACCCTTACGGTAGCACTGGATGGCAGCTGTACAGTTACAGCCCATAGCGTTAGTAGAGAGGAAGTAAGCGTTGCCGTAACCACCAGTAGCGATTACAACGGCGTTTGCAGAGAAACGCTCGAGTTTACCTGAAATGAGGTTCTTGGCGATTATACCACGAGCGCGGCCGTCAACGATAACCACGTCTTCCATCTCGTAACGTGTATAGAGGAGCACGCGGCCTGCATTTACCTGCTTTGAAAGTGCTGAGTAAGCACCGAGGAGGAGCTGCTGGCCGGTCTGACCCTTAGCGTAGAATGTACGTGATACCTGAGCACCACCGAATGAACGGTTGGCGAGCATGCCGCCGTACTCACGTGCGAAAGGTACACCCTGAGCTACACACTGGTCGATGATGTCGTTTGATACCTCAGCGAGGCGGTATACGTTAGCCTCACGAGCACGGTAGTCACCACCCTTTACTGTATCGTAGAACAGACGGTAAACAGAGTCACCATCATTCTGATAATTCTTAGCTGCATTGATACCACCCTGTGCTGCGATAGAGTGAGCACGACGGGGAGAGTCCTGGATGCAGAAGTTAAGCACGCGGAAACCCATCTCGCCAAGGCTGGCTGCTGCAGAAGCACCTGCAAGACCTGTACCTACAACGATAATGTCGAGCTTGAGTTTGTTCTTGGGGTTCACCAGACGCTGGTGAGCTTTATAGTTGGTCCACTTCTCGGCCACTGGGCCTTCAGGGATTCTTGAATTAATTGTCTTAGCCATAATATGAATTATGTATATTTGATTTTTAGTTTTTAATTAGCAGCAGAGGCTCGGTGCACAACCAAGTGCGAAAGCGATTACTACTACGAGGAAACCGAGGACGAGGAGGGTTGAGTAAACCTGACCGATGACCTTCCAACGGTTAAACCATACCTTACCGTTCCAGCCGAATGTCTGCATTGCGCTCCAGAAACCGTGTGTGAGGTGGAACCAGAGAGCTACGAGCCATACGATGTAGAGAACTACGTAAACCGGGTTAGCGAAGGTCTGCTGAATCCAGCCGAAACCGTCAGCAGGTGCACATACACCCTCGAAACCTGCGAGCTCGGCGAACATCATGTTGTACCAGAAGTTGAAGAGGTGGAGCAACAAACCGAGAACGATGATGATGCCAAGAACGAGCATGTTCTGAGATGCCCACTCTACGCCCTGAGGCTTAGCTGTTACCTCGTAACGAGAATTGCCACGAGCGGCACGGTTCTGCATCGTGAGCCAGAAGGCAAACACGAAGTGGAGTACGCAGAGGGCGCCCAAACCGATTGTTGCAACTACGGCATACCAGTTGGCGCCGAGGAACTCACAGATCATGTTGTAAGCGTCTCCTGAGAAGAGCGCAGCAACATTCATTGACATGTGGAATGTCAGGAATAGAACAAGCGCGATGCCGGTCAAGGCCATCACCACCTTTCTACCGATGGATGAATTGATTAACCACATAAATGATTTAAAATTTAAATTATTAACTGTTAGAATTATAGAATTTCATATCCAATCTTTATTCTTTAAGGTCACAGCTATAAGTCACAGCGACGCTCCTTACTATATAATAGGTAAAGGGGTGCTCTAACAATCTGCAAAAATACTGAAAATAGATGATAAATCAAACTATTTCACTCCAAAAATCATTTTTTATTCTTAATTTTGCGAGGACAAACAATGCTGGTTAATTATAAATGTAGACAACCAGCGGAAATCACAAACAGATATATGAATTTCAAATACGACGTTATAGTCATTGGTGGTGGTCACGCCGGATGTGAAGCGGCATGCGCGGCTGCAAGAATGGGAGCGAAGACGTGCCTTGTGACGATGGACATGAACAAGATCGGACAGATGAGTTGCAACCCCGCCGTGGGCGGCATCGCCAAAGGACAGATAGTACGCGAGATTGACGCTCTTGGAGGCGAGATGGCTCTCGTCACCGACGCCACATCCATACAGTTCCGTATGCTCAACCGCGGTAAAGGTCCGGCAGTATGGAGCCCGCGTGCACAATGCGACAGAGGAAAGTTTATATGGGAATGGCGCACCCGTCTCGACCGTGTGGACAACCTCGACATTTGGCAGGACGAAGCCTGCGAACTGCTTGTCGAGAACGGAGAGGCAGTGGGCGTTGAGACAGTCTGGGGCGTGACGTTCCGTGCAAAGGCGGTAATCATCACAGCGGGCACGTTCCTTAACGGACTGATGCACGTGGGAAGGAAGAAGGTACCGGGAGGCAGATGTGCCGAACCTGCCGTCCTTAACTTCACGGAGAGCATCACGCGTCACGGCATAACGTCGGAGAGAATGAAGACGGGTACGCCGGTTCGCATCGACAGACGCAGCGTACACTTCGAGGACATGGAGTGTCAGCCGGGCGAAACCGACAACCACGGATTCTCATACATGACAGCTCCGCGTCATTTGGAGCAACTGCCATGCTGGACCACATACACTAATAAGGAAGTGCACGACACGCTTCGCGAAGCCATCGCTGAGTCACCTCTCTACAACGGACAGATTCAGTCTACGGGTCCACGCTACTGTCCTTCCATCGAAACAAAGCTGATGACTTTCCCTGACAAGGACCAGCACCCGCTCTTCCTCGAACCAGAAGGCGAAGATACCAACGAGATGTATCTTAACGGATTCTCCTCGTCGATGCCGATGGAGGTGCAGTTGAATGCTCTGAAGAAGATTCCTGCGTTCCGAGACATAAAGGTATACAGACCGGGATACGCCATCGAGTACGATTACTTCGACCCGACACAGCTGAAGCCGTCGTTGGAATCGAAGCTCGTAAAGGGACTTTTCTTTGCCGGTCAGGTGAACGGAACGACGGGATATGAGGAAGCTGGCGGACAAGGCACGATGGCTGGCATCAACGCTGCCCTACTCTGCAGCGGCAGCGATCCTTATATAATGAAGCGTGACGAAGGATATATCGGCGTACTGATTGACGACTTGACGACGAAGGGAGTGGACGAGCCGTATCGCATGTTCACATCAAGAGCAGAATACAGAATACTTCTAAGGCAGGACAATGCTGACGCACGACTCACGGAAAAGGCATACAACCTCGGACTTGCCACTCGCGAACGATACGACCGCTGGCTAAAGAAGAAAGCGGAGATAGACCGCATCATCAGTTTCTGCAATTCCACAAACGTGAAACTACGCGACATCAACGCCGCTCTCGAATCGTTCGGCACCACACCCTTACAGTTCGGAACGCCGATAGCCAGTCTTATTGCAAGACCACAGCTCGGCATCAAGCAACTCGCTTCTGCCATCCCCACCCTACAAGCCGCCCTTGACATGAATGACGAACGTAAGGACGAAATCGTGGAGGCAGCAGAGATACTTATCAAGTACGACGGATACATCAAACGCGAACGACAGATTGCAGACAAGATGCACCGCCTGGAAGACATCCGTATCAAAGGACATTTCCGTTACGAAGAGCTTCACGAGATATCCACAGAGGGAAGACAAAAGCTCTCACGTATCAATCCCGAAACACTCGGACAAGCATCCCGCATCCCAGGAGTATCGCCCAGCGACATCAATGTCCTGCTCGTGCTGATGAAGAGATAAAACGAGTTAAGAGTTCCACGTGAAACAAATACAATAACAAACATACATTAAACATTTGAAAATGAACAACAAACTATTGCTTGACAATCTGCGTTGCATACCAGATTGGCCGAAGAAGGGAGTCAACTTCCGCGACGTCACCACACTCTTCAAGAACAACGCGTGTCTGAAGGAGATTTGTGACGAGATGTACGAGCTCTACAAGGACAAGGGCATAACGAAGATTGTCGGCATCGAGTCGCGCGGCTTCGTAATGTCATCAGCCCTCGCCCTCCGTCTTGGAGCCGGTGTAGTGCTCTGCCGCAAGCCCGGCAAGCTTCCTTGCGACACCGTGCAGGAAAGCTACGCAAAGGAATACGGCAAGGACACCATCGAGATTCACAAGGACGCCATCGGCGAAGACGACGTTATTCTGCTTCACGACGACCTCCTCGCTACCGGCGGAACAATGAAGGCAGCTTGCAACCTCGTAAAGAAGTTCAACCCGAAGAAGGTGTACGCTAACTTCATCATCGAGCTTGTCAACGAAGGTCTGAACGGACGTGAGGGATTCGATGAGGACATCGAGATAACATCTCTCATCAAGATCTAACATAAAAGACCTGACAAGAGGAAAGCTATAAAGGCGCGGCAAGCAACAACACTTGCCGCGCCTTTCAGTTCCACGTGAAACAAACCGCCCCAAACCACTTAGTTCCAAACCACTTACAGTCCACCATTATGACAAAAGAAGAAAACGCAAAGCGCATCGAGCGTCTTAAGAACATCGTGCTTAACATGCCGGACAAGCCCGGCAGCTACCAGTTCTACGACGCCGACCATACTATTATATATGTAGGCAAGGCAAAGCGTCTCAAGCAGCGCGTCTCAAGCTATTTCCATAAGGAGGTGGATAGGTTTAAGACGAAGGTGCTGGTGTCCAAGATTGAGGACATAAGTTACACGGTGGTCAACACGGAAGAGGACGCATTGCTGCTCGAGAACAGTCTTATCAAGAAATACAATCCCCGCTATAACGTCCTTCTCAAGGACGGAAAGACCTACCCCAGCATCTGCGTAACGAACGAATACTTGCCTCGTGTATTCAAGACACGCCAGATAAACAAACGCTTCGGCACCTTCTTCGGACCCTACTCGCATACGGGCAGCATGTTCGCAGTCCTTGAACTTATCCATAAACTATACAAGCCTCGGACATGCCGTATGATTATTACCAAGGAAGGCATCGAACAAGGCAAGTACAAGCCTTGCCTGGAATATCACATCCACAACTGCAAAGCACCTTGTTGCGGTAAGCAAAGCCTCGAGGATTATCAGGCTGCAATAGCTCAAGCACGCGAGATCCTGAAAGGAAATACGCGCGAACTAAGCAAGCATATCTACGAGGAAATGCAGAAAAAGGCGGCGGAACTGAAGTTTGAGGAGGCGGAAGAGCTAAAGCAGAAGTACATTCTTATAGAGAATTTCTGCGCCAAAAGCGAGGTGGTCAGCCATACTATTACGGACGTTGACGTATTCTCCATCATTGACGACGAAGCGCAAAGAACGGCTTTCATCAATTATATACATGTAAAGAACGGTAGCGTCAATCAGAGTTTCACGTTCGAATATAAGCGAAAGCTGGATGAATCCGACCAGGAACTTCTCCTTACTGCCATCCCTGAGATTCGTGAACGCTTCCAAAGCCACGCTAAGGAGATAATCGTTCCATTCGAAATGGAATGGCAACTGAGCGGTGCTACGTTCTTTGTGCCGCAGCGTGGCGACAAGAAACATCTGCTTGAGCTTGGCGAAATGAACTGCCGACAGTACAAGTTCGATAGGCTTAAGCAGGCAGAAAAACTCAATCCGGAGCAGAAACAGACGCGTCTTATGAAGGAGCTGCAGCAGAAACTCCACCTCGAAAAGCTGCCTTATCAGATAGAATGTTTCGATAACTCTAATATTTCGGGTACGGATGCCGTTGCAGGATGCATCGTCTTCAAGGGTATGAAGCCATCGAAGAAGGACTATCGCAAGTATAACATCAAGACGGTGGTCGGTCCCGACGATTACGCCTCGATGCAGGAGGTGGTCAGACGTCGTTATTCACGAATGGTGGAGGAAGGTTCTGCCCTGCCCGACCTTATCATTACGGACGGTGGATTGGGTCAGATGAGCGTGGTGCGCGAGGTCGTAGAGGGCGAATTAGGGCTGAATATCCCTATTGCAGGACTCGCAAAGGACGACCGTCATCGCACCAACGAACTGCTCTTCGGCAATCCTCCGCAGACCATTGCACTCAAGACTGACTCCGAACTCTTCCATATTCTGACGCAAATCCAGGACGAGGTACACCGTTACGCCATACAATTCCATCGCGACAAGCGATCAAAACACGCCCTTCATAGTGCGCTGGACGAGATTCCGAGCATCGGTCCTGCCACACGCGACAAGCTGCTCAAGACGTTCAAGAGCGTGAAACGCATCCGCGAAGCAACGCTAGAAGAACTGGCAGAAGCTGTAGGCATGGCGAAGGCAAAAGCCATTACCGAACACTTCAATCAGAAAAGCGGCTCCGAGAACACCCATTAAATGAAGAATTCTTGTAGGTATCGTTTTTTTATGATATCTTTGTAGAATACAGAAACATCACTAACAGACCATTAAAATGAGAACAGTCATACAGCGTGTACAGCACGCATCAGTCACCATTGACGGTACAGTAAAGTCAAGCATCGGCAAGGGCTTCCTCCTGCTCCTTGGCGTAGAGGAAACCGACACATCGGAAGATGTCGACTGGCTTGTAAAGAAAGTGGCAGCCTTGCGCGTTTTCGACGATGAGAACGGCGTAATGAACCGCTCCATTCTGGACGTAGAAGGCGAAGCTTTGGTCGTCAGCCAGTTCACACTTTACGCATCATACAAGAAAGGCAACCGTCCGTCGTGGTTCCGCGCAGCCCGCCACGAAATCTCCGTACCGCTCTACGAGGAGTTCTGCCGCAAGCTCTCTGACGCCCTCGGACGTCAGGTCGGCACCGGAGAATTCGGCGCAGACATGAAGGTGGAGTTGCTTAACGACGGTCCCGTGACCATCTGCATGGACACAAAGAACAAGGAATAAGAAACCAAAGAGGCAGTCCGTTAACGTCTAAAAACATCTAACAATGACAATAAAAGAAGCACAAGAGGCGGTAGACCGTTGGATAAAGGAGTACGGCGTACGCTATTTCTCCGAACTTACCAACATGGCTTGCCTTACTGAAGAAGTGGGCGAACTCGCCCGCATTATGGCACGACGCTACGGCGACCAGAGTTTTAAGGAAGGCGAAAGCCACGATCCCTCCGAAGAAATGGCGGATATCCTATGGGTACTTATCTGCCTTGCCAACCAGACAGGCGTGGATCTCACAGAAGCCCTACAGAAAAGCTTTGAGAAGAAGACCAAGCGCGACAAGGACCGCCACAGAAATAATCCCAAGCTAAAAGCCTAAAAAGACTCAAAGAGGCCCAGTAAGGCTCAAAGAGGCCCAGTATGGCTCAAAGAGGCCCAGTGAGGCTCAGCCCTAAAGAAATCACCAACAAACAATAAAAACCAACAATTATGGGAATCATCAAAGACATTATCCTCAACGAAGAGGACAACCAGCAGGCTCAGCAGAAGCCTAACAAGTACGAGGACGCCCTCAGAAAGTACAACACCAACCTTGACGACGCAGCCGTACGTGAGGCTGTACGTAAGATCATCGCCGAGAAAGTGCCCGAGAACGACACTATGGACGTTAAGAAGTTCCTCTTCGGCAGCATCGAGCTTACCACTCTCAAGACCACCGATTCAGACACAAGCGTACTCGCCTTCACAGAGCGCGTGAACGACTTCGACAACGAGTATCCTGACCTTCCCCACGTAGCCACCATCTGCGTTTATCCCTGCTTCGCCAAGACCGTTTCTGAGTCATTGGAGGTAGACGGCGTAGAGATTGCTTGCGTTAGCGGATCATTCCCTTCTTCTCAGGCTCGCATCGAGGTAAAGGTTGCAGAGACCGCACTTGCCGTTGCTGACGGCGCCACAGAAATAGACATCGTATTGCCGGTAGGCAAGTTCCTTTCCGGCGATTACGAGGGCGTTTGCGACGATATCGCCGAGATGAAGGCAGCATGTGGAGAGTCTGTTCCCATGAAGGTAATCCTCGAGACCGGTGCTCTCAAGACCGCATCTAACATCAAGAAGGCTTCCATTCTCTCAATGTACGCCGGTGCAGACTACATCAAGACCTCTACCGGTAAGATGGAACCTGCAGCAACTCCCGAAGCAGCCTACGTAATGTGCCAGGCCATTAAGGAATACTACGATGAAACGGGCATACAGATAGGTTTCAAGCCCGCTGGCGGCATCAATTCTGTAATGGACGCAATTATATACTACACGATAGTAAAAGAGGTTCTGGGCGAGAAATGGCTCACCAACAAGTGGCTCCGCCTCGGCACCTCACGCCTCGCCAACATGCTCCTCAGTGAGCTGAAAGGCGAGCAGATAAAGTTCTTCTAAAAAGAGAGACTGGGCAGACTGGGAAACTAAGCCTTACTGGGCCTTTCTGAGCCTTTTTAAGCAATTGCTTAGAGAGGCTTAAAGAGGCCCAGTGAGGCTCAGCTCCCCAGTCAGCCCAGTAAGGCTTAGCTGCCTAGAAAGGCCTAGCTCCCAGCCTCCTCCTTACAAACATCATCACTAACCACAAAAAAAACCAACTTATTATGCCAACCCCAAAACCTTTTCTTCCTCACGGAGGCACCTTCAAAAACCTCATAGTATATCAGAAAGCTGAATGTATATACGATATCACTTATTATTTTGCACATCATTTTCTCGAAAAGGGAGACCGTACTATCGACCAGATGGTGCAGGCTGCCCGATCTGGCAAGCAGAATATAGCGGAAGGGGCTTCGGCAGGAAACACCTCTAAAGAAACGGAAATAAAGCTTACGAATGTTGCTAAGGCAAGCCTTCAGGAGTTATTGGTGGATTATGAGGATTATCTTAGAGTAAGAGGATTGGAACAATGGCAACCTGACGATCTACGTCTGGCGCAAGCTAAACGTGCCTGCGCTGCTCATAATGACAGTGCTTACTATAGGAATGCTATACCAAAACGCTCTGCGGAAACAATAGCCAATATAGCTATTACGCTAATACACCAAACCGACTGGATGCTAAATAAACTGATAAAGAAACTGGAGGTAATGTTTGTTGAGGGAGGAGGAATGAGAGAACAAATGACTAAGGCAAGAAAGGAATTTAGGGGGTACTAGGCTACTAGGCAACTGAGCCTCACTAAGCCTTTCTGAGCCTATTTAAGCAATTGTTTAAAGAGGCTTAAAGAGGCTCTGTGAGGCCCAATTTCTAGAAAGGCCAAGCAGCCTAAGTAGGCTCAGAAAGGCTTAGCTATTTCTCTTAATCACAAAATCCAGGTAAGCTTGGAGGGCTTCTTTTATTTCCTGCTGCCCTACCCTTTCGTCCAGGAATCTCTGCGCCTCGGCGTGAAACTCCCACATTCTTTTTTCGGCATACTCAATGCCACCCATTCTCTTCGTGTAATCCACGAGGCTTGCTATCTCTTCAGCCGTAACCGAATGGTCTTTCACCTTTAGGGCGAGGCGCTTCATGTCCTCATCCCCACCATTGTTCACGGCATGTATGACGGGGAGCGTCAGCTTTCCTTCAGCCATATCGTTGCCGGTGGGCTTGCCAATCTCCTTTGAGTCGTAATAATCGAAGATGTCATCGCGAATCTGGAAGATAATTCCGAGGTTCTGACCGAACTGCTTGGCAGCCATCACATCCTCCTCAGACGCTCCTGACGACAAGGCTCCGATGCCGGCGCACGCCTCGAAAAGCGCCGCTGTCTTCTGCTTTATCACGTCGTAATAGACGTCCTCTGAGATGTCCTTACGACCAATATTGGAGAGCTGCAGAATCTCTCCGTCGCTGAGCGTCCTACCCAGTTCGGCAAGATATGTGACAATCTGCTCGGAATGAGTTCTTGCCACACAAAGGAGAGCCGTGGAGAGAATATAGTCGCCCACGAGCACAGCCACCTTGTTATCGTACGTGGCGTTCACCGAAGCCTGTCCTCTACGCTCCTCACTCTCGTCCACCACGTCGTCATGTACGAGCGAAGCGGTATGAAGCAGCTCCAAACCTACGGCAGCGTTCTGCGTGACATCAGTTATCTGTCCGAAATTACGCGCCATAAGAAGTATCAGTATCGGGCGCATACGCTTGCCTGCACGCTTGCGAATATGTTCGAGCGCACTACCCAGCAACCCGTCCTCGTGTGAGAGCGACTGGTTGAAAAGACTAACAAAATCGGCGAGCTCCGCCTCTATCGGGTGCTTAATGATTGACAGATAATCCATTGTGTTATAATATTTCGTACAAAGTTAGTTATTTTGCTGTTATTAGTGACATTTTTTTTGTAATTTTACACCTAATAAATATAAATAAAGCTGGCTGGTATACGAGTGTATGTGTCTACCAGCCAACTTGTCAACTAATTGAACAAAATGGACAAATTATTCCTTCTCGACGCTTACGCGCTCATCTATCGCGCTTATTATGCGTTCATAAAGAACCCGCGAATCAACTCCAAGGGTATGAACACCTCTGCAGTCATGGGCTTCGTGAACACTCTAAACGAGATTCTCACCAAGGAGCATCCCACGCATATCGGCGTGGCGTTCGACCATGGCAAGACGTTCCGCGACGAGGCTTTCCCTGCCTATAAGGCGCAACGCGAGGAGACGCCTGAGGACATCCGCGCCTCCGTACCCGTTATCAAGGATATCATTACTGCCATGAACATTCCCGTGCTGCAGGCGGACGGCTTCGAGGCGGACGACGTTATCGGCACGCTTGCCACCAAGGCTGGAGCCGCCGGCATCGAGACCTACATGCTCACACCTGACAAGGACTACGGTCAGCTGGTACGCGACAACGTCTTCATCTTCCGTCCGCGTCACGGAGGAGGATATGAGACGATGGGACCGAAGGAGGTGAACGAGAAGTACGGCCTCTCCTCCCCCGAGCAGGTCATCGACCTTCTTGCGCTCATGGGCGACTCGGCTGACAACTTCCCCGGCTGTCCAGGCGTGGGTCCGAAGACTGCCGCCAAGCTCATCGGCGAGTTTGGCAGCATCGACGCCATGCTTGCCAATTCGTCAAAGATAAAGGGCAAGCTGCGCGAGAAGGTGGAGGGAGCCGTTGAGGACATCCGCATGTCGAAGTTCCTCGCAACCATCCGAACCGACGTTCCCGTGAAGCTCGACCTTGATGCGCTCAAGCTGAAGGAGCCGGACATGAAGCGTCTCACCGAAATCTTCACGGAATTGGAGTTTAAGAGTCTGCTTGACAAATTTGTAAAGAAGCCTCAACAACCGCAAAAAACTGTTAACGCTCAACTCGATTTATTTGCAGAAAATCCGACCAACCATTCAGTTGACGCGGAATTTTCGAAGTATGAGAGCCTAAAAACCACCCCACACGACTACCAACTCATTGAAACAGAAGAAGATGCACGCAAATTATTTGATTTATTTGTTACAAAACAAATTCTCAGTCTAGACACGGAGACCACTTCTGTCAACCCGATTGACGCCGAACTCGTGGGTTTGAGCTTCGCAGCGGAGGAAGGAAAGGCATTTTACGTGGCAATTCCGGCTGAACGTGAAAAAGCGGAAAGAATTGTTAATATATTCAAACCGTTGTACGAAAGTACCGAAATTCTGAAAATAGGACAGAACATCAAGTACGACATGGAGGTGCTCATGAATTACGGCGTTCGCCTCTCAGCGCCCATGTTCGACACGATGATTGCCCATTACGTGCTCCAACCCGAGCAGAAGCACAACATGGACATCCTTGCCGAAACTCTGCTCAATTATCAGACTGTCCACATCGACGAGCTTATCGGTCCGAAGGGAAAAGGTCAGAAGAGCATGCGCGACCTCTCCCCTGCCTCCGTCTGCGACTATGCCGCTGAGGACGCCGACATCACGCTGCGCCTCTACAACGTGCTGAAGCCGCGTCTGAAGGAAGCAGGTGTGGAGCAGTTGTTCTACGATATAGAGATGCCGCTGGTGCCGGTACTTGCCGACATGGAGACCACGGGCGTCCGTCTGGACACCGAAGCCCTTGCCGAAACGTCCAAGGTGCTGACCGAACGCATGAAGCAGATAGAGCGAAACATCTACGAACTCGCCGGACATGAATTTAACATCGCCTCGCCGAAGCAGGTGGGAGAGGTGCTTTTCGGCGAGATGAAGATTGTGGAGAAGCCCAAGAAGACCAAGACCGGACAGTACGTCACGTCTGAGGAGGTGCTTCAGCAGCTCCGTTCGAAGGCTCCCATCGTGGCTGACATCCTCGAACATCGTGGCTTGAAGAAGCTCCTCGGCACCTACGTCGACGCTCTTCCGAAGCTCATCAATCCGCGTACGGGCCATATCCATACGTCTTTCAATCAGGCAGTTACGGCTACGGGTCGCCTTTCTTCGTCCGACCCCAACCTTCAGAACATCCCCGTCCGCGGCGAGGACGGCAAGGAGATTCGCAAGTGCTTCATCCCCGAACCGGGCGAGCTGTTCTTCTCTGCCGACTACTCACAGATAGAGCTGCGCGTAATGGCTCATCTCTCTGGCGACAAGAACATGATAGAGGCGTTCCGCGAGGGCTATGACATCCATGCCGCCACCGCCGCACGCATCTATAAGGAGAAGATAGAGGACGTCAGCCGCGACCAGCGTACGAAAGCCAAGCGAGCCAACTTCGGCATCATCTACGGCATAACGGTCTTCGGTCTGGCTGAACGACTGGAGATCAGCCGAGACGAAGCCAAGCAGCTCATCGACGGCTACTTCGAGACGTTCCCAGAGGTACACGCCTACATGGAGAAGGCTAAGGAGCTTGCCCGCGAGCACGGTTACGCCGAGACGTTCTTCCATCGCCGCCGATATCTGCCGGACATCACCTCGCACAACGCCACCGTGCGCAACTTCGCCGAGCGCAACGCCATCAACGCGCCCATACAAGGCTCTGCCGCTGACATCATAAAGATTGCAATGGTGAAGATTTACGAGCGTTTCCGCAAGGAAGGAATAAGGTCGAAGATGATTCTCCAGGTGCACGACGAACTCAACTTCTCCGTCATACCTGAGGAAAAGGAGAAGGTGGAGAGAATTGTGTTGGAGGAAATGCAGAACGCCTATCCTCTCCAGGTGCCACTCGTGGCAGACTCAGGATGGGGTAAGAATTGGTTGGAAGCGCATTAGGCTGACTGCGGCAAAATAGTAGCGGAGGTCTCCGGCCTCCGCAGCACGAAGCCATTAAATTACATAGATATAGCTTGTAACGGAGGCCGGAGACCTCCGCCACTTTCCTCTACAACCACTTCATAAGTATATCCCACACAGCAATGATGTGGCAGACGGAGCCGGCGAGGACGAAGAAATGGAAGACGGTGTGCATGAAGCGGCGCTTGCGGAGACAGTAAAACAAGGCACCGGTGATGTAGCAGACGCCTTCGGCTATTATCCATATCACGGCGGACGGACCGACGCTATGGAGAAGCGGACCGAAAGCCACGAGCACGCTCAGTCCCATCACCACGTAGCAGATTGTCTCCACGTAGCTATGGCTCTTGAGTCCCATGAAGCTCTTCACGGTTCCGGCTATTGCCGACACCCAGATGAAGATGAAGAGCGCCCAGCCCCAATAGCTATACTCGCGCAACGCCACAAGCGTGATGGGCGAATACGATCCGGCTATGTGCCAATATATGGCGGCGTGGTCCCACTTGCGCAGCCTTTCCTTCCATGGCGACCATGCAGAAAGGGCATGATATACAGTCGAAGCGATGTAGCTCGACAGCATTCCGAAGAGATAAAGGATGATGCCTGCTGTCGCCCAGCCGTTTCGCGCCCAACCGCACCATACGAGGAATGCCGTGCCGACAACGAGTCCGAGGATTATGCCCGCGCCGTGCGACCATGAGTTCCATATCTCTTCTTTATGATTAAAGTAGATTTTCATACACTCTAAGTTTTATGTTCCTGACTGTAAAGACTTTATATTTTCGTCTACAAAGTTACGTATTATTATCCACTCATATATTCTTATTTAAATAAAATTAAGTACCTTTGCACACGCAACGGTTTGCCTATCCCTTATCAGGAAGAGGCGATTAAAAGGGAATGGGGTGAAAGTCCCCGACTGTCCCGCAGCTGTGAGCCGCCCTTATTATCGGGTGCGAACAACGATGCCACTTGCTTTTAACGATGGAATGAAGAAGGCTGGGAAGGCGTTCGCATCTGGGTGGCGAGTCAGAAGACCTGCCGAAACGAGTATTGCCAAGGTTGTTCAGGTGCGCCTCGAGGATTGGGCGCGAACGACGAAACCATTACAACGACCCGAAGGTAGGATTTGGCTGACAGCCATAATTGTGCCCAGTTGTGATTATATGTATTCTGTAGTGATTACACAACTATAATAATATATATGAAGAAAAACTTTACTTCCATTATGTTTGCTCTGTGCATCAGCCTTTCTGCTGCCGCACAGACCACCACCATCCGTGTGCAGGGCGCACCCCGAAAGGTGTCGCAGACCGTTGCCACACGCATCCAGAAGGCTGCCGACGCAGTAACATCCACTTGCATCGATTTCTCTAAGATAGAGCGTTGGGCAGGCGAAGGCGAATGCCGTGCCGCTCTTGCCCTGAAATGGGCTGACGGACAAAACGAGGGCAAGACTCTTGTATGGGGATATCGCTGGAAATCAACGGAGAACCCCACCGGAGAGGATCTCATCCGTGCCATCGCCAAGGCAGACCCCGCTCTTTATCTCATGGGCTCCACCGGACCTTATGGAGTCACCATCGGCGGCATCGGCTATGACGCTGACAACGACCGCCTCGTGAGCATCACCACTATGACCGATGAGATCTATCCGCGCTGCGGCTTCGTCACTCAGCCCTCTGACGAGTACGAATCGTCGGCTGCTACCGACTATGGCGACGGCGACGCATGGAACAGCGGATGGTATTCGGGCTTCTGGAGCTATTACGTTGCTGACAAGGCGGACGACGAGCTGCAGATGGCAATGACCGGCGCCACCGGACGTACGCTTACCGACGGATGCGTTGACGCTTACGTCTTCAGCTATTTCGCTTCCGACGCAGAGCCTAACGTATATGACGGCAACCTCGAATATCTGCCTGCAACGACCGACTACTCTACAGGCACTTTCGTCCTCAACGAGGGATGGTTCGGCACGGAGAACGCTTCCGTCAACCATCTTTCAGAGAACGGCGAGTGGACATACCGCTGCGCTGACAATATCGGAGCCACCGGTTGCTACGCCACACCATGGGCAAACCGCTACTACATCATCGCCAAGCAGCCTAAGGACAAGGGCGCTGAGGTAAGCGGAGGACGCATCACCGTATGCGACGCCAACTCAATGCGCGTTCTGAAGCAGATAGAGAACATTGGTGGTGCCAACGAGGACGGACGTTCGTTCTGCGGCATCGACGAGCACCGCGCTTACGTCAGCACCACGGAGGGCATCTATGAGCTCGACCTTGACAACCTGGAGATAACCAAGAAGGTGCTGTCTACGGAGAACTATAACACGCAGTTCGGCAATATGGTTCGCTTCGGCGACTATGTCCTTGCCACCGAATACGGCAAGAATCTCTTCGTCATCAACTGCGCTGACAACACCGTCGTAAAGACACTTCCCTGCACAGCAGCATCAGTAGTAATGGCTAAGGACGGATCGTTGTGGGTGAGCACCACGGAGGGCATCTCACGCTTCAACGCCGAAACACTCGACCTTGAACCCCTAACACTCGGCGAGGGCATCGGACTGCCCGTCCTGACAAGCGGCGCATGGAATCCTGACTGCTTCTGCGCAAGCCTTCAGAGCAACGTCATCTATTGGGCTTCATCGACAGAGTGGACCATCAATAAGGTGTTTAAGTATGACATCGACAAGCAGGAAGCTTCGCTCTTCATCGACTATACCACCGATGCTGACGGTCGCGCACTCTACGGTGCAGCGCTCCGCGTTGACCCGAAGACAGACTGCATCTACACCAGCCTCGTGAAGGGATGGACTTTCAACGACAACGTCGTTCGCAAGTATAGCGCCGACGGCACACAGCTGGCAGAATACACCATGGAGGCAAACTACTGGTTCCCCGAGATGTTCGTATTCCCTGATACAGAGGACCCCGTACTTGCTGACTTTAAGGCTATTAACCTTGGCGTAGGCGAGCAGGCAGAAGCAGACGTGGACGTTACTGACGCCGACAACAACCGTCACGCCATCGTCATCAGCGTGGAGAACATCGAGGACAACAGCGTGGCTGAGGTCAGCGTGAAGAACGGCAAGCTGGTCGTTAACGCACTCAAGGAGGGCAGCACCACTGTCACCGTCAAGGCTTGCTCTAACGGCATCAGCACACAGAAGACGCTCAGCATCAAAGTCAGCGCTCCTACCTCTATTGATGCTGCCACAACAACCGCAGAGGCTCATGAGGTGGCACGTTACACCATCGACGGCAAGCGCATCAGCAAGCCGCAGACCGGCGTCAACGTCGTTCGCTTCTCTGACGGTACAGTCAAGAAGGTAGTAGTGAAATAGATATCATTATTTTTAACAGGTTTGTAATTATTTGGGGCGGTTGTACGCGTGATGCGCGCAGCCGTCTTTTTTTTACACGTAATACCAATAAAAAGCGTAACTTTGTACGCCGTAACATTCGTTTGAGTAAATGTGGACATTCAGTAAACTACTTATTTGCGTGGCTCTCGCCTCCATAGCCGCCACCGCCGGTGCACAGACGTCGCGTCTCGACTCGGTGCAGACTCTGGGCGACGTAAGCGTGGTGGGCGTCAAGCCTCACTATCTCACTCCCTCGCAGACCCTGCGCGGCGACATGCTGCGCAGTCTCTCCGCCACGTCCGTGGCTGACGCGCTGAAGTATTTCTCCGGCGTACAGATAAAGGACTACGGCGGACTGGGCGGTCTGAAGACCGTGAACGTGCGTTCGCTCGGATCGCAGCACGTGGGAGTTTATCTGGACGGCATACGCATTACCAACGCGCAGAACGGTCAGATTGACCTTGGACGCTATTCACTGTCCAACATGGAGTCGGTGTCGCTCTATAATGCCAACCGCAACGAACGCCTGCAGTCAGCTTCTGAGTATGCCTCGGCTGCCACCGTCTACATGCAGACAAAGCGTCCGACGCAGACCACGTACACGATGGAATATGGTTGCGGGTCGTTCGGCCTCAACAAGCTGAAGGGCTACTTCGCGCTGAAGAACCTGCTCTTCGTGGACGCCGAATACCAGCATAGCGACGGCAACTACGATTTCCGCTTCCGTTCGGAGCAGGAAGACACCGTGGGCACGCGCCACAACTCGGACATTACGTTTTATCGTCTTGAGGCAGCCGGATTCTATAAGGGACTCTCCACGCACGTCTATTACTATAATTCGGAGCGCGGACTGCCCGGACCGGTCATCAGACGACTCTCAGACCAATGGGATTCCACCGACCGTCAGTGGGACGAAAACTTCTTCATACAGTCATCATACAAGCATTCGTGGGAGCATTTCGGACTGAAGACAAACCTGAAATACTCCTATGACTACCTGCATTACCTGCAGGATCCGCGCACCAACGCCGCCACGATGTACTGCAACAATCACTATACGCAGCAGGATCTTTACGGTTCAGTAGCCGCGGCGTGGAACACGCGCTACGTGTCGCTTACGGCAAGCACCGACCTTCGTTGGAGCGACCTCAATGCAGACGTCTATAAGTTCGCTTACGTTTATCGCATCGATTCGAAGTCGTTGCTCTCCGCCATAGCCTCATACCGCGGTTTTGAGGCAAACATAGCCTTGCTCTACACCCACATCTCCGACCATACACGTGGCGCAGCGTCGCCCCTGAGCCGCCTCACACCCATGTATCTCGCCTCATGGCACGGAGGTCCGCTGACCGTACGAGCCTTCCATAAGCGCATCTTCCGCGCCCCGACGCTCAACGACCTCTATTATACACTCGTGGGCAATGCGCAGCTCCGACCCGAATACACCTCGCAATGGGACCTTGGCATCGACTATAAAGACCGCCACCTGCATCTCGCCGTCGACCTCTACACGAGCCGGATAGAAGACAAGATTGTAGCCATACCGATGAAATGCCAGTTCCGCTGGTCGATGGTGAACTTCGGACTGGTCAGGTCGTTAGGCATAAGCACCACCGCCGGCTACGACCGCACGTGGGGCAAGCTGGCGCTGTCTGCCAACGCCAACTACACGTGTCAGCGTGACCGCGACTTCTCGTCGCCCTCCGACCCCGAATATAAGAACACCATCCCCTACTCTCCCCTCCATTCCGCCTCCCTCATAGTCAGCCTCGGCTATGACGGATGGTCAGCCTGCACGTCATGGCTCTACACCGGCGACCGCTTCGCACTTATCTCAAACAACAAGGAGGACATGCTCGGCGCCTGGCAGACCGTTGACCTCAAGCTCAGCAAGACCTTCACCATCAGCCGCCATAGCCTCCAGACCACCATAGAATGCAACAACCTCACCGACTCCAGACACGAAGTGGTGAAGCGCTATCCTATGCCGGGACGCAACTGGAAGCTGACCCTGCAATGGAGGATGTAAAAGCGAAAACACACCGCATTATCAAAATGTGATAATCATTTTATGATAATCGCTAAATAAAGAAACCAACCCTAACATGTCGTACAAGAACATATACGCCCGTCTGCTGTGGCTCCTTACTGTGTCGCTCCTTACAGCGTGCTCACTGCAACCAGCCGACTACCCCACTCCGTCTGAGCCGAAAGCCGACTCGGACCGCCTCATCGTGCTCTGCGAAGGACTGTGGGGCATGGACAATTCGTCGCTGTCGCTCATCGACAACGGCGTGCTGACCAACCGATGGTTTCAGCAGCAGAATCCCGGACGGCATCTTGGCGATACGGGCAACGACATTCTGCAGGTGAACGACACGCTGATAGCCATAAGCGTCAACTGGTCGAACATCGTGCAATACATCCGCCCTGACGGAACGGCGATAGCCGCAACGGAGAACATCCCCAATAACCGCCGGCTTGCAACTGACCACAACGGCTACCTCTACGTCACGTCTTATGCCGACAACGGTTACGTGGCGAAGGTGGACTTACGGACAAAGCAGGTGGTGGACACTTGCCACGTGGGACGCGAACCAGAGGGCATAGCCTATTACGAAGGACGGCTCTACGTAGCCAATACGGGAGGCTACGCCACGCAGACCAAGGACCACGACTATGAACAGACGGTCTCCGTGGTGGACGCGCAGACCATGCGCGAGCTGCGACGCATCGATACGGGACACAAGAATCTCTATGGCAAGCCGGCGCAATGGGGGCAATATCTGTGCATCAATGCCGCCGGCGACTACTATAACCAGCCGCCGCAATGCATAGTTCTGAATATGGCTAACGACGAGTTTCGCACTTTCGACTTCCCTGCCACGTACAGCTGCGCCTATCAGGGCACATTCTACATCATCGGTTCAGCCTATTCATACATCACCGAATCCTACGTCTTCTCCGCCCACACCATCTCCTTGCCCTCTATGGAGGCGGAGGAAGGACTGGCAGCGTACGACGCTGCCACAGCGACGATTCTACAGATGCAGTCGCCCTACGGCATCTATATCTCGCCATACACCGGACACCTCTACGCCAGCGACGCCCGAGCCTACGCCACCAACGGCTACGTTTACGAGTTCGGACGCGACGGCAAGCAGCTAAACAGATACCTGCTAAGAGGAGTGAATCCCTCGGGATTTCTGGCGTGGCAGCAGAATTAAAAACAAACCATTTAGATATGAAACCAACAACAATACTCTTTGCCGCACTCTTACAGCTCACAGTGTCGGCAAACGCACAATCACAGCAAACTGTTAAGGTGCTGGAATACTGCCCTGCACCAGGACAATTCATCAATACGCTGCCCGCCATTGACGCCGCGATGTCGGCGGAGGAGCGTCTGAAAGCTTGCGAAGAGCAGATGGAGGACGGCAATCTAGTGTGCCTTGGCGCTGCCGGAGGCTACATCACGTTCGGATTTGACGAGCCTATAAAGAATCTGCGCGGATCTGACCTGCGCATTCTCGGCAATGCTTTCTATTCACTGAACGACCCCGTTTACGGCACTTCCACAATCGGAGGAAGCGTCGAACCGGGCATTGTATATGCCGGTGTGGGCACGTCTCCCGAAACGGCTACGTGGTATGAGCTGGCGGGTTCGGAATATTACACCACCGAACGTCATAACTTCCGCATCACTTACCACAAGCCAACGGCGGAGAAAGGCGACCACGAGAAGTCGTATTCCGCCTTTGACAACTACATCCGCTTCACCGCTACGTGGGACGATGCTGACGGCACGAAGCGCGATACGACGGGTTATCTGATGAAGAACGTGTTTCATCCTCAGACCTACTGGCCAGTTTGGGAGGACAAGGAGGAGATGACGTTCAGCGGAGCACGACTGCCAAACAACGCCATCAACTACGGTGGCGACGAGTATGATACGGAGAATGCACAGCTATGGGTGACTTATCGCTATGCTGCCGACTCGTACGGTTACGTCGATGCTGCACCCAACGACGACCAGCGCTACACCACTTTCGACCTTGATTGGGCAGTTGACAAGAACGGCAATCCCGTAAAACTAACCCATGCCGACTTCATCCGCATCCAGACGGGTGTGCTGCAGCATTGCGGATGGACTGGCGAAACGTCCACGGAGGTCAGCTCTGTCATCAATCTGCATCTTGTGGAAGGCTACGATGCCGACCCAATCATCATCACGCCGCGTCCACGACCAACAGCCATAGACGCCATAAACGCTTCAGCAGCTAAGGAAACGGCACGCTATAACATCAGCGGACAGCGCATCAGCAAGCCTCAGCACGGCGTAAACATCGTGAGATACGAGGACGGAAGCGTAAGAAAGATAATAGTAAAATAAAGAAAAAGTGCCACTTTTGACTAAGCAAAAGTGGCACTTTTTTTTTAATTAAATATCTTAGAACTTGTAGTTAACACCGAACTGAATGTTTGTTCCGTCGAGGTTAACACCGAATGCCTTAACCTTAGCATCACCCTCGTTCTCCTGCTGGTAACCGAAGAAACCAACCTTTGTGATGAAAGCCACGTGGTCAGAGAGGTTAACCTTCAGACCCGGCTTGATGCCGAACTCGAATCCATCGTAATCTCTGCCGTTGCCACCGAAGTGCTTGTAACCTACAGTACCCTCAAGGAAGAGGTCAACGAGCTTTGTGTTGCAGAATGTATAGCGTGCGTACGGAGCGAGCTCGAATGTGTTGTAGCCGTCCTCTACACCCTCGTAACCGATGGTAAGACCAGCCTCCCAGTTCTTGTTGAACTCATAACCAATCTCAGGAACGAGTGCGTAATGCATCTTTGAGTCTGCCTTGCCATACTTAACGCTTGAAAGACCTGCACAACCACCGATGTAAACCTGTGCGCTTGCGCTTGCAGCAATTACCATAGCTGCCATAGTCATAAAAATCTTCTTCATAACCATTTCTTTTAAATATTAATGTCTTTTGTGTTTCAAATCAATGTTGCAAAGATATTATCTATTTTTAATTCAGCAAAATAAATCTTACTTTTACGTTAATCATAGAGAGTTATAGAACAATAAAAATACAATTAGTAGATTTATATCAATAAATAGTGGTAGATTTCGCCATATGATTGTGATGTTCGCCCCACACTACAGCCAATAAAACAACCAGCAAGGAGGAGTTTGTCCATAATCTTTACTAACTTTGCACCTACATTTCACATATAAGAACACATATAAAAGAAACCATACAATGCGTAAACTCCGTACTATAGAAATGCAGCGTCTGACGGTGGACGAGTTTCATGAGGCCAAGAAGCTCCCCCTCATCGTCGTTCTTGACGACGTGCGCTCACTCCACAACGTAGGCTCCGTATTCCGCTCATCAGACGCTTTCCGCGTGGAAGCGGTGTATCTCTGCGGCATCACAGCCACTCCACCCCACCCCGAAATCCACAAGACAGCGCTCGGCGGCGAAGATTCGGTAGACTGGCGCTACTTTCCCACAGCCACCGAAGCCGTGGCAGAGCTTCAGAAAGAGGGCATCTTCGTCTATTCCATCGAGCAGGTGGAGGGTTCCACAAAGCTCCAGAACCTCTCTCTCGACACCGACCGACGTTACGCCGTGGTGTTCGGCAATGAGGTGAAGGGCGTCCATCAGGAGGTGGTAGACCTCGCTGACGGTTGCCTCGAGATACCGCAGTTCGGCACCAAGCACTCCCTTAACGTCAGCGTAACAGCCGGCATCGTCATCTGGGAAGTGGCAAAGCAGTTCATTGCAGGAAGCAATACTGAATTTTGAGTTAGGAATTTTGATTTGGTAATGTCAGGCAGGGCTTTGACAAAAACCGTACTCCACATACCGCTTATGGGCGCAAATCCTATCGGATTTAAATAAAAGGCTTTACATTAGGTCTTACGAGAACCATGTTCTCGACAACCTAACGTAAAGCCTTTTATTTGTGCACAGCACGCGCCCATAATCGGAAAAACAAGAAAAACACAAGGTTACACAGTAGCGGAGGTCTCCCCTCAATTTATTTAGTTATTACATCCTCATGTAACCTTGTGTTTTTCTTTGTTTTTTCCGTTTGTGCTTTTCGAGAGAGGCGAAAGCCTCTCATTCATTTATGGCATATATGGGCGTGAGAACTTGTTCTCATAAGACCATATAGGACATAAAGGAATTGCCGAAGGCTCGAAAAGCACAAGCGGACTGTGGAGGAAGGTTTTTGTTAAAGCCCTGCCAATAATATCGGACGGCATATCGCCGATGACAATATTTGCATTTCTAACGCTCAATACTCCTCGTTCAGCGCACTAAGAAATCCTTGATGCGAAATTTTCGAGTTTTGAGCGTGCAGCTATAGCATACTGACACACAGCATATTATGCTGCCAAGAAAAGAAATGTGCAATGAATAAGGGAGCTAAACAAGCACAATAGAGGCGCTAAAGAGCCACTTTACCACCCCAAAACAGCCTCTATAGTCAAACAAAAGAGCCTCTCTTACACACCAATAGTGGCTATATTGGAGTGGAAAAGAGGCTTTTCTTGTATATTATGGGGCCAACAACGAAGCGAAACCTCACAAAAACAGCAAAATAAAACTCCAGAATCAATTTTTATTTTGTAACAGGATTTTACCATTTGTGTGATATTTGCATGAGACATGAAGGCAGGGCTTTGACACAAAATAGCCACAACTCTCTCATTCTGCAACATTTATACTCCACGTTTATTCTTTTTTTCGTAACTTTGCATGGTTATATACACACGAAACATACATATATTCAGATAAATGAAGAAACTTTTCATTGAGACATACGGCTGCCAGATGAACGTGGCAGACTCTGAGGTGGTGGCTTCCATCATGCAGATGGCTGGCTACGAACTGTGCGAGAACGAGGCTGACGCCGACGCCATATTCCTCAACACCTGCTCCATTCGCGAGAATGCGGAGAACAAGATATACGGACGACTGGAGACTCTGCACGCTGAGCAGAAGAAGGGACGCCAGCTGATACTGGGCGTTCTGGGTTGTATGGCGGAGCGTGTGCGTGAGGACCTTATCAACAACCATCACGCCAACCTCGTATGCGGACCCGACTCGTACCTCAATCTGCCCGACATGATTGCACAATGCGAGAACGGAAACAACGCCTGCAACATCGAACTGAGCACTACGGAGACTTATCGCGATGTCATTCCGCAGCGCATCGGAGCGGGACGCGTGAGCGGATTCGTATCCATCATGCGAGGATGCAACAACTTCTGCCATTACTGCATCGTGCCCTACACTCGTGGACGCGAGCGTTCGCGCGACGTGGAGAGCATCCTGCGTGAGGTGAAGGACCTGCACGACCGCGGCTTCAAGGAGGTGACCCTCCTCGGACAGAACGTCAACAGCTACGGTCTGACACCTGCCGGTAAGCGCATGGAAGGCGGCGTATCGTTTGCCGAACTCCTCCGCAAGGTGGCTCAGAGCGTGCCCGACATGCGCGTGCGCTTCACCACATCCAACCCCGAGGACATGACGGACGACATCCTCTATGCCGTCGCTGACGAGCCTAACCTCTGCAAGCATATCCACTTCCCTGCCCAGAGCGGATCAAGCAAGATTCTGAAGCTCATGAACCGTAAGTACACGCGTGAGCAATACCTGGAGCGTGTGGCTGCCATACGACGCATCATCCCCGACTGCGGACTGTCCACCGACCTCTTCGTGGGCTACCATGACGAGACGCCGGAGGACCACGCCGAGACTCTCTCGCTGGTACGCGAGTGCATGTTCGACTCTGCTTTCATGTTCAAGTACAGCGAGCGCCCCGGTACATACGCCGCCAAGCACCTGCCCGACAACGTACCGGAAGAGGTCAAGATAGAGCGTCTGAACGAACTTATCCGCCTCCAGACCGAGATTTCAGCCGAGCAGAACCGCAAGGACATCGGAAAGACTTTCGAAGTGCTCGTGGAAGGATTCTCCAAGCGATCACGCGAGCAGCTCATGGGACGCACCGAGCAGAACAAGGCTGTGGTGTTCGACAAGAAGGGACATCACATCGGAGAGCGCGTTATGGTGAAGATTACTGACGCAACGTCGGCTACGCTGCTGGGAGAATGTGTTGAATAAGAAAGAAACTGGAATTCAAAAGAAAGGAGCTTGTTATGATACTAAATGTAACAGAAGTCACTTATTTAGGTGACTACACACTGATCTGCACCTTCAATAATGGAGAAAAAAGAAAAGTTGACCTTACTCCTCTTTTGCAATATCCGGCCTTTGAAGAATTAAAAGACAAGTCGAAATTTGAGCAATTCGGACTGGATGGTACAATATTCTGGTCGAATGGTGCAGATATAGCACCTGAATATCTGTTCGAACATGGCTCTAATGTAAATTGATAAATGAAAGAATTCCTCCAAATACTGCGGCGTTTCATCCCGCCCTACAAGAAGTATCTGGCGCTGACGGTGGTCTTCAATATCCTCTCGGCGGTGCTCAACATCTTCTCGTTCGCAGCCCTTATCCCCATCCTGCAGATTCTTTTCCGCACGGAGGGAGCCGGTACTGCCACTGAGCTTATGCCTTGGTCGCTGGACAACCTGAAGGAAGTGCTTGCCAACAACGCCGACTACTACGTCACGCAGCTAATCGGCGACGTGGGAGCCACCACTACGCTGCTGCTTATAGGTCTGTTCCTCGCCTTCGCGACGTTCCTCAAGACAGGAGCTTACTTCCTTTCTTCAGCCACCATCATCCCCATTCGTACGGGTGTGGTACGCGACATCCGCAACCAGCTCTACCATAAGATAACGTCATTGCCCATCGGATTCTTCTCCGAAGAGCGCAAGGGCGACATCATTGCACGTATGACGGGCGACGTGGGCGAGATAGAGAGCAGCATAATGTCGTCGCTGGACATGCTCTTCAAGAACCCCATCCTCATCATATCCTACTTCACAGCCCTGATTTTCATATCGTGGCAGCTGACGCTCTTCACCCTCGTATTCGTGCCAATCTTCGGCTGGTTTATGGGATATGTGGGCAGAAAGCTCAAGCGCAAGTCAATAGCGGCACAGTCGCTGTGGAGCGACACGATGTCGCAGGTGGAGGAAACGCTCGGCGGACTGCGCATCATCAAGGCGTTCTGCGCCGAGGATAAGATGAACAAGCGATTTGACGGCATCAACTCCGAATACCGCGACTCCATACAGCGCGTCAACATCCGCCAGCAGATGGCTCACCCGATGAGCGAGTTCTTGGGTACGGTACTGATTATCATCGTGTTGTGGGTGGGCGGCATCTTAGTGCTCGACCAGCAGATACTGTCCGGTCCGACGTTCATCTATTATCTTGTGATGCTCTATTCCATCATCAATCCGCTCAAGGATTTCTCCAAAGCGAGCTACAATATCCCCAAGGGACTTGCCTCAATGGAGCGTGTAGACAAGATTCTGAAGGCAGAAAACACCATCAAGGAACCTGCCAATCCCAAGCATATAGCTTCGTTTGAGCATCAGATTGAGTTCCGCCACGTATCGTTCCGCTACGGCGAACAGTGGGTATTGAAGGATATCAATCTCGTAATAGAGAAAGGAAAGACGGTGGCGCTCGTAGGTCAGAGCGGATCAGGAAAGTCTACCCTCGTGGATCTTATCCCGCGTTATTACGACGTGCAGGAGGGAGAGGTGCTCATCGACGGCATAAACGTCAAAGACCTTGGCATCCATGACCTTCGCCAGCTCATCGGCAACGTCAATCAGGAAGCCATTCTCTTCAACGACTCGTTCTACGGCAACATCACGTTCGGCGTGGATTCTGCCACACGTGAGCAGGTGGAGCAGGCGGCACACATAGCCAACGCACACGAGTTTATCATGCAGACAGAGCACGGTTACGACACCAACATCGGCGACCGTGGCGGCAGACTCTCTGGCGGACAGCGCCAGCGCGTCAGCATAGCCCGAGCCATACTCAAGAACCCGCCCATCCTTATCCTCGACGAGGCAACGTCTGCACTCGACACGGAGAGCGAACGACTGGTGCAGGACGCCCTGGAACGCCTCATGAAGACGCGCACCACGGTGGCAATAGCTCACCGCCTGTCCACCATCAAGAACGCCGACGAGATTTGCGTGCTACACGAAGGCGAGATTGTGGAGCGCGGAACGCACGAAGAACTGCTCGAAAAGGGCGGATATTACCGCAAGCTGCATGAGATGCAGAAGTAAAAGGAAACTGAAACGAAATACTGAACAATACACTACGTATGGGCAATAACACTCCTCAACAACATACAAACGAAAAGGATTCGAAAAGGGTGAGAGTCTTGCGAGTTATCGCAGGGCTCATGCCCTTTTGGTTTTTATACGCCATCAGCGACGTGGCGTTCGTCATACTTTACCATCTTGTGCGCTATCGCCGACGCATAGTAAGGCGAAACCTCGCCACATCCTTCCCTGAGAAGACAAAACTGGAGCGTCTGAAGCTGGAAAGACGCTTCTACAGATGGCTCTGCGACTACTTTGTAGAGACGTTCAAGCTGCTGAACATCAGCGACAAGGAGCTGCGCAAGCGATTTAAAATCGTCGGTGCGGAGGAGGTGGAGAAGTGCTTTCAAGAAGGACAGGACTGCTCTGCGTTCCTCGGACATTACTGCAACTGGGAGTGGCTCTCATGCACAGGCATCGCATTCCCAGAGAACCGTAAGATGGGTCTCATATACAAACCGCTGCGTTCGGAATGGGCAGACAAGCTGTTCCAGAAGATCCGCACGTCACAACCCTCAAGTATCGTCATCCCGAAGAACGAAATACTACGCCATATCGTTACTTTACGACGCCAGAACATACGCTCTTTCTGCGGATATATAGCCGATCAGGGACCGCGTTACGCCAACATCCACTTATGGCTGGACTTCCTTAATCACGACACGGGAGTGTTTACGGGTGCGGAGCGCATCATGCGTAAGATGAACAATGCAGTGTTCTACATCGACCTTGAACGACCCAAGAGAGGATATTACACAGCCACGCTCCACCTTATCACGCGCAATCCGGCAGAATGGAAAGAGCACGAACTCACCCGACGCTTCTTCCAGCTCCTCGAACAGACCATCCGCCGCGAACCGGCTTACTATCTCTGGACCCACAACAGATGGAAGCGTAGCCACGAACAGTTCGACAAAGAATACGTGATAGTGGACGGCAAGACCATGCCGCGCAAACAATAAAGAGCCCATAGCGCTAATAAAGAGACAACGTCAAGCAATCAGTTGACTTAAAATAACAATATCATGACAAAAATAGCATACGATGCCAAGCGACTCGTGCGCAACACTACCGGACTTGGCAATTACTCGCGCACTCTTGTCAACGACCTCTCCCGCACTCTCCCCGAAGCCTGCGAGATGCTCCTCTACACGCCTTCATACGGACGTGAAGACCTCAGAGAGCAGGTGAACATGTCGCAAAGAATGAGATATGTTTATCCCAAAAGTGCGAAAAGCGGCATAGCGCAAGCCATCTGGCGCTCCTGGGGCATCGTACGCGACCTTAAGAAGGACGGCGTCAGCCTGTATCACGGACTGTCCGGCGAGCTGCCTATAGGCATCAGGAAGTCGGGAATAAAGAGCGTGGTGACCATCCACGACCTCATCTTCATGCGCCATCCCGAATATTATAATCCCATTGACGTGATGATGTATCGCGCCAAATTCCACCTTACGTGCCGCGAAGCTGACCGTATAATAGCCATATCTCGCCGCACGGCGGAGGACATCGTGGAGCTTGGAGGCGTCAATCCCAAGCGCATAGACATCATCTATCAGAGTTGCGGCGTACGCTTCGCCAACGTGGTAAGCGAGGAAGCGGCTGACGAGACACGCCGCAGATACAACCTTCCCGAACGGTTCGTGCTCAACGTGGGCACCATAGAGGAGCGCAAGAACGTGCTGCTCGCCGTGAAAGCCCTCAAATACCTTTCCGAAGACATCCATCTGGTGGTGGTCGGAAGACGCACGAAGTATGCTGACAAGGTGGAGAAATGGGCTGAGAAGAACAATGTGGCGCACCGTCTGCACATGCTTTCAGGCGTGGAGAACAATGCCTTGCACGCCATTTACCAGCTGGCAGAGTCGTTTGTCTATCCCTCTCGCTACGAAGGATTCGGCATTCCCATCATCGAAGCCATACAGAGCCGACTGCCGGTGGTGGCTGCTACAGGCTCTTGCCTGGAGGAAGCGGGTGGTCCTGACTGCCTTTACGTAAACCCTGACAGCCCCGAAGAATGCGCCGAAGCCATCAAGCTGACCTTGCGCGGAGCCGAACAACGCGACCTTCGCATCATGCGTAGCCGCGAATACGTGAAGCGATTCGAGAACAAGGACACGGCAAAGCAGGTGATGGAGGTGTATAGGAAACTCGTCAATCTGTAGGCTATATATCATTTACGTATGGCTTTGCCGGCAAAATTCATATCATAATCATTCAGAAATGCTAATACTCTTCATACTCTTCGGGGTGGGAATGTTTGTCTTCCTGCGCTATAATATGGGACTGGCACGCAACTCGCGGGGCCAGCAGCAGCGACGTTACCTTCTCGCTGCGCTTCAGGCTGTCATCCCAATGGAGGCTGCCGTGCTGGCTGGACACAGCGATAACCTTCTGCGCGAAGCGTTGATCATGCCATGCTCCACTGCCATCGCTGCCTCATTCCTTACGGCTTTGCTGTGGATGACGGTATATAACGTCACGTACGACCTTACCCACCGCGCCTCATCGCCCGACTATGACAACCACATGGACATCGCTTTCGGCATCTATCTCTTCGGTTGGCTGACGGCATTGCAGAACATCATAGCATGGTTCTCCCCCATTGCGGCTGCCATCGTGGTAGGAACAGTGGAGGCTACGCTCATCATCATACCTCTCGCACAGGCAGTATATTACGCCGTTTATCGCACTTGCGTGGACGAAGCAGGCATGCAGCCGCTTGTAAACACTTACTGGAGCGAGGCACGCGAGTTCGTAAAGTCGTTCCCGATATGGAAGACAGCATTGTCATTCGCCTCCATTGGTGGCATCATTGCCCTCTGCATAGCGGCAAACAACTCTGCCCCAGCCTTCCCTTTGCATGAGGCAGCCACGTCCACCGGTACGGCAGCGGCAGCCTTCTTCATCATCGCCATATTCATTTACTTCACCACATACATCTGGAAACCGCGCCACGGACTCTTCGTCCGCACCGGTATAATGACGCTCTACATCGACGTACGAACGTATAATCGCAGCACAATGGGTTATCGTACGGGCATGAAGCAGCGCCTTGAAACGCTGGAAGTGGAGAAGCTTAACGACAGCCCAAGACGCAGAAAGACCATAATAATGGTAATAGGCGAGTCGGCTTGCCGCGACTATATGTCCGCTTTCTGCCCCTCACAGCCTTGGGAAACAACGCCTTGGGAGACGCAGATGAGGAAGCAAAAGGATTCGGGATTCGTGTTCTTCCCCAACGCTTACTCGTGTGCTATGCAGACCGTGCCCTCCTTGGAGCGCGTCCTGACCGAGCGAAACCAATATAATGACAAGCCTTTCGCCGACTCTTGCTCCATCATCGACATTGCAAGACGAGCCGGATACGTGACCAAATGGTATAGCAATCAGAGCTATATAGGCATCAACGACACCTCCGTGACACTCGTGGCGCAGACCTCCGACACTGCCAAATGGGTGAAGAAGGAGGGCGGCATACAGCAGTTTGACGAGTCGTTGCTGAGCTTCCTGGACGAAATAAATCCCGAAGACGACAACTTCGTGGTGCTGCATCTCAAGGGTTCGCACTTCAATTACGAGAACCGTTATCCTGAATCGTTCGCCAAAGAGCACGGACTGCGTACCGACGGAGGCGATGTGGAGTGTTATCGCAACTCCATCCGCTACACCGACCACGTGCTTGAGCGTATCTATAGTTACGCCAAACAGAAGCTCAACCTCCAGGCAATGGTCTACTTCTCTGACCACGGAGGCATCCCCGACATGCGTCGTTCGCCGCGTTTCCTCGGCTTCAAGATGGTTCGCATACCGCTTTGGACGTATCTTTCTGACGAATACAGAAAGCAACATGCCGGCGTTGCAGAGGCATTGAAAGCCAATAGCGACCGCTATTTCACCAACGACCTCGTGTATGAGCTTGTCTGCGGCATCCTTGACGTACGGTCAAACCGCTACGACCGGGCGCAGTCAATAGCCTCAACGTCATATAAATATAAGCGTAACGAGCTGCTCACATACGACGGACGCATCCGTATTGAGGACGACGACCTCGACACGAACCCTAAAACAATGCAATAATAAAAACAGAAGACAAATGATGTCAATAAGAATAGCCGACAAATACGCCCACCTCAGACCCTTCATCGAGTCGATACCCGAGCGCATGGAGCATGAGGGCGAAACCATACACAACGGACGAAACCTCATAAAGGTGATGCAGACGCCGGACGGACTGACCGTAAACGTAAAGCGTTATCACGCTCCGCACTTCCTTAACGCCATAATCTACTCCACCTCCCTTCGCACTCCAAAAGGACAGAGAGCCTACGAATACCCCTCCATACTGCTATCAAAGGGCGTGGAGACTCCCGAAGCTGTGGCTTACATTGAGAACCGTGTGATGGGAATACTGAAGGAATCGTACTTCATCAGCCTGCAATGCCCCTACCCTAACCGCTTCTACGAGGTGATAAAGATGAAGGAAGAGGAGTGTCTGCCGCTTGCAGAAGCCTTCGCACGCTTCACCGCTCACATGCACGAGGAGCAACTGCTCCATCGCGACTACTCGCCGGGCAACATCCTATGGCAGAAGGACGACAAGGGAGAATACCACTTCTCCGTTGTCGACATCAATCGCATGTACTTCGGCGAGGTTGCAATGAAGGCTGGATGCGCCAATTTCGCCCGTCTTTGGGGCTCAAAGAAGTTCTTTAAAAGGATAGCAGAGGTTTACGCTAAGGAGCGAGGCATGAATTATGAGGACTGCCTCAGCAACATAATGGAACAGCGCAAACTGTTCTGGACGAAATACTCGAAGCGACACAATATCTCGTTCGAGCTGGATTTATAACTTTTAGTTGAGATTTGAGAAGTGAGAGTTGAGAGTTATGATATCTCTTTTTAGTATATGATATTATCAATAATGGTAATCATAACTCTCAACCCTCACATCTCAACTCTCAACCCTCAACTTATTACCCCTTTCCGCACAAAATGTCGATGTAGAACTGCACGTATTCGTCTACGGCGCGGTCCCAACTGAACATTGCTGCACGCTGCTTCAGCTTCTCCGCCTTCTCCTCCGGTGCGCTGGCATAATCGGCAAGTCCCTTACATACAGTCTCAGCCATATCCTTTGCGTCCAGCGAATCGAAGTAATAGCTGATGTCGCCACCCACTTCTGGCAGCGATGTAAGGCGTGTGAGGAACGAAGGCTTGCCGAAACACATAGCCTCCACTACCGGCAGACCGAAACCTTCCGACATCGAAGGGAACAAAAGGCCCTTACAACGGCTCAGAAGCGCCGCTTTCTGCTCGCCCGTTACCTTGCCCACAATGGTGACGTTCTTCAGCTGTAGGCTCTCTATGGTGTCATAAACAAGCTTCTCAAACTTCTCCCCTGCCGTACCAGCAAGCACCAGATGCTCGTCAGGAAGATTCTTCATCATCTCCAGTATAAGAATCACGTTCTTCTTACGCGACCAGCGTGAGATGTGGAAAAGGAAAGTCTTAGGCACTCCCATTCCCTCCAGCTCCTTGTCATACTGCTCCTGAGTCTTCGTATTGAGATTTGTAACGCCATTGCAGATCACACGGGCAGGCTGCTTGAAGTCATAGTAGCGCTTTACATCCTGCTCTGTAAAGTTGGATATAAACGACAGATGCGTAGCCTGATCGAGGCGGCGGGTGGTCACCATCAGCTTCTTACGCTTGTGCAAACCGGTTATCTCGTTGTGCATGAAGTTGAAGTCGTGCACCGTAACAAGTAGCTTCGGAGCAATACGAACTCTGAACTTATAGAACTGATTGGTCCAATGCACCATATCCACACTCGGCAGCAGCCAACGACGAAGCGGCGTGAACAGACTGTTCTTCAGCAATTCACGACGCACCTTGTTGATGACGTAGTAGTCGACATTGTCGCCGAAAGCTCCCACCATCTCCTTATCCACGAGAAACAGAAGCTTTATGCCATATTTCTCGAGCAGCATCGGAGCCTTGTCAGCAAGGCGTATACCTATGCTTTTCTCAAACTCTCCAAGACCTGTATTCAGCAGATGTGAGTTGGTCATCGATACAGCAAGTGTCTTACATTTCATATTCTTCTCTAAATAGTTAAGTTGTTACCCAATTCGTTTCTTAATTATTCTCTCTCGTTATTGCTTATATAACGAATTTATACAGCTTATATTATAAGATCACGACCTTCCGGTCACAATTTTCTTTATCTCGTTCAGCTTGTTGAGCGCCTCCACGGGCGTGAGGTTGTTGATGTCCAGACCTATTATCTCGTCGCGTATCTGGCAGAGCACGGGGTCGTCCAGCTGGAAGAAAGACAGCTGTACGCCTTGAACGGACGACTGGCTGGCGATGTTGCGCGTCGAGAGCTTGCCTCCCTTGCGCCTCTTTACGGACGTGACGGTCGTGGCTGCGGCGTTCTCTGAAGGAGCTTCTGCCGATGCCTCTGCCCCACTCTCGTCCACTCCCACTCCGGCATTGTCTGCCTCAAGCTGCCTCAGAATGGCGTTGGCGCGGTTCACTATCGACTTCGGCATACCGGCTATCTCTGCCACATGTATACCGAACGAATGCTCTGATCCGCCCGGCATAAGCTTGCGGAGGAAGATAACCTTGCCGTTCACCTCCTTCACGCTGACATTATAGTTCTTGATACGCTCGAAATGCTTCTCCATTTCGTTCAGCTCGTGATAGTGAGTGGCGAAGAGCGTGCGGGCCTGAGCGCCCGAATGCTGATGCAGATACTCCACGATGGCCCACGCAATGGAGATGCCGTCATACGTGGAAGTGCCTCGTCCAAGCTCGTCGAAGAGCACAAGGGAGCGCGGCGTAACGTTGTTGAGGATGTCCGAAGCCTCGGTCATCTCCACCATAAACGTCGATTCGCCCAACGAGATATTGTCCGAAGCGCCCACACGTGTGAATATCTTGTCCACAAGACCAATATGTGCCGAGTCGGCAGGCACGAAGCTTCCCATCTGCGCCATGAGCGTGATAAGGGCAGTCTGGCGCAGCAACGCCGACTTACCAGCCATGTTTGGTCCGGTGATTATCATTATCTGCTGCTTCTCCGTGTCGAGTTTTATGTCGTTCGGAACATACTGCTCGCCCACCGGAAGCTGCGTTTCGATGACAGGATGGCGTCCTGCCTGTATCTCCAACAGGGCGTCGTCAGCCACGACAGGACGAACATAACGATGCTCTTCCGCCGCCTTTGCGAAGGAAAGCAGACAGTCTATGCGTGCTATGATATTGGCATTGATCTGTATCTGCGGCACAAACTCAGCCATATCCGTAACCAGTTCGTTGAAGAGACGGCTCTCAAGGGAGAGAATTTTCTCGTCCGCACCCATGATTTTCTCCTCATATTCCTTCAGTTCCTGCGTGATATAACGCTCCGCATTGGCAAGCGTCTGCTTGCGAATCCATTCCTGTGGCACGGCGTCCTTATAAGTATTGCGCACCTCAAGGTAATATCCGAAGACATTGTTATATCCCACTTTAAGCGACTGGATGCCTGTCCTCGCCGCCTCTTCCTCCTGAATCTTCAGCAGATAGTCGCGGCCTCCGCGCGAAATGGAGCGCAGTTCGTCCAGCTCCTCTGAGTAACCGGAAGCTATGACATCGCCCTTCGCTACGAGCAAAGGCGGATCAGACTGAATCTCGCGTTCGATGCGGTCGCGCAGACTCTCGCAAAGGTTGAGCCTGTCACCCATCGAACGGATTACTTCGCAGTCAGAACTGAGACAGGCAGACTTCACAGGAACAAGCGCCTGTAGAGCTAATTTCATCTGAACCACCTCTCTCGGCGACACTCTTCCTACGGCCACCTTCGATATTATTCGCTCTATATCGCCGATGCGATGGAGCTGTTCGTCGATGACCTGGCGGAAATCGGGCTTGCGGAAGAACGTCTCGACGACATCAAGACGCTTGCCTATCGTCGCCACGTCGCGCAGCGGAAATACGGTCCAGCGCTTCAGCATACGCGCTCCCATCGCCGTTGTGGTGCGGTCGATGACGTCAAGGAGCGACGAACCGTCCTCCTGCATGCTGCCAAGCAGCTCCAAAGAGCGGATGGTGAACTTGTCAAGACGCACATAACGGTCCTCCTCAATGCGTCGGAGCGACGTTATATGGCCTATATTGGTGTGCTGCGTCATCTCCAGATACTGCATGATTACGCCTGCAGCCACCACGCCAAGCGTGAGATGCTCCACACCGAAACCCTTGAGCGACTGCGTGCCGAAGTGCTTGAGGAGCTTCTGACGCGAACTCTGCTCCGTAAACATCCAGTCGTCCAGCTGGAACGTACACCACCTGTTGCCGAACCTGTCCTCGAATTCACGCTTCATCTGACGGTCGTGCAGCACCTCCTTGGGCTGGAAAGACACCAACAGCTTCTCCACGTAATCAGACGTGCCCTCCCCTACTAAGAATTCTCCCGTAGAGATATCGAGGAACGACACGCCGCATGCCGTCTTCGTCATGTGTACGGCAGCCAGAAAGTTGTTCTCCTTATAGTTCAGCACCGTGTCGTCCATCGACACGCCGGGCGTCACAAGCTCCGTAACGCCACGCTTTACGAGGGTCTTAGTAAGCTTCGGATCTTCCAGCTGGTCGCAGATGGCAACGCGCTTTCCGGCACGGATGAGCTTAGGCAGATAAGTGTCGAGAGCGTGATAAGGGAAACCAGCCATCTCGCAAGCCGCACCATTGGCGTTCTTTCCGTTGGAGCGACGTGTAAGCGTAATGCCAAGAATCTTAGCCGCCTCCACGGCGTCATCAGCGTAAGTCTCGTAGAAGTCGCCGCAGCGGAATAGCAACAAAGCGTCCGGATTGGCCTCCTTGAACGAATAAAACTGTCGCATCATCGGCGTAAGTCCATCATCCTTCTTTTTCTGAACCATATATTAGGATTGTTCTGTTTTTTATTTAATTACGTATCAATAACAATGCAGAACCGATATAAATATAAAGATGTATCGGCTGCAACTTACAAAAGAAATAAAAAAAAACGGGATACGCAAATTTATGGTAATGAATTTAAAGATGACATGAGATTTGGAGGAATGTAAACAGGAATTTAGCGGTGAGACGAATTAAGACTGTATTCACAAGCAGACAAGACAAACATAGGAGGCTATGGCGTCTCGCCGTAGCCCCGCAGCCTCCCATAGCAGAACGCCAATCAGCTTATTATTGATTAACTGTTCGTGGGTGCGTGACTATGGCGAGACGCCATAGCCTCCTACAGTTTGTACATTTTGCTCATTTATAATCTCAATTAAACTGCAATTTACTCAGCAGGCTCTCACTCGTTAATATCTGATGAGCGTTTTATGTTATCCACAATATCCTGTCAGTTATCTACACCTGTTTGTTAGTTATCTACAATAACAGGCATACGTAGTTATCCACAATTGTGGATAACCTGTGGATAACTCTGCAACAGGCTGATACACAATATGCAGTTATTAACAAAAAGAGTTGAAAAGAGAGGCTTTTTTTGCCCGTTTATCAACACTTAGAAATGACATACGCACACAAAATTGCTGCGTTACGCACACAGCAATTTCTGTTTATCGCACACACAAAATCCTTATTCACAAGTTATCCACACTCATGTGGATAATGCAAATATCGTACAAAGAGTAAAAACATGTTACAAAATAAAAATCAATTATAGAGATTCAGATACGTAATTTTCTTGTCTTACACGATGATGAAGCAACCGTCATTCATCAATAGAGCCTCTTTTACACTCCCATACATCCACTCTCAGAGAGCAAAAGAGGCTCTATTGCATGACAACAGTGGCTGTATAAGAGTGTAAAAGTGGCTCTATGATGGCATAAAGTGGCTGTTTAAGCACGCCAAATCATTGCACACATCATGTAATAACCGCATAATAGACTGACTATAAAGAAGTTGACGCCGCACGCCCAAAACTCAAGGATTTCGCACCAAAGATTTCGTTGTGCGCTCAAGTGGCAGTATTGAGCGTTAGAAATGCAAATATCGTGACACAAGTTTCGCAAGCGAAAGAAGTGATTGGAAGTTATCAACATTATTGTGGATAACCTTATAAATGTCTGATATACAGCTAATGATTATTAACATACCTGTGTATAAACCTGTTTATTCTACTATTATACAGGCAAACAAAAGCAATTCCTGTTCTGATGCGCCAGTATTATCAACACACAGGATTATGAACTGGATTGTGGATAACTGACTTAACATACTGAAACACAAGGATAAGTTATTAACAATTCACGTTGAAAAGCCTGTATATAACAGGAATATAACCTGTGGATAACACTACGTATACACCAGTTATCCACACTCTCTTAGCCTGTCTGACAGGATGGGGGAGAACAGGCGTAGCAATGGTATCCACAGATAGTTATCAACACACCTGTGGATAACTACATAAACATACTGATAATCAATGCGTAGTTATTCAAAGTGCCTGTTTATACAGGCTTATACTAACAAGAAAAGGGTGGGGTAGGAGCTGTCTGTTATCAACAGGTTAACGTAAATTGTGGATAACTTTGTAAACGAATGATAATCAGAAGGATAATATTAACAATAGCATATCCTTTGGAATTATGTATAAGCAGGCAGTACAAACTTAGGAGGCTATGGCGTCCCGCCGTAGCCACGCACCCACGAACGGTTAGCATAATAAGTTGTTTGATGTCAGGTATGGGAGGCTGCGGGGCTACGGCGAGACGCCATAGCCTCCTAAGTTACCAATATAACTAAACAAAAGTAGATGATTCAGCCATCGTGCCGCCTCCTGTTCATAACCCTGTGATACCTGTTAATAACCGTGTGGAGAAGCCTGTGGATAACTCGCCACTTATCAACAGGGGACAGGGAGTAGCAGTTTGGGTGTGGATAACTAACACTATTATTAAACTGATATTACAAAGTTTTCCACGATTATTAATCGAAAAAAGATATAAACTTATTAACTTTGCACGTGTCTACATCATATTGTGGATAACACGCCTATTACGCTTATAATCAACAGGAAGATGTTACGATTGCCTGTGGACAACAGGCATCCACATGTTTATAACTTAATATGCAAGAAAAAGACAGGAAAGTTACCAACATACTAACAGTACATCATCCTAATATTATTTTTTTTCTTTTAAAAAAAAGAAAGAGAGAATATATATAGATGTTGTGGATAAGTGGTGGGAACGACCAAAAGAACGAAACGTATAAACAATAAAGCAATGAATAAAGAGTGGACTGAAAAGGGATTTGTCGACGAGCCTGTTGACGAGTCGATTGACCTTAAGAAAGAGATACGCCGTCTTTGCAAGGAGAAGGACGCCGTGCTGTTGGCTCATTACTATACGGTGGGCGAGGTGCAGGAAGTGGCTGACTTTATCGGCGACTCGCTGGCGCTGGCTCGCAAGGCGGCTCAGACCGACGCCAAGATGATTGTGATGTGCGGTGTGCACTTCATGGCTGAGACATGCAAGCTGCTCTCACCGGAGAAGAAGGTGCTCTGCCCGGATCTGACAGCTGGTTGCTCGTTGGCTGACTCATGCAAGGCTGAGGACCTGAAGGAGTTTAAGGAGCAGCATCCCGGCTACAAGGTGGTGAGCTACGTCAACACTACGGCGGCTGTAAAGGCGCTCACGGACGTGGTGGTCACGTCAGGCAATGCGGAGAAGGTGATGGCTTCTTTCCCGAAGGACGAGAAGATTATCTTCGGTCCCGACTATAACCTCGGCAATTACATCAACAGCGTTTCCGGTCGTCAGATGCTTCTCTGGAACGGCGGCTGCCATGTTCATGAGAAGTTCTCCGTGGAAGCCATCGTGAAGCTCAAGGAGGAGCATCCCGAGGCTGTGGTAATGGCTCACCTGGAGTGTAAGGCTCCTGTGCTTGCCGTGGCTGACGTAAAGGGATCGACGGCTGCCATGCTCAATTATGCCAAGGCTCATCCCGAGACAAAGGAATATATCATCGCCACGGAGGCTGGTATCCTGCACGAACTGCAGCGCAGCTGCCCCGACGTGACGTTCTATCCTGTCCCGCCTGAAGTAAGCGAGGGTGGGGTAGGCTGCTCTTGCAACGAATGTGAGTATATGAAGAAGAACACGCTGAAGAAGATATATAACACGCTGCGCTACGAATGGCCCTCTGTGGAGGTGGACCCCGAGATAGCCCGCGACGCCGTGAAGCCTATAGAGCGCATGCTGGAGCTGTCTTAACAGGAGCGAAGACACACCTTCAAGGAATATATATGCTGAAAGACATGTTTTTCTGCCAAGACAGGAAAGCATGTCTTTGTTTTTATTACTTTATTATGAATCGCAATAACAAGAAGGACATACTTCTCGCTATGATACGTAAGGGAGCGCCGATGACGTTTTCCCAGCAGGCGCGGCTCGTGCTGAGTCTTGCCACGCCTGCCATCCTTGCCCAGCTCACCACCACGATGATGCAGTATATCGACGCTTCGATGGTGGGTAGCCTTGGCGCTTCTGCTTCTGCTGCCATCGGACTGGTGGAGACCACCATGTGGCTGATGGGCAGCATCTGTTCGGCTGCGGCTGCCGGCTTCTACGTTCAGGTCAGCCATCAGCTTGGCGGCAACGACCCCGCACGTGCACGTGCCACTCTGCGTCAGGGCATCATGTCCGTGCTGGTGGTTAGCCTGCTGTTGGGAATGACGGTGCTTGCCATCAGTCCGTTCCTGCCAAGATGGTTGGGTGGGGGAGAGGACATCTGCAGCACGTCGTCCGTTTACATCGCCATCATCTCTTTGGGTCTGCCCGCCTTCCAGTTCTCGATGTTCGGCTACGGCATGCTCCGCAGTTCGGGCAATATGGTGGTGCCGAGCGTGATGAGTGTGGTGATGATGGCTCTGGACGTATTCTTCAATTTCTTCCTTATTTTCCCCACACGTCCCATGGAAGTGCTTGGCATGCAGGTGATGATGCCCGGCGCCGGACTCGGAGTGGAGGGCGCCGCCATCGGAACGGTTTCGGCGGAAGCTGTGGCAGCCACGGTGACGATGTATATACTATGCTTCCGCAAGGGCGAACTGTGTCTACGTCAGGACAGCGGACGCTTCCTGCCGACGTGGAATGTGGTGAAGAACGCCATGCACATCGGACTGCCGATGGGACTGCAGCAGACCATTATGACGTCGGCGTATATCGTCACCACCATCATTATCGCTCCTCTCGGCACCATTGCCATCGCCGCCAACTCGTTCGGCATCATCGTGGAGAGCCTCTGCTATATGCCCGGCTACGGCGTTGCTGACGCTGCCACGACGCTCGTGGGACAGACCATCGGTGCAGGGAGGCACGACCTGATGAAGCGCTTCGCATGGCTCTCCGTTGGGCTTGGCGTAGCGATAATGTCGGTCATGGGCGTGGTGATGTACGTGGCGTCGCCGTTTGCGATGGCTATGATGACTCCCTCTTTGGAGGTAAGACAGCTGGGTGTGGAGGTGCTGCGCATAGAAGCCTTCGCCGAACCGATGTTCGGTGCTGCCATCATCTGCTACGGCGTGTTCGTGGGAGCCGCCAAGACCATAGCTCCGAGCATTATGAACCTCGCTTCGATGTGGGGCGTGCGCATAACGCTCGCCGCGCTGCTCGCCCCGACGATGGGTCTGCGTGGCGTGTGGCTGGCAATGTGCCTCGAGCTTTGCTTCCGCGGCATGATATTCCTCGTGAAGCTGTGGACATGGAAGCTGAAGCCGCAGAAAAAGATTTAAAAATACAAAACCAATATATACTATTACGATTATGGAGAAAATTGCTAATAAGGTATTCGGTGGAGAGCGTCCTCTCTTCGAAATCCACAACACGGAACTCGACCACGTTCGCATCACGTTCGGTGAGTCGGGCGTTAAGGAATGCAGCAACATTGTCTGCCGCAACTGCTATTTTGAGGGCAAATATCCGCTCTGGCACGTCAAGGGATCGGACATCCGCAACTGTTATTTTGCGCCGGGTTCGCGTTCTGCCATCTGGTATTCTGACGATATGCACATGGAGGACTGCGTCATCAACGGCCCGAAGTTCTTCCGTGAGATGAAGAATCTCTCGCTGAAGAACGTCACCATCAACGACGCTGACGAGACTTTCTGGGGCATTGACGGCCTGAAGCTGGAGAATGTGGTGCTGCATGACGGCACTTATCCCTTCATGCACTGCCGCAATGTGGAGGTGGACGGACTCGTTTCTGACTCGAAGTACGTGTTCCAGTACTCACGCGACATCGTCATCCGCAACGCCAAGATTGACACGAAGGACTCGTTCTGGGAGGTGGACAACGTCACGGTGTACGACTCGGAGCTTAACGGTGAGTTCCTCGGATGGCACTCGTGCGGACTCCGCCTCGTAAGATGCCACATCTCCGGCGAACAGCCGCTCTGCTATGCCAAGGATCTGGTGCTTGAGGATTGCACGTTCGACGCCGAATGCGACCGTGCCTTCGAGTATTCCACCGTTCAGGCTGACATCCGCGGACACATCAAGAGCATAAAGAATCCGATGTCGGGACGCATCACGGCAGACAGTATCGGAGAGGTGATTATAGACGAGAACATAAAGAAGCCGGCTGACTGCGTGGTTAGCATCAGAGAAAAATAATATAATTATGATTTACGACTTCTCTAAACCTACCTGCCGCCGTGGCACCAACTCGTACAAATGGGACTCGGCGGCGGGTGATGACATCATTCCGCTGTGGGTGGCTGACATGGACTTCGAGACTTATCCCGGCATTACGGAGGCGCTGCGCCGCCGTGTCGACCATGCCATCTTCGGCTATACACGTGTGCCGGACAGCTATTATGATGCTGTCTGCCGCTGGTTTGAGGAAAGACACGGGTGGCGCTTCCATCGGGACGACATCATTTACACCTCAGGCGTGGTGCCTGCCATATCAGCCATAATCAAGGCGCTGACGCTGACTGGCGACCAAGTGGTGGTGATGGGACCCGTATACAACTGTTTTTTCTCCTCTATACGCAATAACGGCTGCGAGCTGTCAAGTAGTCCACTCATCTATAATAAAGCGCTCCTGCGTTACGAAATCGACTTCCACGACCTCGAACAGCGCCTCTCGCACGAGCGTGCCCGTCTGCTGCTGCTCTGCAATCCGCACAATCCGGGTGGACGAGTGTGGAGCCGTGACGAGCTGGAACGTGTGGCTGTGCTCTGCAAGAAGCATGGCGTACGGGTGGTTTCGGACGAGATTCATTGCGAACTGACGCTTGGCGACCACCGTTACACGCCGTTCGGCACGCTCCCCGACGATCTTTCGTACGGCTCCGTGACGTGTTGTTCGCCCTCTAAGGCGTTCAATATAGCCGGCTTGCAGATTGCCAACATCGTCTGCCGCGACGCCGCTGTACGCGAAAGAATTGATCGTGCCATAAACATCAATGAGGTTTGCGACGTCAATCCCTTCGGCGTTCTGGCTCTTCAGGCTGCCTATTCGGATGGCGGATATGAATGGCTGTGCCAGTTGCGTGCCTACATAACGGAGAACTATCGCCGCCTCCGCGACTTCTTCGCCCGCGAATTGCCCCACCTCCCCGTTATGAACATGGAGGGAACATACTTGGCATGGGTGGACTGCAGCGCACTCGGCGAGTCGTCAGAGCACATAGAAGAGCGCCTGATGCGCGAGAACCGCGTATGGGTGAACGCCGGAAGCATGTACGGCAAGGAAGGCGAGGGCTTCATAAGAATAAATATGGCTTGCCCGTGGAGCAGGCTGGAAGAAGGAATAAAGAGGATAGGGAAGTAAGGCATTTTGAAAATCAATGGATTGACAATGCCATACAATTCGATTTTTTTGTTTATATTTGCAAAAACAAAATCACTTATGCAAGAATATCAGTTGGACTTCATAACCTATTGTGTTGGCAATCTTGCTGACCGATTAAAGATGAGCGCAAGTAAAGTATATAAGATGTTGCGTTCGTCTGGACTCTTGGATGGATATATAGTGCCTTGCTATGATGTTTTACATACATTTGGAAAGGACTATATAATGGACGATTTGATTGGATTGTTGAAAAAGAAAGGGGCTTTGCCATGATACTATATCACGCCTCTAACTGTAACTTACGCTTTATTAAAGCGGAAGAAATAAAATTATAATATATGAAAGCTAACAAGACAATCCTTCAGATGAAATATGCTCGTGTGGTTAAACTCTTTGCTGAGTTGTCTGGGCTTTCTCTGGAAGACTCTTTGGAGGTCTTTTATGACTCTTATCTTTATAAGATGATGAGTGAAGGCATCGCTGACATGCATTGTCGTAGTGACCAATATTTGGTGGATTTGCTGATGGACGAACATAAGAATAAGTTATGATAGAGTGTTTCTCACTCTCAAAAAAAAACTCCAGCCGCTGCATTCCTGCAATGGCTGGAGTTTTTTCGTCTAAGTATTTGATAAGGTTATGTATGGTTTATAACCTCAATCGTGCTGTTTACTTCATAATCTTTACGGTCTTGCCGTCAGTGGTGCGGACGATGTTGATGCCGCGCTGCAGCTTCTGGAGCTTCATACCTGAAGCGTTGTAGATGCCGGTAACGGTGGTATTGGCGTTGTCCTCGATGCCGTTGATGCCGGTAGCGGGCTTGTTGCCGAATACTGCGAATACGTCAATCACGTCCTCGCCAAGCTCAACGGGGAGCGTGATCTCTGCGTAGAGGTCGTCGTCCTTGCTCTGAGCTGCGAGCTTAATGTGCACCTTGCCACCGAGAGCCTCTGCTATTTCAGCGCCGTTGGTGATTTCAGCGTCCTGCTCAGCTGTATAGACAGTCCATCCGTCCACCTCTGTAGCGGGTACGTTCTTGATGGTTACGTCGCCGATGAGGAACGGACCGAATGAGAACTGGTTGAGGCGGATGTCGTATGTGCCGTCCTCGTGCTGAACAGTAGAGATGGTAGCTTCAGCCGGATCCTGCGGTTCGCCGTTCAGAGAGATGGTGAGGTTGCCGGTGTAGTCCTTAGTAGGCTCGGCAGCAGCCTCCTTCACCTTGAATGTGTAGGCGTTCACGGTCTTGAGGTCAGCCGATGTTACGGTAATGGTAACAGTGGCATAACCCTTCTCTGCCGGGCTGCGTGTGATGGTGCTGTTGATGTATGAGCCGTTGCCCATGCGGTGAGGCTCAAGGTCTGATTCTGTAAGCTCGCCGTTGAATGTCAGTCCTTCGTAGTAATACTTGTTCGGGTCGAAATCGAAGTCGATGTCTCTGATAGACATATCGCTGAGCTGTGCGTTGTAGATAAGCTCGAGGTCGTCGATGAAGAGCACGTCAGGATTGTTCTCGTCGCTTGAAGCCACACCCGGCTCTGCGTTGGTAGAGAGAGTGACGAGGATGGCTTTCGGGTCGATGTCGTTCGAAACGTAGTTGAAGGGAACGCTGATGCGCTTCCATTCGTTGCCGGTCTCGGCTATCTCCTTGTTCTGGGCAGTAGCCACGATGGTCTTATACTCCTTGTCCATCGGGTCCTGAATCTTTGTGCCGTCATTGATGATGGCAGAGATGGTGGCGTAAGGATAATTCTTCTTGTCAGACTCAGAGAGCGTGCCCTGCTTATACTTCACCCATACGGCGATAGAGTCAGGACGTGAGCTGATAGCTGAGAAGAACGGATCGTTGTTTCCGTCTACGTCGCTTGAAGAAGGATCAGAAGTAGAGTTGTTGCCGGTGTCCTTCGGTGTGAAGCCGCTTGCCTGGAGACGACCGGTGGTGATGGTTCCGTTGGCAGGCTGCTTGATTCCTACGTTTACGATGCCTGAAACGAGCTTGAGGCTTGTGCCCTTGCCGCCGGGACGCACGTCGTCAGACTTGTATGTGTGTGTGTTCTTGCTTACGAAGCCAGTGAGAGAGCCTGATGCGCTCATGAATGAGTGCCATCCGTCAGGTTCGTCGCTGGTGTAGTCTTTCTTGGGTACACCTCCAGTGTATTTGGCTGTGTGCCAAGCATCGAAGTTCGAACCGAGAATCTGTCCGATGGTGTAGCGTTTTTCGCCGAATGTGGTCTTGATGCGGCGCTTGATGGCCTGGAATGTGTCGAGGTTGAAGGCTGCAGTGAGCTTGTCGCCGCGCAGCTCAGCCTTGAAGATTACGGGCACACCGCCATTGCAGAGAGCCGAGTAGCTGGGACCTTCCCATGTATATGTGTCGACGTCACCCTCTGTGATGTCCACGTTCTGGGCGCTTTCGAAGATAGTGACGTTGCCCACCTTGGATGTCTTCACGCCGTTGAGTACGATGTTGCCCACATAGTGCTTTGAGCCATACACCTCATAAGCGTAGTTATGGATGGTGACGGTGCTTGTTCCGTCCGCACCTTCCTCGATGCTTACCTTACCTTCCACGGTACTGGTCTGTCCTCCAGCGTTGTTGCTGTAGTTACCCAGGTAGTCGGTAGCGTTGGCAGTTAAGGCTATCGCAGCCATTGCCATTGTGAATAATGACTTTTTCATTCTTTTGTTGTTTTTATTTGTGTGAGTGTTTTCTGTTCGTTTATCTCTTAACCACCTTAGTCACAGTGCCGTCAGCATGGCGTACGATGTTTACGCCGCGCTGCATCTGTGTGGTGGCGATGCCAGAGATGGTGTAGATGTGCTTCACTGAGCCGTCAGCCTTCTTCACTGTGTCTACGCCAGTTACGTATCCGTTGGTTGAGAATGTGTAGTCCACAGTCTCTGTGCCGTTGTTGTCCACGCTGAATGTGATGTTGGCGCTGACCTGGTCATTGTCCTCGCTGTTCTCGTCAATCTTCACTGTGATGCTGCCTGAAAGGCTGTTCACGGTCATGGTCTTATAGAAAGGATGTGCGCATTCTGTCGTTGCCTCCACCTTGCCTGAAGAAAGATTCATTGTGGCAGTGGTCTCGTCAGCCTCGTAAGCCACTGAAGGGATGGTGATGGTGCCGAGTGAGAGAGTTGTTCCGGGGAGTGTACCCTCGGTCATAGTGAGTGTGCACTTGCCTTCGCCCTCGTCAGTGATGGTCAGTACGGAAGGCTTCTGGTCTGATACGTCGCCGTCGTCAGTACGAGAGAAGCTTGAGAGTGTGCCTGCCATTGAGACCGGCTCAAACGGCTCTTCTTCCTCCTTGCCGAACTGCATCTCCACGTTGAAGTTCTCGTCGTCCGTGTCCACGAGCATGGCGTATACCATGAGGTCTCCGTCCACGTTGATAACGGCAGAGAGGTCGCCCTTGATGTTCTTGCCGTAGAGCGGTGAAGTCTCCTCGGTAGTGGCGTCCACGTAGCCTGAGATGTAAGTCTCGCCGTCCTCTTCCTCAAATCCGAGTCCGCTGAATGTGATGGCTCCGTAAGAAGCGTCAGCAGTCTCCACCGGCTTGAGTGTCAGCGAGTAAGTGTTGTCAGAATACTTGCTGAGGATGGCATTGGCGTTCTTTGTGGTCTTGGTGTCGCCGGCTGCTGTGCTGGTGAGCAGGTCTGACGAGAATGTCTCTGTCTCGACGATGGTGGGTCCGTCGGGCTTGGTCTGCACCTTTGTGCCGTTAAACTTCACGTAGCGCAATGATGTAGTGCCGTAGTCGAAGTAGTTGGCTGTGAGCTGGAGGTTCTCTCCGTCCATAGTTCCCCTGCCCTCGAACGCGCCTTTTGTCACGCCGGTCATATTGCCTTCGGTGATGTCGAAAGTGGTCTGGCTGCCCATAGAGAAGCTATATCCTGTTCCGTTCTGCTCAGTGGAGACATTGTTAAGCGTAATGGTTCCGAGAATGTCATTGCCGAATACGATGTTCTTCAGTACGATTGTGCTTGTGCCGTTGTCGTTTACGGTCACCTCCACATAGTTGTCGAAGCTCGGGAACGAGTTAGAGTTGTTCTTCCATGTACCATAGAAGGTGGTTTGTGCCATGGCTGTGAGTGAAGTCATGATCACTGCAAGTAGTGTAAAGATTTTCTTCATAGACAATTGTTTTTCGTTATTAATATTTCTTACTTGAGCTTGTACGTCAGTCCGATGCTGCCGTAGATAGGGTAGAGCGACTGCTCGATGACGTGGAAGTCCTTGCGGAAAATCTTGGTCAGACCCCATGACAGTCCGGCGTATGCACCGAAGTGGTTGGAGAAGAACCAGTCTGCACTGAGGTCCAGTCCGAACTGCCAGTGACGCAGGTCTTCGGTGAAGTCATAGTCGCCGCGTTCTCCCTCCACGTGTCCCAGCTCCACCTTGTCGCCCGTCGGGTCGCCGACGCGCAGATATCCGTCGTAGGCATATCCGCTGAAGTTGTTGCTAAGTACGTAAGAGAAGTAAGGACCGAACTTCAGACGCAGGTTCGGCGACACGTTGTATGCCACCTGCAGCGGCAGCGTCACCATCCATTCGTCCACCTCCGTTACGACATTTCCGGTGAAGAGTCCGCTGAGCGTCTCGTCGCCGCGTCTCATCTCCATGCTGTATCCCTTCACCTTCGCGTCGGTCTTCATGCCCTTGTTCTGGTAATGGAAACCTGCCTGCAATCCCCATTTCTCTGTCAGGGGCTTGTATGCGTCCAGTCCGAGGAGCGTGTTGTTGGTAGGCGTATACTTGTCGAGCGATCGGATGGTGGCTGGCATGCCCACCGGAGCGGTTCCTCCGAGGCTGTAGCCTAAGCGTACCATGTATCTGAGATCGCCGAAGATGTCGATGGCGAGGGCTTCCTGCAAGCCCACGAAGGCCACGAGGAGCAGTGTTATTATTGTTTTCTTCATATTGATGCGGTTGAATGTTATTTCTGCTGTGCGGCGGGCTTCTCGTATGCCACCTTCACCTTATCTATTAATAGCGTACTGCCGATGGCTCCCTCGAAGTGTGCTCCCTCGCAGCTGGAGGTGAAGACGATGGCTATGCTGTAGCCGTAGTTGGCGAGCACCTGCGGGTCTGGCTCCGTGGTGTATTCGAAGGGGATGTCGAAGAACTGCCATCCGTTCTCGGTGCGTGTGATGCGTCCGCTGAGCGCCTTACCGATAATCTGCGGGCTGGTCTTCACGTTGTCGCCGGTCAGATAGAAGGCGTTGCCCTGGTCGTCCGTGTTCTTGAACACCACGGCGTAGATGTCGCCCTCGTCAATGCGTCCCTCCACCGCCTTGCCGCTCTTGTCCATAAACTCGTCGCCCGGCGCATACTGGTAATATCCGCTGAAGCTTACGGGCTTGACGTTGAGCTTGTTGGCAGCTCCGTCGCCGAAGTGAGTGGCAAGCAGCGGAGTCTTCGTGGCGATGGTCGACTCGAACACGCCAGTAAAGAGATTGCCTGCTGCGATGCGCATGTTCATCATTACGCCGAACGATCCCGTGGAGCATGTCGTCAGCTTCACGCCGTTGCCGTCGTAACCCTCGGTCAGCGGTGTGGTGGGATATTCTTCAGGAGCGGCTTTCTTCTTTGCGATGGCAAATCCGGCGTTGCCCGTCGCCCAGTTGTCCGCACGGTTGCCGTTGTCGAGGATGTCGCTCCATACATAGTATTTCTGCGCCTTCTCCTCAAGGAAGAAGTTCTCGAAGTCGTATCTCATCGTGTCCGTCTTTGCCTCCGGTATCTCCGGTTCCATGGCAGTGATGTTCACGTTGTACGTGCGGTGCCACTGTCCGTCCTCCGACGTCACGGTGTAGACCACCGCACCTTGTGAGAAGTCGTGCACCGAACCGCTTGCTGGCGAGATGGTGGCTCCCGGTGTGATGCGGAACTGCGGTGCCATCTGCGTCAAGTCAGCTCCGGGTCGGAGCGGGCTGAAGTTGATGGTGGTCTGCGTTGCAATCACGCGTGTCAGCGAGTCGGAAGGTTGGAAGAACATGGCCTGTGGGTCGTCGGCATGTATGAAAGCCTCTTCGATGTCGCATTCCATTCCGAGCGGTTCGTCCTTGATGCAGGAGGTGAACATGAGTGGAAGTGCGGCAAGTGTGATGATGATATATGGTCTTGTCATTGTCATTCTTATTCTTATTTGTATGTGTATCATATCTTTATACACAGTTAAAATGCAAAGTTATGCTAATTTTGCGGAGGGCACAAAAAATAAGTGTGAAAAAATGATTAGAGTGTTCTAATTAGGACATTATATAATATAAATAGAAAAAAAGCCCTGCAAGTACCGTTGTCAGTACTTGCAGGACTTTTTTTATTGTCCTGACGAATGTTTCGTCAGTCAGGATGTCTTACTCCTGCGGCAACATTGTCACAGTGATGTGGTTGTTGGCCTTGTTGAACTCCTTCATGAAGTTGCAGATATCCTGCGGTGTGAGAGCCTCTACAATCTTCTTGTAGTCTGAGTGGCTGTCGAAGTTGCGGAAGTAGCTGTCAGCGATAACGCCCATCCAGTAACCGTTGGTCTTCACCTGGTCGTCAATCTGCTTGAGGACAAACTCCTTGCACTTCTGGAACTTGGCAGCGTCGCAAGTGTTGGCAAGCTTCTGCTCCTCTTCGTTCATGATCTTGATGGCAATCTCCTTCTTCTCAGGCTTCATCGGGCAGTAAGCGAAGATCTGGAACATGCGGTAGTTGTCCTCAGAGAATGTTGAGCTTCCTGATGCGCCTACAGAGTAAGCAGCGCTTTCCTTCTCACGGATCTTGTCGAGATATTCCATAGAGAGCACCTGACCTGCGATGTCGGCGCAGATAGAGTTCTTCAGAGTGTAAGGCATTGTGGTGTTGTGCCAGAGCATGTATGAAGTGGCCTTCGGAGTCTCCTGCTTGCGTGTGAAGGTGTTGTCGATAACACCAGGAGCGATGTCCATTTCGCGCTTGCTCTTAACCACCTTGCCCTTTGCTGGCAGAGCGCCGAGATACTGGCAGATGAGGTTCTTGATAGTGGCCTCGTCATAGTTACCTACGATAGTGAATGTCCATCCGTTAGCGTTGGCTGTGCGCTCCTTAGCAATCTGGAGGATGCGGTCATAGCTGACGTTCTTGAGGCTGTTCACTGTGAGCGGAGCCACGCGCTTGTTGTGAGCGTAGATAGTGGCTGTGAGCGAGTCAGAGAGTGCCACCTCAGGATTGAGGTCGCGGTCCTTGAGCTGCACCTCGTACTGGTTCATCAAGTTGTCGAACGACTTCTGGTCCTTGTTGATGTTAGTGAAGTAGAGGTAAACCATCTGGAGCATTGTCTCAACGTCCTTCGGTGTTGAGTTACCAGAGATAGAGGTATACTGCTGGCTTGTGAGCGAGAGGTTGGCGTTGGCAATCTTGCCAGCGAGAGCCTTCTGCAGCTCTGTTGCAGAGAATGCGCCGAGTCCGCTTGCGCCGATTACGTCGTCAAAGAGCTGGAGGTTAGTGTAGTCCTTCTCGCCGTAGAGAGTCTGACCGCCGAATCCGCGACCGCTGAGGATCACCTGGTCCTTCTTATAGTCAGTCTTCTTGAGGTTAACGGTCACGCCGTTAGAGAGAGTAAGAGTGGTGTAGCCGAGTGTGGCGTTCTTTGTCTCCTTCTTCACCTTGCCAGCCTTGGGGAGCTTTGTGATGAGCGGTTCGTTCTTCACGTTGTCCACGTAAGCCTGGATGTCTGCCTTGCGTGCAGAGTGGATGGCGTCAATGAGCTGCTCCTTTGTGGGATATACGTTGCCCTCGGCCTCGTTGCAGAATGCGAGCATCACCATGTTAGAGTCGTTCTCAGGAACGTACTGCTTCATCATCTCGTTGATAACCTCAACGGGAATGTTGGGTACAATCTGCTGCATAAGACCGTACTCTACGTCGAGAGACGGCATCGGGTCGCCGTCGAGGAAGTTGTCCTTCAACGGAGCGTAGAGAGCGTCGTTGGTGCGCTTGTCCTTGTTGCTGTATACCTTGTCGAGCATGCTCTTGTATGTCTCCTGGAAGCGTGCATACTCTGTGGCTGTGAATCCGAACTTAGCAGCGCGGAGAGCCTCAATGTAAGCAGCCTTGAGAGCATCAGCCGACTTGGCGAGCTCCTTCGGAGTAACGCTGAGGCTGAAAGCGTCCTTTGTCTTTGCGAAGATGTAGTTGCCGTCGCTTGCTGAAGCGCCTACGTACGGGCAGTCAGCCTCAAGGCCCTTCTCCATAAGACGGGTGCTGAGCATGTGCATGGCAGCGTTCTGGGCGTACTGATAAACGAGGTAGTTGGCTGTGTTCTTCATCTCCTCAGGGAAGACGTCGTGCTTGATCATGAGGTCCACAGAGTTTGTAGCCTGCTCCTTGTCCTTGTCAATGATGATGATAGGCTCGGCATTGTCGGGCACCTGCTCTGCTACGATGGGAGCGGGGTTCTCAGGATTCTTGAACGAACCGAAGAGCTCCTTTATCTTCTTCTCTGTGTGGTCAACGTCAACGTTACCTACAACGATGATGGCCTGGTTTGTGGGATGATACCACTTCTCATAGTAGTCGCGTAGTTCCTTCGGCTTGAAGTAGTCGATAACCGACATAAGTCCGATAGGATAACGCAGACCGTACTTTGATCCGGGATAGAGAGCCGGGAGGTTGCGCTCGAACATACGGCTTGATGGGCTGGTACGCAAACGCCACTCCTCGTGGATAACGCCGCGCTCCTCGTCGATTTCCTTGGGGTCGAGTGTGAGACTGTTCGACCAGTCGCTCAGGATGAGCAGGCAAGAGTCGAGAGCCGACTGACGTTCTGTCGGCACGTTAGAGATATTGTATACGGTTTCGTCTATGGAAGTGTAAGCGTTGAGGTCGCGTCCGAACTGCACACCGATGCTCTCGCAATAGCGGATGACACCGTTGCCGGGGAAGTGCTCTGTGCCGTTGAAGCACATGTGCTCAAGGAAGTGGGCCAGACCACGCTGTGCTTCTTCCTCCTGGATGGAACCCACCTTCTGCGCAATGTAGAAGTTGGCACGGTTCTCCGGCCAGTTGTTGTGACGGATGTAGTAAGTAAGCCCGTTGTCGAGCTTTCCGATACGCACGTCTGGATCGACGGGTAACGTAGGCATCTGCTGTGCCTGTGCCAGCCCAGCAAAGAAGAGAAGGGCTGCAACCATCAGTTTTCTTAATTTCATATTGTTGTTTATTTGGTTGATATTTCTTGTTTAAGGTTTAGTAGTCAGATTGCGGATTATACGGATGCAAAGTTATATTATATTTTCGAAATTAAAAGAATTATAGATATTATTTCGGCGAAAAATCTACTATTTATAAACAAAATAGAATTTTATTAACATATCCATCAGTCTGCTTATGGCTTGCACCGTCATTTGCTCTTCATGTTTCGCGGGTGATGACACATTATCTCTTCGCGCAGCGTGGTCATGTCCACGTGCGTATATATCTGCGTAGTGGATATGTCTTCGTGTCCGAGCATCTCCTGGATGGCTCGCAGGCTGGCTCCTCCCTTCAGCAGGGCTGTGGCGAAGGAGTGGCGCAGGGTGTGTGGCGAGACCGTCTTCTCGATGCCCGCGTCGCGTGCCGTGTTCTTTATCATTATCAGTATCATGGTGCGCGTGAGGTGTGCTCCGCGGCGGTTGAGGAACACATACTCCTCTTCACCGGGCTTGATGTTCATGACGTTACGGTCGTACATCCATTTTTTTATTTCCTTCAGGGCGTTGTTCGATATGGGGACGAGGCGTTCCTTGCCACCCTTGCCGACGATGCGCAGACAATGTTTCTTCTTGAAGATGTCGGCGAAGCGCAGCGTCACGAGTTCGCTGACGCGCAGACCGCAGGAGAAGAGCGTCTCTATGATGGCGCGATTACGCTGTCCTTCCCACTTCGAGAGGTCGATGGCGGCCTCCATACGATCCACTTCCTCCACGCTCAGCACCTCAGGAAGATGCACGCCACGTGAGGGCGGCTCGAGCAGTTCGGACGGGTCGTCCTCTATTTCGCCGTCAAGGACGAGATAGCGGAAGAAGGTGCGCACGCCGCTGATGATGCGGGCCTGGCTTCTGGAGGACACGCCGAACTCGTAGATGCGGGCCGCGAACTGCTCCAAGTCGGGCAGACGCACGTCCTCCACGGCGAGGTATTTGTCATGGAGAAACTTCAGCAGATAGTCGATGTCGTGCGTGTAAGCCTCTATGGTGTTGGGCGAATAGCCGCGTTCCAGCTTCAGATAACGCAGGAAGCGTCGCTTTAGTCGTTTTGGGTTTGACATGATATGATATATTATGTGGGGAAAATGGATATACAAAATTAGCAAAAATATTTGCTTTGCCGTCCCGTTCGGTCATAAAATAACGAATCCTCAGATTTCCTTTGGTTTTTATTGCTACCTTTGCATGCGAAACATTTTGTGAACCAACGAAAAGAAATTCCGAACCAAACGAAACGAAAATGAAGATAAAAGAGAAAAACATGCCGCTCATAGCGGTTGTCGTAATCTCGTGTGTGATGCTCCTGCCCTTCCTCGGGCTTACAGACTTCAACACGAAAGGTGAGCCGCGTGAGGCTGTCGTGGCGCTGTCAATGCTGAAGAGCGGCGACTGGATTCTGCCCGTCAACAACGGCATGGACATTCCTTACAAGCCGCCTTTCTTCCATTACTGCATAGCCCTTGTGTCGCTATTGACGGGCAGCGTGGACGAATATACGTCGCGTCTGCCGTCGGCTTTGGCTCTTATCGGCATGACCGTAGGCTGCTTCGTCTTCTATAAGCGTCGTCGTAACGCTCAGCAAGCGCTTATGGGAGCCTTGCTTCTGCTGACCTCCTTCGAGGTGCACAGAGCCGGTGTCAACTGCCGTGTGGACATGGTGTTGACGGCTTGCGTAGTAGGCGCAATGCTTTTGTTCTATCGTTGGTGGGAGCGTGGCAGCAAGGGATTTCCGTTGTTGGCGGTGCTCTGCATGAGTGGGGCAGTGCTGACCAAGGGTCCGGTGGGCTTCGTTCTGCCCTGCTTTGTGATGTGGGTGTTTACGCTGATACGTGGCGGACGCTTCTGGCGCACTACGCTGACGTATGGAGGCTTCGCATTGCTGTCGCTCATACTGCCGCTTATGTGGTATGTGGCAGCTTGGCATGAAGGCGGACAGCACTTCCTCGACCTTATCTATGAGGAGAACATCGGACGTATGACCGGATCGATGAGCTACGAGTCGCACACCCATTCGTTCCCTTACAACTTCTTCACGCTCTCTACGGGATGGGCGCCGTGGACCCTGCTCCTCCTCTTCTCGCTCTTCTCAAAGCCTTGGAAAAAATCAGCTGCCGCTTCTGCCTCTGCTGAGGCCGCTTCTGCGTCTGAAGCCTCCGCTGCTTCCTCCGCGAAGTCGGCTTCTTCGGCGAAATCTTCGCTCCCTGGCGGTCTGAAAGGCACGCTGATGAGATGGCAGATACGCCTTATGCAGGTGCCGCCGGTGATGCTCTTCACGTGGTTAGGCTTCCTGCTTGTGCTCCTCTTCTATTGCTTCCCGTCAAGCAAGCGCAGTGTCTATCTGCTCCCTTGCTATCCCTTCATGGCCATGATCATAGCCGAATACGTAGACTGGCTATGGCGCACGGGCAGAAGAGGCGCTATGCGGGCTTATGTGTGTCTGATTGGTGTATTGGTATTGACGCTTACAGCGGTCTTTGCTTGCGTAAGAATGGGACTGGTGCCCGACACCATCTTCCACGGCAAGCATGCCGATGCCAACATTGCCATGCTGCATGCCCTGCGCGACATGCCTATAGGAATACTCGAATTTCTCCTCTGTTTCCTCCCTGCAGCAGCTGCCGTGGATGCCATGCAGATGGTATTGCGTAAGCGTACACGTAACGACGGCCGCCGTTTTCGCTACGCCTTGCTGGCTCCTGTCATCCTGCTGATGACAGCCCTCGACGGCCTTTATCAGCCTCCGGTTCTGAACAGCAAGTCGCTGCGTCCGATGGCACAGATGATAGCGGAGACGTTCCCCGGCGAGAAAATCTATCAGCATTTGGAGGCAAGAATGGCTCATTTCTTCGGTGCCGACTTTTATCTTGGCGACACGATGGACCAGTTTGAGAAGCCGGTCTATGAGGAACGTGCCGATGGCAGCATCGTGAAGAAGACTGTCTTGCCCGAAAAGGGAGTGCTCATCATCCCCACAACCGACTTCGAGGAACTCTCGAAGCGTCATCCCGAATACCGCTTCCAGCTCGTCAAGACCACCAAGGAGCGCGTGTCAGAGGTGAAGGGCACCGTTGACTTCTATCGCTTCTCGCGCTTACAGTAGCTTAAGAAAGCCCTGCCTACCTTCTTCTGAAGCACCCGAAAACATGTTCTTCATGTCTTCTTGTCTGAAAAATGTGCCACCTATCCGCCATGCAAATATCGTCCAGAGAGTAAAATCCTGTTACAAAATAAAAATTGATTCTAGAGATTTAGATTGCTGTTTTTACGGTGTTTTGCTGTGCAAACAGCACCCACACATAACAATAAAGCCTCTTTTACAGTCCGATAGTGCCACTATCAGAGTGTAAAAGAGGCTTTATTGTATGATAAGAGTGGCGGTATTGGAGTGTAAAAGTGGCTCTATGGCAGAAAAAAACGGCTCGTTTCTGAGTCTGATTTCTTAGTGCTTTGCTCCGAAACCGCATAAGCCACTGTGAATGAATATGTTGTCTCTGAGTGCTCAAAACTCAAGAATTTCGCACCAAAGATTTTGTTGTGCGCTCAACTGGGAGTATTGAGCGTTAGAAATGCAAATATTGTGTCGGACGGCAAGGCGTCCGAATTAGGAATTTTGAGTTTTGAATTGGGATTTATTCTCGGCTTCGCCTGCGATTTTGAATTATTCAGTTGTGAATTGGAGGAATTTCGTCCTATTAATTCAAAACTATACAATTCACAATGCGCCTTGGCGCACAATTCAAAATTCAAAATTCCTAACTCAAAATTCGGCTGGCGGTTGCCAGCCGCTATTTATCCTCTTACATAATGAGGCATGTCTGCTGGCGTCACCATTGATATCTCGACGATACCCGCAACCTTACCGTCCTTCTTCCATGCCGTCTGATAGATAACCTTATGCACGCCCTGCTTCTCGATGGTGTAGCTGTTGCTGCCACCCGTGGAGAGCAGGTGGCGGATTATCTCGCGCGAACGCTCGGAATGGCACGCGAAGAGATTCTTGCCGATGAGGTCGCCCTCCTTCTTGTATGTCTCGCGCGACTTGTCGTTCATGTAGATGATAACGCCCTCAGCGTCGCAGACTGTCACGGCGCAATTCATTTCCTTAGCCCATTCGTAGTTTTCCATTGTAATGTTAGTTTTTAGATGAATACCTATATATACGGATGATCAACAAAATATCAGACCAACCATATTTATACGCGCAAAGATAAAGATAATAATCCGTGTGACAAGCGATTGATGCCCCGTTTGTTGTCATTTTGTTATTTTAGCCCTCTTTTATGCTATGTTTAAGGCAGAAAAGAGGAATGGCAATATGACAGTAAAGATGATTGACGTATGTCAATTTATTACATTTATTGAAAAAAAAGCGCTGAAAAACTTGTGTCCTCGCACACAAATTATTAACTTTGCATCGTGTTCGAGAGAATGCAATGTTTTTTCATTAGGTTAGTAGTTTGATAGATTTTAAGGTAAAGATTATGTTATTAGATTTTGAAGCTATCGCAATTTTAACCTGAATCAAGTTGTTGATTCTTATGGTTCGCGTTAGTTTGAATCAAACATTCTTAACATTATTCTTTGAGAGGCCGGTGCGAGTGATTCGTGTCGTCCTTTTTTTTTGTACCTACTCGAACCCACAACAAAAAATACCGCTAAATTGCAGTTTAATTAGTTGAGAGTTGAGAATGGAGAGTTGAAAGTTATGATATGTATGATAGTTAATCATATTGATTATTATATACTTAATAAGGTAATCATCGCTCGGCTTTGCCGCTTGCCTTAGCAAGAACTCTCAAATTTCAACTCTCAACTCTCAACTTCGTTAGATAAATTCCTGTTTAGCGATTAGCCTTTCAGAAGCTCACAAAGCTGCTTCATTCCTTCGCTTGCTCCGCATTGCAGGTGCGTGAAGTTCTGCCTGCCTACGCCGAGCGACGGCTCCGGATCGATGAGATAGACGGGGACGGAGGGGCGCACGTAATGGATAAGTCCGGCGGCGGGGTATACGTTCAGCGACGTGCCTATGATGACGAAGATGTCGGCTTGCTCGGCTGCTTCCGCTGCCACGCTTATCATCGGCACCGATTCGCCGAAGAACACGATGAACGGACGTTCCAGCGAACCGTCTCCGGCGAGTGTTCCGGGCTTCACCTCACAATCGTCTTCGGTAAGCTCACGCTGGTAACGCGGGTCGTCAACGTCGCGCGATGAGCACACCTTGGTTAGCTCGCCGTGCAAATGGATGACGTCCGTTGATCCTGCCTTCTCGTGCAGGTTGTCCACGTTCTGCGTGATGACGGTCACCTTATAGTGCTTCTCCAGGTCGTGGATGAGGCGATGACCCTCATTGGGCTGTGCCGCATAAAGCTTGTGGCGCAGCATATTGTAGAAGTTGGTGACGAGCGTCGGGTCTTTAAGCCAACCTTCATGCGATGCCACCTGGTCCACGGGATAGTTCTCCCACAGTCCGTCGTTACCACGGAAAGTCTTGAAACCGGACTCTACGGACATGCCGGCGCCGGTCAGAAATACGATGTGCTTCATACGTGCTGCCTTTTATTGTAAGCCCCGCACACGGGCGGGGCTTGTTGTTTTTTACTTTGCCTTCTGGAGTGACAATACGGTCTTGCCGCTGTTGTCTGTGAGGTCCACACGACCTTCTCCTGCTGCCTTATATCCCTTCACGTGTCCGAGCGCGTCGAGCACGCTCTGCTCCGTAGTCATGTCGTGGCAGAGCATCATCGTGGCTCCCACCTGCGAGAGGTCGAGAGTCTGGCGTGACGTGTTGAGCTTCATTGTGCCGGTGATGTTGTTGCATCCTGCACAGCCATATACGTTGTTCTTGCTGGTCTCGAATCCGATAAAGGGACGAGCTTCTGTCTTTGTGGTATCTACTACCTTACCATTTACTTCTACGATGTCCCACTCACCGTTGAGGTCAGTGGCCTGTCCTACGGTCTTGGAGGTGGAGCAGCTGCAGATGGCGAGCGCTGAGGCTATTATTAAGCTGAGATTCTTCATATTATTAATTACTAATTACTAATTCTTACTTGAGCTTCCATGTGGCACCGTCCTTGGTGTCCTTTACTTCAAAGCCGAGTTCGGCGAGTTCGTCGCGGATGCGGTCGCTTGTAGCCCAGTCCTTGGCAGCCTTTGCCTTAGAGCGGAGGTCGAGCACCATGTCCACTACCTTACCGAAAGCTTCCTCACGATGAGATGACGAGCCGGCGTTGTCGGGACGCAGACCGAGGAGGTCGAAGGCGAAGAGGCGCATTGTCTCAGAGAGTTCCTTGAGGTCAGCCTCAGAGATTGTGGCCTTGTGGTCGACGAGCTTGTTGACAACGGAGCATGCTTCGAAGAGGTGAGCGATGACGAGCGGAGTGGCGAAGTCGTCGTTCATGGCATCGTAGCACTTCTCGCGAAGCTCGCTTACCATCTTCTTTGTCTCTGCGTCGCTCTCAGCAGAAGCTGCGATGCGGTCAAGGTCGCTGATGCCGTTCATGAGTTTCTCCAGTCCCTTCTGCGATGCCTGAAGCGCTTCGTTAGAGAAGTCAACTGTGCCGCGGTAGTGAGCGGAGAGGATGAAGAAGCGGATGGTCATCGGCGAATAGGGCTGTTCGAGGTTCTTGTTGTTGCCGGTGAAGAACTCCTCGAGCGTGATGAAGTTGCCGAGCGACTTGCCCATCTTCTGTCCGTTGATGGTTATCATGTTGTTGTGCATCCAGTAGTGTACCATCTGGTCGCCCTGCGAAGCCACAGCCTGCGCAATCTCACACTCGTGATGCGGGAATACGAGGTCCATTCCTCCTCCGTGGATGTCGAAGTGAGCGCCGAGATACTTTCGTCCCATGGCTGTGCACTCGCAATGCCAGCCCGGGAAACCGTCGCTCCAGGGGCTTGGCCAGCGCATGATGTGCTCAGGAGAAGCCTTCTTCCAGAGGGCGAAGTCAGCCTGATTGCGCTTCTCTCCCACGCCGTCAAGAGCGCGTGAAGCGTCCTTTACGTCGTCAAGATTGCGACCGGAGAGGATGCCGTAATGATATTTCTCGTTGTATTTCTTTACGTCGAAGTATACCGAGCCGTTGCTCTCGTAAGCGAATCCGTTGTCCAGAATCTGCTTCACCAGTTCCTCCTGCTCGATGATGTGGCCCGTGGCGTGCGGCTCGATGCTTGGCGGGAGCACGTTGAGCGCCTCCATTGCAGCGTGATAGCGGTTGGTATAGTACTGTGCTATCTCCATCGGCTCGAGCTGTTCGAGGCGTGCCTTCTTCTCTATCTTGTCGTCACCTTCGTCAGCGTCGTGCTCGAGGTGGCCCACATCGGTGATGTTGCGCACGTAGCGCACCTTATATCCGAGGTGCTTCAGATAACGGAAGAGGATGTCGAAAGTGATGGCGGGACGTGCATGTCCGAGGTGTGGGTCGCCGTAAACGGTAGGTCCGCAGACGTACATGCCCACGTTAGGCGCATGCAGCGGCTTGAACACTTCCTTTCTTCGTGTCAGGGTGTTGTATATCCAGAGAGCTTGTTCCATAGTTCTGTATATTGTGATGTTTTTATAGTGTTTTTGTATTAAGTGAATAGTGCTTCAAGGCACAAATTTACACATTTCTTGAGTCATACACAAGCATTTCACTTACATTTGTCTTTTAAGCATATACTGTGCCGTCTGTATCATGCTGAATACGTAACGGCGCAGCGGAATGAATGCTGCTGAGGGCTTTGTCTCCTTCAGACGACCGTCAGGTGTGGAGACGTAGCAGAACGCGTTGCCCGTCTTCGGCTCGTAAATGTAGCATAGATTGTGCGAACGTGCCACTATCTGATTGTCGGCAGAATAGAACACGAGGGGACGTTCGTCACGGGTGAGGTCCACTCCGAAGCCGTCATACTCATAGCTGATGCCGAGCAGAGAGAGCAGCGTTGGCATCACGTCCACCTGCATGGCGAGCTTCTCCACCCTTCCGTTCTTCACGCCGGGACCGAAGACGATGAGCGGTATGTGATTATACGACTGCGGCAGCTCGCTGTCCACCTTGCCTACTATCTTGCCGTGGTCCGCCATGATGACGAAGACGGTGTTCTTATACCACGGGCAACGGTTGGCGCGGCGCAGGAAGTCGCCCACACACCAGTCGGCATACTCCACAATCTGCGTCTCAGGTTCCTTAGTCTTGGGCTTAAACCACGACGGAATGATGTAGGGAGGATGATTGCTGATGGTAAGGAGCGTAGCCATAAACGGCTTCTTTCCAGCGTATTTCTTGCTCGTTTCGTTGATGCGGTCGAGGGCGTACGAGAAGAGGAAATGGTCTGAAACGCCGAACGAATTGACCACTTCTTCCTTCGGATACGACTCCTGCGAATAGATGTCGTCATAACCGTTGGTGGTGAAGAACGCCTTCATGTTGTCGTACTGTGCCTCATGGGTCATGAAGAACATGTTGTGATAGCCTTCCTTGTGGAGCACTGTGGGTATGCCGTCGCGGTGAGGCGTCACGGTTCCCTTCATGAGATTGCGGAACATCAGGGCAGGGAACGAATAGAGCGAGGCTGTCATGCCGTGATTGGTATGGATGCCGGCGCTGTAATAATGGTCGAAAGCCATTGAGTTGTTGTAGAGCGAGTCGAGCGTAGGAGTGAGTCGTTCCTTCTGTCCGAATGTCTGCATAAAGCTTGCCGACATCGACTCCATCAGGATAACCACCACATTGGGCTTCTTTTTCCCTGCCACGGCGCTCTGGCTGTTGTCCACGTAGCGACGTAGGACGTGCGTTGAGTCGCACTTGCCGGTTATGCCAAGGCTCTGTCGTGCCTCGCTTATGGCTTCGGGATAAGGCATAAGATGTAGCTCACGGTTCTCCTTTCGCATGTCGTCGAGGGCAGAAGTGAGCAGATTGAATGCGGGATTGATGCCGAGCTGATTGAGGAAAGCGTCGTCACAATAATATGCCTCCGACACCTTTATGGGATTATATCCCGTCCTTCCTCTGATGCCGAAGACGCAGAGAGCGGTCATGGCGGCGGCAATGCAGAGCCTGCCAAGAGACGCTGCGGCTTTCCTAAGCCCGTTGTCTCCCCCGATTATATGCGCAAAGCCTATCGGATTGTTGTTTTTCTTGCCGATGAGTCTATCGAACACGCGGCGCAGACGCACCATGAGATAGACGTAAGCGGCTGTGCAGACGAAGAACATTGCAATGTAAAGGAAGTACGACTTCTCTCCCGTCACCATTCCAGCCGTGGTGCCGGCATAGCCGAACCACTCGAATATGGACGAATTGATGTTCTTGAAGAAGTAAGCAAAGTATGGGATGTTGGCTGCCGAAGCCATGAAAGCAATGCTTCCGAGTATGCCGTACCACCAAACAGTGGCACGACGCATCCAGCGACGCGTCAGCGAGAAGGCTGCCGGGAGCAGCGTGAAGGCGAGCGGCACGACGGTTATGTAGCACGTAATGACGTTGTCAAACCACACGCCGCGCACGAAAGCCGTGAGCGGATTGGCGGACGTGCTTTCCACCATGCCGTGCAGCGCCACGTATTCCGTCAGTCGGAACAGCGACAGAAAGGCGAGCGTGAGAGCATGAAGGCTCAATATCCACGCCGCAGAGAGAAGAAAACGGTTGTTCTTTTGCATAAATACAAAGGTACAATAAAAGTTTTGAATTAGGAGTTTTGAGTTTTGAATTATTCTTTGCTTCGCCTGCAATGGCGAGTTTTCCGATTTCAGATTTTATCATCTTCTGCTGTCTTTTACAAACGTAAATACATAAAAAAACTCGCTGTAAGTCCCCGATATGGAACTACAGCGAGTTTTTTATTTATTTTTCGTAATGGTTATCAGTGACCGCCGATAGCCCACCACAGCGGAGTGAGGTTAAGAAACGCTTGTTCTTGCTGTTGCGATATTCGTCAGCAAGAGCTGGATAAGTGCCGATATAGCCATAGCCACCGAGGTCAGAGCCATTTACAAGACCATTGGTAGTGGCTTTCTCATCGCTTGAGTAGCCTGCGGTCAGACCATTCCAGCAGTATGTTGCATCAACAGTAGCTAACGCTGTCTTGTTCTGGTCGTCCTTTGCCCACAACTTCTCTACCTGAGGAGCCTTCGGGTTTGTGAAATAAGATACATAACCGGTCTGTGTACGGTTCTTATAGTCGCCCGGCAGGAAGTAATAGAGCAACGCACGTGGGTCAACCTTTGAAGGTAGGCCATCGAAGAATAACTGCTTTGTCGGGTTGTCAGTGTTAGGCTCCCAGTGCTGGTCGAACTTCAAACCAAGATAAGTTGAAGCGTCCTTTACATGTTATGTCCCAAGAGCGGCTCATCGGACCTGACCAGTCGCTCCAGCCATCGTACTCCTGAACAGCAGCAGTGCCGTCAACGGTTCTGATACCAGAGCCCTGAGCCACAGCAGCCTCAAACTCGCTCTTAGCCTTTGCAGGGTCTGCCTCAGACAGACGCATTGCGAGACGCATACGCAGAGAGATACCATAGTTCTTCCACTTTGCAGCATCAAACGCGAATACTGGGTCGTTCTTCTTCTCATCGTCGTTAGGAGCCACCTCTGTATTGATGTTGCTTACAGCGTCAGCAAGCTCGGCAAGCATCCAGTAGTAAACATCCTTCTCTGAGCTGAACTCCGGATTTACGCCCTGGAAGCCGTTAAGAGTGGCATTGGTACTTGTAGCATGAACTGCGCCCATCGGTAATGCCGAAAGTGCAAGCAGCATACCTACTGTTTTGACATAGATGTTTATTTTTATATACTTCACATTATATATAAATATACTGAACTATTGTAAGTTCAGAGAATTCAGAAGTTAAAGGAGTTAGCGCTCCCTACGGTCCTATAAAGCGACGCTTTGCGATGATTACGCCAAAAGAAACGAACGCTCGTTTCAGCTGAGAGGTATCTCGTACCAGCTGAAACGGGCGTTCGTTACTTTTGATAAACTTTGTATATACGGGTGCTGTTGTGCGACTATTGAGGTGCGCACTGCTAATCATTATAAGATTTTTCAGCTCTTTTTGTCTTATTACTCGAAGTAATAGAGGAATGTGGCGATACCGCTGAGCGCCTTCTTGTTGGTCTCCTTAATCTCGATGCTGAACTTAATCTGCACCTTGGCGATGCCTCTGAGGTTCTCGATGGAGTGGAGGTCGGCTACGAGGCGTACTGACTCGCCAGACTTCACAGCCTGTCCGAACTTCATCTTGTCCATGCCATAGTTTACCATCATCTTCAGATTCTTCACCTCAATGATCTGGTTCCAGAGATAAGGCAGAACGGAGAGGGTGAGATATCCGTGTGCTATGGTTGTCTTGAAGGGGCTTTCGGTAGCCGCACGTTCTGTGTCGACATGAATCCACTGGTGGTCCAGTGTGGCGTCGGCAAACATGTTGATGCGTTCCTGGCTCAGCTCTACGTAGTCGGACACGCCGATGTTCTTGCCGAGCAGAGCAGTGAACTCATGAAAACTGTTGATTATTACTTTACTCATATTTGTTAGTTAGATATTAGTCGCCGTCTGGTGCGTACATATAGTCGTGCAGAGGGTCGGGATATTCGAAGATTTCCTCCTTGCGGAAGAATCGCTCCATCTCGACGGCTGCTGTCTCAGGTGAGTCAGAAGCGTGGATGATGTTCTCCTGTCCGCTCATCGAGTAGTCGCCGCGGATGGTTCCCGGAGCAGCCTTTCTGCCGTTCGTAGCGCCCACGATGTTGCGCACAACGGTCACGGCGCTGTTGCCCTCCACGCACATTGCCACAACCGGAGCCGACTTCATTGAGGCGATGAGCCACGGGAAGAAGGGGCGTTCGGTAAGGTGTGCGTAGTGTTCGTTGAGTATCTTGTCGTCCAGCTGCATCATCTTCATTCCGACGATGCGCAGACCCTTGCGCTCAATGCGGTTGATCACTTCGCCGATAAGACGGCGCTGTACTGTGCAAGGCTTTAAAAGCAACAATGTTCTTTCCATATTATGGTATTTTTAAAAGTGTGATGATTCAGTGTTATTGCAAAGTTAGCGATTTTTTTTCTTTGTGCTGTCACTTTGCCGTGGATATCATTCGTTAGACGAGAAAATATTGTTTTTGATAACATCGTTGACGAGGCGCAGTCCGTAGACGTCCTGACAGCCCGAACGGTCTGTGCCGCCGAAGTCCATCATCACTATTCCTGCCCCGCCGCGTCGTCCTTCCGCTGCGCGTTCCTCCAAGAGCTTTGCCATGAGAAGGTTGGTCTTGGCGGCGTTGGCGCGATATCCCTCCGTGGTGGACACGGGTTCTTTTGTGTATTCCGTTGACGTTATGCTGTATCCCGACGTGTGGTTTATCATCCACGTATATCGTCCTGCCTCGTCCGCTTTCCTGCGTGTTCCGAGGAGGAAGAGCTGCTGCATGGCTTTGGTTTTCGCCTCCATGTCCGCTTCTTGGCTGGTGTCGTAGAGGTCCTGAACGAGTAGGCTGCCCTTTTGCGTGCATCCCTGTATGGTGGCAGGGTTGGCGGTGTCGATGATGCCGTCGTGACGCCATCCCTCAACGAATGCTCCGTGCGGCACGCTGTCATACTTGTCGCGCGAGAGCAGGAGTATGCGTCCTCTCAGCTGTCCCACGGTGATGTCAGGACGGAAGTCGACGAGAAGGTCGCTGTTGAGCGCCAGTATATAGTCCATGCGGTCTGCCCAATGGCTGCTCTCGCGGTTGGGCGACGATTCGTGTCGCATAATGATGATGGCGAACTCCGACGGGTGAGCGCGGAGCGAGTCGCGCAGCATGCTTATCACGGCGGAGAAACTGGTGTTTGTGGCAAACTCGCCGTGGAACACCGTCATCTTCTGCATGCCCAATGAGTCGGTGGCGAGGTCTGGACGGAGGTCGAAGGCGCGTATGCCAGCCTCCCATTGCTTCGCCAGCGTCAGTTCCTGCGTGCGTGCTATGTAGTTGCCCGCGAGCGTATCGGCGTCGATGAATCCCTCTCCCGTAGCAGCGTCGTGCGTGCCGGGAATGGAGAGCCGGCATACGGGCATATCGTCGCTTATCCGTCCTAACCAGTCAGTGGCGTTGGCTGTGGTGGAAAGGAGCGTGAGGAGCAAGGTTATGATGGTTGTGCGGTGGAGAAAATTGATGTTCATGAATGGTTAATGTATATTGTCTTAAGCAAAGTTACTATTTATATTTATGTTATCTGCCTAAAATTGAGTAATTTTGCAATCTGGTATACATTTAGATATATATTTACACCAAGATATGAATACGACAACAATAAAGGATTATGAGGTGATGGCTCCGGTGGGGTCGCGTGAGAGTCTTCAGGCTGCCATCCAGGCAGGTGCTGACAGCATCTACTTCGGTGTGGAGCAGCTCAACATGCGTTCGCATTCAGCCAATCATTTCACCATCGACGACCTTCGTGAGATAGCTGCCACGTGCGCCGAGCACGGCATGAAGAGTTATCTTACCGTCAACACCATCATCTATGACGAGGACGTGGAGCTTATGCACCACATCATCGACGCTGCCTATGAGGCGAAGATTTCGGCTGTCATCGCTTCCGACGTGGCTGTGATGACATACTGCAGGAAGAAGGGTGTGGAGGTGCATCTCTCCACACAGCTCAATATCAGCAACGCCGAGGCATTGGAGTTCTACGCTCAGTTTGCTGACGTGGTGGTGCTTGCGCGTGAGCTTAACATGGACCAGGTGGCTTACATCCACTCTCAGATTTCGGAGCGAAACATCGTCGGACCCAACGGCGACCCCGTCCGCATCGAGATGTTCTGCCACGGCGCCCTCTGTATGGCTGTCAGCGGCAAGTGCTATATGAGCCTTGAGAACACCGGACGCTCCGCCAACCGCGGTCAGTGTATGCAGATCTGCCGCCGTTCTTACACCGTCACGGACAACGAGACGGGTCATCAGCTCGAGATTGACAACAAGTACATCATGTCGCCCAAAGACTTGAAGACCATCCGCTTCATCGACCGCATGATGCGTTCAGGCGTTCGTGTCTTCAAGATTGAGGGTCGTGCCCGTGGAGCCGAGTATGTATATAACGTAGTGAAGTGTTATAAGGAAGCCATTGCCGCTGTCCTTGACGGCACGTTCACCGAGGAACGCAAGGACGAGTGGGACGAGCGTCTCGCCACCGTCTTCAACCGCGGCTTCTGGGACGGATATTATCAGGGTCAGACCTTGGGCGAATGGAACAGCAACTACGGATCGAACGCCACCGAGAAGAAGGTGTACGTAGGTCGTGGCGTAAAGTATTTCTCAAAGCTCGGCGTAGCGGAGTTTACGTGTGAGGCATGCGAATTCTCCGTTGGCGACCGCCTGCTCATCACCGGTCCCACCACCGGCGTAATGTACGTAGACGTAGACGAGATACGTTACGAGCTGAAGCCCGTAGAGACAGCCCAGAAAGGCCAGCACGTCTCCTTCCGCGTCCCTGGAAAGATACGCCCCAGCGACAAGCTGTTTAAGTTAGTGAAAGTAGAGAATAAGTAAAAGAATAACCATGACAATAAACGAAGCACAGGACGAAGTCATTGAGCAGTTTCAGGACTTCTCCGACTGGATGGACAAATACCAGTTATTGATAGACCTCGGTAGCGAGCTTGAGCCACTGGCAGACAAGTATAAGACAGAGCAGAACCTCATCGACGGCTGTCAGAGCCGTGTGTGGGTGCAGTGCGACATGACCGAAGAAGGCCATCTCGTCTTCACCGCCGACAGCGACGCCCTCATCGTAAAGGGCATCATTGCTCTCCTCATTCAGGTTTTAAGCGACCACACCCCCAAGGAAATCCTTGACGCCGACCTCTATTTCATCGAACGCATAGGTCTGAAGGACCATCTTTCCCCTACCCGCTCCAACGGCCTCTTGGCTATGGTAAAGCAGATAAAGATGTACGCCTTAGCCTACGAAAGCAAGCACTAAAGATTATGAAGAAGCTCTTTTTCTCGTCCGTGGCAATGTTTGTGGCAGTTGTCCTTGCCTGCTCTTGCGCTTCCTGCAAGAACACCGCAAAGACATCAGCTGCTGAGACGGACACCATAGCCCTTGTAGGCCCGACGTTCTCCGCCGACTCTGCCTACGCATTCACCGCTGCACAGTGTGCTTTCGGTGAGCGCACAATGAACTCACGTGCCCACGACTTGTGTGGCGAGTGGATAATGAAGAAGTTTGCCTCCTACGGCATGACCGTTGAGGCCCAGGACGCTGACGTGAAGGGATGGGACGGCACCACGCTCCACTCCCGCAACATCATCGCGCGATTCCGTCCTGAAGTCACCACGCGCATCCTTCTCTGCGCCCATTGGGACAGCCGTCCCTGGGCTGACAACGACCCCGACTCCACCAACTGGCGCAAGCCCGTCATGGCTGCCAACGACGGAGCCAGCGGTGTGGCTGTGATGCTCGAGATTGCTCGTGCTCTGCAGTCTGATACAACGCTGAAAGTGGGAGTTGACTTTGTCTGCTTCGACGCCGAGGACTGGGGCACGCCGCAGTGGGCTGACGTGGCTGACGATGCCGACACATGGGCTCTCGGCGCACAGCATTGGGCTACGCACCTGCCGGAAGGCTACGAGGCACGTTACGGCATCCTGCTCGACATGGTTGGCGGTGCCGGCTCTAAGTTCTATCAGGAGGGCGTTTCCAAGCAGTACGCAGCTGAGATAGTCAACAAGGTATGGCGCACCGCTGCCGGCATCGGCTACGGATCGTTCTTCCCGATGAAGGACGGCGGCATGCTCACAGACGACCACGTTCCCGTAAACGAGAAGGCAGGCATCCCCTGCATCGACATCGTTCCCTTCTTCCCCGACTGCCAGCAAAGCTCGTTCGGTCCGACATGGCACACCGTGAACGACACAATGGAAAACATCGACCCCAACGTGCTCAAGGCAGTAGGACAGACAGTATTGCAGGTTCTATATTCTGAGGAATAATCTAATTTTTGAATTTTGAATTAGGAGTTTTGACAAAAACCTTTCTCCACAGTCCGCTTATGGGCGCAAATCCTATCGGATTTAAATAAAAGGCTTTACATTAGGTCTTACGAGAACCCGTTCTTGACAACCTAATGTAAAGCCTTTTATTTGTGCATAGCACGCGCCCATAAGCGGAAAAAACAAACTGTCAAAGCCCTGCCTATCAATTTCTAACTCCTAATTGCGCTTTTCGCATTCGCGCATCACGCGGAGCCAGTTGCCGCCCCATATTCTTGCCATATCCTCTTCCGAGAATCTACGGCGCAGCAGTTCCTTAGTGAAATTTATCAGTTCTGAAGCATCGGCAAGTCCCGGTACGCCACCGTCGCCGTCGAAGTCCGTGCCCAGACCGACATGTTCTATGCCCATTATGCTGATGGCATGCTCCAGGTGGCGCATGGCGTCGAGGATGGAAGCCTTGCCTTCTGCTTGGAGGAAACCGGCGTAGAGCGTTATCTGGCATACGCCACCCTTCTTAGCCATTGCCCTCATCTGGTCGTCCGTAAGGTTGCGCGGTACGTCGCACAGCGCCTTGGCGTTAGAGTGAGAGCATACGATTGGCGTCTTTGATATTTCCAGCGCATCATAGAACGACTTCTCTCCAGCATGACTAAGGTCGACCATCAGTCCCAGACGGTTCATCTCGCCAATGACCTTCGCTCCGAATTCTGACACGCCGCCGTGAGTGTTGGCGGAACGTTTGGCGGAATCGCATATTTGGTTGTCACCATTGTGACACAATGTTATATACACAATGCCGCGTCGAGCGAAATGCTCCACGTTGCGTATGTCGTCCTCAATGGCAAGTCCGTTCTCTATGCCTATCATGAGCGACTTCTTCCCTGCACGCTTGTTCCTCCAAAGGTCTTCCTCCGTGCGTGCCAGAGCAATAAGGCTTTTGTCTCTCAATACAGTCTCGTCTATCTTGTCAAAGATAAGGTCAGCATACGCTTTCGGTCCGCTTACGGGGAACGGAGCTATCTCTGCGAACGTCTCGCCCGGCTTTGGCTGCGGCAGATATGCCACCATTGTCACGGCGTCTGTTCCGCCTTCCGACATCTTGTGGAGGTCGTAGAGGATGCGTGGGTCGCGCTGTTCGAAAGCTATTCCTTCGGGGAAGAACATCGGCGTGTCGCAATGCGAGTCGAGTGTGAGGTGGCGTTCCTGGAAGCGTCGTGCCTCACGATAGAGGCTTGCCTCCTTGGTAAGCCACTTGAAGAGCGGCTGTCCGTCGTCGCCGAGCCACTCAGGATGCCACTGCACGCCCATTACAGCCTTGTGCTCGCTGCTCTCCACCGCCTCGATGATGCCGTCAGGCGACGTTGCCACCACGCGCAAATGAGGCCCTGCAGCAGCCACCGCCTGATGATGGAACGAGTTGACGAAGAGGCTCTCCGTCCCGAATATCTCGTGCAGCACAGAGTCCTTCTCTATATCCACGCTGTGCGTAGGTTCCGACTGGTCAGCATCCTGCGAGTGCTGGAAGTTGGTGGCAATGTGCGAGATGTCCTGATGTATGCGTCCTTCGAGCGCCATTGCGAGCACTTGCACGCCGCGACAGATGCCGAGAATGGGTATCTGACGGTTGAATGCCAGACGAGTTATCATCAGTTCAGGCAGGTCGCGAACGGCATTGATGTGATGCAGCTTGGTGGAAGGCTGTTCGCCAGCCCACAGCGGGTTGACATCCGCGCCACCCGTCAGTATTATTGCGTCCACGCTTTCCAGCGTTGACTGGATGACATCCGCGTCGTCTATTGGCGGAATGAGTAATGGAGTGCCGCCCGCCTTGACTATCTGGTTATGGTAGAGTTCGCGTACGGTGACGTCAATGCCGCTATGATTGGTGGTAATGCCGATTACGGGGCGCTTCGATTCTTTCGGTGCCTGACCGTAAACGGCTTTCAGATGTTGTTCTAAGGAGAATGTCTTCATATTATAATATGTGTGTATATAAATGCCAAAGCGCCCTGTAAGCGCAAAAGTGAGCGGCACGTCAGTGTGTCACGCCTTTACTTTTGCCCTTACAGGGCGCGTCTTTTGGATGTCTTGTTGTTTACGCCTCATTAGTCCTCGTCCAGCATATCTTCCAGATGTACTGGAATTTCGCGTTTGATGCTTTGGTCGAGCGAGATGAGAGTCTCGGTAGAAACCACTCCCGGAATCATCTGCATCTTGCTGTTGAGGAGGTCCATGAGCTGCTCGTTGTCACGGGCATAGAGCTTGATAAGCATAGTGTAGGGGCCGGTGGTGAAGTGACACTCCACGATTTCGGGGATGTCCATCAGACGTTCCACCACGTTCTTGTACATGCTGGCACGCTCGAGGTTGAGACCTACGTAGGTGCATGTAGTGTATCCGATGCTTTTCGGATTGACGTCGAAACCGCTACCGGTGATTACGCCGCCCTGGATGAGGTGTTGTACACGCTGGTGAATAGCAGCGCGCGATACTCCGCACTCAGCCGCTACGTCCTTGAACGGAATGCGTGCGTTCTTGGAGAGGATGCTGAGGATTTTCTTGTCAAGATTGTCTATCTTATCCATTCCTTTTTGTTTTTATGTTTATCCTTTACAATTTGTCAGCAAAATTAGCCATTATTATTGAGATATACAACAAAGTGAACAACGATTTTTGAATTATTGTGCAAAATGACAGCGGAATGGTTGACTTTTATCTCTTAAATCTTTCCTCCGTAGCAAAGGTCGCCGGCGTCACCGAATCCAGGCACGATATACTTATGCTCGTTCAGACCCGGGTCAACGGCAGCGCACCAGATGGTGGTGTCCTCAGGGAAGGTGCGGCGTACGTGCTCGATGCCTTCGGGCGAAGCTATCACGCAGACCACGTGAACGCGCTTCGGGGTGCCCTTGGTGAGGAGCGCCTTATAGCCCATCTCCATTGATCCGCCGGTGGCAAGCATCGGGTCGACGATGAGGAGAGTGGCGTTGTCGAGGTCGGGAGTGGCAAGATATTCCACGTGGATGCCCACCTTTGTGTGAGCGGCGTCCTCATACTCGCGATATGCCGAAACGAAAGCGTTGCCGGCGTGGTCGAAGATGTTGAGGAAGCCCTGATGGAAGGGCAGACCTGCGCGGAAGATGGTTCCGAGCACCACCTTGTCTGTGGGCACGTTCACCTTTGCCGTGCCCAGCGGAGTCTGCACGTCGCGCTCCTCATAGTCGAGGGTCTTGCTGAGCTCGTAAGCGATAAGCTCGCCCACGCGCATGATATTGTTACGGAAGAGGAGACGGTTGTTCTGATAGTTCTTGTCGCGCATTTCTGCCATATACTTGTTGATGATAGAATTACGCTTGCTGAAGTCTATGATTTCCATATAATAAAATAATAAGTGTATTTGGTAAGGATTTTAATTTCAAATTATGCAAATTTACACATAATACGGCTATGTGCCAAAATTTTTGCATAACTTTGTATGAAAGAACAATATAAAAACCAATTAACTATGAAACGCTACTTTACCTTTGCGCTCGCCTTGTGCTTCTGCATGGCGCTCAGCGCACAAAACTTATTCGTAGGTACGTACAACATCCGCAACCATAACTCTTCTGACGACAGCAAGGGTAATGTGTGGACAAAGCGCTGTCAGGTTATCTGTGACCAGCTCAACTTCGAGGATCCTGACATCTTCGGTACGCAGGAGGTGCTCGTTGGTCAGCTCCACGATCTTCTGAAGGGTCTTGACGGCTACGGCTATGTGGGCGTGGGACGCGACGACGGTAAGGAGGACGGCGAGTATTCTGCCATCTTCTATAAGAAGGACCGCCTGGAGCTGCTTCAGAAGGGCAACTTCTGGCTTAACGAGACTCCTGACAAGCCGGTGCTCGGATGGGACGCTGCCTGCGTGCGCATCTGCTCGTGGGGAGAGTTTCGCCAGAAGGAGACGGGCTTCCGCTTCTATTACTTCAACCTTCACATGGACCACATCGGCATTGTGGCTCGCCGCGAGGCTGCCAAGCTGGTGGTGAAGAAGATTAAGGAGATAGCCAAGGGTGCGCCTTCGGTGCTGACGGGCGACTTCAACGTGGACCAGACGGACGAGATTTACGGCATCTTCACGTCGTCGGGCATCCTTGAGGATTCATATCTGAAGGCTCGCCACCGCTTCTGCGAGAACGGTTCGTTCAACGATTTCCATCCCGAATACACCACCACATCCCGCATCGACCACGTGTTCCTCTCACCCAACTTCGAGGTTGACCGCTACGGACTCCTCACCAACATGTATTGGACCGAGACGGCTGCCGAGCAGCCCAAGCTGAAGAGCACGCAGGCTCCCGGCGAAACGTCGTTCCTAAAGAGCACGCTCCGCACACCCAGCGACCATTATCCCGTGCTGGTGAAGATCAAGTATAATAAGTAATCGTAGGCAGGGCTTTGACAAAAACCTTTCTCCACATGCCGCTTATGGGCGCAAACCCTAATCGGGTTTAAATAAAAGGCTTTACATTAGGTCTTACGAGAACCAGTTCTCGACAACCTAATGTAAAGCCTTTTATTTGTGAAATGCGCATTGGCGCACAATTCCTAATTCAAAACTCCTAATTCCTAATTCGGACGGCTTCCGCCGTCCACTATATCTGTCCTGCCTCCACCTGCCTTACGATGCGTTCCGTGTATTTGTCCACTCCCTCCGGGTCGTATTTCTTCGTCAGCGAGGCGCCGAAGAGCGAGGCGAAAGCCTGGTAGAAGCCGGCTCGGATGGGACCTAAGAAAGCCTGGATGAGCTGGTAAGACGACGAGTTGCACTCACGGTAGACCAGCTTGATGAGCAGCTTGCCCTGCGAATAAGTCAGCTTCTTCATGCGCGGCGTATACTCCTTGCGTATACCCTTCTCTACGCGCTTCATGTGTTCGTCCTTCGATTTCTTGTCGGGCAGCGTCTGCAGATATTCGTATGTCTCCACAATGATGGAGTTCACCTCCTTGGCTATGGGCAGCACCTTCTTGATGTTGGCCACCAGTCGGTTGTAAGCCTGTCGCTGCTTCTCGTTCTTGAACGTCAGTTTTGGGTAGACATAGAGCGTATTAAGCTCCACGTACTGTATGCTGTCATTATCGACAAGCGCCTTGCCCACCTTCACCATCGGCACGAAAGCAGGCGAGTCGGTTGTCTCCTCGTTTTCTTCAGAAGTGATATCGCCTTGAGCAGCCGCCGTCATACAAGCCGTGAAGAGCAGCATGACGGTCATCGTCAGTATGGTATTTATTCGTTTGAGCATAGCTATTTTGTTTTAATTGACGCGCGGAAGAGGCTTAGAACACCATTGCCACGTTCACTCCTGCCGTCCTGTCCTGATAATACGGCATGCCGAAGAAAGCCGTGCGCTTCATGCGATTCTCTCTTTTCTTCTCGCGGAAAATCTTAGGATAGAGCCAGTAAGCGAACTTTGTGGAGAGCATGCCCACGGCAGCGCCGGCCAGTACGTCGTTAGCCCAATGGCGGTCGTTGTGCATTCGCAGGTAAGCCACGGCTGCTGAGAGACCGTAAGCCGTGTATCCTATCCACGGATGTGTAGTGCGATATTCCTGATAGAGCATCTCAGCACCCACGAAAGCCGTGGCAGTATGTCCTGAGGGGAATGAGTTGCGCGACGACGAATCAGGGCGTCTTTCCTTGAACGTATACTTCGCCGCGTTCACGACGATGGCCATCGTTGCGTAAGACATCATCATTATGATGGCACGGTCCTTGAAGGCGTGCTGTCCTTTCACGCCGCAGAGTCCCAGTCCGAGCGTCAGCGCAGCCGGGGCGTACTGTATGTAGTTGTCAATGGAAGTCTTGTTAAGTCCTTTCTGCGAGAACGTGTTATGCAGATTCTCGCGCAGATTCTTTCCCCAAGAAGCGTTCACGCAGATTGCGCCGAAGACTGCCACGCCACCCGGAATCAGCCATTCTGCTGCACGGAAGTGATGCGTAGGGTCTTCTTTGTCTTTGTAAGGATCGTAACTGAAGGCGCTGTCCAGATTGTCTGCAGCCCCACCGTAAGGATATGTGGCCACGGCAGCGGTGTCGGCAGCGATTGTCTTTTCGTTAACGACAGTGTCTGCGACGCTGAAAAGTGAGTCGCCCTCATAGTCGAAGCCGTCCGCCGCTGTGCTGACAGTATCGGCAGCAATGCCCTCATTGTAGGTCATGGCGTTGACGTTGAGCGAGATAAGCGTCATGACAAGGCTGACAGCCAATGTCATTATAGTGTTGTTCTTGTTCATAATCTATATTGGTTTACAAGGATGCAAAGTTAGTAAAAAAGTCTCATACAGCACAAAAGTTTGCTCATATTATAATTATCAGCGATAAACAGGAATTCATCTGCTATTCTAAAAAAGTCGTCTTGTCCACCATGCAAATATTGTCCAAAGAGTAAAATCCTGTTACAAAACAAAAATCAATTCTGGAGATTTAGATTGCTGTTTTTACGGTGTTCTGCTGTCTGAACGGCACCCATGCTTAACGATAAAGCCTCTTTTACAGTCCGATAGTGCCACTATCAGAGTGTAAAAGAGGCTTTGTTGCATGATAAAAGTGGCGCTATTGGAGTGTAAAAGTGGCTCTATGACAGAAAAGAACGGCTTGTTTGCGAGTCTGATTTCATAACGCTTCGTCAAAAAACCGCATAACCCACTGTGTATAAACACGTTGTCTCCAAGCGCTCAAAACTCAAGAATTTCGCACCAAAGATTTTGTTGTGCGCTCAGCTGGCAGTATTGAGCATTAGAAATGCAAATATTGTCAAAGCCCTGCCTACCACAACAGACTGATGTAACCAATAAACAGCCCTACCAGCTCTCAACTCAATTATACTCCCTCCCCACTTGCAGCATACGCTGCTTCTGCGGGCGATACTCGTCGTTTATGACGCTGTTTGCCGGTCGGTAGTAAGATGTGCGGACACCGAGCAAATCGAATATCACTTGCGGGAGATTGTCCGTCATGAAGGGGCGGTCAATGGAGCGTTTGATCCTCTCCACCTGCTGCGGATGAGTGGCGGCATAGCGCGGCGAGACGTATATCATGAAGGGGATATCGAGCTGCGAATGCAGGGCACGAGGAACATCCGTCTTAAGGTCGGTGCGACCCTGCTGCAGACGAAAGTCATACACCTCCTCGCCGTGGTCAGAGAAATAGAGCACGATGGCATTGCGGTCCGAGAACATGCGGATGATGCTGTCCACCACGTAGTCGTTGTAAAGCGTGGCGTTCAGATAGTCTGCCACCACGCCACGCTGCTCGTCGCTGAGCCTCAACTTGCTCTTCACGCTCCTCGCGCTGAACTTGGCGAAGTCAGCCGGATGGCGCTCGCCGTAAGCGGTATGCTGTCCGTAGAGATGGAAGATTATGAAGTTGCGCTTGGGAGCCTCAATGTCGCTGCGGTTGGCACGATAGGCATCGACGAGCTGCATGTCGTACTGGTAAGTGCACGTGTTGTGATGGTCGAAGAGATAAGGACCGATGCCGGGAGCGTTGAAGAATCCCATCGAGGCGTTAAACTCCTTGTCCATCTCCATGCCAGCATACTGATTGCTGTAGAACACCACGTTATATCCGCAGCGACGGAGCAGGAAGGGGAAGAGTGGGGCGTCGCACCAGCTGCGGCCGTCGCCGACAGCCACGGGAGAGAGAAACTGCTTGAAGTTCTGCGTGGTGCCGTTGTCCGACGCCACCACATCGTTGAACAGAAAGAGGCTGCCCTGCTTACTGAGAGCCTTCAGCCGCGGATTGGTGTTGTACTTGCCGTCGTAGAGATCGCTCATGTGCCTGTTGAACGATTCGCCCACTATCATCACGAAGTCGGCCTCGCGCTCGCTGCACCACACCTTCTCCTTATAAGCCTGCAGCGACCGTGCGCAACGCGCAAACTCGTCGCGGAAGCCCGCGTATGTGAGCGCCGACTGCCAGATGTTCCACATCGCATTGCGCTTTATCGGCGAACGATATTTAGCCACGCGGTCGTAGTTGGCTTGAACGTCAGGACCGAAGAATACTGTCTGCCCGACCATCACCACGCCTGTGAAGCCAGCTGCCACAGCCCACAACCTACGCCTCGGAAAGAGACGCCAGCCTTTCACACGGCGCCCTACCCTAACCTCCGCCACGAACAGCGCCACGTATACCGCGAGGATAACGAGAGTGGGGAGCGAGAGGACGTAGGAAGAAACGAACTCGGAGCTTTCGCGTCCGTTGGTCTCGCAGAGGAACTGCCAGGAATAGGCATCCCAATGACGATTAAACATGACGAGCATAAACACATTGCTGAGGCTATATGCAGCCATGACAGCCTGCAACGCCACATGCAATGCCCGCTCCGTCTTTCGTCCCGTCAGCGAAGCCAAGCCGCAGAGCAGCCAAGCGAAAACGCCATAGAAAAGAATATTAAAAACCACGGCCACTGGCGCGTCCCACCACGTCTTGGTGTTGAGCATCAGTAGCTCGGGCAGCATCAGCAGCACAATGTAAGTGCCCCAAACCGCCGGATTTATCTTATTGGAAGTAAAGTTCATTTTCTGTTAATTGTTTCTGTCTACGAAATATATGTTTTTGCAAAAATACACTTTTCTATGGGAACTTACAAGCAGCACCCCTATAGAAGTAACCACTCTGCACACGTATTCATGTCAAAAACGTCTTCATATCCACCATGCACATATCGTACAAAGAGTAAAAACATGTTACAAAATAAAAATTGATTATAGAGTTCAGGTTTGCTGTTTTTACGGTGTTTTGCTGTACAAATATCCGTTGTTTCCGCGTCTGAGCATAATAATTATATTTGGGTTAAACTAATGGAGAACGATCGAAGAACAATCGAAGTCATAACGGAGGACTATCGAGAAACTTTCATTTAGAAGCTGAAGTTAAAGCCGAGGCCTAATGCTTTTCTGTTTGTCATATTGTCGTTGAGCATGTTGATGTTGGCATAAACAGCGGAATTCTTGCCTTTGGTGATATTGAATTGCATGAGTGGAGTGGAGGTGTTGGCCGAAAGAGCCATTTTCTTTTGATGATGGGCTGCTACAAGGAAAGATGTGGTCCATGCCACACTAGCTACGAAGAATGCCGCTGCTCCTATGGCGAAATAATTAGTTCCCGGGCCCCCCATATTATAATATGCGACGAAAGCAGCACCAGGTAAGCAAAATGCACTGGCTACAAAAAATACGCTTCCGCCTATCCAAGCCGTCCACTTCATTATTTTTGCTTTCCTCAACCTTTTAGCTGAAGAGTCTTTGTCAATACTTTTTAGCAACTCAGCATCTGATATTAGGCTGTCGTTATGTTGCTGAAAAGTTAAACTCTCGCACATAGTTTCAGAGCCAAAGTTTTCCAATACCGTTGAAGTAGTGGTTGTGCTGTCGTCATTGGCGATAGCGTCTTGTGCGTTGACGGCAAGTGAGCACATAATGACTGCCATCAGCAAAAATAATCGTAGAGTATTCATTTTTTTCTGTTGTTATGCCAGCATATAATCTGGCATGAGTTATACAGAAGCAAATTTAGAGAATTTTCTTTAGTTGGCAAACAGAATTTTGCAACAAAAATTAAAGGATCTCTCTTTGCCGTACGACACAGAGAAATCCTAATGCGATTTGGGTTTAATTCATCTCCCCGCTAAACTCCAAATTTATAAGCATAAAAAAGGCTTTATGTCAGGTCGGCGAGAAACTTGTTCGCGCAGGACCTAACATAAAGCCTTTTACTTAACTGAACTTTCACAAGTTCAGTACTTAATTGAATAATTCAAAAAACTCTATTTCTTCTTTCTGTCCTCCTCGATGAAGCGCAGCAGGTGTTCCACTGCCTCACTCTCGGGGATGGCTTTCTCTATGCAGGTTTTCTGCTTGTAGAGCGAAATCTTGCCTGGACCGGCACCTACATAACCGTAGTCGGCGTCAGCCATTTCGCCAGGTCCGTTGACAATGCAACCCATGATACCGATCTTCAGACCCTTCATGTGGGCAGTCGCTGCCTTTATCTTGGCGATGGTGGAACGGAGGTCGTAGAGCGTGCGACCGCAACCGGGACATGAGATATACTCCGTCTTGGAGGTGCGGAGGCGGGCAGCCTGAAGGATGGCGAAAGAGGTGTCGGCGATGTCGCGGACTGTGATGTCGCCGTCGTTCATCAGCCAGATGCCGTCCGTCAGTCCGTCTATCATCAGCGCACCCATGTCGGCGGCTGCCTCAAGCTGGAAGTCGGCTTTCTCTGCGGCGCTGTGACGATACATCTGGGCGAAGACAACAGGATTGAAGAGGCCGTTGGTCCACAACTCATGAGTAAGCGCACGCTGTTCGCCGAGACGGTTCTGCTGATTGCTGACTGCCACTACCACCACTTCAGGATGGGCCTTGAGGCAGGCGAGATATTCCTCAGAGGGTGCTCCGAGCTGAAGCACGAGGAACTTGACGTCAGCCTTAACGCTACCGATGAACGGTGTGGCGTTGTATGGGAAGATGGGGAAGGTGTCTGGCTCGCCCTTGTAGGCGTTGAAGTCGACGATGTATTTCTGTCCCTTGCGGCGGTCTGCGGGCAGAGAAGCTCCGCAATAGATGTAGTCGGGAGTGGTGTCAGGGCTGAACTCCACGTCAGCGGCGTTCTCGTCCTTGCCGTAGGAAGCAATAACGACGGGCGCATTGCTGCCTCCGATGCCACCTGCGGCACGTGTCTTGCGACGTTCCGGACGGAGCCAGTCGAACTCAGCCGACTCTGTAGCGGGCACCAAGAGATGTCCTTCGCGCTTCGTGATATAGTCGACGAGATGCTTTGCCACCGGAATCTCTGCCTCCGGCTCCTCGCTGAGGCTCACGCGGATGGTGTCGCCGATGCCGTCAGCAAGCAATGCTCCGATGCCCACGGCGCTCTTTATGCGACCGTCCTCGCCCTCTCCAGCCTCGGTTACGCCAAGATGGAGTGGATAATGCATGTCCGCCTTGTCCATCTCGCTGACGAGCAGACGCACGGTGCGAACCATGATGACCGTATTGGAAGCCTTGATGGAGATTACCACATTGTCGAACTGCTCCTTCTTGCAGATACGCAGAAACTCCATGCAGCTCTCAACGATGCCCTCCGGCGTGTCGCCATAGCGCGACATGATGCGGTCTGAGAGCGAACCGTGGTTGACGCCGATGCGCACGGCGGTGTGGTGCTCGCGGCAGATATTGAGGAAGGGCACGAAGCGGTCCTCAAGCTTCTTGAGTTCCTCGGCATATTCCTCGTCCGTATATTCAATCTTCTTGAAGACACGGGCAGGGTCGACATAGTTGCCGGGATTGATGCGGACCTTCTCAGCGTACAAGGCTGCTACGTCGGCGACGTTGGCGTTGAAGTGAACGTCAGCAACGAGCGGAGTCAGATAACCGTCGGCACGGAGTCCGGCGTTGATGTTCTTGAGGTTCTCTGCCTCGCGACGTCCCTGCGTGGTGAGGCGAACCAGCTCGCCTCCTGCTTTGATGATGCGCTCAGCCTGCGCCACACATGCCTCCGTATCGTTGGTATTGGTGGTGGTCATCGACTGTACGCGTATGGGCGAATCGCCACCTATCTGAATGCTGCCCACATTGACGGGAGACGACTGACGACGGCGATAATTAAAGAGATCAACCATAATGATGAAATAAAAAAATAGGAATTAGGAATTACGAATCAAGACCAACTCCTAATTCGTAATTCCTAACTCCTAATGGTTTAGTTTACTTTATACTCGAACTTCACTTCTGCCAGCTCCTTGTTGGCATTCTCAATCTTCTTGCCCAGTCCTGCCTTATATTCAGCCATCTTTGCGGCTACATTCTCGTCGCAGAGGGCTATCATCTCGCAAGCGAGGATGGCAGCGTTCATGGCGCCGTTGACGCCTACCGTGGCAACGGGGATTCCCGGGGGCATCTGAATGATGGACAACATGGCGTCCAGTCCGTCAAGCATACCCTTGATGGGCACTCCGATGACGGGCAGCGTGGTGCTGGCGGCTATTACTCCCGGCAGAGCGGCAGCCATTCCTGCTGCTGCGATGATGACCTTGACGCCGCGATCCTTAGCGCCTTTTGCGAAACTTTCCACTGCGTCCGGTGTGCGGTGTGCAGAGAGAGCGTTAACTTCAAAAGGAATCTGCATGTCGTTCAAGAACTTGCATGCCTTTTCCATGACGGGCAGGTCTGATGTGCTGCCCATAATGATGCTGACTAATGGTGACATTGTTATGTTTATTTAGATGTTATGTTTATGCTTTTACAATCTCAATATTATGGTGTATGCCGTAACTGTGCCGAGCAGGAAGCCGTAACATACCTGACGGAGAGAATGCTGGCGCAGAATCATTCGGCTGGAACCAACCATTCCCGCAAGGATAAGCACCACGCTGAACCATCCCAAGGGATTGAATCCGAAGATGATGGAGAACGCAAGCAGCGCTCCTGCCACGCCTCCGATGGCTGCGGTGTGTGTGGATATCTTCCACCAGATGTTTATCATGGCACAGAGAATCTGGATGACCAGCGCCGCTATGAGAATGTTGCTCATAAAGTGCGGGATGTTTATCTTATGCATCACATAATAGCACACGAAGTAGCACATTATGGAGATAAGATAAGGTACGACGCGACGCTCCTTCTTGCCCAGCTCAATGAGCGTCCAACCGTGGTAATGACGATAGAAATGGATGAGCAGAGAGGGCATGAGGATGGTGAAGGCGTAGACAAGAAGCAGAACGGTGAGCTTGTATGCCCACGGCATCAGACTGAGATAGCTGAACGTGAAGAGGGCTATCAGTCCGACGAGCGACAGATAGAATGGCGTGAATGCCATGCTCAGTATTCGCGCTGCGAGGATAATGTTCTTTTCTTTCATGCTTAAATATATTGTGCTAAAGACTTTAGTCTTTCCTCAGTCGGGCTATTGGCAGTCCGAGTTGCTCGCGGTATTTTGCCACGGTGCGTCGGGCGATGGGATAGCCGAGCTTTGCCAGTTGCTTTGTCAGGGCGTCGTCGCTAAGCGGCTTCTTCTTGTCCTCCTTGCTGATAAGGTCCTTAAGGGCAAGCTTTATCTTTCTGGTGGACAGCTCTTCTCCGTCGCCTGTGGTGTAGCCGTCTGAGAAGAAGAAGCGCAGCGGGAAGGTGCCCCAGTTGGTTTGGGCGTACTTAACGTTGCTGACACGCGATATGGTACTGATGTCCAGTCCCGTGCGGTCAGCGATGTTCTTCAGAATCATCGGTTTGAGATCTGCCTCATCGCCGTCCTGGAAGAACTTCTTCTGCCAGTCGATGATGGCACGCATCGTCACGGAGAGCGTGTGGCGGCGCTGCTTTATCGCATCGATATATCCCTTCGCCCTTTCCACCTTCTCCTTGGCGTAGAGCAGGGCTTCCTTATCGCGCTTCGACATGGACGACCTGTTGTTGCGATAGGTCTCCATCATCTCCGTGAACGACGGCGAAACCTTCAGTTCGGGGATGTTGCCGCCGTTGAGCGTGAACGTGACGTTGCCGTCATCGTCGGTGTCGATGATGAAGTCGGGGGTTATCTGCTGTATGTTGCGGCCTTCGGTCTCGCCAAGCGAGGCTCCCGGCTTGGGGTTGAGGCGACGAATCTCGTCAATCACGCGCTTCGCTGTGTACGAATCGGTGTTGAGAGCGGTCTTTATACGGTCGAAGTGTTTCTTCGTGAAATCGTCGAAGAGTGTTGTCACCACCTTCTTCATGAGCGGCTTCAGCTCGTCATCGTTGCGTCTGTCAATCTGGAGCAGCAGACACTCCTGCAAGGTGTGTGCTCCGATTCCGGCAGGATCGAAGGTCTGAAGGATGCCGACAATGCGTTCGACATCGGCTGTGGTGCAGTCGATGCCGTGATAGATGGCAAGTTCATCGCTTATTGACTCGCTGTCCTTGCGCAACAGTCCATCGCTGTCAAGCGAACCAATGACGTACTCCATGATGTCGCGGTCGGTCTCTGTCAGCTCCAACTCACCCATCTGCTCCTTCAGGCGGTCGTAGAACGACGTGGTATTGCCATAGACCATCTCCTCATAGTCGGCAGACTCGTTGTTGCCGCCGTACTGGTAAGAGGCTGTCGGCATATCGTCGTCGCCATCTCCGATTCTCTCAAGGGCGGCATTCAGCGCCGACTCGCGTTCTTCGCGTTCGTTCTGTCGGTCGAATTCGTCACTGACGATGTCCGTACCATTGTCGTCATCGCCGTCGCGTCCTTCCGCCTTGCTGTCTGTGGAGCCATAGTCGTCGCGACTTCTGTCGTCAGTATCCCTGTCATGGGGATTATCGAGAGCGTCTTCCGTAGACGACACCTCCAAAGCGGGATTGTCGTCGAGTTCGGCATTGACATTCTCTTCCAACTCCGTCAGGGGCATCTCAAGCAGATGAACCTGCAGCATCTGCTGTTGTGAGAGACGCTGTACCTGCTGGAGTTTCTGTTCTTGTGTCTGGATGAATCTTTGTTCCATCTTAAGCGAGTTATTTATATATAGAGTCTTCGACTTATTAACGCCAATAAGGTTTTACTTATGGTAGTAAGCCAAAGCCCTTTCCTTCTTATCGTTCATATTCTGTGTGTCTTTGGCATATTCGTCCCATACCTTTCGCGCAGCCTCAACGAGTGCTGACGTAGGCAGAGCCTTTCTTTTAAGGATGGGGTCGAAGGTCTGGAATATGGCGAGCACTTCCACCACCTCCTTCGTGGTCAGCATGAGCATGCGTGCCACGTCAGCCACCTCCGGCGTCTCCTCCACCATAGTGTTGGGGGTAAGCATGAAGTAGAGGTCGATGAGTATGGTCAGCGCAGCGGGCGTCAGCTTCGTGTCGTCGGCGACGGGCAGATAGAAAGTCTCGAACGAGTCGATGCTTTCCACACCCATAAAGAACGAGTCGGCATCACCGAAGCCTTTCATTTCTCTCACCCGCTTGGCGTCCTTGTTGAGGCGTCGCGGATTATCGGCGTATGTGTCCCAAATCTTCTGGAGCGACGCAGTCTTATGATCGAGCAGTTGCTCCATCTTCTCGAAGAGAGTCTTGGGATGAATATGTAGCTCGATGGCGAGGTCAACCATAGTCTTTGACCATGGCGACTTTACGTCATCCGGCTTTTTCTTGCAGGCCTGCATCAGAAGCAGCCAGTAGCTGTCAGTCCAAAGGTTGTTATTGGCCATATATTTTTGTTGCTGTTATGTTCGTTGTTGTTATCTTATGACGGCAATCTTGCACACCGTGCCATTACCGCCGTCCTCTGTAGCAGTCTCCACCATATAGATGCCGCTTGCCACACGCTTGCCCTTTGTGTCGCATCCGTCCCATGTGAACGTTCCGCCATTGGAGTGTCCCTGAGCCACAAGCGTACCGTTGGACGTAACTATCTTTACGTCAGCGTTGAGCGTCAGTCCCGTGACAGTTATCAGTCCTGTATAGTCGGGCTTGACGGGGTTGGGGTATGCGTAGACATTGTCCTTTGTCATCTTCTCGGACGGCTTGGTGGCGTCAGCCATATATGAGCACAGTCCGGCACTTGTTCCGAAGAACACCTCTCCGGTCTGTTCATTGGCTGTTATCGACTCTACGTCGTCCGAGAGCAGATTAGAGTTAGAGGAGGTGAAGTGCTGAAGCTGCTGTATGTTGTCAGCGCTTATAAGATAGACACCGTTGCCTGACGTTCCGAACCACTTGCGTCCGGCACCATCCACATAAATGGTGGAGATGGGCACATTGGAGAGAAGATAGTCGGCAAGATTGGTGCCGTCGTTGCGCGGAATCTTCACCTGTGTGAACGTGTCGTCATCTGTTCCTATTTGCGAAGCAGGCAGCATAAGCGGACCCACGTCAGTACCTATCCATATATTGCCCTCAATGTCCTCAGTAACGCACGAGACGTAATAGATAGTGTAATTTTTTCCGTCTTGGTTGACAAAAGACCGGTATGACTTTGAAGCGCCGGAAGATGGCTGGTAGCAGGCAAGAGATGCTGTATACCAGTTGTTATTGCAGAACCACACCAGTCCGCGACTGTCCTTGAACATATCCTTTGCGTATGCGAATGAAAAGCCTGCCGTGGTTATGAAGTTGGGGTTGTTGAGGTCTGTCCACTTGTCATCCTTGAGTGCAATCAACGATGTCTTTCCGCCAACCGACTCGCTATTAAAGCAGAGCAGCGTACCGTCGTCAAGGAAACAAAGCGTCGTCACTTTATTGTATCCGTACCATGCTTGCTCTTCCACGTCAGCATGCGTAATCGGACTATTGTCCTCGTTCCAAAGTTTACGGAACTCGCCATCGTAAAACTCATACAGTCCGGTTCGGGCTGCTACATATACGTGCTTCTCGTCCTTCGGGTCAATGGCAAGGGCGTATGCAGAGGTAAACGCTGCCTTATGGTCTTTGGCGAAGCTGGCGTCGTACATATTCCACGTGCCATCATGAGAGAGCACCTGCACGCATCCCGTTCTGTCGGATGAACTTCCAGGTCCGCCACAAGTATAGAGGGTGCCGTTATGCATAGTCATGAATCCGAAAGTGTTATAATCGGGTCCGTCTGCCTTAATGCCAGTCTTGTTTATGGTAAATGAGCGGTCAACTGCCAAAGTCATGTTGGCAAGTGAGCCGTCGTCATCATTAATCAAGAAAGAGCCGTCCTTCGGGTCTGCACCCACAGTATTGAGATGCTTGGCAATACTTCCATGATCGGACGATGTGTGGTAACAATAAGTGTTGTTACCTCCGCATGCAAACAAAAGTCCGTTCTGCATAACGCAGTTGTCCATATAAGGCCATGCCAGCTTCTTTACCGTTCCATCGGCAGCAATGGTGGAGATGTTGTAGTTCTTTGCTCCCACCAGTCCTTCCTCCATCCAGAACAACCAGCTGAATCCCTCTGATGCCAACTTATCCCATTCGTTCGGGTCGGCAAGGTTCTTGCGCATGTCACCCTTGAAGATTTCGTTGTCCGTAGCGGCGTAAATCATGCCGTTGTTGATGCACAAGGCATTCACCTTCTCCTGCAATGCGTAAGTATCTGCGATAGTGGCGTTCGACACGTTCACAACCACAATGCCAAAACCTGTGGCAAGATATGTCAGATTGCCGTTCGTGAAGACATTGTTGATGGTCTTGTCGTACGTGAGCGACTTGTCGTAATAGTCAGAGATGTTGGTGATGTCGAGTTTCTCACTAAGCAGGTCGATATTGCCGTTACTGTACACAATGACGAGACGCTTGGCAGCAGCGTTCCAAGAGATAAACTTAATGTCGGTATCGCTCAGTCCGTTGTTGCGGTCCATCGTTGTGATGCTCTCGTCTGACGTATCGTAGACATACAGGTCGCCGGACGCCACCACGTAAACGCGGTTGCCCACCTTTACGATATGTCGTATGTCGCTATAAGCCATGTACGACTTCCATGTGCCTATCGGGGGTGTGCTTGCCACTGCCGTTGTTGTAGTCGCAGTCATTGCCGAAAGCGTGAGCACTACGGCGCAGACAGACACAGCAACCGAGCGTGTCAGGGCATTTATGGTCTGCTTCAGTGAGAATATCTTCATTGTAGGATTGTTATTGTTTCTGAATATTACTGATGGATGGGTGTCGGCGTGTTTAGCGCTTCAGGAAGCGAGCCAGCTTCTCCACAGCCCTTGCACGGTGCGAGATGGAGTTCTTGATGTCCAATCCCAGCTGTGCGAACGACTGGTCGTGACCTTCAGGCACGAAGATGGGGTCGTAGCCGAAGCCTTCCGTGCCCTTCTTCTCCTCAGCGATACGGCCTTTCACCGTGCCCTCAAAGAGAGAATAGTCGGCATCATCATCCTTACGTGCCAGACAGATTACTGTTCTGAACTGCGCGTTTCTGTCCTCCTTACCCTCAATGCGCTGGAGAAGCTTGCGCATATTGGCTTCCGAGTCGTGGTCGGTGCCTTCAGCGTAACGTGCCGAGTGGACACCCGGCTCGCCTCCCAATGCAGCCACTTCCAGACCCGTGTCGTCGGCGAAGCAGTCATAACCGAAATGCTCCACTACATAACGTGCCTTCTGAATGGCGTTGCCCTCAAGGGTGTTGGCGGTTTCTGGGATGTCGGCATGACATCCTATGTCTGACAGCGAAAGCACCTCGAAGCGGTCGCCCAGGATGGAGCGAATCTCTGAGAGCTTATGGCTGTTGTTCGTTGCGAATACTATTTTCATTTACTTCTAATATTTGTTCTTGTTCATGTAGACCGTGTTCCTCCATTTCCTGCTTATGCAGTTCTTCCTGATGTTTCTTCACCTTCACCTTTATCTGGTCGAATCCCTCGCCGTACACACCGATAACGGAGCTTTGCGAAACGAAGGCACGCGGGTCAAGCATCTTGATAAGACGGAAGATTAACACCGACTCGCGCTTCTTGGCGAGGAGGCATATCACCTTCATTTCCTTACCCGTATACCATCCGTGTCCGTCGAGAATGGTGAGGGTGTGGTCTGTCTTCTTAGTGATGGCAGCGGCAATCTTCTTGTATTCCTTCGAGAATATCATGAACTGCACCGACTGACGTTGGACGTTCATCACATAGTCGAGCATGTTACATTCTATGAACATCGTACACAGACCGAACACCACCATCTGACAACGCTGCGGGAACGGACCGAAAGAGTCGATGGCAAGACAGCTGCCGATGATGACGAGGTCAACCATGATGAGACCCTTACCGAGCGATACGTTATAGTACTTGTTCACTACGGCGGCGATAATATCAGTACCACCCGTACTGCCGTTGTTCAAGAACACTATAGCAAGCGCTGTACCGGTGAGCATACATCCGATTATAAGCGACATAAAGTCGTTGCCTTCGCCCATCAGCTTATAGAAAGAGCCGTCTGGCATTTCCACTATCTTCTGTGCCAAGTCGAGCATTACGGTTATCGCCAACGTGGCATAGATGGTCTTGGCAAGGAATTTTATTCCGAGTTCCTTCAATGCCGCCACGATAAGCACGGCGTTGATAATGAAGAATGTCCACTGAACGGGGAATTTAGTGGCATAGAACACGATGGCTCCGATACCTGCGATACCACCGGTTACGATTTCGTAGGGCAGCAGGAAGACGGTGAATCCGAAGGTGTAAAGCAGTAGACCGAGAGTGATGTTAAAGTAGTCCTTCGTTTCTTGCCAGATTATTTTGCGGTCGATTGTCATAGGATTTTATAGTTAAAGCGTTATTTTTTTATGTTTCTAAGCAAAAGAAGTCGTCGTCTCGCCCGCGCCGTTCTCTGGCGTGCGCAAGCGGCGACTTCCTTTATTGTGGTTTTTTTATATGTTCTCTCGGGATGTCGCCGTATTACTTCACTACGACATTCACAATCTTCTTAGGTACGACGATTACCTTCACAACCTTCTTGTCGCCGATGTATTTCTGGCTCTGCTCGTCCTCGAGCACTGCAGCCTGGATGGCGTCGTTGGTGGCGTCGGCAGGGAACTTCTTCTGGAAGCGTGCCTTACCGTTGAAGGAAATCGTAAGCTGCATCTCGCTCTCCACAAGATACTTCTCGTCGAAAGCGGGCCATGCGGCGTCGCAGACAGTGGTGGTGTGACCGAGTGTGTGCCACAGTTCCTCTGCAATGTGCGGAGCGAACGGAGCGATGAGCACAACAAGCTGCTCGAGCACTTCCTTGGAGCGGCACTTCTGCTGCTGCAGTTCGCCTACGGCAATCATGAACGCCGAGATGCTGGTATTGTAAGAGAACTTCTCGATGTCCTCCGTTACCTTCTTGATGAGCTTGTGCAGACTCTTGAGGCTTTCTGCCGATGGCTTCTCGTCGCAGGGCAGGAATGTGTCGGTACGGTTCTCATAGAAGAGGTTCCAGAACTTCTTGAGGAAGCGGAAGCATCCGTCGATGCCGTTGGTATCCCAAGGCTTGCTTGCCTCCACCGGACCGAGGAACATCTCGTAAAGGCGGAGTGTATCAGCACCATACTTCTCAACAATCATGTCAGGGTTGACAACATTAAACATCGACTTCGACATCTTCTCTACTGCCCAACCGCAAACATACTTGCCGTCCTCAAGGATAAACTCAGCGTTCTCATATTCAGGACGCCATGCCTTGAAAGCATCTATGTCGAGAACGTCAGCAGAAACGATATTAACGTCTACGTGGATAGGAGTAACGTCGTAATCCTTCTTCAGACCTGCACTTACAAAGACGGGGGCCTTTGAGTGGTCGTCAGAGTTGATACGATATACGAAGTTAGAGCGACCCTGAATCATACCCTGGTTGACAAGCTTCTGGAACGGCTCTTCCTTGCAGCTTACGCCAAGGTCGAAGAGGAACTTGTTCCAGAAACGAGAGTAGATAAGGTGACCGGTGGCGTGCTCGCAGCCGCCGACATAGAGGTCGACATTCTTCCAGTACTCGTCAGCTTCCTTGCTTACGAGGCTCTTGTCGTCCTTCGGGTCCATATAGCGGAGATAGTAAGCAGACGAACCGGCAAAGCCCGGCATGGTGTTCAGCTCGAGCGGGAACACTGTCTTGTTGTCCACCAGACTCTTGTCCACCACTTCCTTCTTCTCCACGTCCCAAGCCCATTTCTTGGCGCGTCCCAATGGCGGTTCGCCTGTCTCTGTAGGCTTATAGGTCTCGATTTCAGGCAGTTCGAGCGGCAGACACTCCTCCGGAATCATCTGCGGCATGCCGTCCTTATAGTATACGGGGAACGGTTCGCCCCAGTAGCGCTGGCGAGAGAAGATGGCGTCACGCAGACGATAGTTCACCTTTACTCGTCCCATACCCTTCTCCGTAACGAACTTCTTTGTTGCGGCGATGGCTTCCTTCACGGACAGTCCGTTGAGAGAGAAGCCGTCGAGAGTCTGCTTGCCCTCAGCAGGCGAGTTGGTAACGGTGCCTTCCTTGGCATCGAAGCTCTCCTCGCTGACGTCAGCGCCCTCGATAAGCGGTATGATGGGAAGATTGAAGTGCTTTGCAAAAGCATAGTCACGTGAGTCGTGTGCAGGTACAGCCATGATGGCACCAGTACCATATCCGGCAAGTACGTATTCCGAAATCCATACGGGGATGTTCTCGCCCGTGAACGGATTGACGGCATACGAACCTGAGAATACACCAGTTACTGAGTGGTTAGCCATACGGTCCAGCTCGGTGCGCTTCTTCACGTAAGCGAGATATTCGTCCACGGCAGCCTTCTGCTCCGGTGTGGTGAGCTTCTCCACGAGTTCGCTCTCTGGTGCCAATACCATGAAGGTAACGCCGAAGATAGTGTCGGCACGTGTGGTGAAGATGGTGAAGTCGAAGTCCTGACCAGCCACCTTAAACTGCATCTCGGTGCCTTCCGAACGACCGATCCAGTTGCGCTGTGTCTCCTTAATGGAATCACTCCAGTCTACTGTCTCCAGTCCGTCAAGCAGACGCTGTGAGTAAGCGGATGTACGCAGACACCACTGCTGCATCTTCTTCTGCACAACAGGGAAGCCGCCGCGCTCGCTGACACCGTTAACCACCTCGTCGTTGGCAAGCACGGTGCCCAGACCGGCACACCAGTTCACCATTGTCTCGCCGAGATAAGCTATGCGGTAGTTCATCAATACCTGCTGCTTCTTAACGTCGTCATAAGCCTTCCACTCTTCAGCGGTGAACTCCAGCTGCTCGTTCTGAGCAATGTTCTCGGTTCCTTCCGAACCCTTCTCCTCGAAGTGCTCGATGAGTTTCTCGATGGGCTGTGCCTTCTGGCATTTCTTGCAGAAGAACGATCCGAACATCTTCTCGAACGCCCACTGTGTCCAATGGTAATACTTAGGGTCGCAGGTGCGTATCTCGCGGTCCCAGTCGAAAGAGAAGCCGATGTTGTCGAGCTGCTGACGATAGCGTGCAATGTTGGCCACGGTTGTTACCTCCGGGTGCTGTCCGGTCTGGATGGCATACTGCTCTGCGGGCAGTCCGTAAGCGTCATATCCCATCGGATTAAGGACGTTAAATCCCTTAAGGCGCTTGTAGCGTGCATATATGTCAGAGGCAATGTAGCCGAGAGGATGTCCCACGTGCAGTCCTGCTCCAGATGGATAAGGGAACATGTTGAGAACGTAGAATTTCTCCTTTGAGGTGTCCTCAGTGACGTGATAGGTATTGTCCTTCACCCACTGGCTCTGCCATCTCTTTTCGATTTCTCTGAAATTGTATTCCATTGTCGTTATTTCGTTATATGTTTTTGTTATTCTTAATAATTTCGGGGATATAACCGCACATTTATGCAAAGTTACGATTTTTACTTTATAAGATGTAGCAATAAGTTGAAAAAAAGTGTGAATCACCTAACTTATTAGCAGTGACGCACCTATATAAAAACTACGTCGCTGACCATTTTGTTACTGGTCAGCGACGCACTTGTCTTGTCATCCCCCTATGGAGCAGCCTTTTCCCGGCTATGCCCGACGGGTTATGTATGTTCTTTCTTCTTATTCAGCGAAACGGCTGTTCTGCTATTTCTTATTCAGCGAAAGCGGCTGCCTCTGCGGCAGCGATGATGTCCTCGCGGCTCTTCTCCTTGGCGGATATGTCGCTGAGATCGAACTCTTCTGCATCGGCTTCCTCTTTGTCTGCCACGGGCTGTGCTTGCTCAGTCTGTCTGTACATCGGAGCGCGTCTGTCGCGCTTGCTCTTCTGTCGTTCCAAGGCCTGTACGGCAGCCTCAGCATTGGCTTCTGTCTCAGGATTGGCTATGATGAAGTCGTTGTTCTCCTCCGTGCTCGGCACGTTCTCCACGGGTTCTTCCTCCATCTTCGTCCGCTCTGTCTTGGCGGCGAACACCTGGTCGATAAACTGTGGTTCCTTGCGCAGCTTTTCAAGGGTTAGCTTCGAGGCGAGCTGCTGGCTCTCCTTCTTGCTGTATCCCTTTCCGGAGCATCCTTCTACACCTTCCAGCATTACCTGATAGCTGAAGACGGGCGACCCCGTCTTGTCCTTCTCCTGCGAGAGAACCTTGAAGTCAATGCGCACACGGTTTTTCTGGCTCCATTCGATGAGCTTGCTCTTGAAGTTCACTTCCTTGTAAGCAACCTTATCGATGTTAATCATTTGTGCCAGAATGCGATTGCGCATGAACTGCATGCATGCGTCGTAGCCACGGTCGAGGTAAATGGCACCTACAAGCGCCTCGAAGGCGTTGCCACCCATGTATGAATTGTGCGACTGTGAACGTCCGCTTGACAGTATCAGCTGGTTGATGCCCAGTTCCTGAGCGAGGCGGTTAAGCGTCTCGCGCTGTACGAGCTTTGAGCGTGTGTTGGTGAGAAATCCCTCGCGCTTGCCGGGGAAGTGACGATAGACGATGTCGCCCACCGTGGCGTCCAAGATGGCGTCGCCAAGAAATTCCAACCTTTCGTTGTTCACTGGCTTTCCCTTAGCGTTGCGCTTATACATGCTCTTGTGCATGAGCGCCAGCTTATAGTAGCTGATGTCGTGAGGATAAAAGCCGATAATTTGGCGTAAAGACAAATAAAGCTCCTTGTCCTTACGGAAAGGGAGCCTTATTCTGTCTATGATGTTACTCAGCATATTTCTTGAAGATTACACAAGCATTGTGTCCTCCGAAACCGAACGTGTTGCTCAGAGCTGCACGCACCTCACGCTTCTGCGCCTTGTTGAAGGTGTAGTTGAGGTCGTAGTCGATCTCCGGATCGCGGTCGTCGTCCTCGTGGTTGATGGTCGGGGGCACGATGTCGTTCTTCACTGCAAGTACAGAGGCGAGAGCCTCCACAGCTCCGGCAGCACCGAGAAGGTGACCTGTCATTGATTTTGTAGAGCTGATATTGAGCTTGTATGCAGCGTCGCCGAACACCTGCTTGATGGCCTTAGCCTCTGAGATGTCGCCCACGTGTGTGGATGTGCCGTGTACGTTGATATAGTCAATGTCTTCCGGCTTCATGCCAGCGTCCTCGAGTGCGTTCTCCATTACGAGACGTGCTCCGAGTCCCTCCGGGTGTGAAGCAGTGATGTGGTGAGCGTCGGCAGACATGCCAGCGCCGACCATCTCGGCGTAAATCTTGGCACCGCGAGCCTTTGCGTGCTCAAGTTCCTCAAGGATGAGGCAGCCAGAGCCCTCGCCCATGATAAATCCGTCGCGGCTTGCGCTGAACGGACGTGAGGCGTGCTCAGGATCGTCATTGCGTGTAGAGAGAGCGTGCATGGCGTTGAAACCGCCTACGCCGCTTGCTGTGATGGCAGCCTCTGCACCGCCACTTACGATGACGTTTGCCTTGCCGAGACGTATGAGGTTGAATGCGTCAGCGAGGGCGTTTGTTGAAGACGCACAAGCTGATGTTGTGGTGTAGTTAGGACCATGGAATCCGTACATGATTGAGATATGGCCTGATGCGATATCCGCAATCATCTTCGGGATGAAGAATGGATTAAACTTAGGACCGTTCTCCTGGTGCTGTGCCCAGTAGCCCACTTCTTCCTCGAAAGTCTTGATACCACCGATGCCTACGCCGTAGATGACGCCTACACGGTTCTTGTCGATCTCCTCGAGATTCATGCCTGAATCCTGAATGGCCTGCATAGCCGAGATAATGGCGAGCTGTGCATAGCGGTCCATCTTGCGTGCCTCCTTACGGTCGATATAGTCATTGACCTTAAGGTTCTTCACCTCGCAAGCGAACTGAGTCTTAAACTGTGATGCGTCGAATAATGTGATGGGTGCTGCGCCGCTTACGCCCGCAACAAGGTTGTTCCAGGTGTCCTCTGTGTTGTTGCCCAATGGGGTAACGGCTCCGAGGCCTGTAACTACTACTCTTTTTAATTCCATTTAATAAAAAATCAGTTCATGGTTAAAATGGTTTATGGTTTATGGCACAAGTAGGAGTTATATAATTATAACTTGCTTGCCATATTTGTGCACCATAAACTATAAACCATAAACCTTATTTATTTTGCGTTCTCCTCGATGTAAGCAATAGCGTCGCCTACAGTGCCGATCTTCTCAGCCTTGTCGTCGGGGATAGAGATGCCGAACTCCTTCTCGAACTCCATGATGAGCTCTACAGTATCGAGAGAGTCTGCGCCAAGGTCGTTTGTGAAGCTTGCTTCGGGCTTAACGTCTGCCTCGTCAACACCGAGCTTGTCTACGATGATGGCCTTTACTTTTGATTCGATTTCTGACATAATTTTAATGTTTTAAAGTGTTTATAATATTAATTTCTTGTTTCAAAACCGGTGCAAAGGAACAAATTTTTATTTATATAGACAAATATTTTAAGCCAAAAAGCCACTTTGTGTGCACAAACACCCTATATGTGTGCAAGTTTTTGGCTCAATTTCCGCCTTTTATGCCAACTTTTTTGTCTACAAAGTAACGCGGACGACGCTTTACTTCGTTGTAAATCTTGCCGATATACGTGCCTGTGATGCCCACTCCTGTGGTTATCACGCCACCTATAAACCACATCGAAACCATCAGTGATGTCCATCCTTCTATGGTCTTGCCGATGAAGTGCTCGTACAGTCCGTATATGATGATAAGCATGGATATCAGCGTCATCGTAAGACCGGCGAAAGTGATGAATTTCAGTGGTGCCGTAGAGAAAGACGTGATGCCGTCAATGGAGAAGGCGAGCATCTTGCTGAGCGGGTATTTCGACTCGCCTGCCGTGCGTGCCGTACGGTCATAATAGACGTAGCCTTCGCTGAATCCAAGTTGTCTTACCATACCGCGCAGAAACATATTGCGCTCCGGATATTCCATCAAGGCTCTCACGGCACGCTCACTCATAAGGCGGAAGTCGGCATGATTGTATATTATCTCCTTGTCGGCTGTCTGCATAAGACGATAGAAAGCCTGCGCTGTGAACCTCTTGAACCATGTGTCGGTCTTGCGCTGCTTGCGCACGCCGTAGACAATGTCCTTGCCCTCGGCAAACTGGCGTGCCATATCAATGATAGCCATCTCGTCGTCCTGGAGGTCGGCGTCGATGGAGACAATGGCGTCGCACATGCCGAGACTTTCCTGCATGCCTGCCCAGAGAGCGTTCTGATGGCCCTCATTGTGCGACAGCTTTACGCCTGCCACATTGCTGTGCTCCGCAGCGAAGCCTTCTATAAGCTCCCAAGTGCGGTCGCGGCTACCGTCGTCCACAAGCAGCAGACGTCCCTCGATGCCGGTCTCAGCCTTCATCTTGCCTATCATGGTCTGCAGTTTCCCCATTGCCCACGGCAGGACTTCCTCCTCGTTGTAGCAGGGAATGACAATGCAGATGGTTTGTTTGTCGTTAGGTTGTTGGTTCATATCAGCCTTATTAATGTTAGTTACGGACATTCTGCAAAAGTAAAATAAATATCTGAGATTCCGACAGACTACCTCTTTTTTATTTACTCTCTATAATATGTATATCTCTTTGCGGGAACGGTATTTCGATGTTGTGGGCGTTTAGGGTGTTATAGATTGCCTCCTTTATCTGGCCTGTCTTGCCGAACTTCTCCTCCACAAGCACCCAATAGGTGACGAAGAGGTTTACGGAGTTGTCGCCGAAATCGTCAAACACTACGCTGACGGGCTTGTCCATGTCGATGATGTCACGACCGTCGGCACTCTTCTCCTCCATATCCATAACCGCCTTGATGAGCATCTTCCTCACCTCGTCCACATTAGAGCCGTAGGCGATGCCCACCGGAATCTTCACCATCTCGTACGAGTGGTTGCGGGTGATGTTCTTGAAGTTCTTGCTGAAGAGCGAACTGTTGAGAAAGGCGATAACGCAGCCGTCCGCTGTCAGCACCTGCGTGCTCTGATACGTGATGCTGTCCACCTTTCCGCGTATGCCGTCACACTCGATGTAGTCACCCACACGCACACGTCCCGTCATAAGGGAGATGCCGTAGAAGAAGTTCTCAAGGAGGTCCTTCATGGCGAAACCCACACCGGTGGCAAGACCAGCCGATATAACGGACACTGCCGTTGACGGTATCTTGAGCATCTTTACGGAGATGATGGCGTACATGCCCCAGCAGCAGATAGCTATGACGTTGTTGGCAAGGGTGAAGTTTGGCTTGCCGTTCACCACCACTCTCGACTTGTGATACTTATGATAGAGTGCCTTGATGAGATAGTTGAGATAGCGGAACACGAAGAACTGCGACGCCACCATCACGAGCTTGCCAATAGAGAGCTGCACCACGCCCGGTATGTTCAGGAAGTTGAACATGAATACTTTCCATACCGTCTCGGTAAGGTCGAAGACGTCTGCCGCCCACCATATCGACACAAGGATGGAGAATACGCTGAGTACGGGCAGTAGCGCCATGCATATGAAGTCGTAGAACCACGTCACGTTGATGTGCTTCTCGTGGTTCTTTGTGATGATGCTCATAAGCGCACCACGCTTCACTTTCGCCGTCTCCTTCTCCGTATGTATCTTCTTCGACAGCCAGCGGCGCTCGTAGGCGTCAAGGAAGTCGTACACGCAGGTGATGGTCTGTATGCAGCTCAGCTGGAACATCCACCATATAAGCAGCTGCACTGAGAGCAGCACGTAGCCGTACAGCGCAGAGGCTGTTGAGAAAGCCATGATGACAAGCGACACCCACGTATAGAAGATGTCCGATTTGGGGATGTTGTCGTTGTGCCTTGTGATGACGTTCCATTGCCATAGCGTAAACACCAGCAGGATGGGCGGGAATATCAGGCTTACGAGATTGTTGGGGATGAAGATTATGCGGAATGTGATGACGATGAACGACATCAGCATTATGGGTGTGTAAATCCTGAATCCGCTCTTAATCTGGTCTCCCGGCAGACGGACAAGCAGGGAGAAGAAGATGGCGCACAGCAGCCAGGCATACTCGATGAGCAGCTTCGACGCCATGAGGAAGAAGTTGTGATACATGAACATGCGGGCTATCATCACCGACACGGCGAAGATAAACATTGCCACAAACAGTATCAGGCACACCTTCTTCTTCATGAAGTTCTCGGTGCGGAAACGCTTAGGCACCAGCCATCTCACGAACACGTTGCTGAGCAAGGCTGCCAAAAGCACGTAGATGATGACGAAGATGCTCAGACCCATCACGATGGGACCGCGCCACTGCGAGTAGACCTGACGCTCGCCGTTGGCTGTACGCACCTTCTCCGTGTTATACTTCTCGTTGACGTCCGCCTTGGCGTTGTGATACGCCGTCGGCATGGAGGTGATGATCTCCAGATAGTTCTGGTCGCCGTTCACGAATATGTTGTGCTGTATGTCGTTATATCGCAGCAGGGCATAGTCGTTCACCTTCTTCAGCTTTTCTGCCATGCGCTTGTAGTGCTGCGAGTCCTTCTCCACGGAAGACCGCATCTTGACGAGATTGCCACGGAGCGTTTTGGCGTATATAAGGCAGGCGTTGCGATTGGCCTGTCCCACCTTGTCGAGCATAAACGGCAGTGGCATCTGCTTGCCGTCCTTGCCGGTCACGTATTTCTGCTGCTTCGGAGCGTCCTTGCCGTCCTTGGCAGGTTTGCGTCCGAGCGAGGGCGGGATGTTCTGCAGCGTCTCTATCAGGTAGTCGTAGCGCTTTATCTCCGACGACATACGTGTCATAATAATGTTGTACGGCACGCTACGCTGCGTAAACTCACGGTACATCTCCGTAGCTTCATGACAGGCGTATGTCATGTCAAAGGTGAAGTCCTGCTTCTGCGAGTAGAGCATGAGCGCCACCTGATCACTGCGCTGCATAAGCGAAATCATCTGCTTGTGCTGCGCCTGGTTGTAGATGTTATAACGCGCCATGTTCTGACGCTGTTCGTTAAATGCCGTTTCCAGTTCGGCGCACAGTACGGACAGCGTCGACTTCAGGTTCTTCTCTTTCAGGACGGCTCCTGCGCTGACTGACAGCGTGAGCATTATTATCAGGCATACGATGCGCCTTATGGCTTTTCTTGTCATATATGTTTGTAATGTGTGTGAAGTATATATAAGGTTGTTTTTGCGATAGTGCTCTGCAAATATATATCTTTTTCGTCAAAAAAAGAGGTCAGCCAAGCTGTTTTTTGTCTTGCTCCCGAACAACGGGCGGCAAAAACAGCTCGGCTGACCTCCTTAAGTGTCTATTGTCGTTGTTCCATCATCGGCGCTCATCCCACCATGCCCTGCACACCGAGTGTGCCAAGGATGGCTGAGGCTACGGCTACGATGATCTTCAGTATAGTACTCCAGTTTATCTTTGTCATTTTGCTCATCTTATCGTATTATGTTATCGTTTTTTTGTGTTAATTGGTTTCTGAGATTTCGTCGGTCTTTTCTATACATTCTCGGTGTTCTCATCCTTGCCGCGCGGACTCTCGTAAGTATCGTCCTCCTTTACCCTTATGCCTGAAAGCATGTTGACGATGTGGCTACCGTCCGGATTGACGTTGGTCTCCGGGTGGAAGTTGATGCGGGTGCCGAGGATGTTCTCGCTGACGGTGAACTCCTTGGCAGTCTTCGCACCCTTGCTGCGGATGTTCACCTTGAAGGTGCCGAGTCCGTCGATGCGTACGCGGTTGCCACGCTGAAGCTCCTGCTTCATCACCTCTGAGAGCTCAGAGAGCACGGCCACGATGTCGGAGTGCTTCACGGTGCAGTTGTTCTGCATGACAGCAGCGAGCTCCTTGATGCTTACGGTGTCCTTGTGTGATGCACGAGCATAAAACTTGTCCTTGGTACCGTTGTTGGCGTTGCTCTTGTAAATCTTGAAATTAAGTGCCATAATGTGTTTTTCCTTTCTTTTTTTAAAATTAGTAATTAGATTTGTTAGTGTTTTTCATGGTTGTTATCAGTCTGACAAATTACTCATTCTTTTATTTTGAAGCGCTTCTGAGTGGTTGGGTTCTGATTACGGTTGCAAAGGTATAAACCAGCGGAAGCGATGTCAAGTGTTTTGCGCGGAATAAACATTGTTTAACAAAGAAAGATTCTATTTGAAATGTTGCTTCTATAAGTCTTCATAATTTTGCCGTCGAAACCTAAGAGAAGACACAAGAACTATAAAGAATATACATTATAATAATACGATACAGATTAATATATACTTGATTCTTTTACTGTTAACACTTAAAACACACAACCATGAAAAACACACATCAGGCTGCCACTGCGGTGGCAGCCACTTATTACGACTCGGTTCCTAACCGTCGTCTCAGTGCACATTTCTCTTTGCGCGAGTTCGTAATGTCGGCAGCAGCCGTACGACACAATCTGCCCAACCTTCCCGACTCCGACACGGAGCGCCGTCTGAAGGCGTTGTGCGACAACGTGCTGGAACCTCTGCGCCGCCGTTTCGGACGTATTCTCATCACGAGCGGCTATCGCTCGCCAAAGGTGAACGCCCTCGTGGGTGGCGTCCCCACCTCGCAGCACGTACGTGGCGAGGCTGCCGACCTCTTCATTCCCTCCAACGAAGTAGGCGAAAGGATGTTCGCATACATCCAAGCCAACCTACCCTTCGACCAGCTAATCTTCGAGCGCAACCGCAAGTCGGGCACTCGCTGGCTGCACGTCAGCTACTGCGAAGACCGCAAATGCCGACACCAGGCGTTCAGGATGGAGAAGTAAGTAATAAGGTTAGTAAAACAGGAATTTATCAGCGAGACGAATTAACAACGAAAGTATATTATATTGCCTTAGACGGCGAAACAACGAATTTGAACGAATTTACGAATTTTTGCGGTGTTCTACTACTCATCCAACAATTCGTTAATTCGATAAAATTCGTTGTTCTTTCTCCGCTACGCTATGAAAGCGGCAGAGCCGAGCGCCCGCGTCTGAGCGTAATAATTATATTTGTTGTTTCTTTAATTCGTCTCACAGATAAACTGCAATTTATTCCTGTTCCCATTAGAATCATATTTCTGAGGATTATATTTTACAATCTCTTTCCAATTCATTTTATTAAAATCTTTAGTTACATTTGCAGGAACTCTCCGAGATGAATGTGCTTTATTCCGTCAACATTGCTTCCGCTTGTCCATTCGTCAAGACTAACCACATATTTCGGATAGTTGTCGGCAATACTCTGCAGGTTGCCGAATTCGCGCTGACGTGTGGCTTCATCATTCATCAGATATGATGATTGGATGTATACCACTTCATCGTTCTTGCGAGCAACGAAGTCCACTTCACGTCCACCTGCCAGCTGCCCGGTGAACACCTCGTATTGTTTATTGGCAAGATGCAGGTAGATGGCATTCTCCATTAGTTTATGAATGTCACTCTGCATGTTGAATCCGAAATGACAGTTGCGCAGACCGAGATCTTCGAAATAATACTTGTCACCAATCTCAAATGTCTTCAGTCCGTTCACATCTATTCGGCGTACCTTATTGATAAGATACGCGTTATGCAGTGCTCTGAGATAGTTTATCACTTGCAGCGGAGAGATGTTCACGCGCTGCGACTTGAGATAACGGCTGATATTGTTGGCAGAGAAAAGATTGCCCACGTTGTCAGCTGTATATAATGCGAGTGTTTCCAGAAAGTCCACATTGCGTATGTTCTCACGCCTTACCACATCCTTGAGCATAATTGTGGAGTATACATTGCGCAGATATTCAAATACGATGTCGCGCTGCAATGGCAGGTTGCTCAGATAAGGCAGTCCGCCGAAAGTAAGAAAGTCGCGCAGGGTCTGTGTGGAAGGTGTCAGACGGTTAAACTCCATAAACTCCTTATATGAAAGGCTGTGTATATGAAATTCGATGTATCTGCCGGAAAGATACGTTGAGAGCTCGCTCGACAACATTGTGGCATTGCTACCTGTAATGAAAATGTCGCAAGCGTCCTGGGCTTGAAGGCTGCGCAGCGTATGCTCAAATCCATTGATGTCCTGCACCTCATCAATGAAAAGATAGTTGGCACAGCCCTCTTTCAGGTGTTCCGTCACATAAGCGGTAAGTTCCTCATTAGTACGTATAAAGGCAAATTCCTCCAATTCTTTGTTTATACATATAGTATTGCTGTTGCTATGTGTATGCTCTATGTGCTCTTGTATCTGCCTAAGTATGCAACTCTTTCCGACACGTCGTTGACCTGTCAGCACCTTTATTATGTTCTTGTCTATGAACGGGGTTATCCGTTCCGTATAGTCTTGACGGTTAATAAGCTTTATCATAAGGCAGATTTTTATTAGTTATACTTAAAACTTTACGCAAATATACTAATTTTATTAAGTATACCAAACAAAAACACGCCAAAGCACTGTTTTATTAGTTATACTTAACAAAAACGCAAGGTTATCTCTCCTAATTAAATTGATAGAATAAAACCATGTCTTCTTGTCTAAAGATACTTTTATCTACTGATTCTTCTCAGCCCCCATAATGCTGAGAAAAGCATTGCTATGCCTGAAACCCAGGAAATGGCAGCACAGGCTATGATGCCGAGCTGCTGTGTGAAACCGGCTACGACGAATGTCAGGAACGACACTGCGGCTACTGTCATGGCGTATGGCAACTGCGAAGACACATGGTGAACGTGCTTGCATTCGGCGCCTGCCGATGCCATGATGGTGGTGTCGGATATCGGAGACACATGGTCGCCGCAGACAGCACCTGCCATGCAGGCTGAGATGGAGATGATGCGGAGCGGTGCGGCAGCAGGGAATACGGCGATGCAGATAGGGATGAGTATGCCGAATGTTCCCCAAGAGGTGCCGGTGGCAAAGGCGAGCAACGCTGCAACGATGAATATTATTGCCGGCAGCAGCATCTGCAGTCCAGAGGCAGTGCTTGCCACAACGCCCGATACGTATTCGGCAGCGCCAAGAGAGTCGGTCATACTCTTCAGTGTCCATGCAAGGGTGAGAATCAGTATGGCAGGAACCATTGCTTCGAAGCCTTTGATAATACAGCTCATGGCATTGTCGAACTTCAGTGTGCGGCGTGCTACGAACATCGCTATGGTGAGAATCAACGCTGCAAGCGATCCGATAACCAGTCCGACAGAAGCGTTGCTTGCTGCAAACGCATCCACGAAGTTGTGGTAGCAAGTGCTTGTTGCGTCGAAATAGCCTCCCGAGTAAACCATGCCAGCCATGCAGAACACGATGAGCATAAGAATAGGCACTACAAGGTCGGCAACCGAACCGTTTGTCGATGCCGGCTTATTGCTGTCTTGCTTTGCACCGACGCCATGTTCTACGATTTGCAGCTTGGTGTCAATCACCTCGTCCACCTGACCGCCAGTGCGCTCGTACCATTCCTGCAGACGTGCGTCGTACTTGCTCATTGCCTTGAAGTCGAATCCGGACAACACAATCATGAATATGAAGATGATTGTGAAGAATGCGTAGAAATTGAACGGTATAGCCTGGCAGAACAACGCCAGACCATTCTCGCCGCCCGACACGAATCCCGACACGGCTGCCGCCCAACTTGATATGGGCGATATGATGCAGACCGGAGCTGCGGTGGAGTCGATAAGGTAAGCCAGCTTTTCTTTTGTAACGCCATGGCGCACGGTTATCGGACGCATCACCGAACCTACGGTGAGGCAGTTGAAATAGTCGTCGATGAAGATGAGCAGACCGAGAATGATGGTTGCAATCTGTGCTCCTATCTTTGTCTTGATGTGCTTGGAAGCCCAGCGTCCGAAGGCTGCTGATCCGCCAGCCTTGTTCATTAGCGACACGATAGAACCCAGAACGACGAGGAACACGATGATGCCCACGTTCCAAGGGTCGGACAGGCATGAGATAAGGCCATAATGCTTGGCGTCAGTCCCCGTTCCGACGGTGTCGTTGAGCAAATGAGTCAGGAATCCTTCAAGACCGGTGCCCATCGACATGCTATATAATATAGCACCGAGCACGATGCCTATGAACAACGATGAATACACCTCCTTGGTCTTCAGAGCCAGCCCAATGGCCACGACGGGAGGAAGAAGAGACCAAATGGTCCCGATGAAATTGAAATCCATAATCTTTTTACCCTTTGATGTTTTTGGCGAGTTATTTGTAGCTTGCCATCCGTTTGTCTGTATATTTACCGATTATTGGGTATTGTGCAATACACTAATATAGAGTAACTTTGCAGACGTAAAACATACAAATAAAGCCACTATTAAAATTCATAATGTTATTGTATAAAGAGCAAGGGGGATCGGCTGCGAAGTCGGTCCCCTTTTGGTGTGTTTATATTTCTGCGAAACTGTCCACTATGATGTCTGCCCCTGCTTCTTCGAGGCTTTCTCTTGTGCCGTTGCCGTAAGTGACGCCTATGGTGGTGCATCCGGCGTTGCGTCCCATGAGTATGTCGAAGTGGGTGTCGCCGATGACGATGGCGTCTTCGGGATTGAGATTAAAGTGACGGAGTGTCTTGATGACGGGTTCGGCATCGGGCTTGGCGTGTGTGACGTCTTCGGCGGCGATGATGTAGGTTATGATGTCGTCAAGGCGGAATGAGCGGATGAAGTCGATGACTGACTGTCTGCCGCGGCTGGTGGCAATGGTAAGAATCATGCCGCTCTTATGCATTCTGCGAAGCGTGTCTGCCACTCCGGGAAACATCTTCACGCCTATTCTGTCGTTCACTTCGAAGAAGAGACGACGGTAGCAGGCTGTGCATTCCGCTGCCTTCTCTGCGTCCATCGGCTCCAGTACGGGAAACGCCTCTACGAGCGGCAGTCCTATCGTGGCGGCTATCTCTTCGTCTGTGTGCTGCGCCATGTGCATGGCGTCGAATGTGCGATGGAACGTGGCAAGGATGACGGGGCGTGTGTCGGCGATGGTGCCGTCAAAGTCGAGTATTGCGATTTTCTTCATTTTATGCTTATATTCTTAAAACTATTCTCTTATGCGTTTTATCGTCTGCAAAGTTAATTATTCTGCCTCAAACCGACAAACCTCATAAACACAAAAAGGGGGCGAACCCCGAAAGGTTCGCCCCCAAATTACTATAAGAATGTGAGATATGTCATTCTCTTACTTCTTGTCCCACCATACGCGGGTGTCGTTGAAGTCGTCCTCTGTCTGCAGGCCAAGACGCTGGAGAGCCTCCTTGTAGTTTGCAGTGTTGATCTGAACCTCGTCAGAAGGATAAGGCATACGACGAACGATGCCAGGACCCCACATACCCAGTGAGCTGAAGTTGTCGTGCTTAGAGCACATCTCCTGCAGTTCAGGATAGCCTGAACGACGCCAGTTGGCGTACGACTCATACTCGTCGCAGAAGCAGGTGATCCAGTACTGAGTGTTGATCTGCTTCAGAGCATCAGCCTCCTTGAACGGGTTGGCAGCGAGGTAAGCGTTGATGGCATCGTCAGTGAGGTACTTGCCACAGAGAGCCTTGGCGTTGGCGCTCGGATAAGTGTTGAACTGCTTCATGGCGCAGCGAACACCAGCCTCATAGAATGCCTTTGCGTCACCGTTGATGTAGCCACGGTATGCAGCCTCTGCGAGCAGGAGGTTGGTCTGAGCGGCTGTACATACGAATGTAGGACCAGTCGGGTCGCCGTATGTTGAGCGGTTAGGCTGTGAGTAAACCTTCTTGTAGTACTTGTCGCTGCTCTCGTTAGAGAGAACCTCGTCTGTGAACTCCTCAGGATAATACTTCTTTATAGAATAGTCTGAAGATGCAGACATGCTGTAGAATCCCTTCATAGGCTTCTGCTTCTCAGGAGCAGAGTTGTCCATCTTGGCAGGATCGACGTCCTTTGTCATGTAGTCTGTAGGATAAACACACATGATCAGAGGGATACGCGGGTCGTTGGTGCTGCTGAGGACATTATAGAATGTCTCGTTGATGAAAGCCACACCCGGATCCTCGTGAACGAGAATCTTTGCGTACGGCTCAGAAGAGTCGTTGGTTGTCACACCGCCAGTGTGCATGAGGTAGCAGTCGTCGTCGTTGGTTGTGATTACGCCGTTGGCATAAGCCTTGGCAGCGTACGTCTTGGCTGTATTAGGATCCACCTTTGTCAGACGCATTGCTGTACGGAGCATCAGAGAGTTAGCCAACTTCTTGAGCTTGGCAACGTCACCGTTGTAGAAAAGCTCCTGTGTGCCGAGTGATGCTGTACCAGAGCCGAGGTTAGCCTGAGCCTCGTCCAGCTCCTTGAGGAGGTCCTTATAGATGTCCTCCTGCTTGTCATACTTCGGATAAGCATACTCTTCCGGCTGACCAGCCTCTGAATAAGGAATGTCACCGTGAAGGTCAGTAAGACGCTGGAAGGTGTAAGCGCGGATGATGCGTGCAATCTGATAGTTCTGCTGGTTGGCAGGATCGTCCTTCCATTTGCGGATTACTGTCTGGATGTCGCGGATAACGCCACGGCCGCCAGAACCAAGGGCTGATCCCCAGTAAGCGGCAGCATAACCGTTTGAGTAGCTGTTGATGCCGTAGCTCCACCACCAACCGCCGGCAGCGATGTGCTGGTTCCACTGTGAAAGATAGATCAGTCCGTCACGCCATACGTCCCAGTCAGAACCGAGCGACTGGTGCTGTGCGTTTGTGAATACCATCTGGTAGTTCACGTTTCCGGAGTTGGAGTGCTCCGGATCCACGTTGAGGTCACCGAAGTCACCGCAGCTTGAAGCCAGGGCGACAATGGAGAGCGCAGCGAGTGTATTTTTAATATATCTTTTCATAATCTTTATGATCTTATATTATGTTAGAATTTGAGGTTAACATTGAAACCGATGTTGCGAGTGTACGGATAACCGTTGAGCTCCAGACCCTGACCGTTGCTGTTGTTGTAAGCAGCCTCCGGATCGATGTTGTCTGTGTGCTTCATGATTGTCCACAAGTTACGTCCGATGACAGAGAGTGTCAAGCCCTTCACGTACTTTGTCTTTGCGAGAAGGCTCTTCGGGAATGTGTAGCTCAGCGAAACCTCACGCAGCTTGATGAAGCTTGCGTTGTATGTGAACTCCTCAGCGATGTTGTTGTCACAGATCTTACCGTAATAGTTCTGTGCAGTAACAGCCACCTGGTTCGGCTTGCCAGTAGCCTCGTCGATACCCGGGAATACATAAGTCTGGTTCGGGTTCTCCTTTGTACGGCCTACGAGAGTGTTCTTGTGGAGACCGTTGCTGTAAGCCTGGTAGTTAGAACCAGAGAAGAGCTTAGCACCGAACTTGTAGTCGATGAGGAATGAGAGAGCGAAGTCGCGATACTTGAGTGTGTTGCTCCAACCGCCGGTGTACTTGTATACGCCGCAGCCGAGGCTAACCTGCTCGCCGTTGTTCTGTGGGAGACCGTCCTTCAGGAGCAGACGACCCTGAGCGTCACGCTTGTACTTGTAGCCGATGAGCTGACCGTAAGCAGAGCCTACTACGTTGTAGACACCTACCGAGCCCATACGTGATGTGGCACCCTCGATGGCAAGACGCTCAACGCCCTCACCAAGGTACTTAACCTCAGAGTTGTTTACAGAGAAGTTGAATGTGGTGTTCCACATGAAGCTCTTTGTCTTCACCGGTGTGGCGTCAACCATAAACTCGAAACCACGGTTCTCGATCTCACCTACGTTTACAACGCGTGAAGAGAAACCAGAAGCTGAAGAGTTAGAGATCATGGCGATATCGTCCTTCGTGTTCTTGATATAGTAAGCAAGGTCGAAGTTCAAGCGGTTCTGGAAGAATGCGAGGTTCAAACCTACTTCCTTCTCAGTAATGCGTACCGGCTTGAGGTTTTCGTTAGGATACTGTGATGTGTTCACTGTAGCAGCCTGAACGCCGTTGATCTTATAGTTCTGCACCTTATAAGAGAGGAGGTTCTGGTAAGCTGATGTACCGTTAGATGCGAAAGCGTAGCCAACACGAACCTTACCGAAGTCGAACCACTGCGGCAGAGCCTCGCGGAATGAGTCGGTGAACACCCATGATGCAGTTACTGACGGATAGAAGTAGCTGTTGTTGTCCGGAGACAGTGTTGAGAACCAGTCGTTACGTCCGGTTACGTTGAGGAACACCTGGTTCTTCCATCCGAAGTCAGCTGTGAAGTAGAGCGAGTTAACGCGATACTTGGCGTATGTGATCTTGGCACGTGTGTCTGTCGGGTCAAGGTTGTTTACTGACCAGAGACCGTTCACGATGAACGGACGACCGCCGTCTGACGGATAGTAGCCCTTAACGGTGTTGTCCTGCTTGTTACCACCGAATGTAGCTCCAACGCTCCAGTCCTCAGCGAATGTCTTGTTGAATCCGAGGAGGAAGTTGTAGTTCATCTCGTAGTAGTTCTTCATATACTCAGACATGAAGCCGTACGGGTCGGCAGCAGCGCCGGTGGGCTGTACGTTCTTGTTCTCGTATGTATAGCCGTCACGCTGGATTGATCCCTGGAGATAGAGCCAGTCTGTGATGTCCCACTTGAGGTTGATGGCGCCGGTGAAACGGTTACGTCTTGCCTCGTTGGTCTTGCGATACTGCAGCCAGTACGGGTTGTTGAAGTAAACGTTGGTACCGCCGATCATCTCCTTGCCGTCCACTGTAGTACCCCATGGGCTGTCAGCAGAGCCGCGCTCCATCCAACGGATGTCGAATGAGTTGGCGTGCCAGAGCAGAGAAGCGTTGGTATTGCCGTTACCGTCTGAAAGTGAAGAACGTCCGTTAAACTTCTCGAAGATGTAGTTGGCAGTTACAGTGGCTGTCAAGTTCTTGAAGAGGTTGTAAGTGGTGTTCATGTTGAAGCCCACCTGACGGTTGTTGGCGTTAGGCAGGATGCCCTTCTCCTTGTTGTATGTAGCGCCGAGACGGTATGTAACCTTCTGGTCAGAACCAGAGATAGCCACAGATGCGTTCTCAGTTACACCAGTACGATAGAAGTTGTCGAAGTTGTCAACGTAAGAATACTTATACTTGTTGCCGAGGAAGTTAACAGCCTCGCCACCGTCAAGTGCCTCACCCCAGTTGCTTGTCTCAGACTCCTGAGCGGCAACGATGTCCATAGGACGCTTGCCGTCCTTACCCTGACCGAATACCTTCTGGAAGTCGCGCTGGTCGTAGATGGTGTTGAATGTGAGGTTGTTGTTCACCTCGATGCTTACGGGCTGACCCTTCTTACCGCTCTTTGTTGTGATAAGCACGGCACCGTTACCACCGCGGTAACCATAAAGTGCAGAGGCAGCAGCACCCTTAAGCACCTGGATGCTCTCGATATCGTCGGCAGAGATGTTGCTCAGACCGTCACCCATATCGGTACCACCCCATGTGCCACCGCTACCCTGGCTACTGTTATCGAACGGAACGCCGTCTATAACGTAGAGAGGCATGTTGTTACCCGTCATAGAAGCGTTACCACGGATAACGACACGAGAAGAACCACCACCAGTGGCGCCACCTGCTACAGAAACACCGGCAATCTTACCTGAGAGGGCATTACCGAGGTTCGGGTCACGTGCGAGCTGGAACTCGTCGCCACCCACCTTTGTTGTAGAGTAGCCGAGCGAACGAGCCTGACGCTTGATACCGAGGGCTGTAACAACAACCTCGTCGATGGCCTGGCTCTCGTCCTGGAGAGTGATGTTGATATTGTTCTTTCCGTCTACGGAAACTACCTGTGTCTGCGATCCCAAATATGAAATCTCGATCTTAGATTTTGGCGATGGTACTGTGATCTCATAGTTACCGTCGATGTCCGTGATGGCACCGCTCTTAGTGTCACCCTGAACCTTAATGGAGGCACCGATAACGGGTTCTCCAGTAGCATCCTTTACGGTACCTTTAACCACGGTACTCTGGGCGCTTGCAGCAGCAGCTGTCAGCACCAACGCACCGGTAAGGCACGCTCTCCTTAGAGAGTGCACATAGAAATTCTTTTTCTTCATTGTTCTAGGATTGTTGTTTATAATAAGGTTGTAATATTTTCGGTTTAGAATACTTATTATTACAAAACTCTTTTGACTTGTTCTCTTATGTTTTAATTATATTTATCGTGGTTTGGGGTCAATTGTTATGACTCAATCGCAAAGTTATTAAAATAGATGTGAAAATGACATAACAAATGATTAAATAAATGTTAACAAGCCTTACTTTTTACAAGTAAAGACGATAAATATCCTTTTTGTCTATGTGTTTGCCCCAACAACACGAAGCAAAACTGTGCTTTCTGTGTGTTGGGGCAAACCCTTAACGTGTGCTTACATATTGATGTTTTTCACCACTAAAGCCACAGTCTTCATTCTTACATAATCTTCCGAGAGATACATAAGACCTCCATAGGGATTGGCTGTGCCCCAGGAGTTCTTGGCTATGTAGTAGCGTTGTCCGTTCTGGTCGTGCGCTATGCCGATGAGGCACATGCAGTGGTCGTCGGTGGTCTGACGTGTCTCGAAGGCTTTCTGTCGCTGCTGCTGCGAGCAGGGTGTCGAGTTGTCGCCTAACGTGGCTATGCCGTCCTTGAAAGAGAATCCCGCTTCGCTCGTGTCGCCTTCCCAGCATACGGGGTGTCCTGCACGCAGCGAGCGTTCTATGCGCTTCATGAGCACGTCTATGGGGACATTATAGAACAGTTCGTCGCTGTAATTGTCGGGCACTTCCAGTGCGAACGACTCGCCGAAAGGATGGTGCGAGAAGCTGGTGAGCGCTGTGTATTCGCCTTGCATAAACACGCTGTGGGCAAACTCTTCGGGTGTGTATTCGGCTCCGAGCATATACACCTTCTTCGGCAATGCTCCTATGCGTTCGTCGAAGATGCGCTGACATTGCTCCTCCAGCTTGCTCATGTCGGTGGAAGCATTGGAGAGCATCACCACGCGCTTGGCGAGTGCGTCGTAGTTTAGTCCGGGATGATTATACGAGTCGTATGGCATTACGCCGTATTCATTCAGCAGACGGAGCAGCTGCGGCGCTGTGCCGTGAAGCGTCACGCGGTCATAGCCGCTCGAGAGGAAGTGGCATCGTGCCTGCTCGGAGAGGAAGTTTCGTGCCACGTAGTCAGCAGAGAGGTTCACGGAGTCGCCCATCATGATGTGCTCAGTCTCTATGGTGGCAAGCATTGCGTACATCCAGCAGAGCGGGCTTATGCCCTGGTCTTTCACGGGCGAATAGCGCAGCATCACCTCATTGGTGAACTTCTTCTTCTGACCAGCCTTGCCGTTTGCTCCGAACGGCAGATTGTCGCACGAAGTTATGGCTGCCATTACAGCCACAGCAATCATCGCTAAGACAAGCCTACGGTATATTATATGGTGTCTTTGCTTTTGCATATAATATATATAATAATGTATATTATTAAGAATTGCTTACTTCACGATGGACGTAATCGGACCTTTCACGCCCTTCATTCCCACGAGGAAAGCCTTGGCCGAGCCGAAACGCAGGAACATATCCAGACGTACCGGCACGTGGTTGGCGTCGTCGGTGACGTAGAAGCGCACGATTTCCTTATACTTGCCGTTCTCCTTCTCCATGTAGGAGAGCTGTAGGCAGCGGTATTTGTGTCCGTTGTCCGCCTTCACCGTGGTCTTTCCCTTATATTCGAGCACGGCCGGTATAACTTTTGTGCCGTCGGTGATGGGGAAATGGATGCGGTTGCCCTTCTTCCATCCTTCGGGATTGAAGGAGCGTGCTCTGAGGAAGATGCTCAGCATGTCGAAGGTACACTCCGTGGGCTTCGACTCATGCCACACGTGTGTGCCGTTGTTCTTCTGCTGGTGCTGCTTGAGGTGTGTCTTTCCTCCGGGGTATGAGAAGAAAGCCTCGTCCACGGTGTATCGGTCGCCCTCGCGCGCTCCCTTACGGAAGTAGAGCGGCTCCATCTGCAGCGAGTTGTAGCAGAGCAGCGTGTCGCGCATCACGAAGAACTTGTCGGCGTTTGACGAGGAGCGTGTGATGAGCGAGGAGCGGTATGCCGGCTTGCCGTGATACTTGCTCTCCACTGTCGACATCGACGCGTTGCCCACCTTCACCCATACGAACTTCCAATTGAAGTAGAGGTTGTATGATAGGTATTCGCCCGACTTGAAAGCTGTGTTCCTGAACTTGCATTGTGCAGTCGATGTTGTCACGCCTGCCGCGAGGAGCAGGATGACGGCGATAATTACGTTTCTGAGTCTTTTCATAGCTTTAGTTGTTTTTCTTGTTTATATTTGGCTTAGAAGGGATATGGTATGCCCATCTTCTTCGCCCTTTCCATATTGCGTTTGGCAATCTTCTTCTGCTGTTCCGCCTTCTGCTTGGTTATGGCAGCTGGTTTCTGCTCGTTAAGCGGACGTGCGGTGGGGTCCCAGTCGAGCGTGATGTCCCACTTCGCCTTGCATTCCATCTCTTCAGGATAGTAATACATCTCCTCCGGTTGCTGGTCCTGGCTGTAGTTGCCGGTATCCCATACGCCGTTACGGTTGGCATCCACGAAGAGGCGGGCATAATACTTGCCCGGCTTGATGTAGAAGAACTGTGCTGTGCCGTCTTCGGTGGTCACTCTCTTCAACGGTGCGCCTTGCGCCGAGAGCAGCTCCACCACCGCCCTCTTGCCCTGCATGCCACGAAGGTTGAGCAGCAGGGTGCCGTATTCGTCAAGCTGTCTTACCTTTATGCCGCGCTTTATGCTGCGCGACACGGTGCCGTAGATGTCGGTAAAGGCGGCAGAGTCAACCTCTAAGCTGTATTCGATGCCGGGTCGCCATTCTGCACGGAACATATAGCTGCGCAGCGAAGGCACGGGCACAGAGTCGGTCGAAAGCTTCTGCATGACGGGTTCGAAGCGCAGGTTGGCTGTATACCACAGCGTGTCGTGCTTGGCGTAGAGGTGAATCTTGGACGTATCGACGCTTGCCAGCGGCGTATCAAAGTCGAAGCGTATGTTGCGGTCAGGGTCGAGTGACGACTCTGCCGAGAGCTTCGGCTCGAGGCACGGCATCGGCATTATGGAATCGTAAGGCTCGCCTTTCTTCTTTTTCTTGTCCTCCTGCTTCTTCCATTCCTCATATTCTTTCTGCGACTGCTTCATGCGCTTGGCGTAAGGCTGCTTTGAGAGTATCTGCAGCGTGTCGTGCTGAGTCTGCAGCACGCCGAGCGTGTCAGTGGCAAGGTATGTGAGAGCCACGTCCAGCGTGTCCTGATTGACGAGTGTGGTGTCGCGAAGCCAGTAGGTTATGGTGTCGCCCTTCTCTGACGGCTCGATGATAAATGCGTCTTTCTCGTTGAAATTCAGTCCTTTAAGTACGGGCAGTTGGTCAGACCCGTAGGTATAGAAGAGTGAGAAGTGATTGGCAAAGCTTCTATCCGCCTTGAGGAACATACGGTCTGTAAGAGTTTCGCTGAACGCTCTCAGCACGATATCGTCAGGCGTGAAGCGGGTGTATCCCTGACGCGTGATGTCCTTGATATGTAGCGAGTCCAGCCATACGGTGTCCTGCCTTACGGCGTCCGTGAATGAAGGACGTATGGTGTCGTGCGAGAAAGCTATCTGTTCGCTCTTCTGCGAGAAGCAGTAGTTGCCGTCCATGTCGTTGAGGGCGTATATGCGGTACGTGCCTGGTGCCACGCCGCGTATGACGAAGTGTCCGCGCGAGTCGGCTCGTGCCACGCGCAGCATCGGCATCTTGAGGAACGCCGAGTCTGCCATTTCAGCGTACAGACCCACGAGTATTCCCTTCACGGGTTCGAGGTTTTCTGCCTGCACCACGTATCCCGACACCTCCAGCGTGTCAATCTCCTCTCCTGTGGAGAAGCTGTAGGTGTAGTTGCCGAGCGGATTGCCCTCATTGTTGTCGCTGATGGCGTCAGAGAAGTCCACGGTGTAGGTGGTGTTGGCCTTCAGCGAGTCCTTCAGTTCCACGCTGATACGCTTTCCTGTAGCCTTTATCTCTGGCTGCTCCAGCTGCGGCGGCGACACCACCACCTTCTCCGACGCGTTCTCCAGCTTGATGAATTCGTCGAAGAAGATGTTTATCTTCTTTGCCTTGGCGTTCACGCTGCCGTCGCCGGGTGTGGCTCCGATGACGCTGGGCGGCGTCTCGTCATACCATCCTCCGTCGGGTCGTCCCATTCGTGCGCAGGAAGCGACGAGGAGGGCGAGGAGCAATACGAAGACATGTGATATAATCTTGAATATATTCATATAACTGTGATATATGTCTCTTACTGTGCGTTCATCTCCAGCATTTCGTCAATGTTGGCGCGGTTGTTGGAGAGACGTGGAATCTTGTGCTGTCCTCCGAGCTTGCCCTTTGAGCGGAGCCAGTCGTCGAAGAGTCCCTGGCGTGCCTTCACTATCTCGAGGTGCTGCAGTGTGATGTCGTGGAATCGCTTTGCCTCGTAGTCGGAGTTGATCTCCTGCAGGCGCTTGTCGAGGATGTCGGCGAAGGCGTTGAGGTCGGCAGGTTCCTTGGCGAACTCGATGAGCCACTGGTGGCGGCACTTCGCATTCTGGTCCATAAACACCGGTGCGGCTGTATATTCCCTCACCTCTGCTCCTGTCTGCTGACAGGCGTAAGCCAGTCCCTTCTCGGCGTTGTCCTGGATAAGTTCCTCGCCGAAGGCGTTGATGAAGTATTTGGTGCGTCCTGTGATGACAAACTTGTATGGCTTGACGGACGTGAACTTCACGGTGTCGCCGATCATGTAGCGCCAGAGTCCGCACGAGGTGGAGATGAGCATAGCGTAGTTCTTGCCAACCTCCACGCCCTCGAGGGGTACGACGGTGGGATTGTCCGTGCCAAACTCGTCCATCGGCATAAACTCATAGAAGACGCCATAGTCGAGCATGAGCAGCATGGACGGGTCGGTGGGGTCGTTCTGAATGCCGAAGAATCCCTCTGAGGCGTTATACGTCTCCATGTAGTGCATCTTGTCGCTCGTTATGATGCGCTCATACTGAGAGCGGTAGGGCGTGAAGGCGATGCCTCCGTGGAAGAACACTTCCAGGTTGGGCCACACGTCGTTGATGTGCTCCTTGCCCGAAATCTCGAGCACGCGCACCAGCACGCTGAGCATCCACGAGGGGACGCCGGAGAGATTGGTGACGTTCTTCTTGAGGCATTCGTGCGCTATGCGGTCGCGCTTCACCTCGAAGTCGGAGAGCAGGGCTGTCTGCTTCTTCGGCACACGGACAAGATTGACGAGCGGATTGATGTTCTCGATGAGGATGGCGCTGAGGTCGCCGACGAGCGACTCCGCCACGTTGTAGTTGGGCGAATGCGATCCGCCCAGTATCAGTCCCTTTCCGTCGAACATTCGGCTCTTGGGATTGTTCTGCAGATAAAGCGCCACGACGTCCGTACCGCCCTTGTAGTGTATGTCCTTCAGACCTTCCTGCGACACGGGTATGAACTTGCTCTTGTCGTTGGTGGTGCCTGACGACTTGGCGTACCATCTTACCACGCCGGGCCACAGCACGTCAGGCTCGCCGTGGCGCATGCGGTCGATGTCGGCCTTCAGCTCCTCGTAGGTGTTGACGGGTACGTTTCGCACGAAGTCGTCGTATGTCTTCGTTGTGCCGAAGAGATGGTTTCTGCCATACTCGGTGTCGGCTGCGGCGTCGAGCAGATGCTGCAGCACGTCGTGTTGCAGTTGCTCGGGTTGTGTGAAATGGCGTTCCAGCTTATGCTGTCGTGGAATGAACGCTCCTCTTATTATACTTGTCAGACTCATTGGTGTCTTGTTTGTTCACAATAGTTTATAGTAAACTGCAAAATTACCTAAAACAAGTGAGAGACAAGCCTTTTTTGTCACTATTTTTCTAAATTATGTTGTAAACCGACGTAATACAGACGGTTAGACGGGATTTTTTTGACAAGAAGACATGTAGACAGGATTTTTTAGACAAGAAGACACGAAGACAGGATTTTTTAGACAGGAAGACATGAAGACAGGATTTTAGGGGATATCAATTCAAAAGTGAATAATTCAAAATGCGCCTTAGCGCATAATTCGTAATTCGAAACTCAAAATTCCTAACTCGGACGGCGATTGCCGTCCGCCTTGCAAATATCGTACAAAAGAGTAAAATCCTGTTACAAAATAAAAATTGATTCTAGAGATTTAGATTGCCGTTTTTGATGGTCTTTGGCTGGGTCTGTGGCCAAGGCAGACAGCAAAAGAGCCTCTTTTACACTCTTACAGGGCTGCTTTCGCAGCTTAACAGTGGCTCTATTGTGTGAAAAGAGCGGCTGTATGTGAGTGTAAAAGAGGCTCTATTGTGAAGTTATGCGGCTTTTCTGCGCCTTGTATTTTGGCGATATTCGTCCTGAAAGCGCGTAACATGCTGAGCGTAAGCAAATTGTCTCAACCTGCTCAAAACTCGCGAATTTCGCACCGAAGATTTTGTTGTACGCTCAGCTGGCAGTATTGAGCATTAGAAATGCAAATTTTCTTCTGTTAAAATTTGGTGGTTTGTGGCATTCATTTTACCTTTGCATAAATATTTTTAACGTTTAACGAAAAATCTATTACTTACCCCAACATGTTTGCAATCATTCTTAATGCAGTAGCCATCTTTATTGGTAGCGCCCTCGGAGCATTGTTCCAGAGAGGCATCAGCGAGAAATACGTCAATGTGCTCAACACCGCAATGGGACTTTGTGCCATCACCTTAGGTATGAACGTCGCCATAGAGAGCATGCAGAAAACGCAATATCCAGTGCTCTTCATCTTCTGTCTGTCCATTGGCGGACTCATCGGAACTCTCCTCAAGATGGACCAGCGCATGGAAAAGGCCACACGAAGCATCTCGGGATCGAACCTTGGAGAGGGCATCACCACCGGTGTGCTGCTCTGCTGCGTCGGAACGCTTGCCATGATGGGTCCTGTGATGAGTGCGCTTTACAACGACAACACGTACCTCATGACCGCAGCTACGCTCAACTTCGTCACCGTCCTCGTTCTGGCATCGTCCTACGGTTTCGGCATAGCGCTCGTCGGTGTGGTTGTCTTTATATGGATGTCGTCAATCTACGGCTTGGCCCTCCTCTCGCGCAACCTAATCTCCGAAGAGCTCATCTGTGAGGTGTCTGTAGTGGGAGGTATTCTTATCGCCGCTTCTGGCTTGGGCATCCTGCACATCAAGGACTGCAAGACCATCAACCTGCTCCCCGCCCTCTTCATGCCAATGGTGTTCTTCGCCGTAAGAGCGCTGTTAGCTCATTTCGGAATAAACTTCTAATCGGTGAGTTGACCCGAATCCAAATAAAAAAGGCTTTACATTAGGTTGTCGAGAACTGGTTCTCATAAGACCTGATGTAAAGCCTTTTTTTTATCCAATAGTATTCATCGTTTGTTAAGCTTACTTGAGCTTCATTTCGAGGTTCTTGCCCTCCACGAGCTGCTTGTGTGAGATGCGGAAAGAAGAGAGCTTCTTGCCTCCGATGGTCATCTCCTTGATGTATGTCTGATTAGCCGACTTGCGGTCTGTGGTGATGGTAATGTCACCGTTAGGATAGAAGCGCGGGTCGAGATGGAGCGTCACCTTGTCGAACACCGGTGTGGTGAGTGTATAGTAAGGCGAACCGGGGTTGTCCGGATAGAGACCCATCATAGAAAAGATTGCCCATGACGACATTGTGCCGGTGTCCTCGTTGCCGGGAATACCGTCCGGCTTGTCTGTGTAATACTTCTTGAGAAGGTCGCTGACGGTCTTCTGCGTGCGCCATTCCTCACCTTTGAAGTAAGAGAAGAGGTAGGGGTAAGCAATGTCAGGCTCGTTGGCAGGGTCGTACAGACCCTTGTCGAACACCATCTGCAGCTTGTCCACGAACTTCTTCTGACCACCCATCAACTTGGCAAGGCCCGTTACGTCGTGGGGCACGTAGAACGTGTAGTTCCATGCCGAACCTTCGTGGAAGCCGGGACAGTTCTCGAAGTTGGCGCCAGCCTCAGGATTGAATGGAGTGAGGAACGATCCGTCCATGTTGATGGGACGCAGCGTACCGCTCTCTTTTGAGTAGTAGTGGCGGTAGCCGAGCGAGCGCTGGCGGAACAGCTTGGCGTCGCTCTTGTGTCCGAGTTCGCCAGCAAGGACAGAGAGGGCGTTGTCAGCGAGATAATATTCCAGAGCGTGCGACACGGAATTGTCGCCAGACATGTCGGCAGCATAGAAGCCGAGGGGTACGTATCCCTTGCTGACGTACGGGTCGATGTCGGGACGCATGCGGTTTTCCTTGCCCGGCAATGTGGCAGATGTGCGGAACGCCTTGTAAGCCGTCTCGATGTCGAATCCGCGCAGACCACGCATATAAGCGTCAGCTATATAAGGGATGGCAGGGTCGCCCTCCATTGTCCATGTCTCGCGAGAGAAAAGCTCCCATTTCGGCATCCATCCCCACTCACGATACATGTCAATCATGGAGTTGATCATATCCACCTGACGGTCAGGATAGAGCAATGTCTCGAGCTGCGAGAGGTTGCGGTAAGTGTCCCAGAGAGAGAATACGGTGTAGCGGTTGCCGCTTGTCTTGCCGTTCTCAGACGATTCCATCTTAGGATATTCGCCGTTTACGTCCTGAAGAATGGTGGGATGAATCTGCGAGTGATAGAGAGCCGTGTAGAACACGCGGCGCTGCTGCTCGGTGCCGCCCTCCACGGTTACCTTGTCGAGCGTGCTTGCCCACTGGTCGTGAGCCTCCTTGGCAGTGGCGTCGAAGTTGAATCCCTTCTGCTCCTTGTCGAGGTTTTCGCGGGCGTTGGCTATGGACACGAAGCTCACGCCTACCTGCACCTCCACCTGTTCGCCTTCCTCACAGTCGTACGTCATATAGTAGCCGATGTCGTTGCCAGCCATGTCGCGTCCGTAGCCGGGATAGAGCTTATACTTGCCCTGATATTCGTCCCACTGCTTCTGCGCGTTTCCGAAGTCGGGCTGCTTCTTCCACATACCGTATGCAGCCGGCTTCTTGTTTACGCGTACCACGAAGTACATCGGGAAGACAGCCTGCGGGTTGTAGCAAAATGTGCCGAGCATACGAGTGCCCTCAAACTCCGTGTCGCTGACGCGGCGCAATGATGCTCCCACCTCGTTGGTAAGACCGTTGCCAAGATTGAAGAGCAGGTTGCCCTTACCCTTTGGGAAGGTGTAGCGCTCGATGGAAGAGCGTGTTGTGGCTGTCACCTCGGTGCGGATGCCGTACTTGGTGAGGATGGTGCTGTAATATCCGGGTCGTGCGGTCTCGTCCTTATATTCCGATCCGTACGAACGATAGTCGACGTTCAGCTCGCCCATTGTAGGCATGGTGAGCAGCGTGCCCATCTCAGGACAGCCTACGCCGCTGAGCGTGACGTGAGCGAAACCGGTGAAATACTTGTTGTTATATTCGTATACCGCCGACCACCAGCGCTTGTCCTTGTCGTCCTGGTTGAGGTCAGAGCCCATAACATTGAACGGCACGACGGACATCAGACCGTGCGGCATGATGGCACCTGGATTGCAGATGGAGAAATTGGTGGTTCCGATAAAGGGGTCGACATAGTCGACATTGTCCTTTGCCCCGGCGCCGAGTACGGACATAAAAGCGGCAGCGAGGAAGAGATGTCTTAGCTTATTCATAAGATAAATTGTGTAATAGTAGATATGCTTATTTAGTTGCAAAAATAAAAATTATAGCTGAGATATGCAAATGTCGAGTTAAAATAAATTAAAGTGATTCAACATTTAGCCTAATACTTCGTTATTGTAGATGAGGCTACAACTTAAAATGCTAACTTTGCAGCACAGTTTTGTGTTAAAGTGCTAACTCTATAGCTTAAATTGAAATAGATATAACAACAAAAAAACGAAAGATATGAAAAAAGGAAACGTATTTGCAATCGCAATGATGGCTGGCTTGCTGACATTCACAAGCTGCGCCAGCAAGAAGGATCTCGACAACTGTCGCCTTGAGAACAGAGAGTTGACCGGCAACTATCAGGACGCCAAGGAGCAGCTCGCAGCTTCCAAGGCTCGCGTGGCTTCTCTTGAGGAGCAGCTCGCTCAGGCTAAGCAGGCATACGCTTCGCTGCAGGGTTCGCTCGACAAGAGTCTGACCAACGCCAGCGCCAATAACGTGAACATCTCGAAGCTCGTCGACCAGATCAACGAGTCGAACCAGTACATCCGTCACCTTGTAGAGGTGAAGTCGAAGAGCGACTCTCTGAACATGGTGCTCACCAACAACCTCACACGCTCTCTGAGCAAGGAGGAGATGAAGGAAGTGGACGTTCAGGTGCTCAAGGGTGTTGTCTACATCTCGCTTGCTGACAACATGCTCTACAAGAGCGGCTCTTACGAGATCAACGATCGCGCTGCCGAGACTCTGAGCAAGATTGCCAAGATCATCACTGACTACAAGGATTACGAGGTTCTCATCGAGGGTAATACCGACAACGTGCCAGTAAACACAAGCGCTGCCTCTATGAAGAACATCCGCAACAACTGGGACCTCTCAGCTCTGCGTGCTTCCAGCGTGGTTCAGGCTCTCCAGAACCAGTACGGTGTAGACCCGAAGCGTCTCACAGCAGGTGGTCGTGGCGAGTATAACCCTGTAACAACCAACTCTACAGAGGTGGGCAAGCAGCGCAACCGCCGCACCCAGATCATCATCACTCCGAAGCTCGACCAGTTTATGGACCTTCTCGACAAGGCTCCTGAAAACGAGTAAGGCCTAAAGCCCCAAAAGCCTAGCTCTTCTAGAACTTCTAGACCCTCTCTAGAATGTCTAGAACGCCTAGCCCCCTAAACATAATGTGCCCAGCCTAAGCCCCTAACGGAGCTTAAGCTGGGCACATTTTTTTCTTAGCGAGCTTCCTTCAGCCTCTTTCTCACCTCCTCCATAATGGACGTCAGCTCCTCCACCGTATCGGCTCTTAGCATGGCTATGCGGGTCTGGCGGAAGTCGGGGATGCCCTTGAAGATAGGCGAAGCGGCTATGTGGCGGCGGGTGTGTAGGATGCCACGATACTCGTCGATGCGCTCCACATTGATGCGCAGCTGCTCAAGGAGAATGTCAATCTTGTGGTCGATGGTCAGCGACGGGTCCTCGGGACGGCCCTCCAGATAGTCCGTCATCTCCTTGAATATCCAGGGACGACCGAACGTGGCTCTGCCTACCATCACTGCGTCAACGCCATAACGGTCGAAAGCGTTCTTTGCCTGCTCTGGCGTGCAGATGTCACCATTGCCGATAATGGGAATGTGGATACGAGGATTGTTCTTCACCTCGCCGATAAGAGTCCAGTCAGCATCGCCGGTATACATCTGGGCACGGGTGCGACCGTGGATGGTAAGAGCCTGGATGCCACAGTCCTGCAGCGCCTCGGCGAGGTCGCAGATGACCAGTTGCTCCGAGTTCCAACCCAAGCGGGTCTTCACCGTCACCGGTGTCTTCACAGCCTTTACCACCTCACGCGTAATCTCAAGCAGCAGAGGGATGTTCTGCAACATACCGGCGCCGGCTCCCTTACCAGCCACTTTCTTCACCGGACAACCGAAGTTGATGTCTATAACGTCAGGCTTTGCCTGCTCCACGATGCGAGCCGCCTCCACCATCGAGTCGACGTCGCGACCGTAAATCTGTATGCCCACAGGACGCTCCTCGTCGCTGATGGCAAGCTTGCGCAGCGTGGCGTTGACGGAGCGCACAAGAGCCTCGGCGCTCACAAACTCAGTGTAGACCATCGCCGCGCCATAACGCTTGCAAAGATGGCGAAAGCCAATGTCCGTAACGTCTTCCATAGGAGCAAGGAAGAGAGGATGCGGACCAAATTCTATGTTTCCTATTTTCATTTCTTTTTTTTGTTTTTTTTCGTTTTTGATAGAAGGGCTAGAGATTCTAGAATGTCTAGAGTTTCTAGAGAAGCTAGATAAGCTAGATAAGCTAGAGAGGCTAGAACGCCTAGAAAGCTAAGCTTACCTCTTCAGCTTTCCTTTTACAAACCTCTCACACTCTCCGAGAATCTTCACTCTTGCCACCTTCATCACCACATAATAGAGCACGGCGGCTATCAGCACTCTTGTGCCGAGGAGCGCCCAGAGGCTCTCTATGTGCCTTGTCAGCATATAAGCCACCCACATCACACCCGTTGCTGCTATGGCGAAAGGCAGGACATCGCGGAGGAACATCAGATAGCCGTAGCCGGTAAGACGGCGGACGAAGAAGAGCCAGACTGCCAGCCATGAGGTGTTGAGGAGCATGTATGCGATGACCATCATCTGTATGCCGAGCGGATAAAGAACCAGCATCAAGCCTATCTGGACCACGCCAAGAGAGAACGTACACCAGAAGAATGTGCCTGAACGGCCCTTCGAGATAATCATGTTGGAGAACAATGTAGCCAGTGGCATGGCGGCTCCAGACACACACAGAATCTGAATAAGCTCGGCGGAAGGTAGCCATTTGGCACCGAGAGCCAACTCTATGAACTCCGGCGCCACAAGTCCGAAGCCGAAAAGCAGCGGGAAAGTCACGAACGACGTAAAACGCATCATCTTGCGAAAGACGTCGAGCTGGCGGCCAGGCTCGTTGCCAAGGCTCACCAAGACAGGCTGCGCCACCTGCGCCACCATGCTCTGTACGAGCGAGAAACACTTGGTGTTCCATTGGTAAGCCTGATTGTAGTAGCCCGTATCGCGGGGCGAGAAATAATGTCCCAAGAGTATGTTCAGCACATTGTTGTTGACGCAGGTCATGATTGTGGTTGCAAGAATCTTGCATGAGAAGCGAGCCATGCGCTTCACCGGTTCGAACGTCACGCCGCGCAGCGAAGGACGCCACGGCGAGAAATGCCACTGAAGGAGCGTATTGATGGACACATACACAAGGCCCTGCGTGGCAAGCGACCAGTATGCCATGCCCATCGCTGCCATACCTACACCCACAAGGCTCGACGCGATAACGGCGAAACCGCCCGCAGCAGCCTGCTGCTTGGCACGAAGATTCTTGAAAAGATAAGCCGATTGGGCTGTGCCGAACGATGCTATGATAATGCTTAGGAAGGCATAGCGGCACAAGGGCACTACACGAGGCGTATGATAATAGTCGCCGATGAGCGGAGCGGCAAGAAACAATACCGCGTACAACGTGGACGCTACGATGATGTTAAACCAGAAAACGGAGTTATAGTCCTCCGGCTTGGGGTCGGGAAGATTGGCGAGCGCGGTGCGGAAACCGCTGTCCTGCAATGCCGTGGCAACCAGCGAGAAAATGCTGATCATCGCCATCATGCCATAGTCGGAAGGGGCAAGCAGACGACCGAGAATGATGCCGAATGCCAAACCTACAACCTGCTGGACGCCACTGTTCAGACCGCCCCATAGCAAGCCTCTTGCCGTCTTCTCCTTTAATGTCTCCATACGTGTGTGATTATTTCCTAAATGAATGGCAAAATTAGCTATTTTTATTGAATTATCCTAATCATTACTGCCCCAGCTGCTGCGTGAAATGCTAAACTTGGGTAAAAAGTGGCAGCAAAAGGGCGCTAATCCGTCTTTTTCCACTACCTTTGCAGGATAGGTGCACACACGCATATATAAATAAGCACACACCCGTAGATATTACGCATATATAACACACAAGATATATAAAAAAACACAACCAACGACAATGAATATAGCACTTATCGGCTACGGCAAGATGGGACACATGATAGAGACCATCTGCAAGGAACGCGGCCACAACATAGTTTGCATCATAGACGTGGATAACCAGCAGGACTTCGACTCTCCTGAGTTTGCCTCAGCGGACGTAGCCATAGAGTTCACTTCGCCCACAGCGGCTTACGCCAACTACCTGCGTGCCTTCAAGGCAGGCGTGAAGGTGGTGAGCGGTTCGACGGGATGGATGAAAGACCATGCCGACGACGTTAAGCGTATGTGCAAGGAAGAGGGCAAGACGCTCTTCTGGGCTTCCAACTTCTCCATCGGCGTGGCAATCTTCTCCGCTGTCAACCGTTATCTCGCTCGCATCATGAACAGCTTCCCGCAGTACGACGTACGCATGGAAGAGACTCATCACATCCACAAGCTCGACGCTCCTTCAGGTACAGCCATCACTCTCGCCGAAGAAATCATTGACGACCTCGACCGCAAGAAGGAATGGGTGAAGGGCGTGCAGCGCCATGCGGACGGCACAGTGACCGGCACCAACGACGTTCCTGCCGACGAACTGCCCATCGAGAGCATCCGCCGCGACGAGGTGCCTGGCATCCACAGCATCGTATACGACTCGGACGCTGACGCCATAACCATCACGCACGACGCACACTCAAGAAAGGGATTCGCCCTTGGAGCCGTTCTCGCAGCCGAATACACCAAGGACCACGAGGGTCTGCTTACCACAAGCGACCTATTCAAGTTCTAAGCCTCAAGGCAATATCAAAGAGACAAGAAAAGAAACACTCTCACATACACATTACAGACAAACAACATGGCAACAAAAGAAAAAAAAGAGTTAAATCCACGCTGCCAGTGGACCAAATTCGCCGTCGCCACCATTCTGTATCTGCTCTTCCTCGTATGGGTGGAAAGCTGGTGGGGCCTCATCGTCGTACCCTTCATCTTCGACGTATACATCACAAAGAAGATAAAGTGGCAGTGGTGGCGCGAGTCGCCTAACGATGCCACACGCTTCATCATGTCATGGGTGGACGCACTGGTGTTCGCCCTCGTAGCCGTCTACTTCATCAACCTCTTCTTCTTCCAGAACTACGTCATCCCCTCATCATCACTCGAGAAGTCGTTGCTGACCGGCGACTACCTCTTCGTTTCGAAGGTGAGCTACGGACCGCGCAAGCCGCAGACCCCGCTGACCATGCCGCTCACACAGCACACACTGCCCGTCTTCGACTGCGACTCGTACATCGAGTGGCCGCAATGGAAGTATGAGCGTGCCAAGGGATTCGGACACGTAGAGCTGAACGACATCGTAGTGTTCAATTATCCAGCCGGCGATACCATCTGCACAGCTCCGCAATATCAGGCGCAGGACTTCTATCGCCTCGCTTACGGACTTGGAGAGGGCGCCTATGCACAGACACACGGTGGCTACCTGCCCAACCTCAGCAAGATGACACTCCAACAGCAGCGCGACTTCCTCGCACAGATGTATGCTGACGGACGCCACATCATCGACTCGAATCCTTCTGAATACGGACATATCAAGGCAAGACCTGCCGACCGCCGCGAGAACTACGTGAAGCGCTGCGTGGGTCTGCCGGGACAGACTCTCCAGATAAAGGACCGCATCATCTATCTTGACGGCAAGGCCAACAAGGAGCCGGACAACGTACAGTATTCTTACTACGTGAAGCTCCGCAGCCAGATGCCGCTCGAACTTATGGACGAATTAGGCATCTCAATGGAGGACATCACCAGCCTCAACACATCCGGATATCTTCCGCTTACCAACGCTTCCGTAAAGGCGCTGAAGGCACGCAAGGACGTGGTGGAGAGCGTTACGCTCGTCAACGACCCGACCACATGGGACATCTATCCGCTCAACGGCAACAAGGGATGGACACGTGACAACTACGGACCGGTATGGATTCCGAAGAAGGGTGCCACGCTGAAGCTCACTATGAGCAACATCGCCGTGTACGAACGCCCCATCCGCGTGTATGAAGGCAACGACCTTCAGGTGAAGAACGGAAAGATATACATCAACGGCAAGGAAGCGAAGTACTATACATTCAAGATGGACTATTACTGGATGCAGGGCGACAACCGTCACAACTCGCTCGACTCGCGTTACTGGGGCTTCGTGCCTGAGGACCACATCGTCGGCAAGCCCATCTTCATCTGGTGGAGCCACGACCCTGACCACTCTGGATTCTCAGGCATCCGATGGAGCCGTCTCTTCCGCTTCGTGGACAACATCAAATAAAAAGCAGAACATAATGACCTCGCCATACGAGAAGACAGCGCTCCTGTCCTCCGCCTATTTCCCGCCCGTGCAGTGGATGCAGAAGCTCCACCGCTACGGGAAGATAACGGTGGAGGCGCACGACAACTTCACGAAGCAGACCTATCGCAACCGGTGTCTTATAGCCACTGCCAACGGCGTACAGGCGCTCACCGTGCCAATAGAACGCTACGAGGGAACGAAGTGTCCGATGCGCGACATACGCATCTCCGACCACGGCTCATGGCGACACCTGCACTGGAACGCCCTTGTTTCGGCTTACGGGGAGAGTCCGTTCTTTATCTATTATGAGGACGACATCAGGCCGTTCTTCGAACGCAGATGGGAATATCTCTTCGACTTCAACATGGAAACTACGCTGAAGCTGTGCGAACTGCTCGACGTGGAGCCTAACATCAGCGTAACCGACCATTACGTTGACGCAGACGCCGCAGACATCGACGACTTCCGTGACGCCATACGTCCGAAGCATCCGTTGCCCGACCCCGACTTCACGCCGAAGCCTTACTATCAGGTGCATAATCTGAGACAGGGATTCCAACCGAACATGTCGGCGCTCGACCTGCTCTTCAATGAAGGACCGGAAGGAGTGTTACATCTATAAGAACGTACGTATAATAACGCGAAAGCATATAAAAACTAAAACATAAACGCAACTATATGCAACCAGAATACGTCTTTGAGACAGAGATGGAGGTGCGCGACTACGAATGCGACATACAGGGCATCGTCAATAACGCCAACTACCTCCATTACACCGAACACACGCGACACCTCTACCTCAAGTCGCTCGGCGTAAGCTTCGCCAAGCTGCACGACCAGGGCATTGATCCCGTGGTGGCACGTATGAACCTTCAGTATAAGGCGCCGCTCCACAATGACGACGTCTTTGTATCACGACTCGCCATCAGAAAGGAAGGACTGCGATACGTCTTCCTCCAGGACATCTATCGCAAGGAGGACAACAGACTGGCGTTCCGCGCCACCGTGGAACTGGTGTGCCTCGTCAACGGACGACTCGCCAACAGCCCCGAGTACGACAAGGCGTTCGGATTCATTAAATAACTGAACTTCCGCAAGTTCAATTAAATAACAACAAACTGATTTAAAAAAAATATATACAAGATACATGACTATAGAACAGCAAATCATCACCACTGCACAGCAGGCAGTGAAGACCCTTTACGGACAAGAGGTGCCCGAGAAGATGGTGCAGCTCCAGAAGACAAAGCGCGAGTTTGAGGGCAACCTCACTCTCGTAGTGTTCCCCTTCCTCAAGATTTCTCGCAAGAAGCCGGAAGACACAGCTCAGGACCTTGGCGAATACATCAAGCAGAACTGCGACGCCATCGCCGACTTCAACGTCGTTAAGGGATTCCTCAACCTCGTCATCGACAGCAAGGCATGGATTGGTCTGCTCAACGAGATGAACAGCAACCCGAAGTTCGGCGAAAAGCCCGTAACTGAGAACTCGCCGCTCGTGATGATAGAGTATTCGTCACCTAACACCAACAAGCCGCTCCACCTCGGACACGTGCGTAACAACCTCCTCGGTTGGTCACTCGCACAGATTATGGAGGCCAACGGCAACCGCGTCATCAAGACCAATATCGTTAACGACCGCGGTATACATATCTGTAAGTCGATGCTCGCATGGCTGAAGTTCGGCAACGGCGAGACACCTGAGACTTCAGGCAAGAAGGGCGACCACCTTATCGGCGACTACTACGTGGCTTTCGACAAGCACTACCGTGAGGAAGTGGCAGAGCTTAAGGCCAAGTATGTGGCTGAGGGCATGGACGAAGAGGCTGCCACTGAGAAGGCAAAGGCTGAGGCTCCGCTCATCAAGGAGGCTCACGAAATGCTCGTTAAGTGGGAGAACAACGACCCTGTGGTTCGCGCTCTCTGGAAGAAGATGAACGACTGGGTGTACGCCGGATTTGACGAGACATACAAGGCACTCGGCGTAGGCTTCGACAAGATCTACTATGAGTCGAACACTTACCTCGTAGGAAAGAAGAAGGTGGAGGAAGGACTTGCCAAGGGACTCTTCTTCCGCAAGCCGGACAACTCGGTATGGGCTGACCTTACCGACGAGGGACTCGACCAGAAGCTGCTCCTCCGTGCCGACGGCACCAGCGTCTACATGACACAGGATATCGGTACTGCAGAGATGCGCTTCGCTGACTATCCCATCGACAAGATGATTTACGTCGTTGGCAACGAGCAGAACTATCACTTCCAGGTGCTCTCCATCCTCCTCGACCGTCTCGGATTTAAGTGGGGCAAGGAGCTTGTTCACTTCTCTTACGGAATGGTGGAGCTGCCTAACGGCAAGATGAAGAGCCGCGAGGGAACTGTCGTTGACGCCGATGAGCTGATTGAGGCAATGGTGGACGACGCTCTCAAGACCAGCGAGGAGCTTGGCAAGTTCAAGGATATGAGCGAGGAAGAGCGTCGCGAGATTGCACGCGTAGTGGGTCTCGGTGCACTCAAGTACTTCATTCTGAAGGTAGACGCCCGCAAGAACATGCTCTTCAATCCAGAGGAGTCAATCGACTTCAACGGCAATACCGGACCTTTCATCCAGTACACATACGCACGTATCCGTTCCATTCTCCGCAAGGCAGAGGCAGAAGGCATCACCATCCCCGCTTCTCTCGAGGCTAACATGCCGCTCAACGAGAAGGAGATTGAGCTGATTCAGAAGATCGGCGAGTTCGGTGCTGCAGTGGAGCAGGCTGGCAAGGACTATTCGCCCAGCGGCATAGCCAACTACTGCTATGAGCTTACAAAGGCTTTCAATCAGTTCTATCACGACTACTCTATTCTCGGTGCCGACACCAAGGAGGAGAAGCTCGTACGCCTTGTGCTTGCCGCTAACGTGGCAAAGACCCTGCGCAACGGCATGGCATTGCTCGGCATTGAGGTGCCTGAGAGAATGTAATCTGAATACTCAAGAAATGAATAATTGATAGATGCGGACGAGGAGATTGGTTCTTACTTACATTTATATATAGGTAATAGTCAGTCTTCTCGTCTTTTTTTAACTCAAACAACAAATGAATTCGACATTACGTGGCACTATATGCGGCGTCGCTGCTGCCGTATTCTATGGCACCAATCCTCTCGGAGCCATGAACCTTTACCATGACGGCATAACCGCATACACCACATTGTTCTTCCGTTTCGGCATTGCTGCCGTTATGCTCGCTGTAATGATGTTAGTACAGCGCCGCTCCTTCGCGCTCACACGTCGTGAGCTTCTCACACTCATTCCGCTCGGCATCCTCATGGGAACATCGTCCGCTACACTCTATATCAGTTTCAATCACATGGATGTAGGTATAGCATCCACCCTTCTTTTCGTCTATCCAGTAATGGTGGCAGTAATCATGGCAGCCTTCTTCCGCGAGAAGGTCACCGCCGCCACCGTCATCTCCATACTCCTCTCGCTTGCAGGCATTTCGCTGCTTAACAAATCCGGCGACGGTTCGTCGCTCTCCGTCCTCGGCGTCACCCTTGTGATGCTGTCCTCGCTGAGCTACGCCATTTACATCGTCGTTGTCAACAAGTCGAATCTGCGCCTTTCCTCCGTAAAACTTACGTTCTACGTACTGCTCTTCGGACTCATCCCCATCCTTGGCGTAACCTTTGCCACAGGCGGCACGCTGCAGATGCTCGTCACTCCACGCCAGTGGATTTACGCCACACAGCTGGCTCTCATGCCCACCGTGCTGTCCCTCGTGCTCATGGTGGTGGCTGTGCACGACATCGGCTCTACGCCTACAGCCATCCTCGGTGCCATCGAGCCTATTACTGCCGTAGCCATCGGCGTCGTCTGCTTCGGCGAGGCATTCACTCCGCGTCTTGCTGCCGGCATCGTCCTAATCCTTACAGCCGTGCTGCTCATTATCGGCGGCAAGCATCTATCGCCGCAGCGCATCACCGTTGCCATCACCCGACTGGGACGCAAGGTGGTGAAGACATGGAGATGGAAATAAGACACCAGCTTATCCTATACCCTGACACCCCGCTTACATAATACTGACACAGTATGATAAAACTTAAAGACATCAACAAGACGTACCAGGGCGCTCAGCCCCTGCATGTGCTCAAGGGCATAAACCTCGACATCGACAAGGGCGAATTTGTGTCCATCATGGGTGCGTCAGGCTCAGGCAAGTCCACCCTGCTCAACATCCTCGGCATCCTCGACAACTATGATTCGGGCGAATACTGGCTCGCCGATACGCTCATCAAGGACCTCTCCGAGACGCGTGCAGCCGAATACCGCAACCGCATGATAGGCTTCATCTTCCAGTCGTTCAATCTCATCTCCTTCAAGACTGCCGTGGAGAACGTGGAACTGCCGCTCTACTATCAGGGTGTGTCGCGCCGCACACGCCATCGTCTTGCCATGGAATACCTCGAGCGCCTCGGTCTGACGCAGTGGGCTGACCATTATCCCAACGAGATGTCGGGCGGACAGAAGCAGCGTGTGGCTATAGCAAGGGCATTGATTACGAAGCCCGAGATAATCCTCGCCGACGAACCGACCGGTGCGCTCGACTCGAAGACGAGCGTGGAGGTGATGCAGCTCCTTGCACAGCTAAACAAGGAGGAAGGCGTCACCACCATCGTCGTCACACACGAGAGTGGCGTTGCCAACCAGACCAACAAGATTGTGCATATAAAGGACGGACTGATAGGAAAGATTGACATCAACACCGACCATAACGCCAGCCCGTTCGGCATTAACGGAATAATGAAATAACTGAACTTACTATGCGCGACACCTTCAACGAAATACTCACCACCATACGCCATAACAAGCTCCGAACTGCCCTTACCGGATTCTCCGTGGCTTGGGGCATATTCATCCTCATTGTATTGCTGGGCGCCGGCAACGGTCTCATCAATGCCGTGTCGAGCAATTCCAAGAAGTTTCTCGCCAACTCCATGGTGATTTACGGCGGCGAAACGTCGAAGGCTTACGCCGGTATGGGAAAAGGCAGGACTGTGGAACTCAACGACAAGGACATGGCAGTGACCGATAACGGCTTCGGCGAAAACATAGAGGATGTGGGTGCCGAACTCGACCAGCCGTCGCAGACGCTTGTATATCGCGGCTCCACCACCACTGGCGTGAACGTCAGCGGTGTCTATCCCAACGATGTGGTGATAAACAAGCGCACGATGATGGTGGGACGCTTCATCAACGACCTCGACCTGCGCGACCAGCGTAAGAACATCGTCATCTCCTCAGACATGGCGAAGGAACTGTTGGAGCGTGCTCCGCTCAATCTTATGGGACAATACATCAGCGCAGCTGGCATTGTTTATCAAGTGGTGGGCATATACGAGTCGGACAAGAGCACAATGGGCAACGACGCCTTCATCCCGTTCACGACGTTCCGCACCATCTATTCCAAGGGCGACAAGACGGGCAACATTGTATTCTCCTTCCACGGACTCAACTCGATGAAGGAGAACGAGGACTTCGAGAATGCTTACCGCTCACGCGTCAACCGTCTGCACGATGCAGCTCCTGATGACGAAAACTCAATATGGATATGGAACCGCTTCACGCAGAACCTGCAGATGAACACGGGCACGACAATGATACGCACCGCGCTATGGATTATCGGCATCCTGACGCTCATCTCCGGCATCGTCGGCGTCTCCAACATCATGCTCATCACCGTCAAGGAGCGCACGCACGAGTTCGGCATCCGCAAAGCCATCGGCGCCAAGCCTTGGTCAATCCTGCGTCTTATCATCGTGGAGAGCATCTGCATCACCACGTTCTTCGGATACATCGGCATGGTGCTCGGCGTCGCCGCCAATGAATACATGGACGCCACCATCGGACAGGAAAAGCTGGACAACGGCTTCTTCACCCTAAAGGTGTTCGAGGACCCCACCGTTGGCATCGGCATCTGCATACAAGCCACCGTCCTCATGATTGTGGCAGGAACCATAGCTGGAATCGTGCCGGCAAGAAAGGCTGCACGGACAAGGCCAATTGAGGCACTGAGAGCGGAATAAACTGAATTTTGAATTTTGAGTTTTGATTTAATATTTATGATAAAATTCGACATTGATCGTCTTCGGGAAATCACCGACACGCTGTCGCGAAACAAGTCGAGGACCTTCCTTACGGGCTTCGGCGTCTTCTGGGGCGTCTTCATGCTCGTGGGTCTTATCGGTGGCGGCGACGGACTGAAGCAACTGCTGTCAAACAACTTCCAGGGTTTTGCCAGCAACTCGGCGATGATATGGGCACAGCCCACCACCAAGCCATACCACGGATTCCAGAAAGGACGAGTGTGGACGATGACGCGAACCGACATAGAGCGTCTCAGACATAACGTGCCGGAGCTGGACGCCATCACGCCCACCATAACACGATGGGGATCGAACGCCACGTACGAGGACCGCAAGTCGTCAGGTACGGTGAAGGGCATCACGCCGGAGATGCGAAAGGTGGTTACGCCCAACCTGCGCTACGGACGCTACATCAACGAAATGGACATGGCGCAGGGACGCAAGGTGTGTGTCATCGGCAAGCAGGTATATAAGAATCTCTTCACGAAGGGAGGCGACCCCTGCGGACAAGTCATACGCATCGACTCGGTCTACTACAGCGTAGTGGGCGTCAACTACAGCGACGGCGGAATGCACGTCAACGGCAACGACGAAAGCTCCATCTTCGTGCCGCTCTCGCTCGTGCAGCAGGTGTATAACCGCGGCGCAGACGTCGATCTCCTTTACGTCACCGCCAAGCCCGGCATAATGATGAGCGACATCACCGACCACATACGCACAGTCATTGCCAACGGTCACGACGTCGACCCCACGGACGAGAAGGGCGTAATGATATTCAATACGGAGATGATGTTCGCGATGGTGGACAATCTCTTTAAAGGCATCAATCTGCTCATCCTCCTCGTCGGCATCGGAACGCTTCTCGCCGGAGCCATCGGCGTGTCGAACATCATGATGGTGACCGTGCGTGAGCGAACCGTCGAGATAGGCATCCGCCGCGCCATCGGAGCCACACCACGCGTCATCCTCACCCAAATCATCCAGGAGAGCATCCTGCTGACCGCCATAGCCGGAATGAGCGGCATAGTGTTCGTGGTGCTCATCCTGCAAGGACTGGAGATGGCAAACACCACGGACGGCATACCAAAAGCCAACTTCCAGATTAGCTTCTGGACGGCTCTCGTAACCGTCATCGGCCTGTCCGTCCTCGGAGTGCTTGCAGGACTTGCCCCCGCGCTCAGAGCGATGCGGATAAAGCCCGTCGACGCAATGCGAGACGAATGACAATAACCTGAACAATCACTGAATAAAAAACCATACAACGATATGAAACGATACTTCAAGTACATCATGATGGCCCTCGCCGCCGTCGTTTTCATCGGAACCTTCGTGTTCCTCTACATCAAGTCGCAGCCGAAGCCGGTGGAATACAACGAGTTCGAGCCGAAGCAAATGGACATCCGCAAGACCACAGTAGTGACGGGAAAGATTGAGCCGCGTAACGAGGTGAACGTCAAGCCCCAGATTTCAGGCATCATCACGGAGATTCTCAAGGAGGCAGGACAGAAGGTGGAAGCCGGAGAGGTGATTGCAAAGGTGAAGGTCATCCCCGATATGAGCTCGCTCAGCGCTGCACAGGCCCGCGTCAGACTGGCTGGCATCAACGAGCGTCAGGCCCGCACCGACTTCGAGCGTGAGAAGGCTCTCTTCGACAAGGGACTGGTGTCTGCCGACGAGTACGACAAGATAGCTCAGGCGCTGCGTCAGGCCCGTGAGGAATCTGCAGCTGCGCAGGACAACCTGGAGGTGGTGCGCGACGGCGTATCGAAGACCAACGCCTCTGCTTCGTCCACGCTTATCCGTTCCACAGTCACCGGACTCATCCTTGACATCCCCGTAAAGGTGGGCAACTCCGTCATCCTTGCCAATACCTTCAACGACGGCACCACCATCGCCACCGTCGCCAACATGAACGACCTCATATTCCGCGGCAACATTGACGAGACCGAGGTGGGACGCCTCACCACCGGCATGACGATGAAGATAACCATCGGCGCCTTGCAGGACCTCAAGTTCGATGCCCGTCTGGAGTATATCTCGCCGAAAGCCACCGACCAGAACGGCGCCAACCAGTTTGAGATAAAGGCAGCCGTAAACCTCCCCACCAGCAGCGAGCAGATACGCAGCGGATATAGCGCCAACGCCGAGATAGTGCTCGCCGAGGCACGCGGCGTCCTCTCCGTACCCGAGAGCGCCATAGAGTTCAGCGGCAACGACACCTTCGTCTACGTCGTTAAAGGCAGTGGCAAGGAGAAGACATACGAGCGCCGCAAGGTCACAACCGGTCTGAGCGACGGCATCAACATCGAGATTCGCAGCGGACTGAAGAAAGGCGAAACCGTTAGAGGACCCAAGAAGGTTGCAGGCGAAGAATAGATTTTGCTAAAGTACTGTATTTAATAGTTTTTAATAATATGTAGGAAAGTCTATCAGATAAAAGTCGTAAATTTGCACATTTGAAAAAAGACACATATATATAATTAAAACAATACAAAAAAAGAATTATGAACAAACTTAGTTACGCCCTTGGTCTTGGCATCGGCCGCCAGCTCGCACAGATGGGAGCCGAAGACCTCAACATCGACGATTTCTCACAGGCAATAAAGGACATCCTTACCGGTAAGGAACCGCAGGTGTCTGACCAGGAGGCGCAGAAGCTCGTCACCACATTCTTCGAGGAGCAGGAGGCCAAGCAGCGCGCTGCTGCCGCAGAGAAATACAAGGACAACAAGGAGAAGGGCGAAGCATGGCTCGCCAACAAGGCTATGGAGGAAGGCGTAGTGGCTCTGCCTTCAGGTCTGCTCTATCAGGTGCTCAATGAGGGCAGCGGCAAGAAGCCGACAGCTGCCGACACAGTGGAGTGCCACTACGAGGGTCGTCTCATCGACGGCACCGTTTTCGACAGCAGCTACAAGCGCGGCGAGAGCGCCACATTCCCCCTCAACGGCGTTATCGCAGGTTGGACAGAAGGCGTTCAGCTCATGAGCGAGGGTGCAAAGTATCGCTTCTTCATCCCCTACCAGCTCGCTTACGGTGAGCGCGGCGCAGGTCAGGCCATTCCTCCTTTCGCAGCACTCGTATTCGACGTAGAGCTTATCAAGGTGCTCTAATCCAAAAACAACATCAGCAAACAACAAAAACAACGATAATGAAAAAATTAACTTTCGTAGCCTTACTGGCTATCGCCGTTGCAAGCTTCGTAGCTTCTTGCGGCAAATCATCTTCAAACAATGCAAATCTGAAGAACGACGTCGACTCATTCAGCTATGCCATCGGTATGGCACAGACACAGGGTCTGAAGATGTATCTCACACAGATGGACATCGACACCACCTATATGGACGCCTTCATCAAGGGTCTTAACGAGGGTGCCAACGCTGGCGACAACAAGAAGAAGGCCGCCTACTACATGGGTATCCAGATTGGTCAGCAGATCTCTAACCGCATGGTTAAGGGCATCAATCACGAGCTCTTCGGCGACGACTCTACAAAGACCATCTCTCTGAAGAACTTCATGGCTGGCTTCGTAGCCGGCGTTAAGGGCAAGAAGGGCGCCATGACAATGGAGCAGGCTCAGGCTGTGGCTCAGGCCAAGATGATGGCCATCAAGTCAAAGAACATGGAGAAGACCTACGGCGCTTACAAGAAGCAGTGTGAGGACTGGCTCGCTGCCAATGCCAAGAAGCCGGGCGTAAAGACTCTGCCTTCAGGTCTGCAGTATAAGGTAATCAAGGAGGGTAACGGCGCTATGCCTAAGGACACTTCTGTAGTGGAGGTTAAGTACGAGGGTCGCTTCATCAACGGCAAGGTATTTGACAGCACAAAGAAGAACAACGGTGGCAACCCCATCCAGCTCCGCGCCAACCAGGTGATCAAGGGTTGGACAGAGGCTCTCGTTCACATGCCTGCCGGCTCTGTATGGGAGATCTACGTACCTTACGATCTCGCTTACGGCGATCGTGAGCAGGGCGATGTTAAGCCTTACTCAGCTCTGATCTTCACCATCGAGCTTGTCAGCGTTAAGTAAGCTGACAAGACAGACCGAACAATACTTTACATTATAACAAAATAATGAAGAAGATTTTCACTTTGGCTCTTGCTGCGGTTCTCGCCACAGCAAGCGCTACTGCTGCTCCTGCCAAGAAGGACAAGAAGCAGAAGAAGACTTGCAAGACTGAGTGCTGCCAGGCACCGGTCACTCTCACATCAAAGGCCGACACGCTCAGCTACGCAGCCGGTATGTTCACCACTCGTGGTCTTATGGACTACGTTAAGCAGCAGTTCGGCGTTGATTCAACCAACATCAACGAGTTTGTTGCTGGCATCAAGGAAGGCATCGAGAAGCAGAACGACAAGAAGTTTGCTGCTCACGCTGCCGGTCTGCAGATTGCTCAGATGCTCGAAAGCCGTATCTTCCCCAACGTGAAGAACGACATCAAGCAGACTCCGTGGGCAATAGACAGCCTGAAGTTTAACGCTGGTTTCTTCGCAGGTGTCCTCGGCGACACCACCGTTATGAAGAACGAGGATGCCAACAACTACTTCACCACCACAATGACTGCTGAGAAGCGCCGTCAGGAGGAAGCCTACAAGAAGGACAACGCCAACTGGTTGGTTGAGAACGCAAAGAAGGAAGGTGTCATCACGCTCCCTTCAGGCCTCCAGTATAAGGTTCTCACTAAGGGCACCGGCGAGGTTGCTGGCAAGGAGGACAACGTAACCGTACGCTACGAGGGCAAGACCATCGACGGCAACGTGTTCGACAGTAGCTACAAGCGCAACCCGAACACCACAACTTTCCGTCCTGACCAGGTAATCAAGGGTTGGACAGAGGCTCTCACCATGATGCCGCAGGGCAGCACATGGGAGCTTTACATTCCGCAGGATCTCGCCTACGGCTCTCGTGCCGCCGGCAACATCAAGCCCTACTCTACTCTTATCTTCAAGGTGGAGCTGGTTAAGATCGACCGCAAGCAGGAGGCTCCTGCCAAGGACGTAAAGGCAGAGAAGCAGACTGCAAGCAAGAAGAAGGTTGCAGCAAAGAAGACTTCAAAGAAGAAGTAAGTCTAACGAAACATTAATATAAAAAGGGGAATGGCTTTATGGTCATTCCCCTTTTTTTGTCTGCTTGTAATTCATAACTGAATAATTCAAAATCGCAGGCGAAGCCGAGAATAATTCAAAAATCCTAATTCTTCGGCGGTTCCGCCGAAGACAATATTTGCATTTCTAACGCTCAATACTCCCAGTTGAGCGCACAACAAAATCTTTGGTGCGAAATTCTTGAGTTTTGAGCACTCAGAGACAACATATTCATTCACAGTGGCTTATGCGGTTTCGGAGCAAAGCACTAAGAAATCAGACTCAGAAACGAGCCGTTTTTTTCTGCCATAGAGCCACTTTTACACTCCAATACCGCCACTCTTATCATACAATAAAGCCTCTTTTACACTCTGATAGTGGCACTATCGGACTGTAAAAGAGGCTTTATTGTTATGTGTGGGTGCTGTTTGCACAGCAAAACACCGTAAAAACAGCAATCTAAATCTCTAGAATCAATTTTTATTTTGTAACATGTTTTTACTCTTTGTACGATATTTGCATGGCGGACGGCATCCGCCGTCCGAGTTAGGAATTTTGAATTTTGAGTTCTTGCTTAGGCAAGCGGCAGAGCCGAGCGGTGAATTGTATAGTTTTGAATTGGAAGAGGAATTGCAGTTTATCGGTGAGTTTGCTGCGGTAGGCAGGGCTTTGACAAAAACCT